>ERZ1292625.1010-Hain-H41-01um-R1-1010-length-37145-cov-10_pt1 | contig 37145 bp, 63 predicted proteins | sample MGYA00564400_ERZ1292625 | MGnify/ENA primary metagenome ERZ1292625 (study PRJEB36523, sample SAMEA6512639) | groundwater metagenome | collected 2019-01-08 | study: AquaDiva: Metagenomics assemblies of 32 groundwater samples
GCTGCCTTTCGTGTCGGCTCAGGCTACTGGTTCAGTCTGGCCCTGTCAATCTTCTCAGGGTAGTCTTTCCGACAGTTGCACGGGTGCTATAGCGCGACAAGCAATCCTGGACTTTTCTTCAACCAATCCTGGACGGATCGGTCGGGGATGGATTTTTGACATAACTCGGGGGTTGGCTGCGTGCGTGCAAATCCAACCCCCATCGGGCCTGAACCGCGCCGGGCGGCTATGTTAGGAACAACCGTTCACGACCTCGCGGCGAACCGCTGAGCGAGATCCGGATCGTCTACTCGGGTGCCTCTCGGCAGCCTACTAGGGTGGTGTGCTCCGGTCGGCTACCGGAGGGCCTGCCCTTCACGACCCGTTGAACGGGGTTTGCGCGCCTCTTTCACGGCCCCTTGAAGGGGCCTTGAAACCAACCTGGGTAACAAGACGGCGACTCCGCCCAGGTTGCACTACAACGACCTCCGAATCGTCAAAATCTCCTGCCGCGCTGTGGCCAGCGACACAGTCATCCGTTGGGCCACCCACATTGAGAGGGCGAGCAAATCCTTATTGCCGTCGAACGCGGAACTCACTTGCGCCTGCTTTTGCGCGACCTCATAGGCCGCGATCTCATCAACAGTGGCGGCCCGAATCCCGCCCGCACCGTCGTAGCGTTCAGCCCGCGGTTTGGGGTGGCGCGCCAGGACGACCACCGCCTCCCCGGATTCCGCGATCACCTCAACGGGTCCGCCGCGGAGGAAGACGCCATCTGCCACTCGATAGATCCAGTTGAACATCCCCCCCCCTACCACTCAAACGTGCCGATATAGAGATTGGCTGTGCCCCCGGTCGTGATAAACATGAGCGCCTGATAGGCGCTCAGATTCAGCCGGGGGATCCCCTCAGGAACGCCTTGGTTGTATTTCCGCACCGTGCCCACCCGCTCATCGGTCGCCGGGGCCGTCAAGTCCGCGGCTGAGAGCGTCCCGATTACCACGTATGATACGCTCCCGTTAAAAAAGAGCAGCTCGACTCCGACGGTCGTCGGCGGCAGAAACGCGGCGAGACTCACGAGTGCGGGCGTGGTATAGGTCAAGGCGCCGACCTGCCAGTCGTCGTCATACCCGCAAAAGACCTGCCGGTCCCGCTGCCAGAAATGTTTCAGATTGCGGGCGGCATTATTGTAGAGATAGCCGAGCTTCGCCGATTGCGCGTAGCCGCTCGGCAACGTGACCGCCACGTCGTTGCGCGTGATGTACAGCTGGAATAAAAAATCATCGTCGGTGTCGGCGGTCCAGGTCGTGCCGTCATAGGCCGCCTTGCTGCCGTTGGCGTAGGTCGCCGCCGTGGTATCGGCCCGCCAGCCCAGGTGATTCGTCCCGCTGACGGTAAAATCGCCCTGCAGCACGAGATGGTATTGCGTCGCCGCCGAGAGCGCGGCCGGTGTTCGAAAGGGCAGCCGTACCCAGGTCGCCGTCGTCGTCAATCGACTCACGTCGTACTTATCGGACGTGGCCAAGACCGTGCCGCTCGGGACGCCGCCACTATTAGTTTCGATTGTGAACCAATAGTTCCCCGTGGGGGTACCGGCCTTCACCAGTTTTACGTCGATGAATTCACAGAGCCCAGCCGTATCGACCTTGAATCCCTGCGCGAGCTTCGTCCGCGCCGTCGCATCCCGGAGGAGATGCTGGCCGTCTTCCGTGGTACCGCCGGATTGATCCCAGCTTTCGTCAAGGAAATAATCCGACGCCCGATGCAGCACGCCTTTTTTGTTTGTGCCGTCGTAGATGGCCCAGAGTTCGTACCAGGTCGAGGCCGCTTCTGATCCGGTATCCAGCCCGTTGACGCCCGAGGCCGCGAGATCCACCGCGATGTTCGTCCAGCCGCGAACCTCCTCACCATCGTCCAGCACAATTGCCGCCGCGCTGAAGAGCACCTGCGAGGCCGCTTTGTCGCTGTCGGGATGCGTCTCCACCGACAGTCCGCGAAAACTCTGTGAGAGGGATTTCGTCGAGAGCCCATCCCACATGGCTTTCGTAATCCCGAGCAGCATTTTGTAGGTTTTGCCGGCCACATTTTTGACACTGGCCGTCGTGCTTTCATGCGCCCGGACCACCGTGAGAGTATCGCCCGTGCGCGCGGCGACGTTGACGATTTCCCGATTCGGATCGTCCGCCGGATCGCTATACGTCGAGGCATCCCACCAGGTGAGCGGAAATGGGAACGTGCTGGGCAACCGCGAGCCGTGGCCCGTGCTGAGCACGATCGAGGTCGCGACCGCGTCGTAGCCCGCGCTGACGGTGACTTTTCCAAAATTAGTGACTGGTGTCCCCATATTCTCTCCTCATCGTTACCAGCGAATTTCTACACGCCCGTCCGACCCAGCCGACGGCTGCACGCCGGTGGTGCCTCTCGCACCACCCGCCACGCCACCTCCGACCGAGACCGCATCGCCGATCCCCGATCCAGGAGGTCCATCGATCCCGTTCGAGGTAAAAGGGATCGCACCGGTGCCGGCCCCGCCACCATTGCCCTGACAGACCGTCAGTCCAGACCGTGAGACGCGGGTCTGCGTACCGGCTGTGCCGTCGGTACCAGCGCCATTGCCGGAATCTGTGACGCCAGGCACGCCGGCAGCGCCAACCAGGATGTCGAACCCCTGCCCAGCGACAACATCAATGATCGACACCGCCAGGCCACTGGGTCCCCCCTGACCGCCGTTCGAATTTGCCCCAAACTCTAATTGCATCGGCACGCGACCGCCGCCGCCGCCGCCAGATGCTCCAGAACCGGTAAATTCTACAGTTCCCGTGATTGGCGAGATCCAGGTCGTGGTGCCCGGCGTATTGAACGTCTCCAGATTGTTCGTGATCGAGCCCGGCAATTGCACGATGACCTTTCCCGCCCGCACGATCGAGAGCCACGCCTCATAGGATCGTTGCTGGCGGCTCGACTGCGCGACCTCCAATTCATAGATCAGGTACCGGGCGAACTGGCCCTGCAACGTGCAGCGCTGAATCAGCCAACTCCCCGACGCCTGTTCCTCGGGCAGATCCACCGTGGCGAATTGCCCCGCGCGGAATCCGTATCCGCGCACGCGGACACGCAACGTCCGGCGAGGCGTGCCGCTGGTCGCCAGCCGAAGATTCGCGTATCCGATGCCCATCAGGGCCAATGCTACACCGTCGTTCGCCGTTGGGTGCGTCACCTCCTCGATCTCCTCGTAGCGCCCCGTGCCGCCCTCAATGGCCGCGCGAGCGGCAATCTGGTCGGCGTTCGACCGTTGCACGATGACCGTCTGCTCGTCATCCGCCTGGCTGGCCGGCGTGCCGGTCACGATCACCGTCTGCACGTTGCGATAGGTTTCCACATCCTCAATCAGGACGGCGGATTCGACCGTGTCGTTCGTCAGCGGCTTCGGCGCCGGGGCATTGGTGCTCGTGAGAAAATGGATCCGTTTGTCGTGATCGACGAGCAGCGACTGGCCGGTTGCCCCGCCGACATCGCGCAGCACATCGAACGCGCGGGCATTGCGCACATCCACCAGGGGGATCGTCGGGCCTCGATCAATCGTGCCCAGCGTAAACCCTTCGCCGGCCAGCTCATTATCCAGCAGGGAATCGACGATATTGGCGATCGGCAGAGAGGTGAAATTGCGCCGGATCTTCCGGCGCATCAGTACCACCGACCAGTCTTTGCAGGTGCAGCGAAAGGCCAGCTTGCGATGCCGCGCAGACGGCTCCAGCTCAATCCGATCCAGGAGCCCCGCGAATAACACCTCGCGGTGATAGAGGATGCGCACCCGATCCCCGGATCTCGGGCGGATCGAGGGATTGACCAGCACAAAATCACAGGTCGCGCTTTGCCCGACGACATCATTGTGCGCCAGGCTCTCCGAGTCGAACCAGTCGTGCCGGTCGACCCCATTGAGCTCGAGCGTGAACGGATGTTCCGCCAGCGGATCCGCGATGGCGCCGGGATCCTGGAGGATCGACCCGAGCGACAGACTGCCGAGTGGGCCGCCGCCGAACATCATACCGGCACCCCGATCTGCCGGAGCGCGCTGATGGCCTCCTCATTCGAGGCGAGCGCGATCTGCCGGCCGTTGAGATACACCGGCACGCGGATAATCGGACTGCGGCCGAGCCCGCCCCCAGCGCCCACGGCCTTCTGCATAAAGTCCGCGCCGCGTTGGTTCAGCGGAATGATCGCCTCTTTCCCGTGCAGCGTGGCCGGTGTCCCAGCGCCGAAATCACCGATCCCGCCGTCTCGGAATCCCAGATTGCCCGTGGCCGCCAGCGCGCCCGCAATGGCGGCGACCCCTAATAGGATGGCCCCGGCATACGGGATCCCGAACACCGTCGCCGTCAACGCTTCGGCAATCGCCCCGAGCACGCCCATCACAAAGGCGCCCACAGCGGTCAGCGCCGTCACCAGCCCGCCCGCCATCGCGGTGAAGCCGGCCGTCACTGACCCGAAGAACCCGAGAATGGCCGAGGAGGCTCCGGCCCAGATACTCGTGCTAGCCGTGGCCGCCACCGTATTACTCGCGACGATGGTCCCGTTGGCCGTGGCGGTCGCGGCCGTCCGTGTCGTTTCCGACACGAGCCACTGCGTGCCCATCTGCAAGATCATGTTCACAAAGTTGCCCAGCACCATCGTGCCCAGGCCGCGCAGTGTCTGCGCCCAATTATTCCCGCTGATCACCTGCTGCGCGAAGGCGGTGCCCACGGTATTGGTGATCGACCCCCAGGTCTGCGTCGCCACCGAAGCCATTTCGTTCTGCGCGTCGATAAAGGTGAATTTGCCGGTTTCAATCGTGCGCACGGTCTGCGACACCGCCGCGCGTGAGCCGCTGCTGCGGCTCAGGTCGAGCGACTGAATCTGCGCCCCGATGTTGCCGCCGGCGCCGCCAGCCTCCAGCTCCCGGAAAATGTTTTTCACTTCCGTCACGGCGCGCCTGGCCTGCGGAATCATTTTGGAGGGCAGTTGATTCATGTTGGATTCGATCGCCGCCACCATATCGGGCACGACCGAATGGCCGACGAGATGGTCCGCCAACCATTCAAAGGGCTTCGCAAACGACTGGGCGAGGCGCTGCACCTTTGCGGCGACGGCCGAGGCTTTAGTCACCAGCCATTCCACGATCCCTTCATAGATCGCGCGGGCGGTCCCGACCACCGTGTCGCGCACGCCGGTCCAGATCGCCGATCCAGTATCTTTGATCTTCTGCCAGTTGGCGATGATGAGTGTGACCGCGGCAATCAGCGCGACGATCGTTGCCCCACCGGCCAGGATGGGTGTGAGCGCGAACCCCAATCCCGCCGCCGCGGCGGCCGCAGCCGGGACGAGAGACACCCCAGCGGTGAAGGCCGTGCCGAACACGCTCACGACCTGCTTGACGCCGTCATCGAGCCGATTGAACCAGCCGATCGCGCCGGTGACCATATCGGCCACCGCTTGCAGCGCCGGCGTCACGGCTAGCGCGACTTGCGTCTTGAATCCCTGAAACGCGCTGCCGAGCGTGTCGAGCGAGTCATCGAACTGGAGCAATTGATTGCGCTGTACCTCGCTCAACACCTGCCCGAAGGCCTGCGCCTCCGCCGCCGAGGCACGGAGCCCCTGCGAGCCCTCGCTCAGGGCGGGTATCAGTTGTAACCCCGATCTCCCGAGCAGATCCACGGCGAGCTGCGCGCGGGCCGCCGGGCCTGTCATTGAGGCCATGCGGTCCGCGATCGCCTCAATGACCTGGCTCGTGCTACCGAGCTGCTCGACCGACAGGCCCATCGCCGAGAACTTGTCAATGGCGGCTTGATTACCTTCCTGCGCCGCCACAATGTCCTTCGACAGCGCCCGATACGAGGTCGCAAAACTCTGCACGGAGGTGTTCGTCCGTGCGAGGATGGGCTGCCAGCCCTCCAGCGCGCTGGCCGAGATCCCGGTCTGCTGGGCAATCTGCGCGACCTGCTCGGTGCTCGCGCTCATGGTTTTCGCAATGCCGAAGAAGGTCCCCTCCACGGCCGAGGCCACGCCAGTCAGCGCGGTGGCGGTAAACTTCGCCTGCCCGGACAACCGCTCGACGGCGCCCGCCGTCTGTGCGAGGCCGGCCGCCGGCGCCGTCACGCCGCTACCCAGCTTGTCGATCGAGCCGCGCAGATCGTCGAACTTCTTCGTGAAATCTGTGATATCGGCCGTTACTTTGGCGCTGAGTGATGCCTCGGTCATCGTTCGCCTCCGCTCCCCATCGGGTCAGGCCCCTATGCCGTCCTGCGCCCGCTTGATCGCCCGCTTCTGCTCCTCACCCTCAACGGCATAGAGGGCGAGCCATTGCACGTACTCGATATAGTCCATCCGCTCGCCCAGCTCCGCGACCGTCATCGCCAGGTCGCGGGCCAGCACGAACGGGTTCCGTTCCCCCGGCTCAAGCTGGAAAGGTGCGACGGGCGTCGCGCTGCGACAGCGCGGTCAGCCCGTTGCCCTCCATCACCGCTGAGAGCAGCGAGTAATAGACCGCCGCATTGCCCTGCTTCAGATCTGCATACGTCGCCTCGTCGATGGCGGGCTCGATCAGGCCGCGCTGACAGAGCAAGCGCTCGAAGGTGTCGTTGTCTACCTGGCCCGCCAGCATCGATTCGGCGCGCATAGCATCGATGTCGCCCTTCTTGAACAGCCGCACGCGCACCGTCTCGCCCAGCAGCGGCAGCTCCATCTCGCGCTCTTTGTGGGCCGCCGCCTTTTTCATCTTCTCCAGATCCAGCATCGTCGGTCCTTTCGTCGTGCTCGTTTGTCTCGTCTATTTGGTCTGTCTCGTCTGTCTGGCCTGTTCGGTCCACCAGAGAGACCTGACGGACCAGACAGACCGCGCCGGCGGCGCTGGCGCTACGGCACCGTCGTGCGCGCCACGGCGCCGGTCCCTTGCAGCTCGAAACTGCAGCCGCCCTTGTCGCCGATGTCGGTGTCGATCGAGTATTTCGTGATCCAGCATTCCAGGCTGTAGCGCGGCAAGCCGGACGTGCTGCCTTGCGGATCAAACTGCAGCGTCTTCGTATTGCTGTTGTCGCCGATGTCGTCGCTCAGGAGGAGATCCAGCGCGGGATCGAAATTCCCTTCGCCGCTGAACGTGGCATCCTTGAGTCCGGCGACGAACGCCTTGTCGTCCAGGCCGAACACGGTCGTCTCCGCCATCTCACGCACGCGCTCCAGCGACGACTTCGACAAATACGCCGTAATCGCGGTCAGTGCGCCGGCCCCGTTGTCCAACAGGATGACTGCTTTTTTGCCGTGAGCTGCTGCCATGAGAACCTCCTTGTGAAAACGTCATTATTTCCGTCCGAATCCGACCCAGAATTGCGCCGACCCCGCGCCGGTGAACGTCCAGGTGCAGCGGGTATACCGTCGCACCGTGCCGGCGATCGCGACGCGTTCACGCCCGCGATCGGTCGTGACACCGGCGAAGGTCAGAATGGTGGCCCAGCTGGCGTTGTCGGCCGAGTCCTGCACGACAACGGCGAGATTGGTAATGCCGGCGATGTCCATTACCTGGAGATAGCCCACGCCGCCGTTGGTGCTCTGCGCCGCATGGTCGATCGAGGCCGACTGTCCGCTCGCGCTCTCCGACCCCAGCGCATGCTGCACGAGCAACCGGTCGCGGCCGACGAGTGACTGCATCTCATTCGCGAGCGTGACGATGTCATCCTTCGAGGCGTCGATCGCATAGTTCGTTTCCAGGCACGATTTGCCGTACGCCACATTGCCCAGCCCGTCGCCCTGCGGGCAGATGCAGACCAGCGTGGGATCCGCGTTGAACGCCGCCAGCAAGACCTCCTCGATCCCATCGACGGCGCCATCGAAGAGTCCCTCCAGCGAGAGCGACGCGTCGCGTGCGCCGGGGAGATAGGATTTATCGTCCTGGTTAAACACGGTCGAGTCGGCCGTCTCCCGCGTCAGCTCCGACTCGGTCTTCCGGTAGAACCCCGTGAGGTCATAGGCGTTGAGATAGACGCGCGTGTTACGGCCGTGTGCAGCAGGCATGGGTTACTCCTTTCTCGTCGTCTGGTCTGTCCGGTCCGTTCGGTCTCTCCGGTCTGTCTGGCCAGAGAGACCGGGCGACAACCGGAGCGACCGCGGCGCCGCGCTCGCCCAGCCGCGCCCGATCCAGAGCTGGCCGATCGCCTCCGGCACCGGGTACGTGGCGCCTGTAAGAAATGCCTGTGTCGTGCGGCCGCCGTTGATCGACTCGCCGGGCACGGTCTGCAGCATCACAATGTCCATTGCCTGTCTCCTTCTAGGCCTGCGTGCGGTCCAGCTGATACTCGATTTCCAGCGTGAGCTCGAAATAGGCGTGCGGTTTGGCCACCACCGCTGCTTCATCCGTCACGATCTCGGGCACTTTCGTGATGAGCGCGAGCGCGTCCCACGATTCATCGACATAGACCGCGCGGATCACGTCGGCGATGGCCCGGTTGAGGACGCTGCGCCGGTTGCTCTCGCTCTTGATCCAGCCGACGATCGTGACCGTCAACTGCGCCGCGACCGCCGTGAACGTGTCGATTGGCCTGGTCCGGCGCCCTTCGATCACGCCGTAAAATGGAAAGCTCCTCACTTCATCCCAATTTTTCCAATCGCGCAGCACTTCACCGGGCGTGTAAAAATATGTCGCGCCGCTGGTGAGGCCGGCCAGGCGCGCCTGAATCTTCGTCAGAATCTGTTCGTCGATCGGATCGGTCGGCATTGGTTCACGCCTCGTTGATGGTGCGTTGAATGGCCATCGAGAGCCGCTCGCGGGCCGTCGGCGGCCCCGCGACGATCTCATCCCACGACGGCCCGAAGAACGGCCGCGGCCGCGTCCCCGGATGATTCACCGCACGGGCAAACCGCACCCGCCCCGTGCGATCGAGAAACCGCAGCGCCTTCCCGCGGCGCGGCACAATGCGATGGGGCCGCGTGCCGAATTCCACAAACGGCCCATAGGTCGCGCCCACCCGCAACTCGCCGGCGGCCCCGGCCGCCGTCTCCTGCACCGTCGGCGGCCCGATCGTCCGGCGGAGATGCCCGGTGCGCACGCGCACGACCTCGCCGGAGGCGCGCCGCGTGGCCCGATTCGCGACATCGATCAGCAGGCCGCGTAGCGTGCCGACCATCGCCGGGCGGATCTGCCGCATGGCGGCGAGCACCTTCTCGCGGAGCGGGCCGGTGATGCCGATCTTGAGGTGCAGTGGTGTGGCCATGTTCGCCCTTCCAACCCTGCGCCGGCCAAGACCGGCGCCGACCCGTTAGCTCAACGCCGCCCGCACGGGCAAATAAAACGGTTCAATGCTGGTGATCTGATCCGGGAGCCCCGGCTGGATCCGGACTTCGCCTTGCAAGGTGCCGACGCTCAAGTCGCTCGCGCCGAATTGGTATTCCGCTTTGCCGTTGGTCGCTGGCGTTTGCACCGTCATCGTCTTTGTCACGAGCGCGGCGCCGTCGATCTTGTACCGGAGCTGCACGGCCTTCCCGGTCAGGTCTATGACGGCCTTGGTCTCGCTGTCCTTACAGGTCACAACGACTGTGCTGCCGGAGTCTCCTGCGACGAGTTCATACGCCATGTGTGCCTCTTAAAACTCCACGCTCCGTTGGACCGCGATGGGCAGCTCCACTGACCGAGCGACCCCAACGGCAAACTGCACGTCCATGTTGACGAGATTACGCGTCCGGGCGCCCAAAATGGCGCTAATCGGCTGCGCAAGATCGCTTTCGACCGCCTGACTGACAAGACGCCGCTTGGGATTCCAACTGACGGCCTGCGCCAGATCCGCTTCGGTGACCTGCGCGAGTAGTTTGGTTTTGCTCCGCGCGAGCGCCTGGGCGAGATCGGTCTCGATGGCGATGCCGAGCATCGTGAGCTTCCCGATCGTGAGCGGCTGCGCTTGGTTGGTGTCACTGGCCGCGCTGATCAGCCGTCGTTTGGGCGCCCAGGCAATCGGCTGCGCGGTGTCGGTCTCGGTGACCTGGCCGACCGGCACGATGAGGCTGCCGGGTGTATACCGGGTGACGGCGTGCGCGAGATCGGTCTCCGTAACCTGTCCAACCGTCCGCGTCTTACGCGCGGTGATCGCCTGCACGGCATCGGTTTCGGCCGCCTGGCCGAGCGCGAGCGTCTTCCGGACCGTGAGGGCCTGTGCCGCGTCAGTCTCAGCGGTCTGTCCAACGGCCCGCGTCTTGCGGGCCGTGATGGGCTGGGCCGTATCCGTCTCGACGACCGGAGTGACCGCGATGATCTTGCTGCCTGACGGAGTGACGATCTGCGCCAGATCGGTTTCGACCGTCTGCCCGAGCGAGACGGCTTTTCGAGCCGTCAGCGCATGAGCCAGGTCCGCTTCACTCGGCTGACCAAGCGCAGCGGACTTCCTCGCCACGATCGCCTGGGCGGTGTCCGTCTCGGCGGCCTGCGCCAGCGCCAGTCGCTTGGCCCGCGTGATCGCCTGGGCGGTGTCGGTTTCCACCGCTTGGCCCACCGCAATCGTCTGGACACCAGCCGCCTGGCTGCCGAGCCAGGCGACGCGCCGGTACAGCTGATGCTCGAATCGTCGTCTGAAAACGCCGATGCTCATCGTCGTCTAATTTTCCTCATAGACGATATAGGTACTGATGGTCACTGAGTCTGTGGGGGCCGCCACAATGCCGAGCGTCCACCGATCCCCCGGATTCACCCGAGGCCGCATCTCTGGCGTATAAATAACCTCCAACGGAATGCGGATATTCCAGCCGCGCTCGCTCAGCGTTTCCAGCGTGCCGGTGCCGACCGCCATCCGCGTCGTGTTGTTCGCTTCGACCGTCGCGGCATTCGCCGCATCCGTATCGTCTAGCGGGTGTACCGTCGGAGAGGTCCCGCCAGATCCACTCGTCACCGTCCCCACGCCGCGCACTTCGTTGATCCGCAGCACTTCCTCCGCCGCATCCCCTACGTCGGTCGTTTGGCTGATGCCCCACGCGTGCACCCGTACGGGCTTCGCCGTCGCCGCCAGAATTTCCCAGAGATCAATCGCGGTCGTCACCGCCACGGCCGCTGTCATGGTTTGATAGATGCGTCCCATAATAATACGGTCTCCTTATCGAACGAGTAGGTGCCGTAGGGCCGGTGAGGCATAGACCAGACTGCCCCCACCCCCGGCGATCAGATCATCCACGCTCAGGTTATCAACGTAGATCGTATCACCTACAGCGTTATAGCCACAGAGGCCCGGGGTCCCGCTGGTTTTTCGATTGGCCGCCGTATCGGCGTAGGTGAGCACTGCCGTTGCATCGATTTGCAGCTCCAGTGAGACCGTCGCCCCTGTGCCAGTCGCCTTGAGCCGGTGCGTGTGCGCCGAATTGCCACTGGTGCCTCGGTCAGCCGAGGCCACCAAAACCTCAGATCCGGCGTCAATACGGAGCAACCGCACTTCGTTCGTTTGGGGATAATCAATATACGAGATATAGTTATCGTTACTTCCTGTGGCGCACCGCACGGCCACGCCGCCGGAATTGCCGGAGGTATTGCTGTAGCAGGTCCCCGTAATTTCTTGGTCCCCCGTAGGGACCGCCGCATCAATGATCCGTGCACAGTAGGTACTGCCCCCGTTATTCGGGAGCTGCGCCCGGTCGTTGGCTGCATTGACGGTGATATTCGCCCCGGAGCCATTGATATAGGCGTAATCTGGCGAGCCTGCCGGATACGCATCAATGTTCGTATCTACGGCGACCGTGAAGCTATCAGTAAACACGACAGCCATTAGCGCGTACTCGCCTCAGCCAGAATGCTCTCAATCGATTTCGCCCCTTCCAGCACTCCTACCAAACGCTGAAACAGGTCCCGCAGCACTTCGGTCGTTTGTGGCCGCACGACCCCAATGCTATCGCAGAAATTATTCACCCGCGTCCGCCATTGTGCCGGGAGCTGGCCGAAGGTTTTCGTCCACTCTGGTTCTTCCACAACACGAATCGCCGTCTCCGCCTGCACGAGTGTGAGCTGCGCAGGGGTCGTGAGAATTGACGCGCCGACCGCCCAGGGGGTGGCCCGGTTAGCGTCCGTGGTTGTCCAGGCGCTCTGATAGGGATCGAGCTGCGCCCCGAGCACCTGCTCGATCAGCGGCATCCAATAGGGCCGCCCCACGATGTTTTGCACCAACGGACACGCCCAGATAATTCGTGCCATTTATTTTCTCCCCCACCGCTGCATCCACCAACAGCGCCACCGTGCCCACCAGCCCTTTAGGGCGTGACACCGACACTGCGCAGATTCGCAGGGGCCGCCGGAGGGTTTACGTTCACACTCACGCCCACGGTATTACTAAACAACGATTCGTTCGCCGCCGTATCCAACGCGGTCAATTTGTAACAATACGTCCCGTCGGTCGTGACGGCATCGCTGCCCGTCGCCACTTTGGCAAACGTCTGCACGGTGGCAAATGCCCCCGGCGTCGTGCAGGTCCCCGGTGCTCGGTACAATTTGTAGCCCGCGAGATCGCTCTCGGTGTTCGCATCCCAGGACAAATTCACCGCGGCCGCATCGGCTGGCGCGCCGAAGCTGAGCGCCAACACCAGGACCATGAGTCCCGCCATCGCGAAATGTTTCACACGTTGCATATCGACCTCCTCAATTTCAGATGCTAGCTGCAAATCAGGCCGCTGCCGCTCATGCCAGGGTCACTAGGGCATTAGCTCGCTCGGTAGAACCCAGCCGCTGCGATCTGCGCGGTGATGTCGCTGCCGTCCGGCGTCACGACAAAATCGTGCAAGGTACAGGGCACGATGTTCGCGTCCGTTCCGGCAGTCGTATCGTTGTCATACGCCACGACGAGATCATTCCAGCCATCGCCCGCCACTACAGCGATCCAGGTCTGGTCAGGGATGTCGAGATCAACCCGATCGTTGGTGTCGTCCGGTGCAAACGCCACGATGTCCGCATCTGTCAGCACCTTGCGGGCATACCCAGAGTTCGTGACTTCGTTCGTGGTCCCTGCCACCAGGGCGGTCACCGTGTCGAGATCCTTCAGCGTCGCATCGGTTTCGATGCCGGCCGTCGCGAGAATGACGATGACCAGGGCGGTGTTGGCCGGATCGTTGCTATCCACCCGGTTGTAGAGTTCGGCCACGCGGCCCAACGCAATATTGAACACGAGATTACCCACGGGACACCTCCTTGATGTGGGACTTCCGCTTCGAGGAGATCCCCTGGAGCAGATAGGTCGCCTCGCGTCGCTCCGCCTCAGTGTTGGCGCAGAACCGCGCGTGCTGCGCCTCGTCGAGCACGCAGTCGTAGTAGTGGCTGACTTCCTTGCCGCCGTCCGTCAGCCGGTATTCGCCCGGGACCCGCTTGATCGTGTAGATGAGGTCCTCCGGCTGACCATGCACGATCAGCTGGCCCTTGCTGATCGTCATCCAGCCCTCTGCCAGGCCGGCTGCGACCAGACCTGTAGAAAAGCGCTGTGCCGGGTGCGCGCCGCTGTGCTTGATTTCGATATGGGACAGCGGCGGGGGATTGATGCAGGTGCCCTTCTCGTCCACCTCTTTCACCCAACCGGTCGGCTTGTTATAATGTCGTTTCAGCAGCATGGTCGCTCCTCCTAATGGTCCAGTTTCCGGAAACGATCTAAAATCTCTTTCACGCCCGCCGGCCAGTCGGTGTTGAACGTATCCACGCGGCCGTCGGCGATGCTGCGGCTCTGGAGTCCGAGCAGCGCTTTATCGCCCTTGTCGCGCGCGAGCCAGAGCAGCTCGATCGCCGCCTGTTCCAGCAACGCCCGCTGCGTTGAGCCCGCCGCATACCCGGCCACATAGACCACCTTCACATTATTCAGCCCCGCGTCGAACGCCGCGCCGTCGAGCTGCACGATCCCGGCGTCGCCGTCCGTGAGCACATACTCGGAGGCCGCCAGCAGGGTGTCCGCGCCGTACACGCGATCGATATCGTCGTGGATCGACGTGATCAAGGCGACGGGATAGCGCTGGAGGCGCAGCGTCGTTTGCCCGGCGCGCGCGCTGTGATACTCCGTCACCGTGGCCTGCTCCAGCGTCCGGTTGCAGTAGTGCGCGAGGAACTGATCGACGACCGGGATCAGGCGCAGAATTTCCGCGTCGTGCTCCGACGTCGTGAGATTTTTGAACGCCTTGACGGTGGCGAGTGTCGTCAGGCTCATGGTTATTTATTCTCGTCCGGGCCTTTGGCCTGTTTGGTCTGTTCCGGCGCTGGCTGCGCGACCTTGCCCTTCACGAACGAGGCGGCGAGCGACTCGCCCAGCTCATACGTCTGCCCCTGGACGTAGAGCTGGACATGAATGCCGTCCTCCGAGCCTCGCTGTGTTTTCTTCATGATCACCCGCATGCCATCTCCTTATTCCGGGGCGGCGGCTCGTCGCCGCCGCCCCTTTCATCACTCATCACGCATCACATCCGCCTACGGCGTCTGCGTCACATTGGCCGGGGCGTGCCGCGGATGGCCGAGCATGGCGGTCGCCGAGATCGGCACCGACACGATGCCAGCCTCGGTGACCACGATCCGCTTGTAGCGCTTCGCATTCACCGCCACGCCGATCAGGTAGGCCTGTTCGTCGTCGGCCGCCGCGTCCAGGATCCGGTCCCAGGCGGCGCCGGCTTCGTTCCGGGCATCCCAATAATCCGCGGCCGCGATGTTGGCCGCGTCGGACAGATTCGCCTGGTCGCCCTCCTGCACCGTGATGGTCAGATTGTTGGTGCCGTCGAACGTCACGAACGCGCCGACGTTGAGCGTAAACGCGAGCGACTCATAGCCCTGCGTATCGATCACGAGGCCGCTGGTCGTGGCCGAAAGGGCCACGGCGTCGAGCGCCGAGATCGCCTTAATGTCCTGCATCAGATTCTTTCCCATCGATTCCTCCTTCTGTCTGGTCTATCTAGTCTGTCTGGTCGTCCGGTCTATCTAGTCCATCCGTCAACCGGACAGACGAGACAGACCCCGCACAAGACGACCGCTTACTACGCCGCGATCTTCAGCTTGCGGATGGCCTCCGCGTTCACGACCTGGCCACCGACGCGCTTGCGGGCATGGAATCGCACGGCGCCGCTCCCGGCCTGGGTGTACGGGTCCCGCGTCACCGCCATCTGCACGCGATCGACGATCACATAGCCCCGCCGGAAATCGCCGAAGGCCACCGGGTAGGTACCGGCGGCAATCGCCGGCATATCCACCGCCTCGACATAGGGGCGGTCGAGCAGCATGGAGGGGAGGGAGTTCCCCAGCCCCGGCTGCCACAGATAGTTATTGTCGCTACCTTTGAGTTTGCGCACGGCGCCGATCGTGCCGCGCTTCAGCGCCCAGACGCCGTTTTTCGCGTACACATCCTTGACGGCGAAATACAGCGAGATCATCCCGTCGGCGGTGATGAGGTTGGCGTCGCCCGAATTGGTTTCGCCGACCGCCGCGTTGGTCATGAACCCCTCCATCTCGTTTACGGCATCGCCGCTCACGGCAGAGAGGCCCTCAGCCACGCCGAACTGCTCGGCAAATTCCAAGTTCAGCTCCGCTTCCAGATTAAAATCGCTGTCCTCCAGATCCTCGAAGGGCACATCCACGAGCGCATACATCTCGTGCGTGGGCACGTCCTCCAGTCCGTATTTGAGGCCGGTCGTCTCGGCGCGCGTGCCCGTTTTCGCCACCCAGGCGGCGGCGAACGTGCCAGTGCGCTTGCGGATCTTCACGCTCTTCGCGCTGGTCGTCCGCACGCGGGCGACGCTGCGGATGGGCGAAAATTCCACGACGCCCTTGATGAGCTCGTTCGACATCTCCGGCGAGGCGAGGAACTCCACGCCCTGCCCGGAGCTGAGGGCCTTGCGTTCGCCGGGCACGCTATCCTTGGCGAGCAGACTTTTTTCCTCAGCGCTCATCCCGTCGAGCCCGTAGCGGCAGAAGCTTACGAAGGCGGCTTTCCGAGCCTTGGATTGCTGATCCTGTTCTTGCTCCGGCGTCGGCGCAGGCGACGCCCGGCGGTTGAGCTTGGTATCCAGCTCGTCCATCCGCTCGTTCAGCGTCTGCATCTTTTCGTTCCACTCTTTCTGCGTCTGCTTGCCGCTGGCGAGCAGCCTGTCGTTTTCCTCGCGGAACGACTTCCACACGCGGCCGAGTTCATCGACCGATTCTTTGACTTGTTCGGGGGTCAGAATTTCCGGCATTATCAGTTCCTCCTGGTTGCAGTGGCCGCCTTGACCTCGGCGGTTAACGCCTGGATCGACTGGAGACACTCCGGGTCGTAGGCAAATGCGGCGGCTGCGGCGGACTCAGTGGGGGATTCCGGCTGAGCGCGGGGCAGTGCCAGGCTATAGAGGTTACGATCGGTCATGGTGCGGATCGATTTCACATCGGCGATCGCCGCGAGCGGGTGCATCGCCCAGGTGACCGGGCTGATCTCCCACAGCCGCACTTCATGCAGCAGCCGCACCCCGCGCGATTTATTCGATTCCTGCTTAATGATGTCGAACCCAATGGACAGTTCCGTGAGCACGCCGTCGCGCATCAGGGTCAGCACGTCGAGGCCCAGCGTGGTTTTGCTCACGCGGGCAACGAAGGAGAGCCCCTTCTCGTCTTCGACGAGTTCGGTCGGCACGCCGATCGGCAGCCAATCACTCCGGTGCAGGGCCAGGATCTTGATCCGATTCGCGCCCGCCGGGCCCCACTCTCTGATCGTTTTAGTAAACGCCCCCGGCAACATGATGTCGGGGGGATCGCCGTCGTCGGGCACGTGAAAAATCGAGGCGTGCCCGGAAAACGTCCCGGCCTGAACATCGATCTCTTTCACCTCAAACGCCACTCGCTTGCGTTCCATTGGTCAGCTCCTTGGGTTCACCGGGATCGCGATGCACCGGCAGTTGATCACGTTGCCCGCCGCGCCGGACGGATCGTGGGGAAAGCGCAGGCCGTTGCTGAACGGCTCGCCCAGCCGCCGCTGCTCGCCGTCGATCGTGTGGTTGAAGGGGTCCACCCGCACGGCCTCATCGCGCGCGGTCAGCCATTCGGCCTGCTCGATCCCGAGCTGCCGCATGGCGAGCCAGCGCGTTTCGTTGTAGGCCCGCGCCACTTCGGTGCGGGCAATACTGGCCGCCCGGGCGCTGGCCGTGCCGGCATACAGGCGATTGATCCGCGCCGCGATCTCGGCCGGTGATTCATCAGCCGAGAGGCCCGCGGCAATCTCCTGCTCGATCCGTTGGCGCATCCGCTCCGTGATGCCGCTGAGCTGCCGCAGTTGATAGTCGATCTGAATCCGGCTGTCCGGCGCCGCCGGGCTGAACGAGCCGCTCGCGCCGACCTCAGCCCAGACCGCGTCGCCGCCGCGCTTGACGGCCTCCTCGAAGGCCGGGCGGGAGACCTCGCGGAGCTTCCCGGTCTGCTCGTCGAGCTCGAAGAGAATCTCTTCGATGTCCTTGGTCTCGCGCGTCGCGCTGTTCCCGCGAGTCCCGCCCATCACGCGCTCGACCCGCCTGAGCACCTCGTCGCGCTGGGCGAGAAAGTAGGTGGCCAGCGCGGCCTGATAGCGCTGCTCGATCGGCAAGAACTGCCGCACGCGTGCGGTCCACTCGCGCTCGCGTCGGGCCTCACTGTCGGACGATTTCAAACTCAGCCCCTTCGGCTCGCCGTCGGTCGGGAGCTGGGCAAAGTCGGCGCCGGTGCGGCCCGCCTCACTGATCGGCGCGACCGAGTAGGGGACCAGCAGCACATCGCCGTCCGGATGGTCGTCGTAGCCGGTGGCCGCGCGCTTTTCGTTGACCGTGAGCCAGTCGGATTTTTGCACGCGGGCCCAGACCTTTTCCCGATCTTCCTGCAGCGCCTCAATGCCATCACGGTCGTATCCGAGGCGCAAATTGTCGCCAAAGAGCGGCACGAGCCAATTATTCAAGTCGTCGAAAAGGAAATCCGCGAGCGGTAGCACCGTTTCGGTGTAGAACGCGCGCTTGGCTTCACGGCGGTTTTCATAGGTGGCCTCTTTCAGGCCGATCAATTCGGCCGGTACGCCGAGGCCCATCGCGATGTCTTGCTTGCCCATCTGGCGCGAATTGAACCAGTCCATGTCCACCGGCGAGAGGCCCATCTCTTTCCAGTCGAGGCCGCCTTCGAGCAGCATGGGGAATCCGGCCCGGTCAGCCCCGACATAGTCCTGATCGATTTGCGCGCGAAGCCGGGTGAACTGCTCGTCGCGGAGCGACTTCTGGGTGACCAGTGCGCCCGACGGCCGCGCGCCTTTTTTGAGCAAACTATAGTTCCAATTGATGGCCGTGTTGTCGGTGTCGACCGTGCGCGCCAGCACTTGCAGCGGCGAGAGGCCGTACCAATCATCGACCGGCGAAAAGAGCTTCTGATGCAACACGAGCGGCGCCGGCAGCTCGACAACCGCGCCGCCCGCCCGGTACTCATAGCGCGCCACAATGTTGGTGGTGTCGCCGGGCACGACGGTCATGCGGTCGGGGCGGAGGGCGTAGAGTTCGCGCGGCGCGCGGGCGAACCGGCCGGCGCCGGTGCCGGGACCGACACGCTCAATATAGGCGTTGCCGCTGATCATGAGATGGCCGGTGAGCGTTTCAAAAAACCGCCCGCCGCCCTGCAGGGGATTCGGCCGCGCCAGCACACGCAACAGATCGTGCTCATCGAGTTCGCGCCAGCGCCCGCTGCGCCGTTGCTGCAACACGCGCTGCAGGCCCCCGAGCGCTTTGGCGATTTCGTTGACGCAGGCATAGACGATCGCGCTGGAGCCGTAGCCCTCCTTGGCGAGCGTCTCATAGTTCCGTGGTGTCCAGACGGCGACGCCAGGCGTCGTCTGCAAGAGCACGGCGCGATTCACGCTCGACGACTTGAAGAGGGAGGGCATCCAGTTGCGCCAGGTCATGCGGCATCTCCTTGGGAGGCCGTTCGCGCGGCGAATCGTGCCGCCCTGAGTGTTGCGCCCTCGGTGATCCCCAGCCGCGTGGCCGCTTCCACCAGTAAGCCGAGCCGCTCTGATGGGGGAATGATCGCCGCCACCGACCGCCGTCCGATCCGGCCCAGCGCTCCGGCCGAATAGCTCCCGGCGGGCAGCCCCTCGGCAGCGGCAAGTTGATCGAGCGTTCTAATGGATGATTTCCAGGGTCGTTGAACGGCAGGTTTCGGCTTATTGCGCTCCTTATAGAGCCGCAGCCGCTCCAGGTTGTGCCAGACTGTCTTGCAGTCGCGCGAGCAGAACCGCTTCAGGACCCCATTTCGGTTCTTCGCCTGAAACTGCCTCCCGCACTGCTCGCATGTTAACGGATTAATCCGTTCCATCTGTCCCTCAGGCATGCGATCCCCCCTCTTCGCGACCCTCACAGGCTCCCCCCTGCCGGAATCCCGCCTGGGAAGGCCGGGGCGAGACTGCGGATGCGTGGTTCATCCCCGGTCGATCCGGCGGCATGGAGCGCCAGCGAGGCAGCCCAAAACTCGTCGGCGTGGCCGCTTTTGTCGGAGGCCTCGGCATCAAAGCGAAAATGCCCGGTGCCGGAGGGCAGCCGCTTGATGCTGTGAAAGCTGTTCCGGACATAGGGCTCGGCGGGAATGCGCGCGATGGCGTCTTCCATCTTCTGCTTGAGCCCCGTCGCGAGCACTTCCTTGCTGGCCGCGTTGAACGTAATGGGCTCGACCAGGCTTTCGCCGAACTGATCGACCGCCTCTTCGCCGAGCTGCATGCCGAGGCCGGTGGCGTCGATGCAGGCCCGGCGCATCTGCGGATGAGAGAGCAGCGAAAACAGCACGACCTTCTGGACGAAGAACGGCACGTTCTTCATCCGGATGACCGCCACGGTTTCTTGAATGCCCTGGCGATCGCGGTTGACCCAGATCACCGAGCCGTGCCGGCGGCGCGCCACGTCGAACCCGAGATAGAAGTGGTCGCCGTTCAGCCAGGTCTCATCGAGCAGATTGAACGAGGGCGGGTTTTCTTTGGTGGCGAGGTAGATCTGGTGCAGCTCCTCGGCGCGGGCGAGCAGGGCGCCCACCCAGACCGGCTCCGGTTCCAGTTCAGGGTCCTCGCACTTCGTGATCAACTCATACGTGAGATAGGCCGTCGCTTCGTCCAGATAGAGCACGAGATATTCCTGGTCCCACGCGTCGTCGTCGCCGAGCGCCTCCTTGAGCTGCTCCGGGGTGGCGAGCTCGCCGTTCTCATCGCGCAATTCCAGCCCGCCGGCGATCGCGTCATAGATGTCGATCTTCGACGTGTGGTAGTGCGGATCGCCTTCCGCCATCTTTTTCGACCAGGTCACGTCGAGATCGTAAAACTTGTTCTGCTTGCCAAAGGTGGTGCTCGTGATCTTCAGCCGGTACCCGCGGGTGATCACCGGGAAGAGCGCCGCATAGATCTTGCGGGAATCCTTGTGGAGCGCGAACTCGTCGAGGGCGACGTTGGCCGAGAAGCCACGCGCCGTGTCCGGGTTCGCCGGCAGGCCGAGAATCACCGAGTGGTTCGGCAGCCGGATCTCCAGCGACTTATATTTCGCATCGTCGCCTTCCCAGGTGTCTTCAATGACCTTGGCCGCGGCGCCGTAGGCCTGGCAATGCACGGCGCACTGCTCGATATTCTTTTTCGATTGCCGTTCCCCACGCGAGAGGATCACCCAGGCGGTGCGCCGCGCGTGCGTGTCGTCCACGATCTCGCGCGCGTCTTCGAACGTTTTGCCGGTCTGCCGCGCCCACTTGCGCAGATCGAACCGCGCCTGCCACTGCGCGGCCTCTTGCTGATATTTCGTCAGTTGAATCGCCGGCATGATTTAGACTGCGGGCGCGAGCCCGTAGATCTCCTCTCGAATTTTCTTGAGCGTCTCCGGATCCAGATGTTTCGATTTCAGCGTGTCGTCCACTTTCTCCGCCGTGGCCGCCACTTTCTGCTGGAGCAATTCCAGCCGCTGAGTCTGCACCTTCAGCGCGGCGCCCATTTGCTCGGTGCGTTTAATGCGATTGAGCAGCTGCGCGGCCTCCAAGGTGTCGGCGTGATCGAAATTCGCTTCCGCCTGCGAGAACAGGCTCACGAGCTTGTGCTTGATCAACAGCATGAGCCCGTCGGTCGGATCGACGTCGGGGTTTTGCTTGAGGATCGCCATCATCGCGTCCACTTCCTTCTGGATCGTCTCGGCCCGGTACCGCTTCTCATTCCACGCGGCCTGATAGCGCGAGAGCGCTGACTTTGAGATGATCGTGCCGGTGGCCTTCTTCACTTGCTCGACGATCTGCTCGTAGGTCGTGCCGGGAATTTCGAGCAGCTGCCCGACGAGTTCCTGCACCCCGAGCTTTTCGATCGAACTGTGCGAGCGGGACTTCGCCATTACCGTTTCCGCCTCATATCCGTCGCCGGCATCGGCACGTTAAGGTCCTCGGCGAGGTCGCGGAGGTCGTCGCACAGCTGCCGGTGCTCCGCGACTTTCCGCTGCCAGGCCTGCATCTGAATCGTCAGTTCGTCCAAGGGCAGATCGGAGATCGCCTGATGCGCATCGGTCGCGCGATTGATCTGCTCGCGCAGGCCGTGAATTTCCACGGAGAGCGCGATCGCCGCCTGCTTGTTCATTTCCAACAGCCCGAGTTTTTCCGCGCGTGAAGGGGTCATGCCGCTCGCTCCTTACTTAAATAGTCCAGCCGCTCCGCCACTTTGGTATTCACCTGCGCGCAGAGGATCGCCGTGCTTTGGGCATCCTCGGCGTTTTTCTGCATGGCGCTCATGGCTTCGCGGAAGGTCCCCATGTTCCGGTCGTTGATGTCTTTGAACGCGGCCAGATGCGCCTTCTGCGTTTCATCGTATTTCTGGATGATCTCTTCCAGGCCGCGCTGCCGGCGATAGTCGAAGAGCCAGATCGTGAAGATCATCCCGCCCAAGCCGAACACTTTCACAAACTCCAGCAGCCCCGGATCGAAGAACGACGGTGCCGGCTGCATCACATGCGGCACGGTAGTTTCCTGTGCGCGGCTCGGCGACTGGGCCGCGAGCATCACCCAGAGCAGAATGCAGAGGGGCATCACCCGATACAGCGTTTTCATTTCGTGGCTGACTCCTGGGATCTCTCGATCTCGCACCGCTCCACGCGCAACCGCAGCACCCGCTCCAACTGATACCGCTCCTGCAGCCAGACCGCGCTCACCTCATAGCAGTGATCCGTGATGAGTGATGGGTGATGCGCGCAGGAGACCTCGACCACCGTCCGGTCGCTGCTGAGCACGACGAGCTCGGGCTGGCTCGTGCAGCCGACTGCCACGAGCAGCGCCAGTCCCAGTCCTCTTCCGATCTCATCACGCATCACTGATCACCCATCACAGTCCTAAAGATCGCCGCGGCGAATCGCGGCCTGACGCTCCGCCTCAAAATCCATCGTGAGTGTGGCGGCGTCGCCGGTCGCCGCGGCTTGTGCGTTACGTTGAACATCCTGGTCATAATCCTTCTCAGCTTGCGCCCGGTCCCGTTGCGGCTTCGTCGCCCGGCGATCCTCCAGAATGGAGAGAATCAGATTCAGCACCGCCAGGACGATCGCGCCAGTTTCAATCATCGGCTACCCGATGTAGGGTCGTGATCCGCCGGACAGCGCCGCGACCTGTTGCGCGGTCTCCACCGCCTGAGCTTCACTCTTCGCCACCGCCGACCGCAGCGAGATCGCGCCGCCGAAGCCGAGCGCGACGAGCGCCTTTTCGGCAATGGCCTGGTCGATCACGCCGAACATCCAGAGGCCGATCACGAGCAAACCCAGCGTACTCATGAGATAGGTTTTTTTGCCGCTCAAGAAATTCAAGATCGCGTCCATCGCATCCTCCTTGTGTGGCGGCCAGAGCCGCTCGGCAGTTTCACGGATAATGTAGGTGCCCATCAGGAGCCGCAGCGCGGCGCATAGGCCTCGGTCATCGACACGTGCCAGCCGCTCTGCACTTCACCGAAGCGGTTCACGTAGAGCCCCTGCTGGCTATTCACTTCTTCGAGCAAAAACGGCCGCCCCCAAAACCCGCCCTCCGGACAGCGGCGCGACCAGATCTTGAATTGCCGGGTCCCGCAGTCGTACCGGAGCGCTTGCAAGTCCTGCCCGCCGATGCGTTCTTCCGTCGCCGGCTTGGCCGTGCAGGGCTCGTTCAGGTTCAGAAACAGCAGCATGAGCAATTGAATCGCATCCATCTCAGTACTCGCTCCGCAGGTAATGGGTCAGTTAGGATGGACCGGCCAGATGCAGAGCGGTACCGGTCCGTGCATCCGCATGGCATTGCGACGTAGGAGAAGGAATTAGCGCCTAGCTTTTCAGCCACCTTCACTCGTAGCCATCCGTTTCGCTGCGTTAGTCGGGCTGGGATTTTCATGCTACCCAACTTCCGATCCATCCAAATTGACCCATTACCCGCTCCGCAGGGAGACCAGCACCATCAGCACCCCCACGATCATCAGCAGCATCATCAGGCCACCGCCCGTCGCAGCCAGCCGAGCAAAAACACCTCGCGCGCGGGATACGCTTTCACGATCGCGACGTAGTGCCAGGCCGTCCGCGCCCGATAGCCGCGCAGGAGTTTCTCCGCCGGGCAGAGCCGCGCCGCCATGAGCGTGGCCGGGCCGAAGAGCCCATCCACTTTCAACGGCCCAAAGCCCTCGTCGTTGATCGCCTGTTGGAGCGCTCGCACCGCCGATTCCGGCCCGGCATGCACCGAGGCATCGAGCAGTTTCGTGGCTAGCGCTTGATTGAGCTTCACCCACTCTGCGTTCCAATAGTCTCGTCGATACAGCTCGACCGCCTGCGCGCGGGTGAGCGCCTGGATATCGAGATCCGGATAGCGGCGTTTCGAGATGCCGAAATTCGTCTCGCCGCCAGGATCGTCTGCGCGGGACACATAGCCGCCCTCATGGGCCAGCACCGTTTCGACCGCTGGTTCAAAACTCGCCATCAATGCTCCTGCTTCAGACAATAAAAAAGGCCGGTCAAAGGGGCGTTCAACGCTCCTTCAACCGGCCTTCGCAATACGATCAGCCGAGAGATATGTTTCAAACCGCAGAGCCCTTTTGGCGGCCTGCGCGAGGGGCCTTCCGTCTCCGGATCAGCACCTCAATCTGCGCGATCTTATGCTCGCTGACTTTGACTGTCAATTCACCAAAGCCGCTCGCCATCAGCTCTTCCAGCGCGTCGAGGATGTCGTCTCGCGTGTAGAGCGACTCAGACACCGTCGATGTCCGCGTGCGTCCCCGCATCGCCCGTGCCGTTCAGGTTATGCAGTCCCAGGACGATACGGCCGTCCTCCAGATAGGTGAGCGAGATCCCGCCCGACCAGCCCTCCTCGTGCTGCCGACGCAGGTGTTGCACCAGCGGTTCGAATGAACGCACTTCTGTCTTCTGCTCATCGGCCACTCCCAACCTCCACCTGGTCCTGAGTGCGGAGCAACGCCGACCGAGTCGCCGGCGGCAACGACACCGCCCCATAGCGCCGATACAGCTCGGCGAGCGGCACCTCGAACAAATCCGCATAGGCTTCCGCTTGCTCGCGTCGCGTCATGGGCGTGATTGTAGACATAGTTGTCTCCTCCTTACAGGCCCCGCAGACCAGCATCGTGCGGCCGCCTGGTCCGCGCTGGATCGGCGCCGGGCCGGTAAAGTAGACCCCGCAATTTTCACATCGCGTGGTCTTGAGATTCTGCGACAGATTCAGCGCTCGCCACACAACCGTCTCGGCGGATATTGATTTCCCATATTTGAACGGGGACGGCATTCCCAGTTTTATTCTGATCATCGCCAGACCTTCTTCCGCGCGTCGAACCGGGAGAGCTTCAGCTTTAATTCCTTCAACAGCTGCTCTTCCTCCCACCCCGTGATAAGCGCTCGATTCAATTCGTTCACGAGCAGCTGCAGCGCACTCTTGACCGTCGCAACCGGCGGCGCCGTGACCTCGCAGGGCGTCCTCCACTCCAGAATGGCGCCACCTTGGAGGCCGACATGCGCAATGACCAGACCATCGGCCTTTTCTCGCAGTGTCGCCCCGGCATAATTCTCCCACCACATAATATGGCAGGCGTCGTTATAGGTCACCCGAATCCCGGTCGGGAACGTCACGGTCACCATCTCAGCCTCCTCAGCCTCGCGACAAAATCTCTTTGGCCCGTTCGAGCGTCTGTACATCGGCCTGCTTCGCGGCGATCACCTCGTCGATCGCGGCCAGCGCATCGCCGGCCGTCATCCCCGGTTGCTTCACCGGCCGCGTGATCGCCACCGTGGGTTTCACCGGGACCACGGCGATAGCGCCCCCGTTGCGCCCATGATTTGCGCATGACGCGGTACCAGGAAGCGCTTCGCCTCGACACCACTTTTCCCGGCACTTGATGCGCGAGACGCTGCCGAGAGCCGTCCCGCCCTCCGCATGGGCAAAGCAGTACGCGCCCTTCGTTTGTGTCGTGCAACCCTCTGCCGCGCAGCGTCCCATGTCATCGTGCTCCGGGTCCGTTTCATAAAACCGCTTCGAACATTGCACACACTTCCATTCGCCGATTTCGTCTCCGAGGACCACCAACCCGCCGCACTTGGTACAGGTCACTCCTGCTCCGCTCCCGCATACCCGCCACGGTGACGCTGTTCACCGCGAAGCTGGTGGCAGGCCACGCACATACAACCAGGCCAGGGTGTCGTCGTGACCGGCCGCCGAAAGCTCCGCAGTTCTTCAAGTTGGCGATCGCATTCTTCCTGCACGGCCGTGAGCGCGGCCGTCAGTTCATCGTTCCGCCGCTTCAGGTGTGCGATGATCGCGGCAATCTGATCGATGCCGTTCGAGTCCAGCACGACCTTTAGTGTTTCACTGGCCATCTATTTCCCCTCGCGCATCGCCCGCTCATAGGCGCGGTCGGACACATAGGATAACTCCGAGAACCCGCTCAGGCTGTAGCCGATCAATTGCGCAAACTGCACGCGGTCCTCATCGGAAAACTCCATCACGGCCAGCGTATTCATGTCGAGCGGACCGGATGCCAGCAGCACTTCAACAATCCGGCTCCGCTTGAACCGCAGCACGCGATGCGCGTCGTATACCAGTGGCTGCGTGGGGTGCGTTGTGCGCGAACGCCTCACGTTGCGCGTGGTCGCCGCCATTACGGCAGCTCCCGATAACTTGCTGCGGGAATCCAGCGTCCATCGGCGGTCTGCACGAGACATCCCGCGAAGAGTTGCCACTCTACCTGCATCCCGCTCTGCCCCCATTGCGCCCGACACTTCACAGCGTCCAGCCAGAGCATTCCCGCAAGGCCCCCTACGGCCAGGATCAGGATCAAAAAGATTTCCAGGATGAACTCGCTCATTTCCCCTCTTCCTCTCCCGCGGGCGGCGAGCACGGAGGCGGCTCGGCGATGCCCGCCCTTCCCGCGTGCCAGCCCCTCTTCTCCATCGCCTTCAACGCCTCAATGATTTTGTTCGCCTGTCCTCTCGTTTGCGGCCAGGTGCTCCCACAGGTGCGGCTGCTGAAATTCATCCGGGCCTGACCGACGGCTGCGATGCCCAGCGCGGCGAACAGCTCGCCGATCTTGGCGGTCTGCTCGGCCGTCACCAGTTCGTCCGGCTGCCGTTCATCACGACCGGGCCGGCTCTTCTTCCGTGGCCTGGTAAGCCCGGCATCCTTCGCCAGCACCGTCAGCCGCTGCCAGATCGTCGAGAGCTGCGGCACCGTCATCTCTTTCGTGCTCGCCACACCCACCAGCTGCTGCTGCATGTCGCGGCGCGTATCGTCGTCGAGCTGCAGCGCCGAGGCCTGCGCGTGAATGCCGGCGATCAGCTTCTTGCGATCGGTCGGGCCGATCCGTTGGGCAAAGGCCTCTCTCATCGTGCGTCCTCAGAGCAAGGCATCAGAATTGCCCCCCCCCTAACTGATTCCGCCTGTGCGTGCATCCGGTCATGCCAGAGCTGCGCATGCAGCGCGGCGACGATCTGCGATTCGGCCTCGGTGATCGCGCCGCGCAGAATGATGCCCGCGAGTTGATCGTGCTCGGCCTCGCTCAATCGCTCGGCATAGATCGTCCGCAAGTCGCGGAGCCGCACCCGATCGGCGTCGGGAATCGTATAGGTCGTCACGCTCATGCCGCCCCCTGTTGCCAGGTGTCTGTCCGTTTACATGCTGAGCAGATCCAATTTGCGGAGAACCGTCGCTCACATTTCAGGCACCGCCGCGTCGACAAGGCCTGCGCGACCGCCGAGCGCCTCGCATCCCGTCGCCGCTCCGCCGACGAGCCCGGCCTCTTTCGCCCAGAGCGGGGGACGGCCGACGGAGCCCGGCTGCCACTTGCCGGTTGTCGACGTCTGACGCGACGTGAGCCGACTGTATTCGAGATGGTCCTCGCACTGGCCCTTTGAGCCCGGCGCGATCGGTTCGGTGCAGTACCAGCACAAGCCCTGCGCCCGGCGCTTCGCGCGCACGCGGCGGCATTTCTCGGTATGGGTCAACGGCTGTTCGCCCAGTCGTGGTTTCATGCGGCCACCTCGCCTCCCTCTGATGGCCCGCGCATCGTCCGCTCGTGCAACGGCGGCGCGATCGTCTCGCGCCAGGCGTGAAACTGCAGGAGCGCGATCGTCACCTGCTGTTCGAGCCGCTCGCGCACGGCCTCCTCATGCCCGCGCGCATCCGGCACCTGTTGGCAGAGTCGCAGCCCCGCCCGATCGATCCACCGGCGCCGCTCGGACTCTTGCAGGGCCGCCGGCACATGCCGCATCTGCGCAATGCAGAGGGTGAGCCCGTCGATGGCATGCGCCCGTTCCTGGAGCGAGAGTCCGCCGAGCGGCCGCTGCAGCCAGGCCAGCGCCAGCTCCACCAGACAATCCGGCGCGCACTGTCGCTCGATCGGCGTCGGCCTGTCGGTCTGGTCGTTCACGGGCACCCTCCACGCATCACCGTCCCCATCCACCGCCACGCCACCACCACGAGCCCCACCGTGCCGAACATCATGGTGAGGCAGACGCCTACGGTGACGACCACGCCAATGAAATACCCAATGCCGTCGAGCACACCTTTTTCAAACTGAGTCACGCCGCCTCCGTCACGAGATCCATCCGGAGTTGATCCAAACAATCCGCCGGGGTATTCCGTTTCAGTTTCGCCAGCCGTTTCGCCAGCTGAATGATCCGGGCTTGGAGTTCCTGCGCGGCCTGCTCGGCATCCTGGGCGGTCTCGATCAGAAAATACCCGGCCGGTGACTGCGACGCGCTGCCGATCGGTTGGTTATGCCGCTCGATCAGCTGGACGATCACGAGGCGCACCTGTCGCACCTCCAGCCCGACGGTCGCGGCCAGCGCCTCTTTATGGATGGCCGCCGCGCGCCCCCGATGGCGCTGCAGCGTCTCCAGCACGCGCCGTTCGCCGGGAGAGAGGTCTATCGATGGCGCGCGGTCGGTCATGCCGTGAGCGCTCCTTGTTCCATCGCCAACTTCACGAGATGCGGCGTCGTCTTCGCCTCGAAGCGATGCCGGAGGCGGCGGCGATGGACTTCCACGGTGCAGGCCGCGATGCCCAGCCGCTCCGCGGTTTGCTTCGCGGTCTCGCCGCCGGCAATCCCCGTGAGCACCTCATACTGTCGGATGCTGATCGGTCTCACGCCGCCGCCTCCTCGCCCTGATCACGGGCATCTTTCAAGAGGGCCTTCACCAGCTTTTCAATGGCTGTTTCAATCGGCTTGATGACGACCTGCTCGCCGGTCTCCTCGACGGTGACGCCGAGCTTGCGGAGTTCGCTGGTATCGAGTTCGTTCAAGCCGGCCTTGCTCGGCTTCTCCGTGACGAGCACGAGCTCGGTCACATGATCGGGAAACAGCTTCTTGATCCGGGCGACGAGCACCGCGTCATCTTCCCAGTCGAGCGAGCCCTTGCCTTTGCGCAAGCCGACTTTGATGCCGTGAAAAATCTGTGTTTTCGGCTTGTCGAAGAGGTCCGGCGCGGCGTCGATCGCCGCGCGGAGCTGCGCTTCCGTTTCAGCCGCGAGCGCCGTGCACCGCTTGATCTCTTTAAGATGCCGCTGTTTCACGGCGTTCAAATCCTTTTCCAAGGCGGTGAGCCGCTCGTAGAGCCGGTCCCGGCGCTCGGCATAGGCTTTCGTCTTCGTTTCGATGTCGGCCAGCGTGATCTCGTTCATAGGGTCTCCTGAATGGCCAGCGCTGCCGTGAGGGTCTCGTGCAGCCGCCGCAGTTCATGCACGCGCTTCTTCCCATCGCGTGTGCTGTGCGCCCACAGCGCATCCAGCTCCGCGATGATCTTCCCGGCTTGCTCGACCGAGAGGCCGACCTCGATGTCGGCCAGCGGCATCGCAGTCTGATGTTCAGGCGACATCGAGCCCCACCCGCGCATGGCACGACTCCGGGCAGCCGGCCTCGTGATGCAGTTGCTGGATCGTCACCCGGCAGAGCGCCTCGAATTCGACCGCGCGCATCCGATGTGAAAACTGCCAGGCCATCTGAACATTCACTCGATTCAACTCCTGTTGATCGCGAACGCAGACGCTCATGCGCGCCTCCCTGGGCCGTCCAATGCCCGTTGATGCAACGCGAACCGGATCCGCTGGTTGCGATAATCCCGACAGAGCGCGCAGAGCAGCAGCGCGCCGACCACGAACACCGGCGCCGACCGATCCGGGCAACAGCGCCCTTCGCAGCGTGTTTTGCGGGCCGCCCCGAGATGGATCACTGGGGCCATTGGTCGGCCCGGCAGCAAGTGCAACACCGTGGCGATCATGCGGCCCTCCGTGCAGTGAGACGGAACTTCTTGCGCAAGTGCTCGGAGGTGATCCCGGCGGCCTCGAGCTGCTCACGCCAGGCTCCGGTCACTCGCGCGGTTTTAATTTTCGCGGCCAGCTCCCAGCAGCGCCGCAGCTCGCGCTCCGTGAGGCCGGCGAGCCGTCCGGGATCGCCGAGCAACACGAGATAGGCCCAGAGCATCAGCGGGGTCGGCTTGCGCGAGTCAAACACCGTGCCCTTGGTGTCAGAAAATTCCATGTGGCAGACGGTGCAGCGGTAGCGCAAGAGGCCCGGCGTCAGCGGATCGTCCGTCGGGTCGGCCAGATCGTTCCCATCGAAGCAGCTGGCGCAGACCGGCGCACCGGCCGATTCTTGCCACCGGGCCCAGCGGAACGTCTTCGCGAGTTGTCGATCGAGGGCGGTCATAGCAGGGCTCCCATCGCACGGCGCAGGACAATTTCCACGCAGAGAATCGTGCACCCGTGCTTCGTGGCGATATCGTAGACACTCATGCCGTCCTTGAACTCCTGCGGAATCACGCGTTGCAAGTGGCGCGTATGCAAGACAAGTTTATTTGCCAGATCCCAAACACCTTTCTTCCCTTTCGGCGACACCGTCGAGGAGGGGCTCACTTGCGCGCATGCACCGAGGGCCTTTCGAGGCCGCGCGGGGCGCGAGCACGAGCCCCTCTTGATGGTCGTCGCCTTCCTCATGCCGCCAACCTCAGCGCTTTCTGCAGATCGTCGAGGCTCATGTGGCTGCCGCGACGGCTGGCAAATTTCCCGGCGTCTTCCAAGAGATTGCCCAGGCGCCGGCCGCTGCTCATGGTTTGCGGATCGCCTTTCAACAGCGCGATCGCCTGCTGCACGTCGCGTTCACCCATCACGGCCTCGAACATGAGCCGGGCATCGTCGAGCGAGAATTCCGGCAGTTCATGCACGCGCCCGGCGACGCGCGAGGCGAGCTGTTCATACTCTTCACTCTTACTGGAAAGATGCCGCGCGAGGGAGGGAATGCCGACGAGAATGACGCCGGTGCCGGTCTGGTCGTAGATATAGCGCAGCGCGTCCAGCGCCCCGAAGGCGAGCGTGTGCGCGTCGTCCACAATGAGGCAGCGGCCCTTGTCGGTCAGCTTATGTTTCAACCGCTTCATGAGGGCGCGCGAGTTGCCGCCGTCGGACATTTTCAGCGCGTCACAAATTTCCTGTTGCACGCCGATCGCGCCGAGCCGCGCCCAGGCGGTGATGACGATCAACGAGGGATCGTCTTTGATGGCCTGCTTGATCGTGGTCGTCTTCCCGGTCCCCGATCCGGACAGCACGGCGCTCATGCGGCCGTATTTGTGGCTGTACTTGATGACGTCGAGCATGGCCTTGGCCGGACGCGTCGGGACGAACGGGACTTTGAGTAGGCCGCCTTCGTCTTTCGATTCTTCGCGCTCGACGTAGCTCTTGAGCAGGAGCGCGACCTTGTCCACATCGCCATCGTAGGTGCGCTTCAAGAAATGCGAGATGACGGCCGGACTGACGCCGATGGCGTTCGCAATCAGGCTTTGCGTGAGCGGCCGCCCGGCGGTCTCGCGGCGATCGATGAGATTCAACACGCGTTCGAGGACGATTTCATTCTGCGGACTGAGCAACGCCATTAGCCGACCAGCTCCTTCAATAAGGCTTCACGCGAGAGTGCGTTCTGGTTCACTGAACCGGCACCGGCAGAGCCAGCCGCCGACTTCGAAGTCGGTCGAAGTGACGGCTGGTCCGAGCGGTGCCCGCGGCGGGACGGCGGCGGCTCCTGAAGGGTGGCAGGAGTCGTCGCCTCCGCGGCAGGCAAGGTTTGCATCATCTGGGCGGCGGCCTGGTCGAGCGCGGGCAGCATCTTCGGGAGCGCCCGCACGCCGGTCGGCGTCGGTTCCGGCTCGTGTAGGGTGATCACTTTGCGCGAGCGGGCCTCTGCCGCCATACGCGCCAGCTCACGGTCCGGATCTTTGAGCACGCCGCGCGCGTCCACATAGGCGGTGACGGTTTGCCGGGCGTGCTTCTTCCGGCGATGCAGCGCGGCGAGATCGGCGCGGGTTGCGCCCATCTTCATGGCCGGATCGTTCAGGGCCTCGCAGACAAACTTGCCGCCGGCGAAGACCATCACGCGGCCCAGCTCGTCGCCGAAGCGGACCTCGACCGTCGCGCTCATGTGGTGAATGAGATCGTCGTGCCAGTAATAGCGATCGTGGAGCCGGATGCCCTGATGGTAGACCTTCAGGGATTTCTGGCGCATGAGCAGCAGATCGAGCGTGCGCGGATTCGGCCGGACGATCTCGACCGCGCGCCAGGCGGCCAGCGGCGTACTGCCGAGCACGCTGTGCTCGGTGTGGTGATAATCTTCGATCCGCTCGGCGATGCGTGCGGCAAATTCGGCCATCGTGAGCAGCTGGCCGCGCTTGATTTCCTCAGACAGTTTCTCCGGGCGGGCCTTGCCGTTCTGACCGCAATAGCCGGGTAACGACTTTTCCCACTCGGGGAACGTATGTGAGAACCAGGGCTCGATCGGCTTCGACCAGGCCTGATACGGATTCGCATGGGTGATGGAGACGCCGAGCGGGGAGAGCACGCCGGGCGAGAGGGTATCGGTCACGTCGGCCGAGAGCGCGACGTTGCGCGAGGTGACGGTTTTCCCGTTCAGATATTCGCAGCGGTAGTCTTTACCGTTGTCGATATACAACTCGCGTGGCACGCCGAAGCGCATGATGCCGGCGCGGAGGGCAAGGGCGATGCCGTCACTGTTCGGGACGAGCCGCAACACGTGCCCCACGCAGGTGCGGGTGCGGAGATCCAGCCAGGCGGTGAGCCAGGGCCGGAAGATCTTCGCGCCGTCGCGATCGTCGGACCGCACAAACACATCCATCTCGCGATGATCGCCGCACCAGTATTCGTTCGGCTCGAGGGCGTTCAAGTCGCGATGGCATTTCGGTTCCATCTTGGCGCGCCAGGCCTTCGGCCCTTCGCGGGCCAGCACGACCGCGGCCTTCGGCAGGGTCATGATGAAGCGATTGACCGTCGCCTGCGAGGGCACCGGCTCATTGAGATGGCTGCAGAGGGTTTCGAGATGACGATAGACGGTCGTCGGTGACGGCTGCTTGCCGTCGCAGTATTCATCCTTCACGAACTGTTGCAGCGGGGTTGAAATGGCGAGAAAGGTCCCGCGGGTCTTGCCCCACTTCGGGAGCAGCGCGCCGATGCCGCCGCGCTGGTAGGCGGCCTGCCATTGATAGAAGGTCGCCACGCAGATCTCGCGATCTTGACAAAACACCGCCAATGCTTCACGGCGGATCCCGCGCGGCTGCGCCAAGATCGACTCGGCCTGGCCCAAGATCGCGAGCCGCCGCCGTGCTTCCACGCGCAGCGCGTCCGGGATCTCTGCCAGGTTCAACGGATCGACCGTCGGTTCAGTGGTCGGAATGAGATGCTTGGCCCAATAGAGCGACTGCGCCGATTTCGGCAGGGCTTGCAAGGCAATCTGCACTTCGCACCTCCGCTTCCCGGCGCACGGGACTCGCTGAATCGGCCAGCCTTCTTCCGCGAGCCGATAGTAAATTGTGCGTCGAGACAATCCAGTCAACTCGATCACGTCCTCAATCGGGAGGAATACGTTTGACGGTTCAGCCATGCAGCACCTGGGCGTGTCCGAGATCAGAATAGGCAAAGCCTGGCGCTTCCGGCATGGAGGTGTCGCGATAGATCGACACGGTACGCCGCTGAGACCAGTAGAGCGCTTGCGCGGCAGGAGGGAGTGAGGAGAGGGCAACCTGACGAATCGGCTTTCCGTTTCTCCCACGCCGAGCACTGTGCCGAGTCAGCATCTGGCCCGACCGCACATGCCGGTACCCGGAGCCTCGTGAGATCCCCACCAAGTCAATCGCCTGAGTGAATGACAACCACACCTCGTTCACCGGAACGACTCCTCCAGCTGCGTGAGGTCGTGGTACAGCCGCGTGGTCTCCTGCAGGAGTTCAAACACTTCCTTGCGGCAGCGTCGGGCTTCGGTCTCCGTCATCGCGCTGTCCTGCAAGCTGCGATGCAGCTCGGAGGCCGCCTCACCCAGCTCCTTCGTGGCTTTCAGCAGCCCGCTCGTCAAATCCCGCGACACGATCGGGGGCTGGGCCGGCCAATCCTGCTTCCGTAATGGGATCGCAATGCGGCCGACGGCGCGTTCCAGATAATCGAGCGCCGCGAAATTGCCGGTGATGCGGGTGTGCTGCACGAGGAGGCGGAGTTGATATTCAAACCCGTCGAGCTGGGGATTCGCCGCGTTGTAGAGATACGAGAGATTGACGTTCAGTTCTTCGGCTTGCGCCTTCGCCGGAATCGGCGAGTTGAACACCATTTCATGCAGGGCATCGCGCAGGGTGGCTGGGAGAGAAGAAGCCTCGATTTTTCTCATTTCACTCCTTGACCGGTGGGGAGCAAGCTGGCAACCGGGCAGCCAGGAAATCGCGTTGATAAAAGCGTCGCGCTGCGGAATAATGCGGACACGGGCGTCCCCGCGCGGAGGCCGGTCAAGCAACCAGCGCGGGGGGCTCGGTGGACACGAACGACGCGGCCCATTCGCGGCTCGTCGCCCGTGCTACGTCGGCAGAGGATCGCTCCGCCGATTTGCGTTTCATGATTGTGCCGACTGGTGTGACCGGTCACCAGAGACTCCTTGTTAAGAGGCGCGGCGTGAGGGCCAGAGCCGCTCCGCCGGAATAGACAAAATCTCCGCGATGCCCTGGCGGAGATCGGGGCGCTTCGTAAACCCGCGCACGACGTTGGCGACGTTGAATTCAGAACAGGGAATGCCGCGCTCATTCAGAAGGGCAGCCAGACGGCCATAGGTGTACCCGCGGCGGATTGCCGTAATGCGGGCCGTGGAGGTGCAGGGCGTCCAGCTAGCTCGCTGAGGAAGTGCAGAAGGTGCTTTTCGTGTAGCCATACAAAGATCTCTCTGTAGATGTTGCAAGGCATGTATACCTAAAAACGGTAAATACGTCAAGTGAAAAGTACTGAAATACGTTATATGTCGCAAGCGCGTGAAATCATTGAGAGACTTCTTTCATCTGGGAACTATCCGAGCCAGTCCGCACTCGCGCGGCACCTGAACGTCGCGCCCCAACGCATCACGGACGCAATTGCACGAGGCCAGATTCCCGACTTATGGATCTTTCGCATCGCCTATGAGGCGGGTGTGCGTGCGGAATGGCTCCAGACGGGGCGCGGAGCCAAGCTACACGCGGCGCGCACAGAGGTCATTGCAGAATCACTTAAGGAGTATGGCTTACCGCCAACTACGATTGTCCCGGTATTGAATTGGGTGCAGGCGGGCGCGCTGCGCTCGACGGAAGATCTCTATCCCTATGCGGGAGCGGCCGAGGAATACCTCTCGGTGTCAGTGCGCGGCGCGCACTGTTTCGCCTTGCGGGTGCGCGGGGACTCGATGTTGCCCGATTTTCGCGAAGGGGATATGATCGTGATCGATCCGGACCTGCAGCCGCAGTCAGGGGATATGGTCGTCGCCGTGATCGACGGCACCGGTGAGGCGACGTTCAAGCGCTATATGAAGAAAAAAGACGGGGAAGTGCTGATGCCATTGAATCCGGACTACAGCCCGATCGTATTACAGCCGGAACATCGGATCGTCGGCAAAGTCGTGCGGCTGGTGCGGAATTATTAAGGAGGGGCCTATGTGGGGAAGGTCGATGATGGCGGTCGGAGCGGTGCTGCTCTGCGCGGGCTGTATGAATATCACGGCGAGCCTCCAACCGGAAAATGCGAGCGTGCCCGAGCTCCGCGAGGCCAGCGACTGCGTGCCGATATTCTTCGGCTTGTCCTATGGATCGGCCACGCTGGAAGCGGCGCTCAAAAAAAGGGTGCAGACGAGAGAAGGCTATGATGCGCCCTGGAAACCTATTGTGAATGTCCGTCGTGTGCAACTGCACGATTACCAGTTCCTCTTTTTCGGCGCCCGCTGCGTCGAGGTGGTGGGCGAATGAGGCCCGGTCTCGGCTATATTCTAGCCATCGCTATAATGGTGGGAGTCCCATCCGTGTCTTCGGCTATGGCGGAAGAGAATGTGTTCACGCAGTCCGCCAACGGTACTCGGAACACCAAGCCGTTCACAGTGAAAGATCGGTGGGAACTCCGCTGGGATGCGAAGGGCCAGAAGTTGGCAGTGTTCCTCTTTACAGCAGAAGGGGAGCGACAGGGGGTGCTGCCGATGGTCACTCAGGATAAGCCTGGTGCGGATAGCAGCTATTATCCGAAAGCGGGATCGTATTATTTGAAGGTCGTCACCGACGGCGACTGGACGATCAGCGTGGTACAACTACCTTAGATGCGACGATGCGCGCACCACTGGCTTTTCCTACTAATATTATTAGTGGGGATCGGACAATCCGTTCAGGCTCAGACGACCTGGGATATGGGGCCGATCATCTATCACACCTGTTACGATGGCGACACCTGTATGATCTCGATCCCAGGCGTCCATCCACTATTCGGGGACCATATTCCGGTGCGCCTACTCGGGATCGATACCCCGGAGATCAAAGGCCAGTGCGAACAGGAAAAGACCCTGGCCCGTGAAGCCCGTGATTTTGCCCGCACGATGTTGAGCGAGGCGAAAGAGATCCGGCTCATTCAGGCCAGCCGAGGTGACAAATACTTCCGGGTTCTTGGCCGGCTCGTCGCCGATGGGCAAGATATCAGTCAGGCTCTCCTGAATGCGCACCTCGCAGTCGCCTATAATGGTGGGACCAAGACCGCCAGCTGGTGCGAATCGTCTTGACCTCTGCTTGCGTATCTAAAAGGATTCACTGGTATCTAAATTTCATAGTCGAGCCTCTTTTTTCGTTGCACGGCAGTTTTGGCTATCCACAGGCCTTTTTGATCTGTCCAGAATTACTTGTCATTAGGACAGGAGCAGAGATTCTGATGTTTCAAGAGATATTTCCTCGGCCATTTTCGTTCCGTGCAACGTTCCGTGCAATTTTGCAGAGCAGATTTAGATGTTTAGGCCTCCCGTTGAAGGGATTTACCGTTGTTTTAAGCGGGTTTGAAGCGTCCGTGAGGGGGTGATGAAGGAAGGGTGCGATTCTGGACAAACTCCCTCTTTTGGGGCCTTCTGTCCAGAATTACTTGCAAGCCGCGCGTGCAACGAAAGGCCTCTAAATAGGCGATCTCCCGCGCAATTCCGGTGATTCCCGATTTTTCCCGCCGCGTCCAGAACTGCTTGGATGTTTATACCTCGACCTGGGGCTGCAGTTCGGCGGGGGATTCGAGTTCCAGGTGTGGAAGGCGTTTGTGCTTGGGGTGGATGCCCGGTACCACCTGACGGCTCGCATGACCAATACGAACAACGATTACTTCCAGGTTGGCCCGTACGTGGGGATTTCGTTCTGATCAATGCGGGCGCAAGGCGAAGGGGGTGATGACGGTT
>ERZ1292625.1011-Hain-H41-01um-R1-1011-length-37142-cov-53_pt1 | contig 37142 bp, 45 predicted proteins | sample MGYA00564400_ERZ1292625 | MGnify/ENA primary metagenome ERZ1292625 (study PRJEB36523, sample SAMEA6512639) | groundwater metagenome | collected 2019-01-08 | study: AquaDiva: Metagenomics assemblies of 32 groundwater samples
TTAATTTACTAATTATACAAAGAAACTTTGTGTCCAGGATTTGGGGTACCTGTCATCATCATATTTAGTTTCAAAAAATTTTTTCATAATTTACTATTACACAACATAATACTATGAAGACCCCCCCCCAACAATTTTATCAGTTTTGGAGAAATTAAAAGAAGGTTATAAGGTTTGGCAGCAGATTTTGCCGCATATTTCAAAAAGCCACAGACAAACTATCGGAGTAAAAATAGACAAACTTTTATTGGACACGCTGGATATTGTTTACAGAGCGACATATTCCACTGGCACACGTAAAATTGAACTTCTGACAGAAGCTAATACAAGAAATGATTTGGCTAAATTTTTTCTGACCGTTATGTGGGAGTGTAAAATTATTGAAGATAAAAAATACATACGAGTATCAAAAATTTTAGTTGAAGCCGGAAAAATGCTTTTTGGTTGGAAAGAATATATGCAAAATAAAAACCCCTCGGGACAAAAATCCTTCGGGGAAAATGTGTAGTTTCGGAAGAAGAAACGGTTGTCGGCATTCCAAACATTATCGTTGTCGAGCCTGTTGACGTTGGCGTTCCACTGCCCGTCGTTGCGGTTCGCGTTGACGACCGAGACACTTCGTACGATTTGCCTTCTTATACACCATCCATAGAGTACTCTCAGGATTGAATCGGATTCGGGGCATTAGATTCTAAACCCCATAGAAAATCGCACCAACTATTTATTTTTTTGAGAGCTAGACTTTTTATATCCAGCTCTTGAATGCCACCCCAAGATATAATCCGAGGATGTCAGCAATTCATAATCAGTATAAACGAAATGCCCCGATCCGCAAACAAGCGAACCGGGGCAAGAGACAAAGGTATAAAGGGTCAGAGGGTCTGGTTGCGGAAGAAGAAACGGTGGCCGGCATCCCAAACATTATCGTCGTCGAGCCTGCTGACGTAGGCGAGCCACTGCCCGTCGTAGCGGTCCGCGTTGACGACCGAGACACTTCCGTCTTTGTTCTCCACAAAGAAAAAGTTGGCCCAACCGTCGGTTCGAAAACCGACATCCTCGCCCGCTTCTTGCCGCTCAATGAGCAAATCAATTGTGGGAAGAGTGGTCACACAGCCACGCTCTTTGAGAAGCTGCGCGAGAGTTGCGATATCTCCTTGGTCGAGGTTAAGAAAGCTCTCTGCTACCTGCTTGAACGTATCGTTCTGAGTGAGCTTCTGAACCGAGAACTTGCTCTCAGTCTGCTCGGGCTGATCTTCCGGAAGCCAAGCGTCCAGATTCGAGTCGCGGTAGTAGTACCGCGATTTGTCGGTGAAGCAGTCCGATGTTTTCTTGCCCGCAACTGCCGGCGTAGAAATCACTTTGACAAGAGCGAGGAGCGATTGAACCACTTCCTCAACTTTCTTCATCACAATTTCAGCGCGACCTTCCATGAAGTCGCGAATGAGAGAAAGCAGGCCACTCTGGCCAAGCTTCGTCACCAAGTTTGCATTCCAGCCGGCCGCTTCAAACGCGTCTCCGAGCTGATTCATTTGACCGATCGAAAAAGTAGACATGTCTACTTTCTCCTTTCTGGCACATTGTGCCTCTCTATAATCTGTCTATATTATACACCCAAAGCACCTATTCTGTCAATAGATTTGGATAAATAACCTTATTTTCAGTCATTTTTCAATTTTGTTAGAGCATTTTCAAATTCTGGAGGCAGTGGAGATTCTATGGTTATGTGAGTGTGATTTGGCAGTTCTAATTTTATAGAAAAAGCGTGCAAGGCCAATCTATCAAATCCCAAATTTTCTTTTTTATCGTAACTCGTATCTCGTACCTCGTTTTTCTCTTTTTTGCCATAAAGTTTATCGCACAAGACCGGATGTGAAATTGATTTCAGATGAACTCTAATTTGATGAGTGCGGCCGGTTTTTGGTCTCACTTCAAGATATGCAAAATCTTCTGTTTCCATCTTGTCTTTACCCCTCTTAACATAAGAGGGGTCGACGCGTAGCGCGGGGGTGTTATTTGTTTGCCCCAAAACCTTATATTCCGTCACCGCTTCCCGCAATTCTCCTTTAGCCCCATATTCAGCAGACCATCTTCTAAAATCACTAGCGCTTCGGCCAATTGGTTTATCTATCACCCCCTCTATTTTACCTGCCCTGAGCAAAGTCGAAGGGTCTTCTTTAAAATTCCCCCAAACAACAGCATTGTAAATTTTTTGGACTTTTTTATTTTGAAATTGCTCTTTTAAAAATTGATGAGCTTCTTTGGTTTTAGCAACCAAAATTACCCCACTGGTATTTTTGTCCAACCGATGCACTATCCCGGGCCTTTTTATTATTTCTCCATTCTGCAAGGTTTGAGGCTCTCCAACTTCCGCAAGCTCAGGATAATTTTGATTTAACCAATCAACCAGCGTTTCTTCCTTATTCCTACCATCTGCGTGGACCAAAAGACCTGATGGTTTATCCAAAGCTAATATGTATTCGTCTTCGTATAAGATATTAATTTCCATACTTATACTATGCCACAAATTAAATTTTATGGTATATTACAAAGGTTCTAATTTTTATATGCGCGGTTAGCTCAGTTGGTAGAGCGCGTCATTTACACTGACGATGCCGGGGGTTCGAGCCCTCCACCGCGCACAAAAGAGGATAAGGAAGCCCCGCCACTGCCTCGCTCCGCTCGGCAACCCCAAAGAAAAACACTCCTTGCTTTTTTGTTTTGCGCGGGGTGGGGATTTTTTAAAATGGAAAGGACATTTTTCTTTGGGGTTCTGCCCTCAATACTTCGGGTAGTATAGCGGGGCTTCTGTATTCTCTGTTCAGCATTACCACTTTCTCCGAGCGTAAGGCATTGTGGAGAGTTACGAGACGCGTGGAGCGGGCGTCATTCTTTCATTTTTCATTCTCACAAATTTTTGCTAAAATAGGTTCGAGCAAAGTTAAGTAACGAGCACTATAAGCCCTTGTAGTTCAATGGATAGAACAAGAAACTTCTAATTTCTAGATCTAGGTCCGATTCCTAGCAAGGGCACAAACTTTATATCGAAGGATATGGAGGCAAAGAAATTTCTTTGTTTATAAAATTATTTCTTTTTTCAATAACACTTTTGAGTTTATTCACATTTATTAAACTATCAAGATTTTCAGTAATTGTTGATTTTTTATAATCCTCGATGTATTGAGAATAGAAAAGTTTAAAACCAACTAGGATCATAATTAGAATGATCACAAAACATACACCTAAGCTCACAAACCAATACAAATCGGTGTAGAAAATTGGGGGTCGTAATGATTTTAACGACGGTAAACTATTTTTTTTAAGTTTTAAAAAATCAAAATTCATTTTTCTCTAAAAATTACAAAATCAATAAAACCAACCCAATTGCCGGGATTTTTGACATCTAAGTTAACATTTTCAATTAAAACTCCAAAATTCATTTTCTCTAATTTATTTATAAACAACATTATATCTTTCCATGTCCCATCAATCCCCATTTTTATATTAACGTTTTCCTTAAATGAATCTGTTTGATTTGGTTTAACATCAATGGAAATAATTTCAAAATTAATGGATGATGTTTGGGCTATTTTTTCTATTTGTTCAATAAATCTCACCTCATCACCTTTTTGAATAAAAAATCCTCTCAAAGATTGGATTGATTCCTTGTTTGCTTCAGCAATAGATTTTATGGTTTCAAATTTTTGTTCTTTAAAGGATTCCGATTCGGTATTAGAATAAAAATTTTCTACTTTTTTTATTTCACCGAGAACAACAAAAAGGCTAAAGAAATACAGAGCAATATTAAATAGAGTTAGTATGATGATTGATTTTATGGTTTTGTTTTTTGGAATCCAATTATTCATTTTGATTTTCAATAAAAATATTTACGGAAAACGGAAGATTTTTGTCTTTAGTCAGACTGGAAACTGGAATATCCACAGAGGAAAACTGTTCAGAGTTTTTAAGGAGGATTGAAAATGAGACCAATGAATTTCGGTCAACAGCAACACCCGAAACTAAAACCAATATGCCTTTTTTCTCTTTATAATCTTTACCCCTAGAAAACGAAATTGAGTTTAGGATTACTTTTTCTGGAATAGAATTTGTTATTTTACTAAAAATATCTCCAACTGGTAAATTAGCTGCATTTGATTGTAAAAATTTTAACTTAAAATCTATCTCACTTGGCAAATTTAAAATCTCTTTGGTCAAATTCTCATCTTCCACTTTTGAAGAACTACTGACTATTTCGGTTTTAGAAAAATTTCCAAGAGTTAAAAAATATGATGGTAAAAGCATTACCGTTCCAATCAAAAAAGATACTGTCAAAAGAGACGAGGCCACCACCAAAAGGCGCAATCTTAATCCTTTTTTTAAAGCTTCTTTTCCTGTGTTAGGTAATAGATTCATTTTTTAAATTATATCAGCTAAAGTAGCCCCGATCGGTCCAGCCAGATTCAAAGACTCTTCATAAGGAATGCTTGGCAAATGTTTATCTATTTCAAAAATATTCGTCCACACATTTGATAACTTTACATCTTTTGTATGAACAAGATTGGTGGAATCAATGATGGCCTCAACTATTTTTTTAGCGTATTCAAATTCGCCACAGACGAAAATAGACTTAACTGGTTGTTTCTCACTAGTATCATATCTTGAACAATATTCCAAAAACTTTTCATACTCATCCAAAAATTGTTTTTTGTAATCTTCGTCTAAAATAGATCGTAATGTGGAAAAATGAACTAAATTATTTTTTACCAAATAAATTCCAACTCTATTCCCTCTAGCATGAACAATGCTTAGGGTTCCCGAAGTCTTGTTTGACACCAAAGCATTGGCGATAGCCTGCGATTCATGAATACAGCCTACTGGTTCAAAACCACTTTTATAAAATGCTTCAATAAATTTTTCCATTTCCTTTTTTGGGCTAGCAGCTACTACCACCGAAACATTATATTTCGAATCAGCTTGAATAACCCCGGTCGGAACAAAATCAAACACAATATCGTCTAAAGAAAGGGGTACATTTTCTTCCATAATAAAAGCCACGCTTTCAGTCATATCACCTCCATTGGCTACTAAAACTGAGGCAGAAAATACATAAGCAAGCTCATCAGGTATTGTAAAGAAAACAAAAGATGAGTCTAGACTTTCTTTAATTAAGGAAAGTTTTTTTGTAATCTCATTTATATCCATAATGCTCCCAGCGACAATCGCCCCCTTTTTAATTGGCACAACAATACTCTTTAAACTAGGTTCTTTAAGGGTCTTGTCAAATGAAATTGCCTTAATATTTGAGTCAGAAAAAGAAATCCCAATGTGAGGCGGTTTTAAAAATTTTTCTCTAGGAAAGTATTTGAAGAGAAACTCAAATTTCATGTTTGAATTATAACATACACAAAATAACGAATGAGTTATGAATTGTTAATATGCGAATCTAAAAAAGACTGCAGGATAATGGCGGCTGCGGAAGCGTCATGCATTCCATTTTTACCCAGTCCCCTTTCGGCTTGTTGGCTAGTCATAAACTCCGGTTCAAAATAAACTTTTATTTTTGTTTTCTCTTCAAGAGTTTCTTTAAATTTTTCTATCTCTACCATTATTTTATTTGGCTCACCAGCAAAATTTTTAGATTCTCCCACCACAACATCAGTAATATTTTCTGTTTTTATTATTTCTTCTATTTTTTCTAAAAGCTTTTCGTCATTTAAAATTACCGAGTACGGGAAGGCCATCTTGCCTAAATCATCAGAAGTGGCCAGCCCCACCCTTTTACTCCCAAAATCAATCCCTAAATATTTTTTCATTGGCGGAGGGAGTGAGATTCGAACTCACGGCCCCGTTTCCGAGGCGATAGTTTTCAAGACTATTCCGATAGACCACTCCGGCATCCCTCCGTAAACCTAGATATTACAACATAAGTTGCTTATAGACAATGAAATAAAAAATATTATACTTTGTGTATGATAAATATCGACGACTTCAAAAAGGTAGAAATAAAAGCGGGGAAAATAATTTCAGCTGAGCCGATAGAAGGGTCAGAGAAATTGTTCAAACTCTCAGTTGATTTCAATGAAAAAAACCCTAGGCAGGTGCTTTCAGGCATTGCTAAATTTATAAAACCAGAAGATTTAATTGGCACGATCTGCGCCTTTGTCACTAACCTAGAACCGCGAGAAATAATGGGCCTTAAAAGTGAAGCTATGATTATGGCTCTTTCAGGAAATTTCCCCAATGAAGCCGGAGAATTTTTCTCTTTACTCAAAGTTTCAGAAAATATCCCCCCCGGAAGTGTTGTAAGATAGTTTGCTGTGTTAAAATAATATTAATGAAAGACGAAATTATTTTAGAGTGGCACTCGCCAGAACATCATTTTGATAAAAAAAATAATGACTGGTATTGGATACTTGGCGTTATAGTTTTGGGCGCATCAATTTTGGCTTTTTATTTTGATAACTTTCTGTTTGGTGTATTTATTATTATTGCTGGACTAACGATAGGTATGCTCTCCTACCGAGAAACCAAAGTAGTTCTGGTTAAAATGTCAGCGCGAGGTTTAATTTTTGATAAATATTTATACCCTTGGATGTCTTATCGCTCTTTCTGGATTGAAGACGAACACACTCACGGCGCTCGTATCCTTCTTCACCCAGTTAGCTCTTACTTACCTATCGTCGTCATTCCCATAAATGAAGAAATTGATTTAAATGATGTCCGCGATGTTTTGCTTGAATTTCTAGAAGAAGAATTCCTGCAAGAATCTCTCATCCACAAATGGTTTGATAAGCTTCTGGCAAGGTGGTAAAAGTGGCTAAAAAGCCACTTTTTTGTTAATGTTGTTTTTGTTAAACGCTCCCATCGTTCAATGGATAGGACATATCTTTGCGGAAGATAAAATGTAGGTTCGATTCCTACTGGGAGCACATAAGTGTATATAATGCACATAGTTCTATGTTCTGTTTGGCGCGGTATATAACGATAGAGATTCTAACGCATCTTTATTTGTACTCGGACAATTTTGCTTTTAACTCAGGAAGATCCTCTTGCACAGTATCCCAGACAATATCAATTTCAAGATTTATGTAATCGTGAAAAGCCATATTTCTGAAACCAATAATTTCTTTCCAAGCCAAATCAATTTTAGATTTCGTATCCTTACTTATTTTATTAGCCTCTTCTCCAATAAGCGCTAATTGCAAAATCGTCGCGCTTTGCATCATCTGATTTTCTACAAAATTTCCTTTGTTTATTCCTTTTGTAAACTCTTCTATTTTTTGAATAGAATCCAAAATATTTTTTATGTAAGTTTTATCATCCTTCATATATAATTTTTAATTCTGGTTTAATATAAGGTTCCATATGCCTATTTATATTTCCTTCTGTTACCAAGTCAACATCCTTACCCAAAGAATCTTCAAGCTTGTGTTTTAGACCTATAAATTTAATCATACCCATTGACCCCGGTCCTAATTCTACAAGCAAATCCACATCGCTGTCTGGGCGATCATCGCCCCTAGAAACCGAACCGAAAACAGACGCTTTTTTAATACCGTAAGCGCGTAAAATTGGTGATATTTTTTCTTTTACTTCATCAATACTCATAACTCGACCATTATATCACAAAAGCTCACTCAGTGCCCATTTTCTTAACTTTTTGCTTCAAAACTGCAGTATGAGTGAAGTTCAAAAAGAAGCTATTTTTGTGTTGACGCTCACAACGTCTATTATAAAAATAGAAAAAATTATTTTGTGTTATTAAATTAAATCCTCCAACGGCTTTATTACTTTGGGAGTAATCTTTATGCAGAGAGGACTCTATATAACTCTCAACCATTACCAAGTATTAACGATTCCAAAGGAAGAACACACATCTGGCATTAAAAAAGAGGTTCTAACGTCATTCAATAAACAGCACAAATATAATAAAAAACAGTGTGAGCTGTTTTTTATTTAAATTTTGATGGTGATTACTTTCAGTAAGCGGGATTTTTTGCGGGAAGCGTTGTTTTTCTTTATGATTCCCCTCTTCTCTGCTTTATCTATAACCTTCTGCAATTTAGGAATGAGCTTTTTGGCTTCTTCGGTCTTTTTAGCAGAAACTAATTTTTTGTATTCTTTAATAACATTCTGCATTTCATTCTTGCGACGTAAATTAAAAACCTTCTTTTTCTTAGAAGATCTGAGCGCTTTTTTTGCTGAACTTGTTATTGGCATATGTAGACACCAATATACCAGAAAGAAAAAAATAAGCAAATCTGCTATATTAGAGGCATGTTTGGCCATATTACAGGTAAAATATTTGATTTAAAAGGAACAAAAGCCATTGTTAAAGCTGGCGATATTGGCTTTATCATCTATAGCACCCCCACTTATTTGGCCAAATTAAGAATCAGCCGGGAATCTAGTTTTTGGACTCACACTGCTGTCAGAGAAACAGCCATAGATCTCTATGGATTTGAAACCGAAGAAGAACTTAAAATTTTTGAACTTTTAATTACGGTTTCTGGGGTTGGACCAAAATCGGGGCTAGCTATCTTAAGTGTAGCCGGCGTAAAATCAATTGAAGAGGCCGTGGCCACCAGAGATACAGCATCACTTACTAAAATTTCAGGCATAGGCCGGAAAACTGCCGAAAAGATTGTCTTGGAATTAAATGGCAAACTAATAACAACCCAAAAAGGAGAAAGTAGAACCGGTGAAGATGTGGATGTATTTGAAGTTCTCAAATCTTTTGGTTATCGAGAAAGAGATATTCAAGAAACAATCAAAAAATTACCAAAAGATTTGGAAGGAACCAATGAAAAAATAAAATACATTCTTAAAAATCTAGGAAAATAAAGTGCTTAAAATATTAAAAAAAATTATTCCAAAAGCTGTATTTGAATTTTTTCAGCCAGCTTATCATTACGGATTGTCTCTTATTGGGGCGCTTAGATATCGTTTCCCCTCAAAAAAATTAATTGTTATTGGCATAACCGGAACTAAAGGTAAAACCACTACATCTGAATTAGTAAATGCTATTTTAGAAGTGGCTGGTTATAAAACCGCCCTACAAAGCACTTTGCGTTTTAAAATAGGAGATAAGGATAAAAGAAATATGTTTAAAATGAGTATGCCCGGCCGATTTTTTATGCAAAAGTTTTTGAGAGAAGCCGTGGATGCAAAATGTACTCACGCGGTACTTGAGATAACCAGCGAAGGGGCCAAACAATTCCGGCACAAATTTATTTATCCTGATGCTCTTATATTCACAAACTTAGCACCAGAACATATTGAATCTCATGGCTCTTACGAAAATTATTTAAAGGCCAAACTTTCTATCGCCAAGGAGCTCAAAAACCGAGGGAAAAGCTTCTCTTCAGAAAGTCCTCGGGTCGCTCTTACAGGCTCAACCAGACTTTCTTCACAGAACTTTTCCCTCGGTTTTAAGAAAAATTACCCGGTAATTATAGCTAATATAGACGACAAAGAAGGAGAAAAATTTTTGGCTTTAAATATTAAAAATAAAGTCCCCTACTCTCTTCACGATGCCATCGCCGTCAAAGCTGATGAAAAAGGTTCTTCTTTTCAAGTTGGCAAAATGATAATTCATAGCAAACTGCCGGGGATATTTAATGTTTCCAATATACTCGGAGCTATCGCTTATGCAAAATTTGTCGGTATTTCCGAAGAAAAAATAAAAAAGGGTCTGGAAAATATAAACTTTGTCAGAGGCCGAATGGAAAAAATAGTTTGCGGTCAAAAATTTGATGTGGTGGTTGATTATGCTCACACCCCTGATTCTCTAAAAGCCATCTACGAGACTTATAAAAAATATCATCTAATTTGTGTATTAGGGAATACGGGTGGTGGCAGAGACACTTGGAAGAGACCAGAAATGGGCAAAATTGCGGGCGATTATTGTGACCAAATAATTTTAACCAACGAGGACCCTTATGATGAAGACCCTAAAAAAATTATTGAGGATGTCAAAAAAGGAATTACAAACAAACCGGTTGAAATAATTATGGATAGACGCGAGGCTATTAATAAAGCCATCCGACTCGCTTCGCTCGCTCAGGCTGGTCAAAACAGGGTTGCTGTTTTGATCACTGGCAAAGGTACAGACCCCTATATCATGGGACCCAATGGCACCAAACAAGAATGGGATGATGCTATGGTGGCGAGAGAAGAATTAAATAAAATGCTAAAAAATGAAACTTGACAGGTGCTACACCTTTGATACACTTAATTTATTATAAATTTAACTAAAAAAATAAAATGCCAACACTAAAACAAAGAATAAACATTACTGTGAATGCAGATACGGGCTGGGCGCTCAAAAAACTTGCGAGAATGTACAAAATGCCAATTGCAACAAAAGCGGGAGAACTTTTGGAGCAAGCTTTAGAACAGGAAGAGGATTTGATTTGGGCTGAGATAGCAGACAAAAGATCTCGCGAAAAAGTAAAATATATTCCACATGAAATTGTATGGAAAAGTATAAAATAACTTACCATCCAAAAGTTACTAAAATAGATATCCCCAGATTAGGATCTGTAGCAAAAAAACTATTGATAGTTATTTATAGAAAACTTGCGTTTTATCCAGAAACATATGGACTGCCATTACACTCCCCCCTTAAAGGATACTGGAAATTAAGAATTGGAGATTACAGAGCTATTTATAAAGTTGTTAATAATGAAGTAAAAATTCAAGTGATGGGTCACCGAAAAAAAGTTTACGAAATTGCAAAAAAGAGATTGGGTTTAATATAAAATCATGCCAGAATTGCCTGAAGTACATACAATAGTTACTGATTTAAAAAAATTTTTGCCAGGATTAAAAATCACGGGCATTTGGACTGATATACCAAAATTTAAAAAAATAAAAAAAGATGTTGTTGGGGAAAAAATATTAAAAGTGGAACGACGGGGAAAAAATATTTTAATTCATTTGAGTTCAAGGTCAGACCTTAAAAAAAATCCTCAAGGTCAGACCTTGCTTGTTCACCAAAAAATGACAGGGCACTTGATGTTTGGAAAATGGGAATTGAAAAATAAAAAATGGAAAAGTGTCATACCGGGAGCAATGCGCGATGATCCGGAAAACCGCTTCATTCATCTTTTGTTTTTTCTTTCTAACGGAAAACACCTTGCCCTTTGCGATATGCGAAAATTTGCTAACGTTATCGTGCTACCAGAAAAAATAATAAAAGAGAAACTTGAAAAACTTGGGCCAGAACCGTTTGATAAAAATTTTGATTTAAAAAGATTCTCAGAAATTATAAAAAACAAAGGAGGAAAAATTAAAAGTGTTTTAATGGACCAAGGCGTTATCGCTGGTATTGGTAATATTTACTCAGATGAAATTCTTTGGCTTTCCGGAGTACATCCCCTCAAAATAGCTTCAAGATTAAAAAAAAATGAGATCAAAAAAATTTACACAGCAATAAGACCTGTTTTGAAAAAAGCCATAAAAGCTCGTGGAAGTTCCTACATTGACTATCGCGATGCCCAAGGCAAAAAAGGTAAATATCAAGAAATGCAAAATGCGTATGGGCTTAAAGGTAAAAAATGTAAAAGGCCGGGGTGTGGTGGTATAATAGAAAAAATTGTAGTTGGAGGCCGAAGCGCTCATTTTTGCCCCAAGCATCAGACAAAATATGACTAAAGAACCTTTTATTATATTGCTAGTAGTGTTTGTGCTTTTTGGACTTATGTATAGTCCCCTTAAAAAGGCTAATTTAAATAGCAAAAATAACGGAGCGAACAACTCTTCCATCGGCACAAGTAAAGAAAATATTGATTATTCTAGCAACAGGGATATAGCCAAAGAAATAAAAAACACTGAAGAAGCCATAAAAAAATTAGAACAAAACATAAATAAAGAAATAGAAAAAAGTAAAAGATCACCCTATTACGGTAAAATTAATATGTCCAACATTTCAGGACTTCGGGGTAGTGACCCAAATAAAGAATACACTTCTCTTTCTGTTCGACTTGGGAAAAACGAAACTATAAAGATAACCAGTTGGTATTTAAAAAGTGAAATTACTGGATATTATGCCATTATTGGCGGCGCTTCTCTTTTACCATTTCCATTCAGCAAAACAGAAAGTAATGTGGTCATACAAAACGGGGACAGAGTTTATTTAACCAAAGGATTTTCCCCTATCGGCATATCTTTCCGTACCAACAAATGCACCGGTTACTTTGAAGAAAACCGCACTTTCGTCCCCAGTCTTTCTTTAAAATGTCCGTTGTCAAAAGATGAGAATCTGCCCACTTTTTCTAATGTTTTAGACAGAAATGACGAATGTATAAAAATCATAGAAAGAATCGGACGATGTACTACCAAAAATAGCGAGTTTATAAGAGATCTCCCCGATACTGTTCCTTCTGCTTGTAAAACTTATATAACTAATCAAATAAACTACAACTCTTGCGTTTCAAATCATTTTGGCGACACCGATTTCCCCGGCGACGAATATCGTATTTATTTAAATAAATTCGGGTCCCTTTGGCGCACCACTCACGACACCATAAACCTGCACGATGAAAACGGACTGATTGTAGACACTATCAGCTATTAACAGAGAAGGGAAAGGTTTCGGCCTTTCCCTTTTTCTTGTATCTAAGGACCTTTGGAGACAGGCTCTTGTTTCTCTTTTGGGGTTAAGGTTTTCGGCTCATTCACTCCACGTAACCAAGCTGGCCAGCTATTGACCTCATCCGCAATTTTCTTTACCGCAACCCAATACTCCCTTTGTTCGGGAGTATTCATCTGCCGCTCTATCTTCATAAAACCCTCCTCATCTGTAATTGATTATAAATCTCATATTTTAAAAAACAAGACTACTTCAAAAGTTTATACAAAACTACGCCGGCGCAGACGGAGACGTTGAGAGACTCTTTGTTGCCGAGCATTGGAAGTTCGGCTATAACATCGCAAAGTTCTAAATCTTGTTTTGATAAACCGTCTACTTCGTTGCCAAAGACTATCGCTAGATTCTGGATTCCAGATTCTAGAATCTGGGTTTTGATTTTACGATAATCAATAGCATTTTTATCTTGCTCTATTCCTATAATTTTAAATTTTTCAATCTTCAATCTTTCAATTATTAAATTAATGTTTTCAACTTTTTCCCATTCTATTGATTTTTCTGCTCCTAAAGAAGCCTTGGTGAGCCCCTTATTTTCTCTTCCAAATCTATCAACGGGCGCTGGAGTATAACCACACAGAATTATTTTAGAAACGCCCGTCGCATCAGCCGTCCTAAATATAGAACCGACATTTTCGTTGCTTCTTATATTGTTTAAAATGACAACTATTTCCATAATTGCTATAATACCTTTATGTTAAATCCTTTTCCAGACCTACTCACATATGGCTTACTAGCCCCTTTTATATTGCGAGTTGTCGCCGGTTTTATATTTGTTAACTTAGGAGCCTTGGTTTTCAAAAATGAAAAAGAGAGATGGCTGTCTTCACTTACTATTTTTAGAATTCCTAATCCTAAAATGGCTTTGAAAATTTTGGGAGTTATAGAAATAGTTGGCGGTGTAATGCTTATTTTGGGACTTTATACTCAAATCGCCGCTTTGGTATTAGGATTACTTACGTTTGCGGAAAGCTACACTGAATACAAAGACCCATTAATTCTTAAAAGAAATTTTGTTTTCTATATTATGCTTCTCGCTATCGTCCTCTCTCTCCTGCTCTCCGGCGCCGGCGCTTTCGCTATTGATTTGCCGTTGTAAAATTTTGTGTTATATTTTCTTTTATCCGCCCGTAGCTCAGTCGGTAGAGCAGTTGCCTTTTAAGCAAATGGTCGTAGGTTCGATTCCTACCGGGCGGACAAACAAAAACTCCAAGCCTGTTGTATGCATTTGCATAATGGCTCGGAGTTTTGTATTAAGTTGTGTGTTGTTTTTTATACTGTGGCGCCCAACAGGGCGGGGCTCTGGAAAGTCGCACACTTGGAGAAATTCTTGTATTTTGCATAGTGTTTAAATTATTGCTTCTACACTTACTATGACCTACAATTAGATTTGTTTGTTACGATGTAACATTTTTAGTAAAATAACAGTCTTATAGATGTATGAGCGATGAAGAAATTTTAAAACTTTCATACAAGAAGCCTTCAAAGTTTGGCGAGTTATTTGATAGGCACCACAAGCGTTTTTTGAGAGTGGCCAACCAAAATTTACGCTCAAAGGAAGATGCTGAGGATGTGGTCCAAGAAGCTTTTGTTAAAATTTATAAATACGGCAAAAAGTTTCCTGAAAATGGTGGGAGGTTTATACCTTGGGCCAACACAATACTCAGAAACTGTATGGCCGACCAGATAGGTAAGTATAAAAATATTCCTATTTCTTTTACTGAAGAAATGGAGGAAGTCACTCCAAGCCAAACCAATGAGGAAGTATTGAGAGAGGGTAATAAAAATTATGTTCAATTTGTTTTGAAAAAAATAGGGGGATTAACAGCAGAAATAATAAATTTACGTTATATGCTCGGTAAATCTTTTAAAGAAATTGCCAAAACACTAAACATTAAAAACAGCACTGCCAGAGTCAGAGTCTATCGCTCAAAAAAAATATTTATGCAAGTTTACAAACAATATAATAATTATGAATAACAGTTTAAAAAAAAGAATAATGCTTAGAGTTTACTTACAGTATTCTCAAAATGTTTTAAAAGAATATCCTGATTATTTTATGTTTGCAGTTTTTATAATATTTTCTTTTATTTCTATTTCTTTATATGATGTTTTTGTAAACACAACTAGTATAATAAGAAATGATGCATTTTCAGTCTTTAGTTTTTTCACTAGCGCTATTTTAAACACTAGTTGGATTATTCAGGCCTTTATCCTCGGATTTTTGATTAGAACTGCTTATGCCGGCATAAAATCAATTAGCAAAAATATCCGTAATACTAATTGGATTATGGCCAAATTTAGATACTAAGCAACAATTTTTCTAAAGCAATATCTAATTCGTTACCACTTTCCATCCTGGCCCGATGATATATTTCTACCAATTTTGTGTAGAAATTTTTTAATTCTTCTGTTTCCCAATTTTTAAGATCTTTTTTAGATTTAGAAAAAGGGTAATCTTTTATTCCCAAATCCTCTTTGGTGGCTCCTTGGTGTATGGCCACCATATCTCTCACTTTATTTATTATTTTATGAATTAAGTCCTCGGCTTCAATACCAATGAGTCTTAACTTCATATATTCAATCCAAGCTTTTTTAACATTTCTTTCTCCCACCGCATCCTGTATAGCAAAAGGGCTATAAGCATATTCAAAAGCTGTATCTTTTTTAGGAGATTGTTCTTCTTCTTTGAAGATTCCTTCATACTGTTTAAATAATGAATCCATTTAATTAGGTTAATTAAAAATTAGATATTATTTACCATCTCTCCCCAATTGGAACCAACAGCAGAATTGGCAATTATAGGTACCCCAAAAATTTTATCAAGTGGAATAATATCCTGCATTATATTTTTTATTTTTAACGACATTTCTTCAACTAAATCATCTTTTATTTCATAAATGAGCTCATCATGAATTTGAAGTATCAAGCATACTTTGTCTTCTAGTTTATTTTCCACTATAAAATCATCAACTCTTTTCATAGCAATTTTAATAATATCAGCTGAGGTGCCTTGGATAGGCGCATTTATTGCCATTCTCTCTGCCGCCGCTTTAATAAAAGGTAATTTAGATTTTAGTCCCTCAAAATATCTTCTTCGTCCAAAAAAGGTTTTGGTGTAACCGGATTTTTCAGCTTCACTTTTGGTGTTATCAAGATACTTTGCCAAACCATCAAATTTTTTAAAGTAAGTATTATAAAATTCTTGAGCAGTCTTTCGGTCAGATCCTAAATTTTGCATTAAAGCATTTACTCCCATGCCATACAAAATACCAAAGTTGATTACCTTGGCCTGTCTCCTCATATCTTTGGTCACTTCATTTTCCGAAACGCCAAATACTTCAGAAGCCACTGCGCTATGAATATCTTTGCCACTCTTAAATATTTCTATCAATTTAGAGTCTTGAGATAAAAAAGCGGCAATGCGCAATTCTATTTGAGAATAATCAAAGGCTACCAGCTTAAATCCTTTGGAGGCCAGAAATGCTTCTCTAATAACTTTTCCATTTTCTGAGCCAACAGGAATATTTTGCAGATTTGGGTTACTAGATGCCATACGTCCAGTAGTGGTGCCGGATTGGATAAATTTGGCGTGCAACCGACCATTTTTATCAACCATTTTAGGAATCGGTTCAATATAGGTAGAAACGAGTTTTGAAAGCTCTCGATATTCAAGAATTAGAGGAATAATCGGGTGTAAATCCTTCATCTTTTGCAATTCTGATTCTTTAGTTGATTTGGCCCCAGTCGAAGTTTTTTTCTGATATTTAACACTTAAACCTAATTTATTAAAAAGAATTTCTCCTAATTGTTTTGGGGAAGAAACATTAAATTCAGTTCCCGCCTCTTGCCATACTTTTTTTTCTATTTCTCTAAGCTGTTTTGAATAATTTTGATTTAATTTATTTAAAAATTCTGAATCTATGAGGACTCCCCTTTTTTCCATTTTATCTATAATCGGTATAAGCGGTTTCTCTATTCCCTCAAAAACAAAATCACTTTCCCTTTTTTTAAGTTCATTAAAAATAATTTCTTTGGCCTTGTCTAAAGAATCGGTTCTAGCAAAATTTAAAATATCTTCTAAATACGGATTGGTGATATTTGAATCAACTACCCAAAGGGCAATTTTTGTTTCTTCTAACTCTTTAACCTCATCCCCGACCCTTCCCCTAGGCACAGGGGAAAGGAGAGGGATAAGGGGTGAGGTTTTTACATTCAGCGTTGCACGCAAGCGCTGACCCATCGTTCTAAATTCTAATTCTCCAAAAAGCGTTTCTGCTTTTTTAATATCCAAACCTTCTTTCCAATTTTGGCTTGGTAAAACAAAATCAATGGCTGCGTCCCGGCGGATAGTGGCGAGCATTTTGCTAAATTTGGCTTCCTCTTCTCCATTTTTTAAAAGTTCCACAATTCCCTTTCGTATTCCAACCTCTTCCAATTTTTTAGGATTTTTTTTAAGAGCTTTATAAATTTCTTCAATAGTACCAAAATTTTTAATTAAATCGGTAGCACTTTTTTCTCCAATACCGGCTATGCCAATAATATTATCCGATGGGTCGCCTCTCAACCCTTTAAAATCTATCAACAATTTTGGTTCAAAACCAAATCTCTTTATCACTGCTTTTTTATCATACAAAATAGTATCTTTGATTCCTTTTTTTAAAGTATAAACTTTGACACTTCCTTTATTCCTTTTTGCATTTTCAATCAATTGCATTGTATCCATATCTCCGGAAGCTATAACAATGTCTACTTCCTTTCCTTTCATTTTTTCTACAATAGTGCCGAGCATATCATCCGCTTCAAATCCTTCGAGGGAATAAATGGGAATATTTAGAGCTTCACAAATTTGTTTTGATTTCTCAAGTTGAATCGCCAAATTATCATCGGTTTTGGCCCGACCTGCTTTATAACCTTCATAGACTTCATGCCTATAAGTTGGTTTGGGTAAATCATAACAGGCTACAATATAATCTGGCCGGAGGTCGGTTGCGATTTTTAAAATCATTAAAATTAGCCCATACAAGGCACCCGTCGGCTCACCACTGCTGGTAGCAAAGTCTGGCAGGGCATGATACGCCCTATGTATAATAGCGTGCGCATCCAAGAGTACTAACTTTTCTTTTTTATCATTATTTTCTTTCATAATTCAATTTTTATCTTTCCTTCCATTTTATTTTTTGTTATTTTCCTTATTCACAAATGGGCTTGACATATTTTTTGGTTTTGCTACACTTTACCCATAAATCCCCATTAGGGGCAATACTCTCGCGAAAGCGGGAGGCAATCACTCAATAACAGCCTTGGTTAGGGCTGTTTTCAGTTTCTTAAATTGCCCATTTCCAAGTTTTGCTACAAAATTTGTAAGCCTCTTAGAAGATAATACTCTGGGTTGGGATAATAAAGCATAGGTTGTAAAATTGATGGACTTTGTATTTACTTCAAAATAATATTTATTATCTTTCTTTATAGAAGAACAAGGGATACCAAAAAGAAGTTCCTTATTGAATTTTCTGATTATAATAAAAGGTCTTAAAAAAAATTCTCCCTTCCCATCTTCTTCGTGTCCAACATTTTCACCCAGATAAACCCACCAAATGTCTTTTTCGTCAAAAGAAGGCGGGTTACTTCCTTCATGAATTTTCCCTTTAATTCCTATCCACTCCAAAAATCTTTTCATGATATTGAATTATAAATTACTTATGATAATTCCCCTTTTTGTTTTTGCGACATGTTCGAATTTTATCACAATATGAGGAGGCATAATACCAGTAATTCTTTCTGGCCATTCTATGAAAATTATGTTTTTGGGGTCAGCTATAATTTCTTGCCAACCCAAATTTATCATTTCTTCTTCCTTTTCTATTCTATAGGCATCAATATGTATTAAATGTTCAAACCTAGATACTTGCTGCTTGCTGCTTGCTACTAACTCATATATTTTTTCAATTACAAAAGTGGGGCTTTGAATGGTTTCTTTGATACCAAAACTTTCAGCTAAATATTTCATAAAAGTAGTCTTGCCACTTCCCAACTCTCCGTATAAGCCTACAACAGTCGCTTTTGCAGAAGGTGCCCTTCTGCTTAATTGTTCTGCGAAGTTGGAAGCAATCTGAGTTGTTTCTTCTATGCTTTTAGATATAAATTCCATAGACTGATTCTACCACCCCTGTCTTCTATTTTGAAATAAATGAAAATGCCCGACAGCTTGTAAGCCATCGGGCATTTGATTTGTGGAGGTGTGTACCTCCTTACCGACTGGGACGCGGAGTCCGGGTCGGGGGGGTCTGCCGTTGGGGCGGTGCCGGCCGAGGCGGGGCTGCCGGGCGAACAACTACTGTCCGCCGAGGATAACTGTAGCCGTAGCTACGATAGCCATAGTTTCCATAACCGTTATACACCATTGGCCGAGACGCTTTGGTGGCATCGGCCGCCTCGTTGGCGATGCGAGTGGATTCCTTCGCGAGCACCTTACGGTACTCACGACAATCCTTGCTGGCCTCTTTGTAAGAGGCACCAGCAATTTTCATCTTGCTGACGCATTCCGCGAACTCGTCGAGTTCGCTTTTCTCTTCCTCAGACCGAATGTTGCCTGCGATGGCAACCGACCCGGCCTGTTCACCTTCCGCGCCATCAAGCTGAGTGGCGACTGGCGACCGAATGGCTGCCGCAATCGCCACCGCACCTTCCTGTTGCGCTATCGCGGGCAAAAGGCCCAGAAACAGTGCCAAAATAACAAGAAAAAATCTCACTTTCATTGTACCCTACCTCCATCCTATATTATAGCAAAGTCGAGGGAAAAAGTCAAGTCCATATTTTTCCCATAATTTTTAACTCATAATTCGTACTTCGTGTTACAATTTATTTATGCCCATCAAATTCAACGAAGATAAGCAGAGACAAAAGCTCGGAGAACTTCGCGAGCAGGAAGAAGAAGGTTTAGCTTTAGCCATGTCTCAAAAATATAAACTACCTTACATTGATTTGGGAGTAAGCCCTATAAATATTGATGCTCTGAGAGTGGTGAGAGAGTCAGGGGCCAGAGAAGCAGAAGTAGCTCCTTTCAATATTACAAATAAAAAAGTTTCCGTCGCGATTATTTCCCCAAATAATGAAAAAACTATCGCCTTAGTTGAAAATTTAAAAGATCGAGGATATCTCCCTTCCCTTTTTATGGTCTCTCATCAAAGTTTGGAAAAGGTTTGGAGCCGTTATAAAGACCTCTCTTATTCAATGGAAACCAAAGGTGGCGCGTTAGATATCGCCAATGAAGAAATTCAAGATTTGGTCAAATCAGTTAAAAATGCGGCTGATATAAAAAATTCTATTGAAACAGTATTGGCTCAGAAAAAAAGTTATCGCATATCAAGAATTCTAGAAATTATTTTGGCTGGAGCTATTGCTATAAATGCCTCTGATATTCATCTTGAACCAGAAGAAGCTTCGGTCAGATTGAGATATCGCTTGGATGGTGTTTTAAATGATATTTTAACTATTGATAATGATGTTTTTGGTTTATTAGTTTCCCGTATTAAACTTATTTCAAATTTAAAATTAAACACCAAAGAAAAGGCCCAAGATGGCCGATTTAGTATCAAACTTGGTGATGTTGAAATTGAAATTAGGACTTCCCTCCTTCCTGGTGGTTACGGTGAGTCGGTGGTAATGAGAGTTTTAAACCCAAACGCTATCTCCGTGCCTCTAGAAGAGCTCGGTATAAATGAAAAATTACTGAGTATAATAATGCGAGAGTTAAAAAAACCAAACGGTATGATTTTAAATACTGGCCCGACTGGTTCTGGTAAAACTACCACCCTTTACGCTTTCCTTAAAAAAATTCATACCCCAGAAATAAAAATAATTACTATTGAAAATCCGATTGAATATCATTTGAGGGGCGTTGTCCAAACTCAAGTAGAAGAAAAAAAGGGTTATACTTTTTTGGAAGGATTACGGAGCGCCTTGCGTCAAGACCCGGATGTAATAATGGTTGGTGAAATTAGAGACGAAGAAACGGCCGAGATTGCAGTTAATTCTGCGCTAACTGGTCACCTTGTCTTTTCCACACTTCATACCAACAACGCCGCCGGCACTTTCCCAAGATTAATCGATTTGGGAGTTAATCCAAAAGTAATCACCTCAGCCATCAATATAGCCATGGCCCAAAGACTCATCCGAAGACTTTGTCCGGTGTGCAAAAAGGAGGCTATTTTGGGAGAAAAAGAAAAAAATTTAATAAAAAACACTACCGAAAGTATTTTAAATAAAGAATATTTAAAAGGGTTGAATATGAATAATATATATGAAGCAGTCGGTTGCGCTGAATGTAATTTCACCGGTTTTAAAGGCAGAACTGGTATTTACGAAGCTGTTTTAACAGATGAAGCGATTGAAAATGTAGTCATCAAAAACCCGAGCGAAAGAGAGATAAATAAAGCTTCTGAAAATCAAGGTATTTTAAATATGAAGCAAGATGGGGTGATTAAAATATTACAAGGCATCACTTCCCTTGATGAACTTTCTCGAGTAATTGATTTGGAGGAATAAAAAGTTATACACAAAAAAAATTGAATAGGATTGGGTTTTGTGAATAATAGAAATCAGAATAAACGAACCTGATTAGAGATATAAATCTCTAAGCGACACTTTCAATAATTAAATCGAAAGCAAAACATTATTCTGAGGAAAGAGCTAGTGGTCCCTCCCGAAAGATGGTACCAGCCCTTCCTTGATTTAATGTCAAACCCTGCGAAGCAAGACGTCGCTTAGAGATTTATCTCTCCAATTGATAATATTTCAAATTCGGTTTGAGTATAGCATATTGGACTTAATATGTCAAGAAACAATAAAAAACCAGAAGAAAACAAGGATTTTGAATTTTTGGATCAAACCCTGAGGCCATCTAAATGGGATGAGTACATTGGCCAAGAAAACATCAAGAAAAACCTTCATATTCTCTTAAATGCCGCCAAAGAAAGAGAACACCCACCAGAACATTTACTTTTTTACGGCCCCCCAGGCCTTGGCAAAACCACCTTGGCCCATCTTATAGCCAAAGAGACTAGTAGTCAAATGCGCTCAACTTCAGGACCAGCCATTGAAAAAGTTGGTGACTTGGCTTCCATCTTAACCAATCTTTCGCCTGGCGATATTCTTTTTATAGATGAAATACATCGATTGAATAAAACAATTGAGGAAGTGCTTTATCCAGCGATGGAATCGCGCTCTTTAGATATTATCATAGGTAAGGGGCCAAGCGCCAGGACCATTCAACTTGAGTTGCCACCTTTCACTTTAATTGGCGCCACCACTCGGGTAGCTATGATTTCTTCCCCTCTGCGAAGTCGTTTTTCTGGAGGAGTTTTCAAACTTGAATTTTATAATATAAACGAAATAATCAGTATCATCAAGCGCTCCGCCAATATCTTAGGAGTACCTCTTGAGAAAAATGCCGCCCAAACTATAGCCGAAAGAAGTCGATTTACTCCACGCACCGCCAATTATCTTTTAAAAAGAGCCCGAGATTATGCTCAAATAAACAAAAAAGGTATTGATCAAAATGTGGTGGATGAGGCTTTTAAACTTTTGGGTATAGATAACGTGGGATTAAATGCTTCTGATAAGTTGCTACTGGAGACCATCGCCAAAAAATTTAATGGTGGCCCAGTTGGCCTCAATACTTTAGCCGCTTCCCTCTCGGAAGAAGAAGCCACTATTGAAGAATTTAACGAACCTTACCTTTTGCAGATGGGTTTCATCGAACGCACACCTCGTGGTAGAGTATTAACCAAACTTGCCTACGAGCATCTGGGTCTGGATTTGCCGAAAGAGAGGCAGGAGAAATTACTATAACAATAAAAGTATGTCCGGGCATAATAAATGGTCAAAAATTAAAAATAAGAAGGCGGTCACTGATGCTCAAAAAAGCAAAATTTTTGGCAAGCTAGTACGTTTTATCGCTGTGGAATCTAAAAAGGCTAAGGGTGATATTAATGCTCCCGGGCTTAGAGCCACGATTGAAAAAGCGAAGGAAGCGAATGTGCCGAGTGATAATATTGAAAGAGCTATCAAAAAAGGTACCAGCGGGGAAAGTGGTGAAATGGAACAAATTACTTATGAAGCTTACGGTCCGGGTGGTTGTGCCTTAATGATTGAAGCTTTGACGGAAAATAGAAACAAAGCGGTAGCCGAAATAAAACACATTCTTACTAAAAATGGTTATGAACTAGCATTACCCGGATCAGCTAGTTGGGCATTTGAAAAAAAAGTGGGTAGTAACGAATGGTTACCCAAAAATGCTATGTCTATTTCTGAAACAGATGGTGAAAAACTTTCTAGTTTAATAGAAGAACTTGAAGAAAATGATGGAGTCCAAGAAGTTTTTACAAATGCAGAATAAAAAAGTAGCCAGTAGCCAGCATCTAGTATCTAGGATTCTGGGAATCGATCCGGGATATGGCAGAGTTGGTATTGCTATTATTGAAAAAACAAACAGGGGTGAGAATTTAATTTATTCAGAATGTTTTGAAACAGAGGCTAAATTACCACATTCCAAAAAACTATTACTCATAGGTGAAAAAATAAAAAAAATTATTCAAAAATATAAGCCTCAAAAAATAGCGGTTGAAACTTTGCTTTGGAGTAAAAACAAAAAAACCGCTCTGCAGGTAGCTGAGGCTCGAGGTGTTATATTACTTGAAGCAGAAAGGAGTGGCACTATCATTCAAGAATACAATCCCAACCAAATTAAATTAGCTGTTACTGGTTACGGTAAAAGTGACAAAAAACAGGTAATTAATATGGTAGAAAAGTTGATAAAACTTAAACCTAAAAAAAGGCAGGATGATGAGTATGATGCCATCGCTATCGCTCTTACTTGCTCCGCTATTCACTTATCCACAGAAAAACTCGCTTAAACTTGTTGCAAAAAATTATCAGTATGATAAAAAGTATAAAACCTGATTGTTATTTAAAAAATAAAACAGGAATTAGAAATAATTAAAAAAATATGGATGATGACCAATCGTTGGATCCAATAACTTCAGAAGAAGATGAGGTTGAGGTTGAAGAGGAAGAGGAAGAATTAGATGAAAATGGAATGCCCATAGAAGAAGTTCCAAAAAAAGAGGAAGAAGAGGATGATGATATCTAATTAGATTTTAAGATTACAAAGGTTTTTTTGCCTATTTTTATTTTTCTTTCTGTCTTCCCTACCAGTTCATTTGAATCATTTATTTTCTTATCTGGATAATCTGAAACAGCTCCAGCTTCAACCAAACGCCTAAACTCAGATTTTGATTCTATAATTTTATTTTCCGCTAAAACATCCATTATTTTCTCTTCCTCTGAAGCTATTACTATCTGAGCATCTTCTGGAAACTCTCCTTTGCTAAAAGTGTTTTCAAAATTTTGCTCTGCTAACCTAGCCGCCCCCTCTCCATGACACATTGTAACTATCTCTCTTGCTAGTTTCGTTTTAAAATCTTTCGGGTTAGCTCCACTTACAAAACCTCCTGACATTTTTTTTATTTCATCCATTGGCACATCAGTGATAATTTCAAAACCATGAATCATCAAATTGTCGCTCCAACTCATCACCTTACCAAACATGTCCTCGGGAGTTTGATTTAAGGCGACCATATTACCTTCAGTTTTTCCCATTTTAGTTCCACCTGAGTCGACAAGAAGTTTGGTGGTAATGACAAATTTTTCTTTATTTTTTAATATTTTTATTAAGTCCCTTCCGGTAAGCATATTAAACATTTGGTCATTGCCACCCATTTCTCCATCCACATTCATCATTACCGAATCATAACCCTGCATAAGTGGATACATAAATTCATGAATATAAATTGGTTTGCCCTCCTGAATTCTACGCTGAAACATATCTCTCTTCATCATTTGTTCTACAGTTACAAGAGAAGCAAGTTCTAAGACATCCCCAAATGTCATTTTACTGAGCCATTCTGAATTGAATTTAAAAAAAGCTTTATTCAAACCATCAAAAGAAATAAATTTTGAAGCTTGCTTCTTGTAATCTTTTAGATTATTTAAAACCTCATTATGAGTTAGTTTCTTCCGAACGGCAGTTTTATCTGTTGGATCACCAATCATAGCGGTAAAATCCCCCATCAAAAGTATAATTTGATGGCCAAGTTTTTGAAATTCTCCGAGTTTTTTGAGTTGGATTACATGACCCAGATGAAGTGTCGTACTAGTCGGGTCAATACCTAAATAAATAGAGAGTTTTTCACCGCTCATTAATCTTGATTTAACAAAATTAACATTAGGAAAAATGTTTTCAATACCCCGAGTAAGCACTTCATTTATTTTATTTTCGTCTGTTATTATTTTTGGTTTATTGGCTCCAAACATATAAAAATGCTACCATAATTTAACTTTTTGGCATAATATATAGATATGATAAAAAAGAACCTTTTAATGCTTTTAATTTCTGCTTTTTTAATATTGGGAGCCATAATACTTTTTTGGGTAAGCACTTTCAAGGTGCCTACTTCTGAATCAATTAGAGAGAGAAGAGTCAGTGAATCAACCAAAATATACGACCGAACAGGAGAAATATTGTTGTATGACACTGGTGGCAACGTCAGAAGAAGTATTGTTCCCATCGAACAAATATCTAGACATATTAAAAACGCTACTATCGCTATTGAAGACAAAGAGTTTTACAGTCATATGGGAGTGAAGCCTACCGCTTTTATTAGAGCTACTTTAGTAAATATTTTGTCCTTAGATTTTTCTCAAGGTGGTTCCACCATTACTCAACAGGTAGTAAAAAATTCGTTACTGACCTCTGAAAAACTTATATCAAGAAAATTAAAAGAGTGGGTTTTGGCTATCAAACTTGAACAAGTGATGTCTAAGGACGAAATACTCTCAATGTATTTAAATGAAATACCTTATGGAGGAGTTATTTATGGAGTGGAAGAAGCCAGTGAAGCTTTTTTTGGTAAAAAATCTAAAGATGTCACTTTGGTCGAGGCCGCTTACCTAGCAGCACTACCAAAAGCTCCAACTTTTTACTCTCCATATGGTAAAAATAAAGACAAACTTGAGGAGAGGAAAAATTTAGTTCTTAAAGAAATGCTCAGAAGTAATTTTATCAATCAAAAAGAGTACGATTCAGCTATTGCCGAAAAAGTTTCATTTATTGCTAAAGGCGATTCAAGCATCAAAGCTCCTCATTTTGTTTTTTATGTCATCAATTATATTAAGGAAAAGTATGGGGAAGAAATTATAAACAGTGGCGGTTTAAAAGTAATCACTACTTTAAATTATGACTTGCAATCTGCTGGTGAAAGAATAGCTCTCGACTACGCTTTAAAAAATAAAGAAAATTTTAACGCTGAGAATTCTGCCATCGTCGCCATTGACCCAAAAACTGGCGAAATATTAACTATGGTTGGATCCAGAAATTATTTTGATCAAGAAATTGACGGGGCATTTAATGTCACACTTGCCAAAAGGCAACCGGGTTCTACCATCAAACCGTTTGTCTACGCCAAAGCCTTTACCAAAGGTTATACTCCAGAAACAGTAGTTTTTGATTTGAAAACCCAGTTTTCTACCAATTGCGCACCTAACAATTTAACAATGGAAAATGGTTGCTACTCACCAGAAAACTACGATAGTATTTTCAGAGGCCCCATTACTTTAAGGAATGCCCTGGCTCAATCTATAAACGTCCCGTCAGTAAAAGTATTATATTTAGCTGGTTTGAGCGATTCTATTAGATTAGCCAGAGATATGGGTATAGAATCTTTAAGTAATAAAGGAGATTACGGACTAACTCTGGTTTTGGGAGGTGGTGAAGTTACTCCTCTTGAGCTAACAGGAGCTTATGGTGTTTTCGCCAATAGTGGAATTAAAACAAATATAAGTCCAATTGTAGAAATAAAAAATAAAAACGGAGATATTATTGAAAAACACGAAGTAGTACAAACTCAAGTATTAGATAAAGAAATTACACTTAAAATATCAAGTATTCTTTCTGATAATGTGGCTAGGGCGCCATCTTATGGTCAAACATCAGCTTTGTTTTTCCCAGATAGAGATGTGGCGGTAAAAACCGGTACCACCAACGATTATAGAGATGCCTGGATAATGGGATACACTCCAAACATAGCTGTTGGCGCTTGGGCTGGTAATAACGATAATAGTCCAATGCAAAAAAAGGTGGCTGGATTAATAGTGGCTCCCCTTTGGCGAGCTTTTATGGATCAAGCTTTAGCTAAAACACCAAATGAACAATTTGAAGAACCTTTGGTTGAAGACAAAACTCAATTAAAACCATCTTTACAAGGTATTTGGCAAGGAGGTAAGTTTGAAAATAACAACACCACAGTAGTTGGCGGAGTTCATTCAATTCTTAATTGGTTAAACAAAGATGACCCAAGAGGAGAATACCATGATAACCCCTCTGTAGATGCCCAATTTGAACGATGGGAGTACGGTGTTCGCATTTGGGCACAAGAAAACAATCTCTGGCAAGATTTGCCTTATAAATTAAACTAATTTTAAAAAAATTTTAAAGGTTTTTAGTAGGTCCTCTATCTCTGATTTGTGCATAAAAATTTCATTTCTAAAAACTGGATTGCAATTTATTTTTAAATTATCCCCTTTTATTTCCAATGCTTCTTTTGTTAGTTCTATGCCAGTCTTTTGTTTTATTGCGTCTAAAATTAAAGATAGTTTTGTGTTGTTATCTTTTTCAAGATTTAAAAACTTCTGAAGAAATTCCAATATATTATACATGAGGTTTACCTATTCATCGGCATCACAATATAAAGAAAACTTTTGTCTGTGGTACCACTGATGGCAAGCGGTTTACCAGCACCACCAAAATCCAAAACTAAACTATCAGAAGAAATTGATTGCATACAATCAATTAGATATTTACTGTTAAAATTTAATTCAATATTTTCTCCAGAAGCTGAGGCATTAATAAATTCTTGAGACTCACCTACATCATTGTTTTTTGATTCTATATTTAATGATTTATTTTTTACATCCACTTTTAGTTTAACTTTATTTAGTGCATCTGAAAAAATATTTGATGTTTTAATGGAATTTATTAAATCATTTTTTAAAACCGTAGCGGTAGTATTGTATGTTTTTGGTATGATTTGTTTATAGTCAGGGAAAGAGCCGTCTATTAAACGAGAAACTACATAAACATCTTCTACAATAAAGGCCATCTGATTTTTATCAAAAATAACTTCTATATCTCCTTTATAATCTTCAAACAATTTAATTATTTCTGAAACGTTTTTATAAGGAATAAGAGTTTGAGGAAAATCATTTGATATTTTGGTATTAATTTTTTTCTCAGCTAAACGAAATGAATCAGTAGAAACAAAAACCAATCCATTATCTCCTTTAAAAATAAAAATGCTAGAGAGTTCTGGTTTAATGTTTGAATTTGAGGCGCTATACCAAACCGCTTTAAAACCAGTGATAATATCGTGACAATTTATTTTTAATGATTTTAAATTCTCTAATTTTGGAATACTTGGGAAATCTTCGTGTGGTAAACATTTTATAATTACCGAGTTCTTATTTGATGAAATTTTTAAATTATTTTCTTTGGTTTCAATAATTAAATTATTTTCTTTAATAGATGATAAAACCCCTAACAAAACATTCGCTGGCACCGCCACTATCCCTTTTTCTAATGTTTTAACCTTCATTTCAATTTCTAAACCTATATCTAAATTAGTGGCTTTAATGATTAGTTTATTATCACTTAAGACATCTAAATAAACACAAGCTAAAACTGGTAGGGTTAAGTGTTTATTAGCTAGTCTAGCTGTTTTTTGAATAGCAATTTCTATTTTTGTTTTATCACATTCTATTTTCATTTTATTTAATTTATATTATTTAGAAGTATATAACTGTGAATTTGTGGATTACTTCTTTAAACCTTTATTTTAAATATTATTTTAAATTTATATTTTTATATTTATGTGGATAAAAAAATGATAATTAATTTTTAAATTTTTATTAACTTTTTAAATACACCATCAGCACAATTAATTAACACCTTATCAACATAATTAATTAACCAATCATTGACCTGATTTCTTGGATTTCTCTTGAAAGAAGTTCATCAACCAAAATATCTCTTTTGATTTTCTCACAAGAGTGAATAACTGTAGTATGGTCTCGACCACCTAATTTCTCCCCTATTGACGGGTAAGAAATACAAAAATCTTCTCTCAGAATATACATTATCACCTGTCTTGGTTTTATAACTTCTTTCTTTCTGGTCTTTTCGTAAATAATTTCTTCGCTTATTTTATAAAAATCAGAAATTATTTTTATTACTTCTTTATAAGACAACAATTTTTTCTGTTTAATACTATTTTTAACCAAATCCTTAACTTCATTTAGAATTAAAGTCTTATTTTTAGTCTCTGTTTGGCAGACAATCAAATTTATAACCCCCTCCAAGTCTCTAATGTTTCCTTTTATGGAATCAGCCAAATAGTCAATAATTTCATCGTCTAAGAACAAATTTATACTTGAACATTTAGATTTTATTATTGCCACTCTTGATTCATGATCTGGGGCCGGGATATCAATAACCATACCGGCGGCAAATCTTGATTTTAATCTATCTTCTAAACCAGTAATGAAATTAGGATGTTTATCACTGGAAAAAACAATATGTTTGTTGCTATCTTTCATGGTGTTGAAAAGGTGAAAAAGTTCCTCTTGAGTCTTTTCTTTACCAGAAAGAAACTGAATATCGTCCATTATAAGCATATCGTATTTTCTATACTTATCCTTAAATTGGGAGATGTTGTTTGCTAACATTGAAGAGACAAAATCATTTTGGAATTTTTCAGAGGTAAGATAAAAAATTTTTTTGGATGGATCAACCGCTTTAACAGCGTTACCAATGGCTTGGATTAAATGAGTTTTACCGTGCCCAGTGTTTCCGTAAATGAAAAATGGATTGTAAGCTATCCCAAGGTTTTTAATAACCGCTTGAGCGGCGGCATGAGCCAATTCATTAAACGGCCCCACCACAAATGATTCAAAGGTATAGCGCGGATTTAAATTATCATCTTTATTTATATAATGCTCAGCTAAAGGCAATTCTCTGGTTGGCGAACAGGTTTTTGTTGGAATATATTGGTTTTTTTGTTTGCTCTCCTCTTTTATTACATATTCCAGTCGATGGACTGATTCGGAGGATTGTCTTAATAGTTTCAAAATAAGTTGATGAAATTTTTTTAAAAGCCACTCTTGAACAAAAGTATTTGGAACACTCAAATAAACTACTCCATCTTCAAAACCAGAGATTTTGGTATCTTTGAACCAAGTGGCAAAGTTTGCCTTGGAAACTGACGATTCTATCTCCGGCAGAATGTTATTCCAGAGTTCTTTGGTATCCATGCGTCCCATTATATATTTAAAAAAATTTAAAGGAACTTGTAATTATCATCAAATATGTTTATAATCTGTGAATAAGAAGTTAACAGAACAGAAAGGTTATAAAGTCCATAAATTTTAATAATATGTCAATAACATATCAGCCCAAGAAGAGAAAAAGAGCAAAGACACATGGTTTTTTAAAACGCAGTAAAAGCCCGGGTGGTTTGAAAGTGCTGAAAAGTCGTCGCCAAAAGGGTCGCAAGAAATTAGCGGTATAATTTAGAATGTTTCCCCAAAAAAGAAGAATTCCAAGGAAGATGTTCCCGTTGCTACAAAATGGGGCTGAAACGTTTAAAAATAAGCTTTTTTTGTTGAGATTTGTTTCTAAAAATGAACCAAGCAACAGAAATAGCCGTTTTTGTTTCTCAGTCTCCAAAAAAGTGGCCAAAAAGGCCGTAATACGAAATAAACTAAGACATACTGGTTATCGATTATTAAAAGAACATCTTTTTAAAATAAAACCAGAGATAATAGCAGTCTTTTCTTTCAAAGAAATACCCAAAAACAACGGAGATATTGCTAAAAACATGGAATCCATCTTAAAAGAATCAAAATTAATTTAATATAATAAAAAAATAATGATAGCTTTTTTCAAAACGATCATATATACACCACTTTATAACATTTTAATCCTTCTTTTGAGTGTAAGCTGGATTGACGCCGGTATTGCCACCGTTATTTTAACTGTTTTAGTAAAAGTAGTTCTCTACCCTCTTTCTAAAAAAGCCACCGTTACCCAAGCCAGAATGAAGGAAAAAGAGGGTGAACTCAAAGCTATAAAAGAAAAATACAAAGATAAACAAGAACAAGCGGTCAAAACAATGGAATTTTATAAAGTGAATAATATTAACCCTTTTTCCAGTATTTTAACAGTTATTATTCAAATTCCCATAATATTCTCGCTTTATTACATATTTTTCCAATCCGGTTTGCCAAAAATTAACACCAATATTCTTTATTCCTTTGTGAAAGTGCCAGAATCAGTATCTATGATTTTCTTGGGTTTGGTGGATGTCTCTCAAAAAAGTATTGTTTTGGCTTTCTTGGCGGCTATTACCACTTTTTGGCAAATGCATTTGGCCGGAGGAACAAGTGAAAAAAAGGATTTGCTTTCAACAAAAGGCAATCTCGGCAGCGGGACGGCAGATTTTGCTCAAATGGTGACCAAGCAAATGAAATACACTATGCCGCTTGTTGTTTTCTTTATTTCCTGGAAAATATCAGCTATTGTGGCTCTCTACTGGTTTGTCAGCAACCTAGCCGGTATTGCTCAAGATGTCTATGTGAGAAAGCAGTTACTCCTCAATTCTAAGTAACCACAAATAGCCGTCTATTTTATTGCGAAAGATGAGGTGAGTTTCGTCTGGCGAGATGCTTATATCAACTACATCAATTTGTTCTTCAGACAGTGCATAGAGATCAGCTATGTTGCTTGAAACATTGTCGCTCAAATCTACTCGTCTAATGGAGTCATCGGTAGAAATAAGTCCTTTATACCAAATATCGGGGTAATCTCCTCTTGGCAGACCATTTGGCACGGCACAGAGGGCAGTAGGATTTTTTTCCTTTAACCACACACATTTTTCGGCTAAAGTATTTTCATTGGTTGCTTTTGAGGTAACTTCTTTGTTATCAATTAAAAATAATTTTGGAGAAGATCCGCCATTTGATAACAGCGCCAAAGAACCGTCGGGTTTTGGATTGGAGGAAATCCCCACTACACCTAACCCAATTTTTTTAAATACTTTGCTTGAGACATCAAAAGAATAATTGTAGCCAACACTTTTAGAGCTTCCTTTGTTTTGTATCATCACTATATTTCCGGAAACCCATTTAGGTAGCCATTCGGTGAGTGGGTTAGAATTTACCAAATTGCTATTCGTGCCGTCTGGATTTGAAACGAACCAATTTGAATATGTTCCGTTTAGGGTGTAATAGAAAATCTTTGAACCATCTGGTTTTATAGAAATTTCTTTTATGCCGGTCGGTAATTTACCAATGGTGGTGCTAAACGGAGTTAAAATTTCTACGGTACTGCTAGCAACATTTTTGTTTAATTTCACAAAATTTGTTTCAATAATTTCGTTTTCAGCTATAAGGGTTTGGGTCAAAAATCCAGAACCATTTGGCAACCAAAAAGCGCGCACTATTTTAGGAATGGTGGTGTTGGTCAATCTTTGGATTAAATGAGAATCTGATTTGGCTTCATAAACATTACCAGTACCCTTTTCTACAAATCTAACAACACTTGTAGTGCCCGTATTGAAAATAGCCGCTCCGGCTACCGGCTCGCTTGAAATTTTCCTAAGTCTTGGTATTGGTTGGTCTATAGAAATATTTGGTAAATTATCGTCTGAAATTTGAGTTGATGTTTGGTCGGTTGTGCTTGAGTTTTGATCATTACTACCACTATTACCAAATGGCAAATAATCTCTAATAGAAAACCCAACCCTGCTGTCCCCTGTTGGGCTTGTTGGTGTAGAAAAGAAAATCAAAAACACCGCTATCCCAACGATTACCAATATTCCTATTATTAATAATATTTTTTTTGTCATTTTATTTTAATACTACATGCCAATGGTCGCCAGTTGAATTTCCTGCTCCGGCCACCTCATAAGTAAACAATAAAACTTTATTACCGCCCTGCAATATAATTGTCGCTTGGGTACCGTTTTTAAGAGTTCCAACTCGGTCACCCAGTAATTTATTGTTTAGTTGAGCCGTTGGTCTTATATCCACAACACTTTTACCTGGCCCATGTCCAACGTGTGCATATATTTCTGTCCCTCCAGAAATAACAAGTGGACAACTGGTATTACCACACCATGTATTAAGAGATCCTAGTGCAGATATCATATCTGAGGGTAGGCCATTAATATTTGTACAAGCAGTACTCCCTTCTTTACAATACCCATTAACACCCCTATTGAGAGTAATGTTATATTCTGATAATCTGGTGGCAATTTGAACATGATTAGCAATTTGGTCTTCTTTTAAAATATCAACGGCGCCAACTATGCCACTACCCGATGTTCCTTCTGTTCCTAGTGTCCCACCATCTAAAGCCGTGGTGCTTATTGATTCAATATTTAAATTTATATTTAAAAGATTGGGGTTGATGGTGTTGAGGATGAGCCACGCGGAAATAACTAAAACCAAACCAAAAACAGCATTTTTTATTCTTTCTTTCCCATCCTTTTTCCCCATAATGGCGTCAGAAGATATGTATTGAAAACCTCCAATCACAATCATCAAAACTGCCGCCACCGCCGAAAGACCTATGGCGAGTTTAAATATCCCAGGTATATAATCTTTTAACTCTGTTTTTGTAGCAGCTGTTTTGCAGTCTTGATCACTCCCAATACAGGGCAAAGGTGCCAAAACAGTATAAGACAGATCGTCTGCCGCTAAGGCAACTATTGTTGGTAGTAAAAACATTCCCATTATTAAAATTAAAAATATTTTTTTCATTTTAGTTATCAAAATTTATTGTTAATTTTCCATCAGCTTGTTGCAAAATTCGATTTTGGTTTTCTATGCGTAAAGAAATACTAGACTTGCCGCCAGAATTTTCCGGTTTTCTAAAAACAGCCGTTCTTGAACCAAAAAGATTTGGCACCGACTGGCTATTTAATCTCCATTCATATTTTAACAAACCGTTGTCGTTTTTAGTAAAATAATAAGGAACTGCCAAAACTTCAACCTCATCAGTTTTTAGATTAAAAGTGTTGGTGACGGCCAAATCAAAAATGTGACCATAGTAAGGACTGTTTTCATAAAAAATAATTTCAGGATCAACAGGAGAGATGTCTATAAACTTTTGGGCGACAAGATTATTAGCCGGGTCTCTCACCAAAACCTCTATACTTTCGCTCTTACCAAGTATAGAACCGCTTAAAATAAGGATATTTTTACCATAACCACTTTGGCTTTGATAGGCCTCAACATCATTTGACCATTCATAAATCAAATTTTGAGGAAGTATTCTTTTGCCATTTTTAACAAAATCAGGAGTGGCTACAATTTTTAATACCCCCTGTCTTGGGTGCAGGGCCTTACCTTTGTAAAATGGAGGCACATAAGCGTCTGCTTCCCAAACCAAATCAACGCCGGCAGGAGTAAGAGTAAAAGTTTTTGTAAAAGAAATACCACTTAAGAGTTTTATAACTATCTCTATCTTTGTTTCCTCCCCTATGTTTCCTGTTTTGAAATTGTATCTTGTTTCTCCTTTACCGCTTAAAACATTTTTACCATTTTGATACCAAGATATGTCGGCTGAATTTAGGTCGTCGGTGTAAAGAGTTAAATTTAAGAAAACAATTTCATTTGGGCTTGGGTATGTGGGGATTATTTCAACGTTTAATTCGTTGGAAAGAGCAAAAGGAATGTTTACAGTTTGAGCACTTGTTATCATTGGTAAAATTATTACCATTCCCGCTACTATTAAAAATATTTTAAATTTATTTAACATTTTTACAATCCTATTTTTTTAAGAGTTGATTGATATATGGTAACTATTATACCACCCTGACCGTCTTCTTCCATAGTGCTGGCGACTAATGCAAAAATTCCAACAGTCCACACAAATCCAAATATAGCATCAAGTCCAGGAATCATTTCCAAAAAAGAGGTTGTTCCGAACCTGGCCATATTTTTTGGTTTGCCGGAAAAATGAACACTGTGTGTTTTAAACCAAATCCAAAAAGCGGCAGTAGCGCAAACAGAAATAAGAGTGCTTAGTCCCAATATGCCTATACCAAGCCACTCTAAAATCATTTCAAACAAATCCACACAAAAAGCTGTAATAATAAACAAAAATCCTATCATTTTGCTTATCCTCTCCACCATCTCTTCTTGTTGTTGGGGGATGGGTCTGACAGGTCTTCTTAAAGGAGTTTTATTTTGTGGGGGATTTTTGTCCATAAAAATATTATAACATATTCACTTCTTCAAACTATCCAATTTTTACATTCGACCCCACCCCACTTTCCTTACGGAAAGTCGCCCCTCACCTTCGCAAGGTGAGGGGGAGAATGCCGTAAGGCATTTGGGGTGGGGTCGATTTTATTTATTTTCCAAATCTTTCTTCGCTTTTTTCATCGCCAAAATTTGAGAAGGGTCGGTTGTAATAATTTGTTCCTCGGTATAAGAGGAAATAACTTTAATGGCCACGTGTTTTAGGCCAGCGAAAAATATACCTTCCCCTACCCCTGACTCAAGTAGTAAATATTTTTCTTCATCAGTTAAATTGAAAACTTCTTGCAACCTGTCTATAACTGTCGGAGATTGCTTAAGCAAGATTTGAATAGAAGAGTTGCTTATAATAGGTGTACCATAGGGGGACTTCAAAAAGTCGTCGACATCTTGGGTGATGGTTGCCATTCCTAAGTAGTATTTTCTACCTCTTTTTGCTAAAGAAAGAAGGAATGAGGCGGTGTCTTCAGATTTCATCATCCACCAAGCCTCGTCAATTACCAGGAGCCTCTTTTTTAACTCTCGACGAATGGCGTTCCATATATAATGAGTGACTATATACATCGCCACAGGTTTCAACTCGTCCTCCATGTCTCTAATCGAAAATACTACAAATTTCTTGTTTATATCGATATTTGATGGTCGATTTATAAAGTTTGACCAAGTTCCTTTGGTATATTTGGACAATCTTTGGGCGAGTGATTCCCCACCCTCCATACCCGATAGCACTAATTCAAAATCTGAAAGAAGTGGTGGCTCAACATTTTTGAAGTCTGAATCAACTGTGATGTCTTTGAGCGCGTAAGTTTCGGTAATTGCCCTGTCAATAATCGCATCTTCTTCAGCTGAAAGACCACCCATCATAATTCTAAAGAGGCCAACCAGATTTATTATTTGGCTTCTCAATACTGAGGATGCCGATTCGTCTTCGGTTGGAATGGGTAGTTCAAAAGGGTTGATGTGGTGGTCTGAATTTAAAGAAATATTGAAATATCGGCCACCGACTGCCTCGGCCATATATTCGTATTCGTTTTCGGGGTCAATCACGATTACTTCGGTGTCAAACATAAGGGTTCGAAGTATTTCAAGTTTTATATTGTAAGATTTACCGGCACCAGCCTTTGCAAAAGTCACTGAGTTATAGTTTTCCAAAGAAAATCGGTCAAATAAAATCAAAGAGGAGTTGTGGCGGTTTATGCCGTACAAAATACCTTTGTCAGATGTAAGATCAAAAGAAATAAATGGAAATAGGCTTGAAAGTGGTGAAGAATTTATTTTTGAGTGGACCGCAAGTTCGTCTTTAGCGATTGGCAAAATACTGCGGAAGCCCTGCTCTTGTTGGAAGAGAGCCGGTTTAATATAAACCAATTTTGATTCCATCACTGATTTTATTTCTGATTCAACTTTATCCAATTCTTCGCTATTATCGGCATAGACAGAAATATAAAGCCCCACCTCAAACATTTTTTCTTGAGCCTGTTGAAGCTGGTCGCGCAAATTTTCTAAATCTTGATAGGCGGTGTCGAGCATCGGGTCTCTGACTAAACCCTTCTCTTCCCTACTTCTAATTTGGCTTTGCACCTCGGCCACCTTTTTTTGGAAATTTCGCAGTATTTTGGCGGTTTCCAGGGGATGAATAAAAATAGAAACATCAAACATTTTATCCATATTTATAATAGGCGAAAACCAATCTTCAGATAAAAATCTTGGATAAGAGATAACAAAAAAACTTCGCACCACCTTTTCACCCAAATTAAGTTCTTTAGTGTTTACTTTGAGAGCGCTCGGCGCCAAAATATCACGCAATTCCAATTCAGAACTTTCGGTTAGTCCCTTTGGCAAAATGGAAAGTGATGCTTCCTCTTTTTTCTTTTTTGTAAAAAAATCAAACATATCTTGAAAATTATTCTAAGTACTCTAATTATTCTAATTTCTAAAAAATATCCAATATCCAAATCCTAATTTTGGGGTTTATTTTTTGGTGCTTAGTCATTGTTTAGGTTAATTAGGTCAATTAGAAATTAGGTTAATTAAGCTTGATTGGTTTCTCCGATTCTCC
>ERZ1292625.1012-Hain-H41-01um-R1-1012-length-37129-cov-9_pt1 | contig 37129 bp, 38 predicted proteins | sample MGYA00564400_ERZ1292625 | MGnify/ENA primary metagenome ERZ1292625 (study PRJEB36523, sample SAMEA6512639) | groundwater metagenome | collected 2019-01-08 | study: AquaDiva: Metagenomics assemblies of 32 groundwater samples
GTAAACATAGAATCAATCACAGCAAATTCGTTGCACTTCGAAGTTGAACCCGCCGTTGGTTGGCTGGCCGTTCCCGTAGCAGTCGCAAAACTTCCCGGAGTTGGAGCGAAATTCCAATCGATATCTTTTCCGACTAAGATATTGCGATTGTAGATTTTCAAACCTGAATCCAAACGATAATTAAAATCCGTTAATAAACTTAATTGTGAAATCGAGGGACGCGTTGAAGCCAACTCATTATAACGGAAATAACATCGACTGCCCGTCCCTGATGTGACTGGCAAGGTAAGATCCGCAGGACAACCTGGCTGAACAGTCCAATGCGTGCCCGCATTTTTCCACGCCCCTGTGGCACCGATCGCCGATAAGCCGTCTTTGGTTGATTCACGGTCTTTGCCCAAGATTTTATCGGTGTGATTATAGCTTAACACCAATGTCAGATCGCTTTTTTCAAATTGTCGACCATCCAAGACCGAGAGATCGTAAGTTGATCCACCTGGTTTTTCAGCACCCGAAAATTTTGATGAAAATTCGCTGCCTGTAAAATTCTTTTTCGTGACGATATTGATCACACCACCTAGGGCGTCTGAGCCGTACAAAGCCGAAGCTCCATCTTTCAAAACTTCGATTCGTTCGATCGCAATTTGTGGAATCAAATTCAAATCCACCGCTTCAGCAGAAGGATCTTTTGGCAATCGATGACCATTTAATAAAACCAAAGTGCGAGTATCACCCAAGCCGCGAAGACCAATGGTCGTTGTCGCAGCAGCGTTACTTCCTGATTGTTCGCGGCTGACTCCGTAAGTAGCCATCGTTGAATCCCGCAAGGTATCTGAAGCCGATGTATTTGCTGAGTTCGCCATGGATTCTTTAGATACAGACTTAACGGCCGAAGCCCCTTCTTTCGTAATTCGTTTAATGCGACTACCGACGACTTCGACACGCTCAATTTTATTTTCAGAATTTTCAGCGGGCGCTTCCTGCGCATGGACCTGTTGACTGATGATTAAAGCCAGCACTAATTTTAAAAATTTCTGGTGTTTCATTCTGCCCCTCAACTGAACGTGTGTGGTTTAGTTTTTCTTTTGAATACTAAATGCAATCTTTTTTAAGCCCTGAGATTTAACTGTGTCGATGATGCTTGTTACCATTTCCAAGGTCACAGCTTTATCAGCAACCAAAATAGCGCTGACTTCAGGATTTATTTTAACTTGTTCTTGTGATTCGACTTTCAATTCATCAAGACTGAGCGAGCGGCTGCCAACAAATATTTCGCCTTGCCCACCCACGGTGATTTTAAGAGGCTTTTTTGATTTGTCCAGATCAGTTGAAGATGACTTTGGCAAACTGATATCAATTTTAGGCTGCATCACTAAAGGTGCAGCGACCATAAAAATAATCAATACAACTAAAATAATATCAACTAAAGGGACAACGTTAATCTCGGCAATGGTTTCAGTTTCATGAGAGCCTACTTTCGAGGCCATAATTAAACTCCCTTTTTACTTTTAGAGAACATCAAGCAAAGATCTTTGGTCGCGTCGATGTTTGATAAAATCAAAGAAACCTTTTTCGAAAAAAAGTTGAACGCCACAACAGCAGGAATCGCCAAAGCTACCCGTCGACAGCAGCAGCAGGACTCTTGGATTCATGTAATGCCCCGCCGTTGCGGTTAATGCACCGATGGCGAAGCATCCAACGCAATTTACTAAAAGGGTAGCTACCGGGAAGGGGTGATTGAAATAAGTGCTGATCAATAAGTATGTGAGGTAACGACCGACCGATCCAACAAAACCACCAAGGCCAACAAGAATCACATTGTACATAGAGTCCTCCTACCGAAAAGGTTTTATTCAGTAGGAGTCATCAGCCAATCGGCGGTTATAAGGCAGACTCCATTGCCTGCGAACAGAGTAATAATTGCTGGCCATTCTGTAAAGGTAATTGAGCGCCTCTTGTTACATTGTATTAAGTGGACTTGCGATCCTTCCGCACCGGAGCTATGTGTCCGTCAAATAAAGGAGTAGTTTATGGTTCAAAAAATTTGCGCCACTTGTAGTCAACCATTCGAAATTGAGTTTGAGACAAAAGGTCCAGAGGCTTGCCTAGATGACCTCTGTTACGGGTGCTATCAAAAGCTTGATCAGAAAATTGCCAAAGAGGAAGCCGCTCGAAGACAAGAGAGAGTCATTGCTTCTGAGTTATAAGCGACAAGCAGAAATCTACCAGTGGCTATTTAGGAAAAATGGTTTTTCGGTATCGAGCACGGCTTACTTTGTTTATTGTAACGGCAGGACAGATCATCCTCGTTTTGATAAACGCTTGGAGTTCGACATTTCTATGATTCCCTATGTGGGGGACGATGGTTGGGTGTCAGATACAATTATGGCAGCGCACAAATGTCTTCACAACGACATAATTCCTGATCACTCTCCAGATTGTGACTACTGCCAATACTTTCTCGCTGTAACCGCTGTTTGTGAATGATTTTTCTTAAGCTATTTTCCCCGACTATTAAGCGGATCGAGAAGCGCTGGCTTTAGAGATTTAACGGCAATGCACATTTTCTTTGATGGGCACTTATCCTGTTTTCCAAAGACTTGAACATACGCCTTTTCTATAAGAAATTTGTTCTGCGATGAGGGAATATCTTTTAATTCAACGGTTCCCTTCTTAAAGGATGCCTTTTCATTTTGGACAAAGAGAAACCACTTATCATTTTTCTTAAATAAAGTTCCGTCTAAAGTCATTTCATCTGATGCCAATCCGGTAACTGAGTATAAAAGCAGCACTGCCATCAAATATTTCATAATGACCTCGCACAAGGGTCTGGAGTTCTACTCTGATTCTTAAAAAGCTGATCGACGAGTTGCCGTTCTTGTAGCATGAAATTCTCTGCCTTGTCTTTGACTTGGCGTTGAAGGGTCACAATTTGTATGAGGCGTTCTGGTGTTTCTGGGAGCCTCCTGTCTATTTCGTCTTTTAGCGCTTTAACCGCATCGTTATATTCAGCAAGCGCCTGATAGTAGGGAGCAGTCGCCGCGTCTGAAATATGCGCTCCAAGATTTGTTAGTTGTTTAATCAGCGAGTTGTTGGACATGGTCATCTGCTCACAAGATAGATTTTGTTCTTTAGTGATTTGTGGCTGAATCAGTCCCGTGGTGAAGTATGGAAAATTTAGCAAGGTACTCAGGGCAGGTGACTGAAAAGTAGAATCCTGAGTCCTGGAATTCCAATACGCAGATGATATTGAGGATAGATTCATTTTCCCGTCGCGAGAGTGCTTCGCCGTCTTTTGAAAGCAGGAGCTTTGAGAAAAATAAGGATCTTTTTCAAGCGAGGGGAGGCTTGTTTGATAATATCTCATAGCAACGTACTCACCAGTTGAGGTGTAGTCTTTGGCAAAGTCAGGATCATCTTCAAAGCAACCGAATCCCAGTTCGTTCCCAGCAGTCTGAAAGTAGGCGCATGTATTCGTGAGACCAAGACTCTTGAACTGAGCTTTTGCCCGACCGGAGTGGCAAGAATCAAGTACGATGGAAGGAAGCGCACCTTTGTCTTCGAGTCTTTTTAGATATTTGAGCATCTTCTCGCTTGGATATTGGATTTCCCTGCCTTCCGAGTCAAAGACTGTGAAAGTGTGTTTGCATTGGGATCCGGTATCATTTCGGATGTGCGGCCCCAACTCTTCGCAAGTATCACTCCCGTGAGCGCTTAAGAGAACCTCAACTCTGTCACCCGACTTTGCTTTGGCGACAAGGGCTTCAAATACGGCATCAATATTTGAAGCCGTGGCGACCCTTGAGGTGCCGATAGCATTGTTTGCCTGAAGTGCCCCGATCTTTTGAAAATCGTCGGGATATTTTTCTTTTTCCTGATCCTCGCGTCCTGACCCAAACAGAGTTGTGACCTTATAGCCTTTTGCCTCAAGTCCAATGGTCGCCGCTGCTGTGACTCTGGCAAATTCATGTTGCTTGGACTCTACTTTTTTTGAACTTCCACCGATGACCAGAGCATAGTTTTCGGCAAAGACTTTTTCAGAAGAAAAAACCAAGAATAATAAAGTTAAAATGATCCGCCGAAATTGACTGGTCCACATCCTCATCTATATCGGCTCAAAGACAACTTCCTTGAAATTCTAGTCAAAAGGTTGGCGGCTATTTTGCGCAAAGCGTCCTTTGCCAGAGGTCAGGGGCTGGGTTTTAAGATTTGGACTCTTAGTCTTAGGTAAAAATCATACTAATTTACTGGACGAAGGTTTGAGAGGCTCCGTCCTAACACTAAGACGAAGACTAACAAGTGGTCTTATTTATGTAAGACTGTTAAACTTTTTGTGAGAACAATCCGAAATTAAAATTAAGCAAAGCTCTATGTGCACTGGAGTTTTTTGAAAGGATCATGCATGAAAAAGAATCTAATGTTTTTTGTGGGGGTGTTAGCTACAACAACCTGGCTAGGATGTTCCCACACAAGTACAAAAAAGGAAAGTACAGAGCAAGCCTACACTGACTCAGGTTCGGTGAGAAAATTGGCGGGTCTGATGGACGCTGGAATCGTCGGTCCAAATGGCGAAGTAATTTTGTTTTACAAAAATGGAAACAAGATCGTCATTCAAAGGTGTGAAGACTACACAGTTTTAAACTCCCGCGCAGATTGTAAGACTAGACCCGGCACATCTGTTGCCCAAGTCCCAATCAATGAGTTTAAAAGTCGTTTGAAAGCGGCCCTTAGTGTTCCTGGTGAATACACGGCTGCAATGAAAAAGAAAATCGATCTCTATAAAAAGGGAAAGCAAGACGACATCACAGAACTTGAGCGTCAAAGAACTGAAGCCGCCAGAGCTATTCAACAAATCCAAGATTTTATTACTGCTTACGGCCAAGAGAATGCCGATGTTGCCAAAATGGAAAGTCTTAAACAGAGACTTAGCGTTATCGAAGGTAAGCTTGCCGACAATTCAGAACTGGCAGGAGCGATTCGAGAAATCAATCAAACCATCGATCAGTTGGTCGACCAAATTATCGGAAATCCTACACTTCAAAAATTTGTTTTCTCGAAAGACAAGCAAAGCTTCGAGTTCAACATACTTCGCAGCTATATAAAGACCCCTGGAATTTCGGCCCAGTTTGCAAGCGTTAGAGCCGGAACCTTCCAAATGGGAAGCCCTTCATCAGAAAAAGGAAGATATGATGACGAAGTAGTACACTCCGTTACTTTGACCAAGGATTTCGAGATTCAGCAAACAGAAGTCACACAGGCACATTGGTTCTTGGTGATGGGTTACAATCCATCGCGCTTTAAGACCAAGGAGAATTGTCCTGAAGACTATCTGGAGATTAACGGTGCAGCACTATGCCCGAATCATCCGGTAGAAACAGTTTCGTGGAACGATGCTCAGGACTTCATTAAAAAAATCAATGAAGGCAATGACGGTTATGCTTATCGTTTACCAACAGAGGCTGAGTGGGAATATGCCGCCCGTGGTGGAGCGCAAACGGCCTACTCTTTCGGCGATGATACGGGATACCTCCGTGACTATGGTTGGTACTCCGAAAACTCAGGCAGCCAAGCTCGCGCTGTAGGATCTAAGAAGGCGAACCAATATGATCTCTACGATATGCACGGGAACGTGTGGGAGTGGGTACAAGATTGGTATGCAAGCTATCCATCTGGTAGTCAGCGTGACCCTGTAGGTGCTGCATCGGGCTCTAACCGCGTCTTACGTGGCGGCGGTTGGGGCAACAATGCGCAGAACTTGCGCTCCGCTTACCGGAACTTCTGGAGGCCCGGCATTCGTAACTCCAATATCGGCTTCCGCCTTGTGAGGACTGCCAAGTAACTCTTGTCCCTTTTACTCTTTTTCCCTTGAACTCCTAACGGAGCCGAAATGTAACTGGAGGATAAGCGCAGGCCCCGCGAAGCGCGGGCCGTAACTTTCCTAAGAAGGCTCGCTTTACATTTTCAGATCGATTAGTTCAGTTGGCTCTCTTAATAGTCGAAGATTTAATCGAAGCGCGTTACAGCAGAAATAAGATCCTGATTCTACGGAGAGCCAATATGAACTTGGAAAAAATAAGGGTCCTTCTCAGGATTTGCTTTGAGATGAGATTTCTCCCTCGAAAATCGTATGAGTTTGCATCTCAAAGCATCAACGAGGTCGGGAAGATGCTAGGAGGGTGGATGAAACAGCAGGGGGATCATGAAAAGACACGGTAACATTTTTGAAAAAATCGTGACGTTCCAGAATCTGCTTGTCAGTTCAAAGAATGCGATTCGAGGAAAAAAGTCGAAAAAGTCCGTTGCGGCTTTTTATTTTCATTTAGAAAATGAACTGCTAACTCTTCAAGCTGAATTAGTCTCTGGCTCATATTCGCCACGTCCTTATACGATCTTTGAAATCAAAGAACCAAAGGTTAGAAAAATTTGTAGTTCTGACTTCAGGGATCGAGTTGTCCATCACTCCATCTGCAATATTATTGAACCTATTTTTGAGGCCCGGTCGATTTACGACAGCTATGCGTGTATGCAAAACAAGGGGGCGCACCTCGCGGTCCTATCTCTTTTATTAAACTCTCTTCGACTGATATGGCAAACTTTGCTACTGACATAGTATTACTAATAGTAATACTAAATTTAGCTAAACACCAGGGAAATATAGAAAATAAATAAACCACGTACTTCCAGATAGTTATGCCACCACTGTTGCCGCGTTAATCCCTAGTAAAGGCCGTTCCGGATTTTAGGCGCCTCCGGACAAATTTTCATGTCAATTCCAAATTCCAGGCTTTAAGCCCCCTGACTTGGCCTTGCATTGGCACCTTAGTCCCTCATGCAAATTCATAAGGCCGCAAGATACTTCCCAGTTTCCGCCGCACCCTCCCCGCCTACCTACAAATATCAACGGCGCCGACCGCAAGACTCTGCTCTCTACCAAGTCATCCAAGAAAACCTCAATACTTTTCTAAATCACCTAGAGATCAGTGAAAAAGCCGTACCGAGGTATGTCTCTAAAGAATTCTACGAATACTTAGACTGTGGGATCTTGGCTCGCGGGTTTTTACGAGTCGCTTGCACTAAATGCCGTGATGAAAAATTAGTGGCGTTTTCCTGTCGCGGCCGAGGGTTCTGCCCGGCCTGCATGGGCAGGCGTATGAACGAAACCTCAGTGTTTTTGGTAGACCACGTTTTGCCAAAGTTGCCAATTCGGCAGTGGGTACTAAGCTTCCCATTCCCAATCAGGTATATTTTGGCGAAAAACCCAAATCACATAACTCGGGTACTAAAAATCACTTTAAGAGTTGTCGATGGATTTTACAAAAACCAGGCGAAAGCCAACGGTATTAAGGGCAAAACAAAATGCGGTGCTGTCACCGCCATTCAGAGATTTGGCGGCAGCGCAAATCTCAATGTGCACTTTCACGCACTTATGCCTGATGGGGTATTTGCCACGGACAACGAAGGCACTGAAAAATTTCAAAGGCTTTCGGGGCCTAACAATTCTGACGTAAAAGATCTCGTCCGAAAACTAGCCCACAGGATTATTAAGTACTTTCAGCGCCGGGGGCTGCTGGATAGTGAATCTGACGATATTCAAGAAGTGCAAACTGAACTTACCGATGAGCTAGCTGCCGCAAGTATTGCCTCCAAAATCGCGCTTGGCCCTCGAGCTGGAGAGCGAGTCAGAAAATTTGGAAAGCTCATCGATATCCAGTATGAGCCAAAACTTACAGGCGAGCGCTGCGCAAGCCATATGTCGTTTAGCCTGCACGCCAATACACTCTGCGAGCCTAATGAAAGACTAAAACTTGAAAGGCTATGCCGTTATATCAACCGTCCACCAATTGCCCAAGACAGTGTTACGAAAACTCCCACGGGCCAAATACTATACAAGATGAAGTCGGCATACCGAGACGGCACCACTCACCTACTTTTTGACCCGCTAGAGTTTATCGAAAAACTAGCTAGTCTTGTGCCGCCACCACGTATGCACATCATCCGCTACCACGGAGTCTTTGCGCCGAACTCGAAGGCTCGACCTAAAATTGTGCTCAAAAACAAAACTCCAAATGATGCCCTAGATAAGACTGAACCCAAACCACCCGCCTCTGCTCGGGCTATCTCCTGGGGTAGACTCATGAAGCGGGTCTTTCAGATCGACGTCACCACCTGCGGTAAGTGCAATGGTGATACCAAAATCATCGCGGCTATCTTGGAGAAAAAAGTCATCGAGAAAATCCTTACCCACTTGGGGCTTGAGGCATCGGCACCTGACCTCCACCCTGCCCGTGCCCCTCCACAAACTAGTTTTGAATTTCACTAATCTCAGATTGGATTTTTCGAAGTCTTGGGCCAAATTTTTTGGCTAAGGGGGAAGTGTTGTCAAAAACGGGGTTCTTAGGCCCAAACCAGTCTGTCCCCGCATAAAAAAATCAGCGCCCGCGTAAATTGCCCAGCCACACACCCCTAAAATCGAAAATCAGGCAGAATTTGGGTGCGGCAGGGGCCGTCAATATACCAATGCAGTTCAGAATATATGCATGCAGTTCAGAATATATGCTTTAAAAGGGCTATACTTCAAGTATTTTGTGGCTTTTTCATCGTAGAGTTGGCCTGCCTCCACTCTTTATAATCTTTGTTTTCTAAAGGTCGAATGATTAAGCACAAGGTTTTTCTATAAAGATTCTTCATACAGGTATTTTTATCGAAGAGCCTCTATGCTCGTCCAGTTCTTTTTAGGCCGCCCTAAATTGAAACATATTGCAAACCAAAGGCTGGTGGTTACGGTAAATTTTCTTTGTTCGCTAAACAGCTGAAAGAATTAAATTATGAGAAACTCTCTACACCAGATGTCTCAATTTGATACACGCTTGTTAAAATTTAAATAATTTTTAAAAGATGTTTGCCGCCTAAACTCTAAAGTTTCGCCTTTCTAGATCCGACGTGTTTGCCAGCAGGTGAAATGATGGAAACTAAGACAAGTCATAGATTTAGCAATTGCACAAGATTTCTTATTCTTAGATTAAATGGCCAGATCTATGGTGTTCCTGTATCAACTGTGATCGAAGTCAACAAACCTCGTTCGATCTCACCCATACCTAAAACTCCACCCTTTGTCGTGGGCGTGATGCGGTTAAGAGATATTGTTATTCCCGTTGTAAGTTTGCGAATTAAACTCGGGATCCCTAGTGTTAAAAATACTCGTCAATCAAGCGTGATTTCGATTGAAAGTGGTTCGCAAACTTTTGGAGTGTTGGTGGATTCAGTTGATCGTGTGACAACACTAAATAAAGAACAGATCAGTCCCCCTTTATTTTCGGACAAATCAGAACAAGATTCTGGATTTATTATAGGTCTAGGACTTGGTGCTAGTGATAAGAATGTCATTATTTTATTAGATGCACAGGCCTTATTCTCTAATGAAAATTTCACCAAGCAATTCGATATTAATAAAATTCATAAGGAAGTAGATTCCAAAGGGAGAGCTGCATGAAGTCTGGGGCAGCTGTAAAACTAACTAATGAAGAATCAATACTTCCCGTAAAAGCGACTCGCAAGGAATACGCTTCCCCCTTTCCTAGTTTTAGAGATCGAAATGAGTCCACGACTCTGAATAAACTGCTCGGTGCCTTAGAGGAAATGTCTGAACTGATCATTAATATTAGTGGACTCAATCGAAGCATCAAATTGATTGAACATCATTGTGCTGTTGAAGCGGCTCGCACCGAGCTACTGTCACAGCAGTTCTCGTCACTCGTTCACCAAATAACAGAAATGATTGATAGGTCAGATTACGCAACCATCGAATTAGAAGATTGCATTCGAAATTTGCTCTATTCTACAAAAGAATCCATAGGCGTGCAATTGAGTGAGCGTGCTCACGATATTATTGACAAAATTGACCGAAATCTTTTTGAGCGTAACTGTGACTGTCAAGCATGGGCCACGTTTTCAGCCAACGTGCAATGCTTGATTGGAAAAAGCGATATTGAGGTTCAACGAGCCTCTGAACTTCTATCCCACTTACAAAAAGTCTACATGGTATATTCAAATATTCTGCTTATTGATAATGATGGAAGAATTGTTTCCGTCGCCCAACAACCAGAAATAGTTGGAGCTGATGTTTCAAGGGAACATTGGTTCAAAGAGGGCATTGCTGGAAACGTAAATGTCACAGATCTTCATTTTTGTCCTTATATTAAGGCTCACACTGTGGCCTATACAGCACCAGTGAAAGACAACGCGGGTAATATCGTTGGAGTTATTTCTACCCGCTTTGATTGGAACTATGTGCATGAAATTCTTGAAAACGCGACTGTGGGTAAAGACAATCACATTTGGGTAGTCAATGAAGAAGGTGTAATCATCGCTTCAAAAGACAAGGTGGGTATTTTAACCGACAATTTAAGTTGGCTGGACATTGGGCAAATGTCCATGAGTGGTCAATCAGGGTTTAGTGTTGAGAGAAAGCGAAACGGAGACGTTGCTGTTTTTGGTTGTGCTAGGACTAAAGGTTACAACAATTATCCAGGTAAAAAATGGTCAGTCATAGTTGCTCAGCCCATCATCGTAAAAAATTATATTCAATTCGCGCGTTTTCTTCAACAGCCTGCTCCTGGTTCTGAGCAACGAATTATTCATTCTGAAATTTCAAATGAAACATTGAGAAACAATTCATTGTCAGTTAATGAGTCTATAGAAAAAATTAATGATATCCACTCTGAAACATACTTGATGTCGGTTAATGCCGAAATTAAATCAGAGCGTGCGGGTGCCTCTGGCACAGCTTTTTCAGTTCTTTCAAATCAAATTCGAATTTTAACTGTTGAATCTGAAGGTATAACTGCCCGAGTGAACAGAGCCCTTGCGACCTTGGCAGAATGCGTGGCCGAAGTTCAAGTTAAAATTAAGGATGCCGCCATAGACGCAATTGACAAGGCGGATAGAAATTTATTTGAAAGATACTGCGATGTTCAAGCGTGGACTGTGTTTGACGAGTTGGTCGAATGCGCAGTTTCAAAACAAAAATCAGAAAAGGCTTGTGCGCTTCTAAAACAGTTGCATAAAATTTATGAAATTTATAGTGATGTATTTCTTTTGGATACCGAAGGAAAAATTCTTGCGGTTGCCATTGATGAAACTCTGATAGGCAATGATTGCAAGTCGAACGAATGGTTTTCAGTACCCAGTGGTCATAAAATTTATTTTTCTGACATGTATGAATGTGAACTCACAAAATCCGCCACAATGACTTTTTCGGCACCCGTACTCAATCGAGATGGCCGCATAGTCGGTGTGTTGTCGACTCGATTCAATTGGAAATTTATTTATGATATTCTTTCAAAAGTTAGCGCGCCCGAAGGTAGTATCATTTATCTTACCAATAGTTCGGGACTAATTATTGCCTCGAGCAATCACGAAGGAATATTGACACAATCATTTGGTGATCGACCTTGGTTTGCAGAATGTCATTCCCTTGTTCCTGGAATTGCGACGGAAACTGACATGGAATCGGGCACGACTATCAAATTCGCCTACGCCAAAGCCAGCGGGTATAATAGCTACGAGGGCAAAGGTTGGGTGGTAATTGTTGAGCAAAAACTAAAAAATAATTTAATAATTTAATAATTTTAAAGAAAAAAGGAGAGCGAAAAATGGATAAAATAAGCTCAGGGGATACAAGTTGGCTGCTCGTCGCGACAGCACTTGTTATGCTGATGACACCTGGACTTGCATTTTTTTATGCAGGAATGGTGCGAACTAAGAACGTAGTATCAACCCTCTATCAAAACATGATGGCACTGGGTGTGGTGGGCTTAGTTTGGGCCATTTGTGGATACAGTCTTTCCTTTTCTGGTAACTCCGGAGGTCTTATTGGCGATTTAAATTTCGCCTTTCTAAAAGGCGTCGGTGCCGAGCCTAACGCCGACTTTGCGGCGACGATTCCTCATTCTTTATTTATGTTATTTCAATGCATGTTCGCTGTTATTACGCCGGCTCTTATTTCAGGCGCGATTGCTGAAAGAATTCAGATAAAAGCTTGGCTTGTATTTATTGCTCTATGGTCATTGTTTGTCTATTCACCGGTTGCCCACTGGGTTTGGGGTACCGAGGGTTGGATTCGAAACCTAGGCGTTTTAGATTTTGCAGGTGGTGCGGTGGTACACATTACGGCAGGTTATTCGGCGGTCGTAGCAGCTCTTGTCCTTGGTAAGCGAAAACATGTTAATGAGCACAAACCCTATGATGTTGGAATGGTTTTACTTGGAACAACTCTTTTGTGGTTTGGTTGGTTTGGTTTTAATGGCGGCTCGGCTCTTGCCGCCAATGGTTTAGCGGTCCACGCCTTTGGAACTACTTTCTTAGGTTCAATATCAGCATTAGTCGCCTGGACTTTTGTAGATATTTTCACAAAAGGAAAACCCAACACAGTTGGCGCTTGTTGCGCCGTCGTAGTGGGACTTGTTACCATCACACCAGCCGCTGGATTTGTAACTTTCAGTTCTGCGATTCTAATGGGATTATTGTCCGGCGCCATATGCAATTTTGCGATTGGATTCATTAAGAAAAAATTTGCTAGCTACGATGATACTTTGGATGTTTTTGGTTGCCACGGTGTGGGCGGCACGCTGGGTATGTTATTCACAGGTATTTTTGCATCAAAGGCTGTGAATCCAGCCGGAGCAGATGGTCTTCTCTATGGAAATCCAGGCCTTTTGGTTTCACATATCATCGGTACGTTAGGTGTAATTGCGGCAAGTGCTATTGGCACTTTTTTAATTCTTAAAGTTGTCGATTTGATTACTCCAATTCGCGTATCTGAAACAGAAGAGTATCAGGGCTTAGATGTTGCATGCCATGGCGAGTCCATTAATAGTAATTTTGAACCTGCTTACCACAAAGATAATCACCAAGAAGAGAAATCAAAAAGTATCGGCGATGAAAAAATTAGAAAGTTTGCTTAGACTAGAGCGTGTCCTGATTTGCCTAAACAAACTTGAATTTAATAAAAAAGCCCTTCTTTCGAAGGGCTTTTTTGCGGGTATAAGTCCTAGTTGCAATTTATCGCACCAGAATCTCAGTTTAACCGGCTTTTTCACCATGTTCGTGCATATCAAGGCCCTTAGTCTCATCGACTACTGAAGGTCGAAGTCCGAATATAGCGTCAATTGCTTTAAGGATTATAAATGTTCCAACAAAACAAAAAATCGCCGTTACAGCAACGCCCTTGATTTGACTCATAAACAATCCCATTCCGCCGTCAGCACCACCGCTGTTGATTGCTTTGGAAGCGAAAAACCCAGTTAAAAGAACACCGATGGCTCCACCAACTCCATGACAAGCAAACACATCAAGTGAATCGTCAATTTTCGTTTTAGTTCGATAAAGAGCTACAAGATTTGCTGCAGCACCGGCTACAACACCAATGATGAGAGCAGATGAAGTAGAAATAAAACCACTAGCAGGAGTAACAGCAATAAGCCCAACCACGGCGCCAATGCAAGTTCCAACTACGCTTGGTTTTCCTTTATAGATCCAGTCCAAAGCCATCCAAACTAATGCGGCTGCACAAGCGGCAAAGTGTGTATTTGTAAAGGCCGTTGTTGCAAGTTCATTTGAACCGATTGCTGATCCGCCATTGAAACCGAACCATCCAAACCAAAGAAGGCCTGTTCCAACTACAACCAACGGAATATTGCTTGGAGACATATCAGCTTTTCCGTAATCAGTTCGTGGTCCAAAGACGATAGCAGCAGCTAATGCGGAAACACCCGCTGACAAGTGAACAACTAATCCACCTGCGAAGTCCAAAGTTCCACCCGTGCGTAACATTCCACCAACTCCCCAAACCCAATGTGCAAGTGGAGAATAAATTAATAGTGACCAAGCAACCAAGAAGAGCAAATAGGATTTAAACTTCATACGCTCGGCAAATGCACCCGAAATTAAAGCAGGCGTAATCACAGCAAACATACATTGATAAATCATAAACAAACTATGAGGAATAGTCGCTCCATAGTCTGCATTTGGCGCAGTACCAACTCCATTTAGAAAAGCCCAATCTAGACCACCCATGAATCCACCTTGGGTAGGACCAAACGCAATCGAGTAACCAAACATATACCAAATTATTGAAACCACAGGTAATGCGATAAACGACTGCATGATAGTTGCCACAATATTCTTGTTGCGAACCATGCCCCCGTAAAAGAATGCAAGACCAGCAGTCATTAGCAAGACAAGAGCAGCGCTCATTAACAGCCAAGCTGTATCACCCGTATTTATTGGACTTGGTGTTCCTTGGGCATGTGCCACACTCGAACTCAAGATTCCAACTAAGGTATAGTATTCTAATTTCTTTAGTTTCATGTAGATTTCCTCCGCAAATCGGTTGTGTTTTTTTGTTAGCCAACAAATATGATTAACAATCATAAACAAAAGTAACACAATAAGAAATCAAACGACTAGACCCCCTTAAAACTTTAGGCAAGGTCTAGTACTGATCCAGCCCAAGGGCTAGTTTTGTATTAGGGAATTAATAAAGTGTAAAATACGCTTACTTATAAAGAAAATTAGCATCTTTGGTTTCAATAAAAACAAAGCGAATAAAGTTTTGATCAAGCATCATTTTTTGAAGCTGTCTTGTGTATGTTTTTCCTGTTTCTGAATAAAGGTTCAAAGTGTCAGCTAATTGAAGAGGATCTACCGAGGCATGGGCAGATCGAAATTCACCTCTTTTTTGTCGGAAGAGCTCCGTAGATCTTTTTGTATTTAAAAATTGAATATAATCAGAAATACCTTCTGTCGTCGTCGTGTATTTTTTAATACAAACATTTTTGTTCTTTTGTGCGGTCAAACATTGATCTTTGCCAAAAGACCCGTGAATTCCAAAAAGATTTTTTCCTTGTAAGGCCGCGCGACTTGTTCCCCAGCCTGACTCAATAGCAGCCTGAGCTATTATCAAGGGCAAGGGAACCATATCAACACGAATAAGCAGGTCCTCTAGGCTGGAATCAGAATTTAAATTATAATCCTTTTTAATTCGGTTCAACCAATCGATTTCATCAGGTGGTAAGCTTGTAGATCGAGATTTTGTGTAAAGGATTTGTACTTGCAATCGCTGTTTATAAACTTGTTTGCTCATGCGAATAGCACCGGGCAATAGTGAACAAACAAATTCTTTCTTTTTAAGATTTGTAAACCCATTAAGCTCATTATTATTACAAAATGACGTTACTGTGTGTGTTTCAGAATTCGATTGTTCATCAAGAACAACTTCAAAGCTTTCTGCATCAAAGGGCTTCGAAGTCGTTGGTGCTTGAGTGTCAACGACCTGGAATTGCGCTCCGCACGCAGAAAGAAAAATTGAAATTAATAAACAAAATGTAAACATCCCAACTGGCATAAATTCCTATTTAATCTCACATGTGAATTTCATAGATTCTTTCTTCTCAACAAACGTCGCATTGAAACTTGCCTTAGAGCCCTCAAGCAAAGCTGCTTTAATCGATGAAAGCGGCAATAATGCAGCGTCACCCTTATCTGCTTCGCCCAAAACAAGGTCTTTATTCTTTACATAAACTTGAACGGGAACAGCAGCGCTTTGTCCAGGTCCACCGATAGGGGTGCTAAAGTTTATTTCTAGAGCCATCGTTGAATCTGACTCTTCCGCTGGAAGAAAAAAATCATCTGCTACTTCATTCCCAGATTCCCAAGAAAGCTTCAGTCCATCGACAGTTGCACTGCCAAGAACAAGGTGAAACACCATAGGCAATTTTCCATCTGGAGTTCTTTCATCACCGATTTCTTCCGGGGCGCAGTCGACGTTAAGATTTGCATAGATCGCCGTAGCTTCTGAGGCAGAAGCTAAATTTGTAAAAACAATTGCAATTAAAGAGGCTAAAAATAAACGTTTCATAAATTTTTGATACCGTTCCAAATCCTGTGAGATAAATTTCTCAATTTACAGGAGGTACAGCCCTTATGTATAAAACCCTCATGCTACATTTGTACCGATAGGACAAGGGGGTCCTACGTGATTTAGTTGGCTTTAAGATAAAACGAGGTGTACAAACACTTTACACAATGAGAAAAATTTTTATGCTTAATATACTGTTCATTGGAGCTGAGTTTACTTACATTTATTCTCTAAGATTCGGATCCAAGAGAAATGTTTTTTAAAGTTTTATCAAAAAATTTCCTAAAAGAATTTCCTTCTGGTACTAATCGATCGACAATGGACCAGGCTTTTTTTTGATTCATTTTTTTTGCCGCTTCAATAAGATCTTCATAGACTAAGGATGTCGCACCTAGGGCCACAGAAGGGAATGCTCCATCATCAATTTCCCCACAGACGATAATTAAAAATCGGGAAAATAATTCCCTTAGCCCTCGGTTATAAATCCCTTCATTAAATTTTCCTTTAAGATCGTTCAAAGATTTTAATTGTTTTGTAGAAAGTGGCGAATCACTTTCTAAAGTTTCCAATAAGCCTCGCCCAGCACCTGACAACCCAGCCCTTGGATTAGCCTGATGATTCAAAATACATACTAAAGCCGTAAATAATTCACGAGAAAAAAATGTGGCACGTCCTTGATACCACTTTGAGTAAACAACCTCTTTCGAACCAGAAAGTTTTTTCATCAGATGCCACAAATCACTTACACGAGTGTCGCCCTTAGTGTCCCACTCCCAACGCATTTCACTGCGGGGATAAAATTCGGACCAAAGTGACTGTGGTTCTTTTTCATTTTTAATTGGAAATACCAATAAAGCGCCGTTCTTATTAATTTTACTAATGGCGGATTTTTGATTCATGCGTTTTATCATTCTTGGAATTAAATATATGGCTTAAGAATAAAACTCTATAGATAGTTTCAAAATGAGATCGAGCGCTGCATCAGAAAAAAATTTTTATCCAAACTTGACAGTTTTTTTGGGGAACACAATTTAAGGATAGAGTTTAACAAACCATAGGAGGTAGCAAATGAGAACTCTCGATCCAATTTCAACAAACTGGTCTTGGCCACGTCGCAGTTTATTATCTGCCTATCTAGCAGACGACTTCGATGACTTTTTTCAACCAACATCAGTAAATACAGTCGATTTTCAGCCAAGCTGCGATGTCACCGAAACCAAAAATTATTACGTTCTTAGCCTGGATATGCCCGGCGTAAAAAAAGAAGATATAAAAATCGAGGTGCGAGGCAATAAACTTATTCTGTCTGGCGAGCGCCAACATGAAGTGAAAGAAAAAACTGGTGAGATATCCTTTCATCATGAAAGAATTTACGGAAAATTCGAAAGGACCTTTACTTTACCAGAAACCATCACTGCAGATAAAATAGAAGCTCACTACGAAAATGGAGTTTTGAATGTTGCCCTTCCCAAAGCTGAAGCAGCAAAAAGTCGAACTGTTCAAATCCAAACTGAAGAAGGAGGTTTCCTAAGCAAACTCTTAGGTACAAAAACAAACAAAGAGTTTAAGGACGTAAAAGTCTCTTAACTCTTTGTTCTTTTAGTTTGGTGAAAGCGACTATTTCAAATGGAAATAGTCGCTTTTTTTATCTGCGATCTGTTCCAGTCGCTGGACCGCCACTGTTATTGGTCCCTCTATTTGTACCTGTATCCGTGTCGGTCGCAGTTCCTGTTTCATTTCCAGGAGTCGCTGTTGGGTTCGTAGTCATACTTCGTTCAGTTGCCGCCGGAACATCTTCGCGTACTGGTGACATTTGAGTGTCTGTACTTCTTGTTGCAAAAAATGCAATTAACAAAACAAGGACTGCAACAGCGAGAGTCCAATAAAGACCTGAACTTCTGCGCGCCATGATACCCGTATTTCCAAACGTAGTTGTAGCCATAAAAGCTCCTTTTTTAACAAACATTAATTTGCCCGACAAATGCTAGTGCAATCCTCAGTCCGAGCTATCTCGATTAAAACCAAGCGAGCCTTGCATTAATAATCATGTCGGGTCAAAAACGGTACGTTAGAAATACTTCGAGGTATGATTTCCTTTTCTTAATGTTTTAAATGCTCTTCCAATTTATCGAAGGATCCTGTCCAGCCTTGAGTCATTCCACCTTTGGCTTTATTGAATGTCTCACGTTCGACTGCGGTGGCTTCGCCGTAAACTTCCCAATTAACAGTGACTCGAGTTCTATTTGGACCTTCTTCAGTCAATGTCACAGTGGTGAGCATGGCTTCTGGCCAGGTTGGTGCCATCGGGTGACGAGTGATTTTTTGATTTTCATCGCAAAAAACTTGAGTGTAAACAAGTCGATTGGGCTTAGTAATTTCTTTATAATTGGCTTTTCCATACATCTTCATACCGCCTTCTCCAGACATAAAATAAAATGAACTTCCACCTGGCTTGATGTCAGCGTGGATAACCAAGCCAAAGTCCCTGCGGGATCACTGTTCCAAGTCGTATCCTCTGCCATTGGAAATGGAATATTTGAAAGACCCATTATGCTTGGTAAAGTACTATATGGATAATATTCAACATTGGTGCACATTCCAGCCGATACAGGATTTCGGTAGTTGTATTTGTAAGCATTTAGAAAATAGTTTGGATGCTGAAGAATACATTTATAGTGTCTACCGGCATAAGTTTCATTGATTCTATTACCCATACGGGTCAGCATACATCGAGCAGAAATATTGTAAGGAAAATCAGATTGCAAAGTCGCTCTAGCTCTTGGCATAGATAGGTAACTTTGCAATCCATGAACAATCTCGTAAGCACTATAAAATTACTTTGAGGATTCGGGGACCGACAAACAGGACCTGGTACCTATTGTACATCAACCAAACTGTTGACGGCTTTACCATTCATCGATCTTACGTGAAGAAGATATCGTCCTGGCTTCACATCGCTGACGTCGGTGACAGTTTCGAAGTGGTACTTACCTTCAACACAAGGAATTGAGGAGTCAATTTCTACAATAGGCTGGATAACTAAAACATCGGATTGAACTTGGGCTTTTACTTCTTTAAGTTTCATGCAGCTGGTTGGAAAGTCACCCATCAGAGATAAGCCACCCGATTGAAAAAATGCCTGTGAAATTGGTGCGTACATAAAATCATCAGGTTCTTTGTTCTTGGTCGCGAGTATGTCCACCTGACCTAGATGCTGACTATCACTTTCCTGCACTACCGTGTATGTTCCTTTTTGAAGAATTCCAACATCTAAGACTCGATCAAATGGTAAGATAACTTGAAGGCAATAGCCTGGATATTTATAAGCCACAGGTCGTACTTTGATAGTTTTCGTTTTATGATCTACACGCACGGATGTCTCGGCGTATCGGTAACAACTATCTGAAAACAATCCTTCACCTACAATTTGGACGTTGTCATTGTCGTCGAAGCCCCCTGGCGCATATATCTTTCCGAAGTTTACGGAAACTTTCGTTGGTGTATGATCTGCCTTCGCTAGAGTTGTAGCAAATATGATGGCGATGACTGAAAAAGTTGTTTGGACTAAGTTCATTGTTCCCCCTTAAAGGCACGTTGTTGTTGACCCTACCTAGAGCAACACAAATGCCATCACCGCCAAGAATAAAATCGATTTGATAAAAATAGTTGTGACGAATTGGCAGTAGTTAGCTAAGACTAAGCCAAGTTGTCATCTACAGAACACTGCGCCAAGCAGCGGAATCATTTACCAGAGGGGTAAGGTCCTACGCCAGTGACTTCGATTAACCTCATTCCCTTTTGAGAGATCTCGTGAATCTGAAATGTCAATGAAACCTTCCCACGCTCGTCTACCACTTTGGCAGAGAAACTCGCAAATAAATGAACTTCTTTAGAATCACCAGCAGCTACTTCGTATCGGTCACTGGGCTGCACAAGTCGAATCGACTGTTCTAAAATATGATCTGGTAATGAAACTTCAAAAACTTGAGACGCATGACTCTGATTGTGAATATTCAATTTGAAATGATTGATGACCAATCCTTCAGGAGAAAGTTGGTAGGGTGCATCTGTACCCCTTAGGACAATGATAGAAAAAGGATCACGTGTAGATAGATTGAAGGTGAGACCAAATAAACAAATAAGGATGAGAAGCAAATACGCTACAATCCGTGGTCGGAAGTATTTAACTTTTGAATGAGGCGTGCTCACGTTATAGGAAATTAAGCCCGCTGGTTTATTTACCTTCCTCATTATATCATCACATGCATCAATACATGCCGTGCAACCGATGCATTCCATCTGAATTCCATTTCGAATATCGATACCAGTTGGACATACCTGAACGCATCGGTTACAGGAAACGCAGTCCCCACGTTTTGTGTTATCTGTTACAGCATCTTTTCTAGGCTCTCCTCTTTGTTGATCATAAACGACACTAATTGACTGTTGATCCATCAGGACGCTTTGAAAGCGTCCATAAGGGCACATAATTATACAAAACTGCTCCCGGAACCATCCAAAGTTAAAAAGCACCAGTGCGGTAGTTCCGCTCACAATTAAAAAATAATTCCAATTTTCCTGAGGCGAACCCCACATCATTTCGATTAAATGTCGGCTACCAGCAAAGTAGGCAATAAAACTATGAGAGAAAAGAGAGCTGACAATTAAAAACAAAAACCATTTGAGAGAGTATTTCAGAAATTTCTCTGTGCTCATTTCCGAATTATAGAGCTTTCTTCGTTCAAGATAATTCCCTTCGACCAGAGTTTCTATTCTTTGGTAGATTGAATCAATGAAGACGGTTTGAGGGCAGGCCCAACCACACCACACTCGACCCCAGAGTGCAGTTGTCAACATAACTGTAAGGGCAACAATCGCAATTATAAAAAACAAGAGTGGAGAATCATGTGAGAGAAATATTTGTCCAAAGAGCTCGAATCGGCGCGCCGATATATCGAGCAAAACCGCTTGAGTGCCGTTAATCTGAATCCAAGGCAATGCAAGAAAGATGGTAAGCAAAACAAAATGAACATACGTTCGCCTACGTCGAAATTTTCCTTTTACTTCGGCAGGAATAATTCGTTTACGTCCACCATGCTCATCGAGCATGCTCAGGCGACTAGTCTCTGACAACTTTTTCTCCTTGAGGAGGTTTAGGGTTGGCAGGCTTTGTTCCCTGTTTAGAACCAATAAACACGACTACTGATTTTATTTCATCTTCCTTTAACATAGTCCCCCACGCAGGCATTCCTTTATCCAGGACTCCTCTGCGAACAACGGAAATAATCTCAGATAGGTGACCCTTCCCATAAATCCAGTATTCATCAACAAGATTTGGACCTATGGATCCTTGAAGTTCCTGTCCGTGACAGGCAGAACATTTAGTTTGGTAAACTTCTTTGCCTTTTGATACGGAATTTGAATCAGACAATAGTTTCTTTAGATCACTCTCATTTTCTGCGTTAACTGGATTCTGCGGTTGATTCGCCTGTTTGTTTTTACTTTCGATGATAGCCATATCAGTCTTTAATTCTTCTAGCTGGGTTGGCGCTTCTCCAAACTGGTAATGAATCCAGTAGTTAAAGCCGAAAATAATTGTGGCAAAAAAAGTGGCCAACCACCAATTGGGAAGTGGATTGTCGTATTCCTGAATGCCATCATATTCATGGCCTGTCAGATTTTCTTTTTCGTCATTCATGTGGTTGCTCCTCTGTCAGAGGTAAATTACCTACTTTTCGATAAAATTCTTTTGATTGTGACCGAAAAAATGTCCACGCAGCCACTCCTAAGAAAGCCAGCATAAACAAGGCCATTCCGATCAGTGTTAAGGGGATATCAGTGAAAAACTTCAAACCATGAGAAAGCATAAGTTATTCCTTTTTTTGTGCGTCAGCAGATTCTTGAATTTTTTGTCCTAGCGATTGCAAATAAGCGATAAGAGCAACAATTTCTTTGTCCTCAAGATTTTTGGGACCGCCTTGTTCAGAGATCTCACCGGCTATTCTTTTTGCCTCTTGTTGAGCAAGAATGTCGGCATTGGCAACTTGATCGTCTGTGTATGGTACGCCCAAGTTTTTTAGTACTGACGCTTTCTTTCTTAACGATAAGAAGTCCGTCTTTTTTGTTTCTAACCAAGGGTAGGACGGCATGATCGAAAGGGACGTAATAGCTCGTGGATCTATCATATGCCGATAGTGCCAAAGGTTAGGATACTTCTTCCCTACCCGCGCCAAATCCGGTCCCGTTCTTTTCGATCCCCACTGAAAAGGGTGATCGTACATTGACTCTGCCACAGTAGAAGGCTTTCCATATCTTAGAACTTCTGCAGCAAGGGGACGAATTTGTTGCGAGTGACAAACATAACAACCCTCACGAATATAAATATCTCTGCCTGCTTGTTCGAGCGGTGAATAAGGTAGAGCTTGGATATTGGCAGGAACATATTTATGAAGAGACAGCGTTGGATAAATTTCTATAACTGAACCAACCAGAATTGCGATCAGAGTTAAAACGGTAAAAGTCGCCGCCATGCCCTCGAGCTTTCGATGACCATCGGTAGATGATTCAATGACATGACGGGTGTTTACTACTTTTACAGATTTTGGCTCTGTCCCAGATGAAGAGCGAATAGTCTTGTAGATATTGTAAAGCATAATTAAAAAGCCCGCAATAAACAGGGCACCTGAAAAAGCCCGCACCCAATAAAGCGGAATAATGCGAGTTACTGTTTCTACGAAGTCAGGGTAAACCAGTCGACCATTAGAATCGACAGCTTGCCACATCAGACCTTGAGTAATTCCTGCGGCGACCATTGAAAAGTAGTATCCAATAACTCCAAGAAAACCTGTCCAAAAGTGAGCCGTTGCAAGTTTTGTGGAATATAAAGACGTATTCCACAAACGAGGAACTATGTAGTACAGCATCCCAAATGTTAAGAAGCCATTCCACCCCAAGGCTCCACCATGAACATGCCCAACAATCCAATCTGTGTAATGCCCAAGTGCACTTACTGATTTTAGGGAAAGGAGGGGGCCTTCAAACGTGGCCATCCCATAGAAGGTTACTGCAGCCACAAAAAATTTGATTACGGGATCTGTTCTAAGAAGATGCCATGAGCCTTTAAGCGTTAAAAGTCCATTGATCATTCCTCCCCAACTTGGAGCCCAAAGCATAATAGAAAAAACCACTCCGAGCGTTTGCGCCCACTCTGGAAGGGAGGTGTATAGAAGGTGATGTGGCCCGGCCCATATATAAATAAAAACCAAGGCCCAAAAGTGAATAATTGAAAGACGGTAAGAGTACACCGGTCGATTTGCGGCCTTTGGAATATAATAATACATAAGACCCAAAAAAGGTGTCGTCAGAAAAAAAGCAACGGCGTTGTGCCCATACCACCATTGGACAAGAGCGTCTTGAATTCCTGCATAGACTGGGTAGCTCTGAAATGCTGATACAGGAATTTCAATTGAATTGACTACATGAAGAACGGCCACAGTAATGATCGTCGCAATATAGAACCAAATTGCGACGTACATATGCTTTTCTCTTCTTTTGGAAAGAGTTCCAAAAAAATTTACTGCGAAGATAACCCATATCAAAGTAATAGCAATGTCGATGGGCCATTCTAATTCAGCATATTCTTTTGATTGGGAATAGCCGAGGGGCAAGGTTATCGCCGCTGCCACAATAATCAATTGCCAACCCCAAAAATGGATACGACTTAACTTGTCTGAAAACATCCTCGTTTTTAATAACCTTTGAGAGGAATGATAAATCCCTGCGAATATGGCATTGCCAGCAAATGCAAAAATAGCTGCATTTGTATGCAGAGGACGTAGTCGTCCAAATGTGAGCCATTCCAGATTTGTATTTAGTGGCCAATAAGCAAGTTGAAGTGCCGCCAGCAATCCCGCGAAAAACGCGACTGCAGCAAACACCAATGTCGCCAATACGAACTTTCTTACGATGTCGTCGTCATAATAAATTTCTTCAAAGTTGTTTTTCTGTTCGCTCACTTTATGCTCCTTCTTCGTCCTCTAAAATTCGATGTGCTGGTGTTTCGAGATCGTCGACTTGTCCATCCCGCACACTCCAAATAAATGCCGCCAAAAATCCACCCGCCAATAACAATGAAATCGGAATCATCAGATAGAGGACATTCATGAATGTCCTCGCCACCATGTAATGAATAAAATGAATCCACTACTTATTGGCATCAATACTGCCGCAACAAAGGGATTGATATATCCACTCAGTGCCAGCACTCCGCCCAAAAGATTATAGCCAACCGAGATCAAGAGATTCTGTCGAATCAGTCCAATTGAATCCTTACTGATATCCAACAAATCAAGGACGCCTCTCAGGCTGGGTTCTGTCAAATACACATCCGAACTTTTTAGAGCGGCCTCGACGCCTCCAGAGGAAGCGACACTGACGGACGCTTTCATCAGAGCTAAACTATCGTTGACACCATCTCCGATCATCATTGGGTTCTGAGTCCTTGAGATTACAAATAATTTTTTATCTGGATCCATTTCGGAAAAAATATCTTCATCTTTAAATCCAAGTTTTTTTCCTAAAGACTCTACGGTTTCTTTGCGATCTCCTGAAATCAGTGCAACACGGTAATTGCGCCTTCTTAACTCAGTCAAAATCATCTGACAGTCGGGTCTAATGGCAGCTTCAAAAGTAAATTTAAAAAGAAGTTTTTTATCTTCAAAAAAAGTGCAACCGATTGAAGAGTCACCGACTTCTCCTCGAAGCTCGTACAATCGTCCATAGATATAACCAGAAATACCAATGCCAGGGGTTTCTCGTAGTTGCTCTACAGACAAAAGTGAATCCGTGTTAGGAATGGCTTTACGGAAAGCAAAAGCAATAGGATGAGTAGACTCGTTCTCTAAACTCAAAATGATTTTTTGATAAATCTTAGAAACTGAAGTGGGATCTTCGATCAAAGTAAGATCTGAATCTGTCAGTGTACCTGTCTTATCAAAAAAAATAGTTTGAATGGATTTTGCGTTTTCAAATACATTTGCATTTCGAATAATTAAACCACGTTGCTGCGCCTTTCTTAAAGAAAAGATCAGAGCAAGAGGAACTCCGAAGGCCATTGCACAGGGACATGCCAAGATAATCAACGCCAATGAGCGCCGGATAGCTTCTTCACTTGATGTAGACCAATATGAAAATAAAAAAACTAAAGCACATAGGAAGACAGATACCAGAAGCCATTGTGCCCATTTATCCGCTCTAGATACGATACGGTTATTTGTCAGATTAAATTTTTGGACTTCTTGAATAATTCGTCCAAAATTTGAATCCTTTAGCAGCCCTTTGACGACAAAGGTAGCTTCGCTGCTGTCCAGACGTGCTCCTGCAGGCACAGTCGATCCTTGTAAAAATGTTTTCGGTTTGATTTCGCCGGAAAGCCAAGACATCCCAACACGCGCATAAGATGTTTCTAGTTCAACCTGAGCAGGGAGTGTTTCTGACCTATAGAGAAGAATGCGGTCTCCTATTTTTAAAGAATCCGTTGGAAGCCAATTCCAGCCAGTGCTGTTCAGAACTCTGACCCTTTGAAGTCGCAGCGTATCTTCGATCTCTTCCCGCCTGAGAAACCTTCGCTGCACTCGTTTCTGAGCCCAACGAGAAACCAAAATTAAGAAGAGAAAGCCACTTAAAGAGTCGAAATATATGTCGTGTTTTCCTCGTAATAATTCAATCGTAGAGAAAACAAATCCAGCCAATGAAGCAACGGCCATTGGAAAATCAATTGAGAGACTTTTTTGTCGAAGGCTGGTCCATGCTCCCACATAAAATGGCCACGCAACATAAGTGACGACCGGTAAATATAAAATGAAACTAAGCCATGAAAAGATGGAGTAGAATGCTCCTGCCTCTCCAAAATAAGTGGCAAAACTAAATGTCATGATGTTGCCCGCACATGCAGCGGCAACACCCAATCGAATCAGTTCATTGCGATCTTCCAATTTTTGTGCCGCGATTTCTTGCGATGGCTCGCTCAGAGGAATCGGATTAAATCCAAGCTCAACAATTTTTTTTGCCAAATCAGAAAAGTTTAAAATCTCAGGATTAACTTCCGCATAAGCGAGGTTTTTTCCTAACTCTACTCGAAGCTGTTTTAAGCCTGGCACTGTGGTCGAAAGATTTTCTAATTTTCTAACACACTTACTGCAACGAATTCCACTCACATAAAAACGTATGCAATTACTTTCTGGTCCAGAAGTAAAACTCTTTCTAAACTCGGGTTGGTCTAGAAATGAGAAATCAATTTTTTCCAAAGCGTTTGAATTTTGCATATCCCACTGCAATTGCTAAGAAGGTGCCATTAAATAATGGCCTTAAGATTAATTTAAAGCGTTATAGAGCTATCAGATAAGGACAAGTTGGCTAGAGTCTTGCCAACTTGTCTGGCATTCATACTGAGTAGCCTAAGATCTTGCTCTATTTATTGGGCTTTCTGAGTTTGATTTTGAATGTGGCTCCGACGCCCTCTTTACTCTCCACAGTGATCGTTCCATTCCAAGACTGTACCAATTTATATGACGTAGCCAATCCAAGGCCCGTACCTAAGCCAATATCTTTTGTGGTAAAGAAGGGTTTGAAAAGCTGGGATAGATTTTTCTCGGAAATCCCGCAGCCAGTATCCTGAACAGAAATTTCCACCGAATCCCCGGAATTGTTCACGTTCAATATTAACTTATGGTCTTTTTCGCGACCTTGCTTCTTTGCCTCGTCAACTGCATGGAGTGCATTTACAAACAAATTTAGAAAAACTTGTCCCAGTGGACCTGACTCGGCTTTAACGGCAGTGCCCTCTGGTATTGAGACATCAAGACTGACGCCTTTTCTGTCAAATTCGTGTTGCATCAGATTCAACACATCTTGAATCACAGAATTCAAATCAACTGCAGCTGCCATATCTGATTGTTTTTCTCGCGCCAGATGCAGGAGGGAATTTACAAGTTTAGCAATACGATCAATTTGTGTGATCACAGTCGACATATCTTGTTTCGTGGGCTCGCTCGTTCCTGTTCTTCTTTCGACTAGCTCAGCACGACTCCGAATAATTCCAAGTGGAGTCCCGATTTCATGGGCAAGACTTGAAGCCAATAGACCCAATGAAGCAAGCCGGTCTTGTTGTAAAATCTGAGCTTTGCTCTCTTTAAGTTCTTCCATATCAAGAGCATGTTTCATGGAATACCGGACAGATCGCTCAAGAAGAGGGGCCGTTAGCTGCCCCTTAATGAGGTATTCTGAGGCCCCCACTTGCATTGCCTGAATATCCAAATCGAAGTCGCTGTGACCAGTAAGAAAAATGATTGGGCAAACGAGCCCTAGCTTTTGAACTTCTTTTAGTAAATCAATACCTGTGTGTTCGCCAAGTCGGTAATCAAGAAGACAGGCATCGAAGACATGCTTATGTAAGGCCTCGAGACCTTCCTTATAAGATGACTTCCATGTGATTTTATATTTGCTACGCGGAATCTCTTCAAAGAGATCCCTTAAATTGACGAAATCGTCTTCATCATCGTCGATGAGCAAAATACGAAACTCATTTACAGTCATTTTCTTCTTTCCACATTGCAATTAGGAAGCTCAACAATTTCAAACCAGTACCGACCTAGATCCTTCATGATTTGCACCAGGGCATCAAAGGCAACAGGCTTTGTAATGAATGAGTTCACCCCAAGATTATAAGTGCGAAAGACATCTTCTTCGGCCTGCGACGTCGTTAATACAACAACGGGGATCTGGCGAAGTGTTTCATCACCCTTAATTTCTTTTAGAGCTTCTCTTCCGTCTTTTTTTGGCATGTTTAGATCCAATAAAATAAGACCTGGAAGTGGGTATTTGCTCTTGTCCTCATACTTGCCTTGATGATGAAGATAGCTCATTAAATCTTCCCCATCTTTTACAAAATGTAAGTCATTAATAAGTCGGCTTTCTTTAAAGGCATCACGGATCATTTCACAATCATCCCTATCGTCATCAGCGACAAGAATGGGGATTTGACTTTTTGGCTTAATACTTTCTTTTATCATACAGCACCTCCAGTATTTTGTATCATTGGCAGCGTAATTAAAAATGTTGCTCCATCATCAGGAGCCGATCTAGCGGTAATGTATCCTCCATGACGATCAATAATCTTGCGGCAAACGGCAAGTCCGATGCCGGTGCCCTCATATTCATGACGACCATGAAGCCGTTGGAAAATAGTGAAGATGCGATCCAAATACTTTTCATCGAATCCAATTCCACTGTCTTGAATGCTAATCTGGCAGGCGGGACCAGGACGACCTAACGGAGAATGTTCAAAAATCTTTGCTTCCACTTTGACGTGCGGAGGAACGCCTGGCTTGTTGAATTTTAAAGCGTTGCCAATCAGATTTTGAAATAACTGATGCATTTGTGTGGAGTCGCCTTCTATCGAAGGTAGATTTTCCACCTCAACCTTGCCTCCACTTTGCTCAAGCCTTATCTCAAGATCAGAAATTACTTGGGATAAGACCTGATTGAGATCGAGAGATGAAAACGGCTGAGCCTTTGTTGTTACTCGTGAGTACGTAAGAAGATCGTTGATTAAAACCTGCATTCTCTGCGCTGAATTTTGAATTCTATCGACATAATCAAGTGCTTCTGGTTTTAAGTCTTCTTTAGCCTTTACTTTTAGACGATCTGAAAAGGACTGGATTTTCCTAAGAGGCTCTTGAAGATCGTGGGCCGCGACCGATGCAAAGTCTTGTAGCTCACGGTTGCTGACTTCAAGTTTCTTTGCATAAACTTTTAATTGTTCCTCGGCGAGTTTCCTTTCAGTGATTTCATATCGAACAGCTGCATATTGTTCTGGCTTTTCGTTCTGGTCCATGAAGGGAACAATCGTCGTATGAACCCAGTAGAAGGATCCATCTTTAGCTCGGTTTTTAATTTCACCTTCCCACACCCCACCTTTTGCAATCGTCTGCCACATCTCGATAAAAAACTCTTTTGGATGGTGCGTGGAATTAATAATACTATGGGTTTTCCCCAACAGCTCTTCTGCAGAATATTGTGAAATCGCACAAAATTTTCTATTTACATAAGTGATAATGCCACGGTTATCTGTAATGGCTACAATGGCGGCCTCGTCAATCGCAGATTTGAGATGAGCAAAGTCCTTGCTAGAAAGACCTTCAGTTGATGGCTTCATCATGCTCCTCTGATGGTTCTGGACTGTCGCCAGTCACCATTCCATAAAGTCTTTCTTTTCTGTAAAGTGTTCGTCGGCTGATCCCCAATACTTTTGCGGCTTCGTCCTTACTGTCATGCACTTCACTTAGGACCATTTTGATGTAACGCTCTTCAAGCTTTTCCAACTTAGGTCGATCAGCATGAAGTTGTTCAACATTGAGTTTGGCTTCTTCTAGTGCACTATTCAGAATCACAGCCTTTTCAATCTGATCTCCGCGACTGAGAACCATTGCTCGCTCAATAACATTTTCAAGCTCTCTGACATTGCCTGGCCAAGGATGAGCCATTAAAATTGCCATTGCTTCTGGAGAAATACCTTTTACTTGTGAATTGTTTTGAGCCCCAAATTTGATAATAAAATTTTCTACTAAAAGCGGGACATCTTCTAAACGTTCACGCAAAGAGGGCACGCGAATAGGAACCACATTTAGGCGATAAAATAAGTCCTCGCGAAATTTTCCATCCTTTATCATGATGCGAAGATCGCGGTGCGTGGCCGCAATAATTCTAACATCGACATCTTTGAGGTTATTTCCACCGACCGGCCGAATTTGTTTGTCTTGAAGCACACGCAAAAGTTTCGCCTGAAGCGCGAGACTTAAATCTCCGATCTCATCCAAAAAAAGCGTGCCGCTACTGGCTTCTTCAAAGAGCCCCTTTTTGTCAGAGACCGCACCTGTAAAGGAACCCTTTACGTGACCGAAAAGCTCGCTTTCAAGCAAATTTTCTGGAATGGCAGTGCAATTGAGCGGAACAAATGTTTTTGATTTTCTTGGTCCAGAATTATGGAGTGCGCGAGCCACAAGCTCTTTCCCTGAACCACTTTCCCCTGTAATCAAAACATTGGCGGTTGAGGCAGCCACAAGTTTTATGAGATCAAAAACCCCCATCATCGCAGGGCTTTTGCCAATAATACTCTCAAGATTAAAACTCTTATTTAACTCTCTTTTAAGAACCTTAACTTCTTGCTTGAGTTTGACTTTTTCCATTGCTCGCTTAACAAGAAGAACCAGATCATCATTTTTAAACGGTTTGACTATATAATGATAGGCCCCTGACTTCATTGCTTCGATAGCCGTTTCGATTGAACCAAATGCTGTCATCATAATCGAGACGACCTCAGGGTGGTCAGCATGAACCTTCTTTAAAAACATTAAACCATCGATGTCTTTCATCTTGTTGTCGGTGATTAAAACGTGAGGAAGTTCTTTTTTGAATCGGATCAAAGCTTCAGAGGCAGATGAAAACTGCCAAACTTCATATCCTTCTTCGCTCAGAAGGTCTTTAACGACTCGGCCCATTTCTAGATCGTCATCAACGACCGCAATTTTTTTATTTAGCCTCATAAAGAACTCTCTCTTTCGTGACAAGTTGTCAGATCTCACTTATTGCCGCAGACAACTTGTCCATCAAAATGGGCTCACCGTCAATTAATTTGATCTCAGAGTTGGCAGCCTAATTGGAATGTACCTAACACGAGACTTTTCTTAAAAACATAAAGGAGCTAGAAAATGAAAGCCATTCCTACCGTTCAAAAATTTATGACTTATGTCCCCAAATCCATTGGATATGATCAGACCATCGCACAAGCCAGCGAGTTCATGAGAAAGCTCCATCTACGACACCTGCCTGTACTCAAGGGAGGCAAGCTTGTGGGCATTCTTACGGATCGAGATATTAATTTGGTCCTTGGTTTTAAAGATGTAGATGCCACGACAATGAAAGTCGAAGAGGCTTTTACACCGGAACCTTATTTCACTACTCCGACAGCACCACTAAATGAAGTGGTCGCACAAATGGCCGAAAAAAAATACGGCTGTGCCTTGGTGGTAGATAACGGGCAGCTCGTAGGAATTTTCACTGAAATTGATGCCTACAAAGCCTTGGCTGAGCTTCTTGAAACACGCTTGAAACAATAAAATCAATAAAGGAAGTCCTAACTAAAATGAAAGGAATTAATTTATGAAAATCGACATAGGCATCAATGAAAAGGATCGCGCAGAAATTGCTCAAGGCCTTTCAAGGCTATTGGCCGATTCCTACACACTTTATCTTAAAACGCATAATTTTCACTGGAATGTTAAAGGGCCGATGTTTCAAACTCTACACGTTATGTTCGAAGCACAATATACGGAGCTTGCGATGGCAGTAGATCTAATCGCAGAACGTATCCGTGCTTTAGGTTTTCTCGCACCCGGCTCTTACAAAGAATTCGCCAAACTCACTTCGATTGATGAAGCCGAGGGCGCTCTTCAGGCAAGAGAAATGATTCAGCAACTTGTTGCAGGTCAGGAGGCGGTTGTTCGAACTGCGCGTTCCTTATTTCCTGTCGTTGAAAAATGCAGTGATGAGACGAGTGCGGATCTTCTGACTCAACGAATGCAAATGCATGAAAAAACGGCCTGGATGCTAAGAAGTCTTTTGGAAGAGTAGGTTGATATGAAATTCTTTATTATTACATTACTACTACCGCTTTTGGCTTCAGCGCAAAAATTTGTCGACGATCCCAGTCATCCAAATTCCAAAGTGATCAGACAGGAGGGGCAGCTGGTATCTATTCAATTAGTTCTTGGCGAACCTCTTAGAATTTTTGTAGTGGGGCGTGAAGAGGCTAAACTTGATTTCTCTGATCTCAAAGTTACGGTTAGACGATTGAAGCCTTACCCTGGAAAAGTGTTAAGTGTAGATCGACATAATAACTATTTCTCAGTTTCTGAGTCCCTTGATTTGAAGAAAAAAACAGATCTTGAAGTCACCACGAAAGTGAAGGGGAAAATGGAAACTCTTCGCTTCAAAATTGAAAATACGCTGCCCTAAGAAGGAACCCTCCATGAGCAAAGACCTAAGCTTAGAATTTTTAGGAGCAGCGGGCACAGTTACAGGATCCAAATATCTTTTAACTTGTGGTAATAAAAAAGTTCTCATCGATTGTGGACTCTTTCAGGGCTTAAAATCTTTGCGTCTCAAAAATTGGGACGGTTTTCCTATCGACGCCAGCGAAATTGATTCAATCATTCTTACACACGCGCATATTGATCACTCAGGTTTCATTCCTCGACTAATCAAAAAGGGATTTAAAGGGAAAATTTATTCAACTTCAGCTACCAAAGATGTCAGCAAAATTCTTTTACCAGACTGTGGCTATTTACTTGAGGAAGAAGCCGCTTATTTGAATCGTATAGGACGAACAAAACATTCCCCGGCTCTTCCACTCTTTACACTTAAAGAGGCCGAAGATTCTTTGGAGTATTTCGTTGAAGTCCCATTTAATAAGCAGCTACAAATTAGCCCCGAACTCAGCTTTGAGTTTCGTTACGCGGGCCATATTCTGGGTGCAGCGTCAGTGATTGTTAATGCCAATGGCAAGAGGATTGGCTTTACAGGTGATGTTGGTCGAATGAACGATCGAATGTTTTATCCACCCGAGCCACTGCCACAAATTGATTACCTAGTCACAGAATCAACCTATGGAAACCGCCTTCATGAAGCTATTGATCCCCTCGATGCCCTTGAGAAGATAATCAATGAAGCTTATCAACAAAAAGGCGTGATTATCATCCCAGCCTTTGCTGTGGGTCGTGCCCAGACGATCATGCATTACCTAGCGGTGCTTCGACGGGAAAATCGAATTCCACAAATGCCCATGTATTTAAATAGTCCAATGGCCACAGATTTCAGTGCCGTCTTTCGCAAGTATAAAGATCTTCACAAGTTGTCGGAGGTCGAGTGCAACGAGATCAATGCGATTGTGAAATTTGTGCGTACTCCTGAAGAATCAAAAGCATTGAATGAGCGAAAAGGACCAATGCTAATCATTTCTGCGAGTGGAATGCTCACGGGTGGTCGTGTGCTTCATCACCTGAAAGCCTTCGCTCCTTTTCCCGAAAACACAATTCTTCTGACGGGTTTTCAGTCTGCAGGCACAAGAGGCGATGCGCTTCAACGTGGAGTTAAAGAAATCAAAATTCACGGACAGTATATTGAAGTCAATGCCGAGATTAAAGTTCTTGATAATATGTCAGCTCATGCCGATTTCGGCGAAATCATTCAGTGGTTCAAGCAGTCTAAGATTCACCCAAAAAAAGTGTTTGTGACTCATGGTGAATCAATTGCAGCAGATGAGTTTAGACGTCGTTTATCTGAAGTGTTCGGCTGGCAGTGCTCAGTTCCTGACCAAGCAGAAAAAGTATGGCTGGAGTAGAAAATGATAGATCAACCCTATTCCTGTGAAAAAAGATGCCCATGCCAAATTAGCTCTCATCCTACTCAGCTGATAGTCATTACGGGAGGACCAGGAGCGGGAAAGACAGCCGTTTTAGAGTTTGTACGCAAAGTTTTCTGCGAGCATGTCGCTATTTTACCGGAGGCCGCCTCAATCCTTTTTGGTGGTGGTTTTTGGCGGATCGAGTCCACGACCGCAAAAGTAGCTTCTCAAAGAGCAATCTATCATGTGCAAACTGAAATGCAGTCCCTTGTCCTCAATGAGAAAAAATGGGCTTTAGGACTTTGTGACAGGGGGACGCTTGATGGAGCAGCTTATTGGCCTGGCAATGAGTCACAATTTTGTGCAGAACTAAACACAAGCATTGAAAAAGAATACAGCAAATATTTAGGCGTTATTCATCTAACGACGCCAGCACAGAAGAACGGATACAATCACCAGAATCCGATCAGGACTGAGTCGGCTGAACAGGCCGCAGAGATCGACCAGAGAATTCATGAAGTTTGGAAAAATCATCCGGACTATAACCGTATTGATAGTACAGAAGACTTTATAGAAAAGGTCCATCGAGCAGCGCTTCTCATTTGTGCATATCTTCCTGAGTGCTGTAAGAATCACTTAAAAGGACTTCAAAATGATGAAAAAAAATGAGGAGAAAATCATGAAAGAAAGAAAAATGAAATCATTGATCTTTGTTGCGCCCGGAAAAATTGAATTAATAGAAAAACCTATCCCAAAACCAGGGCCTACGGATGCACTTGTAAGAATTACGACTACGACAATTTGTGGAACAGATGTTCATATTCTCAAAGGAGAGTACCCTGTCCGACCAGGTTTAACTATTGGCCATGAACCTGTGGGTGTCATCGAAGAGCTCGGCTCTGCAGTTACAGGGTATCAAATTGGCCAGAGAGTCATTGCTGGAGCTATCAATCCATGTGGGCAGTGCGGCTCATGTCTTGAGGGCATTCAAGCACAATGTGGCGGTAAGCCTATGGGTGGCTGGCGCTTTGGAAATACGATTGACGGCGCTCAAGCTGAATTTCTGCTCGTCCCAAATGCAATGGCCAATCTTGCACTTGTACCAGATCATCTCACAGACGAAGAAGTTTTGATGTGTCCTGATATTATGAGTACAGGGTTTAGTGGAGCTGAGAGTGGAAAAATTAAGATTGGTGACAGCGTGGCTGTATTCGCACAAGGTCCAATCGGACTTTGTGCGACCGCTGGTGCCAAACTAAGTGGAGCAAGCCTTATCATCACGATTGATAGCCATGAAAATCGACTGAAAATGTCACGGCAGGTTGGCGCTGATGTTACCATTAACTACAGAGAAAAGGATCCTGTTCCAACAATTATGGAACTGACCCAAGGGCGCGGAGTAGACGTAGCGATTGAAGCGCTTGGAACAGAACAGACATTTCAATCTTGTATGCGGGTTCTAAAGCCCGGCGGCACGCTCTCAAGTCTTGGAGTGTATGCAAAGGATATTCAAATTCCTTTAAGTGCATTTTATGCAGGACTTGGAGATCAAACTCTGATCACAACCTTGTGTCCTGGCGGGAAAGAGAGAATGCGCCGACTTATGAACATCATTAGTTCGAAGAGGCTTGATTTAAAACCTCTGGTAACCCATAGATTTAAGCTGGATCAAATTTTAGAAGCATATGATGTGTTTTCTAATCAAAGAGACGGAGTGCTCAAAGTTGCGATTGCTCCTTGAGCCCGGGAGATTAAGTCTTGGTGGAACAAGAGGAACAGGCTCTTTTGGTTGGGCTTAATCACAAAGAGGCTTCTGAAAAATTAAAACAGTTTGGATTCAACGAAATCCAACATGAAGTCAGCCGCCCGGCTTGGAAATTGGCGTTTGAACAATTCCGAAGTCCTCTTGTGATCATATTAATATTTGCCTGCTTATTGTCTGCGGCTCTGGGCGAAAACGTGGAGGCCTATGCGATAGGCTCTATTCTTTTTATCAATGCGCTGATTGGTTTTTTTCAAGAATACCGAGCTGAAACTGCGATTTTGGCGCTACAAGAAATGACAGCTCCAAGAGCTAAAGTCATTCGAGACGGACGGCATGCTGTCGTGCCTGCACGCGAAGTGGTTCCAGGCGATACTTTAGTACTCGAAGCTGGCGATATCGTAGCTGCAGATGCACGAATTGTCGAGGCCTCGAATCTTCAAATTAATGAGGCTGTTCTTACAGGCGAAAGCTTGCCTGTTGAAAAATCTGAAAACGTAACTGATGAAGACGCGCGCACTCAGAATGCTTTCATGGGAACTTCGGTAGTTACAGGAACTTCATTAGCGAAAGTTACAAATACAGGAATGGCAACAGAACTTGGCAAGATTGCCCATCTTATTTCAACTGCAGAGGTGGAGCAAACCCCACTTCAAGTTCAACTAACAAAATTAGGGCACTCACTTCTTCTGATTTGCCTTGCCGTTGTATCCGTTGTCACTGTGATCGGCTTTATTCAAGGCAAGACATGGCTCGATCTTCTTATTTTTTCTGTTTCCCTGGCCGTAGCCGCTGTTCCCGAAGGAATGCCCGCGATTGTTACCGTTGCGTTAGCTTTAGGAGTGCAACGACTCGCTGGAAGAAATGCCCTCATTCGAAAACTTCCCAGTGTTGAAACACTTGGGAGCGTCTCTGTGATCTGCACCGATAAAACTGGAACTCTAACGACAGGCGAAATGAGGGTTCGAGAACTTTGGGGAGAAGATCATCTGGAACTTTTGAAGGCCGGAGCCTCTTGTTGTGATGCCCAGCTAGAAAAATCAGTACCAGATGGAACTGGAGATCCAACAGAGATTGCTATTCTTATAGCGGCCAGAGAAAGAGGCGTGGAGAAAGAAGTTATCGAACAAAATTTGCCACGGGTTTCTACAGAGCCATTTGATTCAGAACGAAAGAGAATGTCGATTTTACGCGAAAATGGAATCAACTATGTTAAAGGAGCCATTGAAAGTATAATTCCACTTTGCGACTCGAACCCTGCATATCTGGAATCCGCACGAAAAACAGCAGCGGAAATGTCGTCCAGAGGATTAAGAACACTGGCTGTAGCCGTTGGCAAAGGGCCAGGAGAAAATAAACTGAGTCTACTGGGGGTCATCGGCATTGCGGATCAGCGGAATCGAAGTTCCTGACCAGTTATGGCGCTTTCAGTTTTTTGGTAAAGGCCGAGTGTACAGTGACAACCAAGCGGAGCATATGGCCAAAGACGTCGAATTTCTTCGTGGATTCGACCAGTGGACTGATGAATTTACAAAGTTCATAGCAGAAAAAGGGAAAGTCCAGCCAGGAAAATACCGCGCTTATGGCTATACTCCTCCATCGCATAACTTTTCAGACCTGAAACTTTTATGGCGAGATCGAATGATGCGAATTGGCCGCGCCCCCACTGACTCTTCGCCACAAAAACAACAAGATCTGGGAATCAATCGAGACGCAACACTTTTTCCGAAGCGAGGCGAAGGTTCCAAACTGAGGGATGATTAATCCTTATGTTTTCAGCGTTTTTGGAATTTATTGGTCGAATTTTAGCCAGGTATTTGAACAAGTCCATTAATGGACATATTCCCATTGTGGTTTATTCGACAGAGGAACTCGCCGGAATTCTTCGACCAGGTGATATATTGTTGGTTGAAGGGAACTTACGTGTCAGCGTCGCTATCAAATATATTACCCAGTCAACGTGGTCTCATGCGGCAGTTTTTGTTGGCGATCG
>ERZ1292625.905-Hain-H41-01um-R1-905-length-39814-cov-9_pt2 | contig 37107 bp, 58 predicted proteins | sample MGYA00564400_ERZ1292625 | MGnify/ENA primary metagenome ERZ1292625 (study PRJEB36523, sample SAMEA6512639) | groundwater metagenome | collected 2019-01-08 | study: AquaDiva: Metagenomics assemblies of 32 groundwater samples
GAGCCCGGAGCAGTCGCTGAGCCGGGAGCAGTCTGTCATATTTTCAAATTCAAACTGAAGTAAATTCTGTTTCTCCGCCTCTTCAATCGTGAATTTTGCATCACTCCATTTATTCCCATTGTCACCGATAAACCATCCGTTTTCATGTTTCACTTTTAACCCCTTTGTTTTTGTTCTCGTTTTCTTCGTATTGCAGCAGCAGCGCGCGCAGTTTCATTTCGCCATCACGCTCAATCTGCCCGGCATGGACATTTAAATATTCACGGCACTGATCGAAAATGACATAGATTTCCGGCCATCCAGGTGTTCGGATTGCTTGCTCGATGGCCCACAGGACCACCTTGGTCTCCTTCTCCACAAGGCGCTTCATCCAAATCATTTTGGATTCCATCGGCATTACGTTGCGGCCCTTGCAGATCATCAACTCATCCAGCGCTTGGCTGATGATCTCGATATCCGCTTTTGTGCGCTCACCCATTTCCAATCTCCTTTTTTTTGCTCGCGTTCATTTGCTCCCACAGTTCCGCAGCCTGTTTTTTGTTCGCAATCGCCCTTGCGTCATGCGCCGACTGCTTCGGCATGTAGGCATTGGGGTTGCCTTGTAGTAGGCCGATGGGGAACCCCTTGTCACGGGTGTAATCGTCCTTGAAAAACCCAGGCAGCGCAATATAAAAAGCATCCCCCAGAGCCTTAGCCAGTTTGTTGATGCGTATTGTCATAACATCAGTCATGGATGGCGGATAGCCCATAGCCGCGGTGAACCCTTCTACGTAGGCCGATTCTGCCTTGGAAGGATAATGCTGGCGTTTTGGCGCGGCGGGCACAAGTGCTTGCTTTGGATTAGGAGGGCTTTGGGTCGGTGGAAGTTCTTTGGATGGGTGTTCCTGTGGATTGGAGATAGGCGGCGTAGCCGCTGGCGCTTCGCCATCGTAATTTTCTTTCTTCGTACCTTGCTTTCTAGATTGATTTCCTAAGAGGAGGGTTTTTCCGGCCAAAGGCCCATCATTTTGGAGGGAATTATCGTCCAAAGATTCGTCTATTGGCGGGTTTTTCCGGCCAAAGATGTTTTGGCGGGAATTATCGTCCAAAAGAATTTGGTCAGGATCTGCCTTGAATCCATTGATTTTTCCGGTCCTTACCTTGATTTTATAGGACAGTCTCCGGCTCCCTTGGCGAGTGATTTCCAGGTATTCAAGCCTTGATAGGTCTTTGATTGCGCTTGACACAGCATCCCTAGATAGACCAGTTCCAGCGCAAACACGCTTCCATGTTTTATCGCCTTCTGGAAGTTTGAGTTTGAACGCTATCCCATTTTGGATATTTGAAATATTAAACTCAAACTCTACAGTTGAATCTGATCGCTTACTTGCGAACCCGTATTTCTGGCGCACAAAGAACATGAGCACCTTAAATTGCGCTCCGTTCAGTCCTGCCATCATCCAGTCAAGGATGACGTTTGGGACTGGCGTAGTGTTCGGCTGGAACTCTACAGAATCATCGTCAACTATTTCAGGTTTCATCGCACTTTCCCTTGCTACCGTTTCCATGATTACCAGCCCCCCGGGGTAATTACTCCCCGGGGTTTGATGGCTGGCGGAAAGGTGCATGTGTATTTTAGTCCATCCCCCGCCTCATGTCAACGCTTCCCACGCGGTTTAGGTGCGCCGTGATGGGAGTTTCATTTTATCCCCACTGTGTTGCCATTGCCTCGGCTATCGAAATGAAAAACTTTGCTCTCGCCTTGCGCCTTCCTTCTTTGCCTCCTGAGCATCCGCGCATGGCTTCCGTGTAATGCCTCGCCTTTCCACCCGCATCAACATAAACGGGCCTTACGCTCGCTTGTGCTGAGAACATGAGAGGAGGTAGGTTTTTAAGCCATAGCAATGTTCGCTTTCTAACTGGTTCCCCAAAGTCGAACGGGTTGACCGTCTGATAGTTTTTAAAGTGCTTGCATGGTTCACCCATTGGATTCTCTACGCATATTTTTTCAATAGGCGCATCCATGAGCGTTTTAAAGAATATCATTGCTCTCTGCCTCTCTGCCTCTCTGCCTGGGTTATTCCAATGGCGCATCCCCGCATATGAAAGATAGGTGCATGGAGGATGCGCCACCATCATATCCCATGATCCAGAATAAGCGGCCTCGATTGCGTCACCCTTGATATGCGGCCCCTGTGATTCTGTGTCGATAATGTCGCACGATACTGCATCATGCCCACGCCGGATAAATGCATCCCTAACGGTGCCAGAATACTCACACGCCACTAATACTTTCATTGCTCAACCTTCCCACGCGGTTCAGGTGCGCCATGTAGGGGAGGAATGGGTCACGATTCACCTCGGGCCTTGGCTATGGCGGCGAGTATTAATTTCTCCCTTGCGTAGTCCGTGGGATAGCCTAGATTAAATACCTTTCCAGTCCCATGCGGAGCGAAATAATTAACAACCAATTCCAGCGCTTCAAGTAGATCAGGTGCAGCGGAAATTAGGTTTGCGTTTGAGATTGACTCGTCTTCTCTGTCTTTATGGAAATATGGAAATACCTCTGCAATAACTCCATCCTCTGATGGTTTTTCTATTTTAATGGAATCATCTACTGTTTTGCATTCTCCACAAATCCACGGCCCCGGAGTATGATCGCTCATGTTGAATCTCCTTTTGATTCTAAGGTTTACCAGATCCGCATTCCCCCGCGCCACACATAAGCACACCCCAAAACTCCCGTGTCTCCGCATCCTGGTGTGCCTGCTTCTCGTCCCACGATTTCCACCCCTGAGCCCTGGCAAGTGCCTCCCGCTTAGCGTGTAGGTATAGATCCCCCTTGACGATTGCAGGCCCTCCGCGCGTATGATCCGAAAGGGCAATTTCCATTTCCATTGTCGTGGGATTCACCCGGCGCATTAGTCCACCTTCCCGCCGTTGATCTTCCGGTATACCAGGATGGTCAATTCAATGTCGGCCATGGCATCGTGCAGGTCCGCTTCGTTGAATTTCAGGCCGTAGTGTTTCCCGATGGACGCGAGTTTGAAACTCGTGATATCCCCTCGCGTCTGCCGGTTGGCGTGGGCGCATAGGACCGCCGCATCGATGGTCGGCCACGCGATCCAGGATCCGTAGTAGGTATCCCCGTGGTCCTTGAACCATTCCCGAAGGAATGAATCGTCAAAGGTGGAATTCCACCCGATCATCTGAAACTTGTCTCGCCGGTCGTATTTTGAAATATACATCGATAGCATATTCCGGAAGGCTTGGAACGCGACCGCGCTATCCTCCCGCGTTTCGATCTCCTCCAATGAGCACCCTGTCACCGCGAGGGATTCGGGGTCGATGGTTTTTCCCTTGGACGGTTTCATCTTCCAGTTATACCGGCCTTTCTCGACCCCATCAATATAGACGATGGCGGCGACTTGAAGTAGAGCGTGCACCTTCGGATCTGTTCCTCCGGTTTCGGTGTCGATAAAAATTGCTTTCACGGTTCCTCCCCGTATTCTGATTTTTTGCGTTTCCATTCTTCGATGCCGATCCCAACGTGGTCTTGTCCCCATTCGTCCAGTCGCGTCACCATCCCGTGAAATTTCTCGTGGTCGGCTTTTTTGTGCGACCACGAGGCCGGGTATTCAAGGTCCACCCATCCCGTTTTCTTTGCGGCTTCGAGTAGGCGCTGGACGTATTCCACCTTTAGGCGAACCCGGTATTTATTTACGTGTCCGATATCGAGCGACACTTGGGCGCGGAACACTTCCTTGTCGCGGTATTGATCCTCGAATTGCCGCCATAGATAATCGAGATATTTAAACGCGAACCGGTGCTCTTTCGGAGAATGTTCACCGATCACTACGTCCACGATCTCGCCCTCATGCCTTTTGCAAAGCATGAGGGCGGACTTTGACGCGGGGAGCAAGATGGCACCGTTCGAGTCAAAGTTGGCCATGATCAGAAGGGCACTTCGGGATCGCCTTCTTGCGGGGCGATGAAGTCATCGGGGATATCATCGAACACACCGGGCTCCCCTTCGGGTGTCCGCCTCGCCGGTGGGCGCGCGGCGGGTTGCGGCCTCGGTTCGGGTCGGCGCGCTTCCGGACCTGCGCCCGGGCTCGGTTCTCGTTCGGGTTGACCTTCACCTGCGCGACCCTTCGAGCCAAAGGAAAAATTGGTAACCGAGAATTGAATGTCTCGCCGTTCGTTCCCGTTCCGGTCGCGATAGGCTTTCAATTCCGCCCGCGCTTCAACGATGATTTGGTCGCCCTTCCTGCAATACTGGCCGATGGTGTCGGCGGTTTTCTCCCACGCCGTGAAGTTGAACCAATGCGGCGGTTGATCTTTCCCGGCGTTGACGGCGAGCGAGAACCTGGCAAAGTTCTTCCCGCTTTGCGTGGTTCCGATCTCGGGATCTTTCCCGAGACGGCCATCGAAAATACAACGGTTGATGCTCATTTTTTCCTCTCTTGGATGGATTTGATTTTTTCGAGCCCGGCCTCGTGCGCTTCGAGAGTTTCGGAGAGTTCCTTATTCTCTGCCTTTAGCCGGTTATTTTCTTCGAGGAGCGCGGCGATGCGCTTCGCCGCCTCCATAATCGCCCGCGATTCGCTCACGGCTCGCCCTGGACGAGCGCCTGAAGTTCCCCGAAGATCGCCCATGCGGCTTCGAGAGTTTGACGCTTCCATGCCCCTTCCTCGGTGGCACCTTCGCCCGGGTTTTTCAGGTGGACGAAGTTATCGAGCGCGGCTTTGTCGTATCCGATTTTCGGCATGAGATCGAGCACCCACCCATTTAGGGCCACCCGCGCATCGTGGCGGGCTTTCTTGATCGCATCTGGATGGGGATCAAACTCCACCACCGAGACGCACTCGGGGAGGATTTCAGCCGCCGCCCCGAGCGCCGTTTTCGCGTTCGGCATCGCGGGCTTTTTCGGCGCGGCCTTCGGCGCTTCTTTGATGGGCGCATCGGCCCCGGATTCGAGCCATGCCAAGAGAATGCGCCCCGTCTCCTCGGTGATCGGTCGCGGATCTTTACCCATGAAAAGTTCCGTCCTGTCCTTGCTGGCCAGCGCATAGTGGCCATCGTGGACGAGATCGAGGACGGCTGTAAACTCATACTCGATACCGTCCCGCTGTTCGGATTTCATCCCGATTTTCGCCACGCGCTTTTTCCCGTTCTCCTCGACCTGGGCGGTTTCGGTCTTAGATCTCATCGTGGCGATGACGTGCATATTCGATTGCATGATCGCGTCCACGAAGTCCCGATGGCGCGGTGTGATCTCATTCCATGCGCTCCAAGAGTTCCCGCGATACTTTGCGCTCGCCACTTGGTCCACGAGTTCCAAGCACCCGCCAGATCCGTTCCACTCATGGGTGGCGCTGTCAATGATGAGGACGTTATACCCGGCTTTCTCGGCGGCGTGGATCGCGTCAATGTATCGCTCGGGGGTATAGGGTGGGGCGAGTTCCGCTACATCGAACGGAACCATGCCTTCGTAAAGGGAAAGAGATCCCTTTTCGGTGTCGATTGCCGCGACCTTCCCGCCGAGCCCCTTGGCGATGAGCAGGGCGCTGTAACTCTTTCCCGACCCGGATGGGCCCGTGAGCGCCAACCGCAGTTTCGCTTTTTTTCGTTTCGCAGGTGAAAACATTTGAATACCTCCTCCGGTATTTTTATTTCGCTTTGAGTTTGGCCGCGACACAATCGCGGATAATGCGGGTCATGTTGACACCTGTTTGGTCCGAAACCTCCTTCAGTTCCTTGTATAGCGCCCCGAGTTCGACGAGGATTTTGGTCCCCGTGGTATTCGTTTTCGCCTGTTTTTTAGCCATTTTTCGGCCTCCTTAATATATTATTATATACTGCTATATTAAGTAGTGTCAACTCTTTTTAATGATTTTCGGCCAGTCGAGCATCGCCTTAACAGCCCAGGCGATATCGTGAATATGGTTTTTATTAGGCTTCTTGATCTTGACGAGCCTTTCCAATTCGCGCCGGTAGTCGTGCATATCGCAATCGTCCGGGTGTAGGTGAAACCCATTTTCAGATTCACCGGCGATTAGGATTTGTTCCCCCAAGGATTTATACATCTCCCACCGGGAGGCGGCATGCTCACGGTCGATCTCGATGGCCGACTTGCCCTTGGATGCGTCAAACTGGCGGACGCACTCGGACCCGACCATCATGATGGTTTTATCCGTGATTCTCTCGACGGCGAATTGATCGCGGATGGGTTCCTTCCCGCAAAGTTCGCACCGGCCACCGGATAACTGGATGAAGATGGATTTGGCGCGGGCGGGCCCGGGGGTTTTTGTGTAAACCCATTCGCCGAGGTGGCTTTTCATAAATGCCATGTTTTCTTCGATGTTCGTTTTGTAACTCATGGCGAGATCCTAGACGATGGCGACCGGGAGATATTCTCCGGTCTTCGCGACCCTGTAAAAAATGCCGGTGAACAATTTGCGCTGTTTACCGAACGGGTTCGACTTCCCGTTATACACGATGCCATCGAAGCCGCGCGCGATGAGGTCGGCTTTCACGTTTGGGAGGTCCGCCGTTCCCGGGCGGATCGTCCATACGCGGCGGCCTATTTTTACGGTTTCCATTTTGATGCTCTCGTAAAAATCCATGGTTTCCATTTCAATATCCTATTTCGAAAATTCTTCTGCGGTTCGGATAATCTCTTTAATTTCGCTCAATTTATAATTCGAGGCGGCGGCTTCGAACGAATGGAAATGTTTCCCGAGACGAAGCCCCGGGCGCGTGGTCGAGACGTAAACGGATACGAGGCCGGATTTCGAGGAATGGCTCACGAGCGCCCGATGCTTCCCGCATGAAACATCGGCCATCGAAAGACCGTCTATTTTTTTGCTTTCGAGAATCATGGTTTCCATTGGTGTCTCCCCTGCTTTAAGTATATATAATTATATATAGGTATATAGAAAATGTAAAGGGGGGGAAGGGTCATTTTCTCACGTTTGGAGGACAAATTTTGTCCATGCTATTAGCAATATCGGACATTGGATGGAGGAATTAAATAGAGCCCCGTAGAGGCTCCCAGAATGACAGGGATGTAGATATTCACCTTTTGGGGCCGGATCGTGCGCCAACGGCCCAGGATACGACGAATATGGCCATCCTGCGGGTTGTTTTTGGGCGAGTTTTGGGCTATAATTCGACCCGTAAGGCGAGGGTCATTCCCATGCCGAAGCCGGGGTCGCGCCGTTGCTGGCGGGCCCCGGCTTTTTTGTTGATTCTAAATAGCGCGAGCCGGGAATTGCACCCGGTGACGCCCATCAGGAGATCGAGGAGGAGATCGATTCCATGGAGATGGGAGCCGCGTCTAACGCCTCGCGCGATACCACGCCCTCCCGCATGGGTGAACGGGTTTTATTTTGGGCGTGGTCAAAAAGAACGCGGCCCCGCCCGGTGCGGGTTGGGAGGGCTTACGGAAGGAGCATAGTTTATTTCGAGGCCCCGCGCAAGAGATACCCGACCCCACCACCAACAAGAACGCCCGCGACCACGCCGACCACCACAAGGCCCTTCCACTTTTTAATTTCCGCTTCCGCCTTGCGCCGGTAGGCTTCCAGCGATGCCTCTAAGTTCATCAAGGAGTTTTCCGCTTTCCGTTGCAATATCAATAGCGCGGCCAACTCCTCCCGCGATGTTCGATTGGCGTTCGATAGCAATTCGATTTGCGCTTTGGAGTCTGCCAACTGTCTCGACAAGTTCGCCATTTCGAGCGAGGAGGACGCCAATTGAAACTTGAGCCCGTTCAAGTTGGTTTGACAATCCCGCAGTTCGGCTTGAAGCCTCCCGTTGAGCACCTCTAGCCGCGTCGAGATTTGACGTAGCCTCTCTATAGCGTTCGATGAGTTCGGCACTTCCTCCGCTGACGCGAAGGGAGACGAAATAGCCAGAGCAGAAAATAGCAGTAGCGAGAAAAGCGACGATCGCAATTTTGATTGAAACATTTTTCATGACCTTTTGAACTTCGACTTCATCCACTTTTCTACCCTCCATCCGACCCACTTTTGAAACAGGGATGCGGTAATTCCAACGCCAGCGCCCCGGAAGCACTCAAGAAGCACATACCACCAAACTAAGGATGGAGCAGGGGCCCCCAGGGCGACCTCTCCGGCGATCGTCACAAAGCGGGCCGTGATACCGAGGAGTAAAGCGATGATCGGTACGATCACCTTTTTCGTGTGAGGTTCTGCTGGGATCCATTCCTTGGTCCAGGCCACAATGAAGAACACTGAAACGATGCTTACCCCGTATTTCAGGAGAACAGGAGCGGCCAGAGACCACGCCATGGCCCACGCTGAGGCCGCAATTTGTGGGGCGATTTGGAGTTCGTTCGTCATGGTCACTCCTTTGGTTCCTCGATATCGAGTGGCCATTCACCCGTGGCGATCATGCGGGAGATCCGCTCGGACCGTAGAACAAAGGATGAGTTCGGCCTATGTTTCACAAGGTCACGGTGATAGTCGGAGTCGAGCAATTCGATGCTGGCCTCCTCGTATTTTGCTTGAACAAGAAGCATATTCGTCTTTGGGAAATTACCGATCCACCCATCGATACCCATGCAATAGCAAATGTCAACTATTGCAGCCTGCTGGTTGTCGTTCATATCCGGCCAGTAACCAAGGCGCGTTTCCACCTGCGGGATCAACTCCTTGATTGTGTTTGAATGCATGTAGTGCGCGATTTCAACCTTATGCATTTGGCTCTGAGCGTCAAGCCATCTTCCGAGAGCCACCGGGTAATCAAACGGGATATCGTCGATGGACATTCCGACCATTTGCGCGATGGCCTTCCTCTCGTCACCCGTGGCAGGCCTTTTTTGTAGGCACCAACCGATACCCCAGGAGAGTAGTTGTTTCGTGTCGAGATAGCACTGATACCGAATACCCTCATGGAACTTCGTCAAAACCATGATCTTACTGTAAATACTCACTTTGCCCCCCTAATTGCACGGACAACCCACGCCACGATGCGGCCGAAAATCAGCGCATCCTTTATTTCATCCATGGTCTTTCCGTGAGCAAGCATCAGATCCCTTTGGGCGTCTAGTCGAGACCCTATTTCCCTATGCAGCCCGTCATCCTGGATTGATCGATCTTCCAATGCGCGAAGTCGTTTTTCCTGATCGCCCATGATGCGATCCACGCGGTCATTCTGTCTTTTTTCGCTACGGGCCACGAGTAATTCTACCCTGGACCAGCCGGTTATTTTTTGTGCAATTTGTGTCATGGGGGTCACTTCGGAGGCTTCGGCCATTCGATCATATCTCCGTCCTTATGTTTTGACGGAAGATCACGGAGCGCCTGCCTGTATTTGGCCCATGATTTTTTTTCTGAGTCCGTAAGGTCTGCATCTTGTAGTTGTGTCCAGTCAGTTTCTTTGATGATCGTGTTTCTAATGAACCGCGCATAAGGTGTTTTTGTCATTTCATTCTCCTTTATCCTAACTGCCAGCCATCAATCGGAATTGAAAGTTCTGCAAACACGATATTACCGCCGGATGCAACAATCGCGCTAACATTGTCATTCTGGTAGATACCGCCTCCAAAATGCGATGCGATTTGAATATAGGTAGCACCAGCGGCGGCTCGGTAATAGAACACTCCACTATTATGGTCGGTAGCCCAAATGGGCGAATCTGCGCCAGAGTTATATACCATGTTGTAGTAACCAAATGTGGTGATGGCATCCTCGACATGGGATGTTTTGATACTTAGCGCGTGTGGAAGAAGCATCACGCCGCTTCCTGTCGTAACAGTCCCGGCCTGGAACCTTCCTCGTAATTTCAGATGCCCACTCGCTCGCTTTGCTTGTATCTGGTCCGCGTTAAGTGCTGTCACAGTTCCAAATCCAGCACCGAAATTGCTCCCGGAAGTCCCGCCCCAATCGGCCCACCCGCCGCCAGCGTCAATCTGCGCCCAATCGCTCGCATTCTGCGGATTCGCTACACGCGCCTGAAATATTGCCCATGATTTCGGAATGAGTTTACAGATCAAATCAGCATCGCTTGAATCCGTAATCACCGAAGCGGAATAGGTGTCTGACCTGTTGAATATCTTTCGAGACCACCCCTTTGAAACGTTTAGGGGTAGACCGACATTTATGTCTGAGGTCGGGCTCAGGTTCGCGCCATTCCCGGATGATGTAAGTGAATAATCGGCACCGGACGGGTCTATATAATCCATGCCTGATTTTTCGATTGCAGCAATATCTATAACCGCCGATGCGAGCCCCGAGATTACGGCTTCCAGCGTTGACGTTGGAGCAGTTCCAGCCGTGCCGCCCTTCAGCAGGCGCAGGTTCGCCATTACGGCATTGAAATCAGCCGCCGCAGCCGGGTTTACGATCGGCACCCTGTCGGGCGTTATGTTCTGCCATGAGTCGGGCATGATTGATTCCTTATTTAATACGCATGATCCATACAACGGTCATGTTTTTTGGAACGGCGTCAGTTGCGCCTTGATCGGCTAGTGTAATTCCTGTTAAAACAGATACCGTCTGACCCGTAGCATTATTCGTAAGCGTTAACGTATTAACTGTCGTATCTGAGTATCCGCCCGTCGGGATGGTTATTTGCTCCTGGGGTGCCCCACCAGATGCTAAATATCCATGCGTTGCGTGCGTATGTGTTGGATCCGTTATTGTATGATTGTGCAATTTATTAGCGCTCGCCTCAAGCGTCCCTGATGTTGCTGCGCCCTTAAGGAAGCGAGCCCCGCCGTTCAGGTCTGGAATGGTGAGCCGGTAGTAAGGGCTTTCCGGGTCCGTTACTTCTGTCCCGTCGCACTCCTTGTATTCCTCTTCAAGCGTGACAGATGCAAACGTTTTATGCCAGCCCTTGACCGTTCCGATCTGCTCTGTCATTCCGATGAAATCATGCCCCGCGAAAGACTCCTTTCGAGCATCCCGGCAATCGGCATTGACTATCGTCGTGTGCGCCGAAGTCAAATAAAGGTGTGAGAGTTTCTTCTGAGTGCTGGCAAGTGATGGGAGGACGGGGAGAGCGTTGGATGTTCCCGTAACAACCGACAGGGAATTGTCAGAGGCAATCGCCACCGTATCCCATCGGTTCGCAGCCGGTGCCGTGATCGTCCCCAAGCATGTCCCGTGCTCGCACGTTCCGATCGTAGCGTCCGAGTTTACGCCCGTAATGTCAAAGGTGTTCGCCGTGACATTGCCAATCGTATACTCGCCAAGCGGGAGCGGTGTGGTCGCGCTGGACACGTCGATGGATACCGTCTGCCCGTTCGCTCTCCCGTGGTTTTCTTCCGTGATCGTGATGGTAGTCCCGACACGCGCCCACGACCCATACCCTTTACGAATATGGCTCCCGCCCACCTGGGCCTTCCCCGCCGATACCTTCACGCCCATGGAAGGCGTTGACCGCTCCGACACGACAAAGCCGGTCTTTACGTAATTGAATCCAATTCCCGTATCGTTCAGGCGGTCGAGTAGGCTCGCATGGTAAGGACGCGCCGTGCTGATCTCAGCGCCAGATGCCGCCGTCCCGAGCCCTGCTATGGCCTGTGAGTTTTGATTGTGGCCGACCCGTAGCGCCTCAAAGTTTTTGCGGAACGGATAAGAATCCGCATCGTCTTGATAAGCGATATTCAGGAGTTCGGAGGCGGTGATTTCAGCCATGGTTAGTTATACCCCACATTGTAGTTGTTATAAATGGAATAATCAATCTCATTTTCCGCGTAACCGATCCACCGCGTATCCAGAGGAACACCGCTATCGAGTTTCCATGGAACAGGGCGATCCCAAATGATCGCTCCATCATCCGTGATTTTCTTACCGGTGTCCTGAAGCGTGACCGAGGTATATTTTTCGGTCTCACTTTGCAGAGTCAAATCCATCCCGATGATGGCGTAGATCGCCAATTCAAGGAAGTCGCGTGAAAGCACTAGCCCGGTATCGTTGATCTCATAGAGCGGGTTTAAAAATATCTCGTCTACGTCGATGTTGTAATCTGGGTCGCCAAACTCCGAGACCAATGCATCGGCCACGCTCTCACATTCCGCATCTGAGATCATCAGCGGATTGAGAATTTGAATCGTCTGGCCCTCGACATTTTGAATGTTCCCGGCGTCCGCCGCCTCGCCCTTATACGTCGGCTGCGTCGATCGGAACTTGTTTCCCTTCACCTGAACTGTGAGAGACCCCGCCCCCGTGGTGGTGAAAATAGCGCTCTCATTCGTGAACTGGACACCAGTTATTTCAAGCGTCCCTGATACAGCCGACAAAACCCAATATTTCGAGATGGCGTTCCCGGTCCAGGTAATAGCAGTCTGGACGCCTGAAGTTGTGAACGTGGTTGGCGACCCAAGAGAAACAACTTCATTCAATACTTGCTTGTCCGTAAATATGGTCGCCCGTTGTAATTGTTTTTCGCTTTTCTGTTGCTGCGTCGCTTTCTCGTATCGCTTATAACTGAACACGGTGTCAGCGAGAGAAGCCGTTGGACGTGCTTCCACGTAGAGGACGTTTGAATCGTCCATCTTCATCCTGTATAGGGCACCGCAAATAATCATGACGTAGCCCAAAACCGTCGAAGCCTTCACGCTGTCACCGAGTCCGTTGGATAGCGTCCGATTGCCATACGCCGAAAGGTTCGCTATGCTTGTCGAGGTATAGGTAATTCCAACGCGGTCGCATACGGTCTTGATGAGATCGGTAAGCGCCACCCCACCGGAAAGGTCAGCAAGGTTGATCTCTGTTTCCAGCGCCTTCTTCCACCCGTTGCGCCCTGTAACCTTGATCTCAGACAATTGATTGGCGCGGTTCTCATCGAACTTCGGATCGTCCAGGTAGAACGTCCCGGCGAGCAGCCATTCAACATCCTCTTGATATTGAGTCGATGCGCTAGTAACCGTCATATCAGACGCATACCACGTTGGCGAGCAATTCACCACGGCCACTTGGATGGCGAACTTATTGGCGTATGAAACGGCAAACTCAGCCGCTCCGTTCACCGTGTTCCCCAAATACGTCCATCCAGCCGTGGTATTATCCCCAGCGTTTAGAATCGCAAGGGTCGCCCCAGCGCGCGCATACACGCGCCCGTAGGTGGAGTTTGCCGCGATGGTGATTTTCTTTACGGTAGTGCGCCCCGCCAGCGCCCATACATCCGTCCAGTCCTTTTGCCAAACCGTATAACCTGAAGGCGAATATGCTTCTGCATCATAGAGGAATGAATCGTAGTTGTGGAATAAATCCGTGAAATACGTTTGAGCCGATCCGCCAGCGTTCGCGCTATCAGGCACCACAAGACCACCGGACAACTTCATAAAGTATTTCAGCGCCGTCGTGTTCGATAGTGCAACGTCCACGGCGTCCGGTGCGGTGACTAATTTATTCCCTGTGTAGAACTTGAAGATGCGATTCTTTACGAGGATGCCGCTTTTCGCAGATGAAACATTCTTAGGGGAATACTCGCCGCCCCTGTTGATGACTCCGAAACTTACATCCGCCGCAGCCGGCTCATATGAGACGTTGGCATACCTTGGCGGTTCCGCCCGCTTCTTTATTTTGATCGGGTATTGATGGTCGTGGAATTGGATCTCATCCCCGTTATCGTCGATGTATGTGACTTTCGAATAGGTATAGAGTTGCGACCCTCGCAGGGCAACGCGCAGTTCATTCGTCCGTTCGGCCGTAGAGAGCGATTTCATAACGTGCGCACAGAGGTAATGGTAAGCGTGAAATAATAAACGGGAGGGTTTGCCGCGTTGCTTTCCAGGTCGGACACAGTGAGCGCCACCTTGAAATTATTTGTCTCCAATGCCTCGGAGTCATTCGCCAAAAGGGAAGGGATCTCGGCATACTGGATGGTGTAATCGTTCGATCCATTCGTAATGAACCGCATGAAGGCGATGTAATCGACTTCCGGCAAAACCATTTTATAGGTTTTGATAAACCGCAGCCCGGGGCGGATCTGCTGCTTGATCTCGCTCCCCGCCGTTTCCTTCTGCCCGATCTGCACCGAGTAGAACGGTTTCGTCTGCCCCGTGTCCGTCGCCTCGTCGTGGTCGAACGCCTTATAGGCCCCAACGTTATCGTAAAGCCGGAATATCTCGCTCATGTGAACGTCCCCCCGGCTCTCAGTCGACGATCCACGCTCGATTGAAACTCTCCGTCTGCGCTCATGGTGACAGGCCCGAAAATGTTCACCGTGCGCCCCATGTTCTGCGAGTTATTCACCGTCGAGTTGTTTGTCATGTTGCTGGTTTGATTTTGCGATAACAGGCCAGAACGGTCAAGGGCGTCAAATAGATTTTGCCCCTGGTTCGTATTGAGGATCGTCTCGCCACGGTTTCCCATGAATGCGGTTCGGTCACCGTAATTGCTACCGCCGCCGAGCGTCCCCCCCATGGCGAACTTAGGCGCGGCGGGGGGCTGCTCCGCTATAATGATCCCGGTTTGGATCGCGCCCGTAACCCCCGCAGCCGCCGCCAGTATCGGCCCAGCAAACGGCACCGGGTTCCCGAGGGCCGCGATTACCGCCGCAGCCGTGCCGATGATCGCATCGGCAATGCGCATGCCCTTGTTCACGCGCCATTGTGCGAGTTCGATCTGGTATTTTTCTTGTGCGTTTTTCTTATCGAGAGCGATCTTGTCAGCCGCAGCCTTTTCATCCGACACCCGCTTTGCCTCTGCGATGGTATCGTCCAGCGCCTTTTTCTCTAGGGCGATCTGCTTGTCACGATCAGCCGCTTCCTGAGTGAGATTCATCCGGTCTATTTCACGCTGCTTTTCAGCGGCGAGAACATCATCCCCGTTCGCAATCGCTGTGTCTCGCTCCTCTGCGAGGGTGTCCAGTTTCTTTTGTCTGTCTTCCTCATCCATCACCGCCAGCGCATCCCGGGCCTCGTTCGTGATGTCCTGCCGAGCGTATTGATCTTCGGCCCATGCGTCAAATGCTTTTTGACGCTTCTTTTCAGCCTCATCATATTCACGGTTGCGCGCCTCAATCGTGGAGTCGATGTTCGCCATCTCGTTCCCAAATATGGCATCAGATAAGGCGATCATCTGGCCAACGAATTGCTTGGCTACATCTAGACCGAGCCGCCAGTATTTCGTATCCTCTTCATACTTTTTTACCCGATCATCGGCGTCTTTCTGCTTCGCCTTAAGATTCAAGGCCGCTATGTTTTCCTTGTGCTTTTTCTCGATGGCGACCAATTCATCTTTATTGCCAACGTTTAGTCGTTTGATTTCCTCAAACTTTTGGTTTTCTGCATTGATCTCGTTCTGGCCCGTCTGTAAATACTCATCCGTGATTTCCGCTTGCAACTGCTTTTGAAGCGCCAGGAGTTTCCGCCCCTGTTCCGTGTTCGCCCGGAGTCCGTTGGAAAGGTATTCCTTGATCTTGATGAGCCGCGCATCCTGGCCCCGCGCCTCTGTTTGAACTAGGAAGTCCTGGACTTCCTTGTATTCCTTGTCGTATTGTTCCTGTTCGCGCTTCTTCTTCGCGGCCTTCGCTTCCTCGATGGCTTCCAATTCCTTCGCCGTCTTCTTCCCTATGCCTACCTCGTATGATGCCAGCGTATCAACGATCTGTTTCGCCCTGTCGTAGTTGACCTGAGCCGCCGCCTGTTCCTCATCGAGCCGCTTCTTATTCCAGAAACTACGATCTGCGGATTTCGCTTCTTCCAGCGCCTTGAGGGCTTTCAATTCATCTTCTTTTAGTTTCGCCCTGAGTTGCGCGGCCTTCTCTACGGTGTCCTGATCCTGTTTCTTTTGCCACTCAGCGGATATTTTACCTCCGCCGATCATTGCATCGACTTCTTTGTATTTATTCTCGATCTTGCGCTTGGATGCGATGTTCGCAGCCAGGACAATCTGCTCGTATCCAGCGAGTTCCCGCTCGATCCCTTTTCGCTGAATCTTTGCGTCGTTCTCTTCGCTATCCTTTCGAGCCCGTTCCAATTCACCGATCTTTTCAATGGCGAACACCGCAGCCGCAGCGACCCCGGCCAGGGCCATCCCGATGGGCCCGAGGGCGGTCACGACACCATAGGCAATCGGTATGATGGCACTGAGCGCCACGCCCATGATTTTCAACCCGTTCGGAGCGGAATTGATCCCGGCCACGAAATCGCGGATGACCGGAACGATTGCTTCAAAGATCGGCAAAAGTGCTTGACCGAGTTTCAACTTTGAGTTTTCAAGGTCAGCATTCAAAACTTTAAACTTGTCGGATGCCGAAATACCTTCATCCCCAAACTTAGAAACATCCGGCCCCGCCTCTGCCAGCACGGCCTGAAGCATTTCGGCCTTGGTCATCGTCGATTGAATGCCGTCCGTGGTTTCCTTGAACTTGTCGGATGTAAATCCGAGTTCCTTCAGTAGGCGCGGGTTTTGCTTCCCGATACCATCTGCCATCTGCGCAAAGACTTCTTCCGTTTCCTTTCCGAGAACCTTCGCTTTTGCGTCGGCATACTGCCAGAGCGTGGCGATCTCATCAAGATCTGTCGTTACCCCCATGGCCATCGCCCTGGAAGTCGCCTTGAGTAATTCAGAATCAGAGATCATGCCCTTGGTCGCCCGGCGCATGACGTTCAGGATTTCATCGGATGTTTTCCCGAACCGTTTCTCAACGGCGTCGGCTTGCTCTGCGAAATCAGCGGCGATCTTTACAGACTCCCCCGCTTTTTTGATCGTGGCAAAGGCGATGACCGCAGCCGCCGCGATCTTGGCCCACTGATCTTTTATCCGGTCTCCCGTGTCTTTCAAATACTTTTGGACAGACGCGAAACCCTTTTTTGTTTCTGTCTCGGTCTTGGCAGTGGACGATGCCATGGCCGCATCAATCCCCTTAATCCCACGGATGGCCCCGGTCTCATCAATATCAACGATTAATTCAAGTTTTTGTTCGGCCATGACCTATTCCCATAAGCCCCTGAAGAGACTTAGATGATTCGTTTACTTGCTGCTCTGTCTTCCGGTTAAACTCCTCCGCATCCGCCGCCTCCGCTTTCCTGAGAAAATGAAGGTCACACCGCAGCCGTTTCAGTTTTCGGAGTTGGCTAACCATCGAGCGTGTGCCGCCGCATGCGCTTTTTTGAACGAATCCAGATCGCGAAAGACCTTCGATCCGGTCGGTGATATCACTGTCATAGCCGCTTGTATTCGGTCGATCAGCAATTTCGCGTTTTTTTTTAAGCCGTCCACGTTGAACAGCCAAAGGAACGCGAAGATCGAGGCGGTATGAATCGGCTTGACGGCCTTCTGCCATCCCTTCCATGTGACATAGAACGGGATGAGGCGCATCTGTTTAAGCCCACGGAAAAACTCGTATCGCACGGACGTTTCGGAAAATAGGTAATTCAATACCTCGGGGTTGTTCGTTTCCTTGATCTTTGAGATCTCGTTTTGGAACGCCTTCACCTTCTCCATGATGACCGTCATGTCGGTGATGTTCTCATCCTGGGTGAGTTTCGAGGCGTAGTAGTTGACAAAGGTATTCCGAAGTGGCAGGAAAGTTTTGTAGTAATCCCACTCCGAGAGCATTGTGATTTGCACCTTGCAGACACCCGGAACCTTGATGACAGCCACGGGAATATCCCGCGTGTCGTCCTCGATTTCCAGATCGCATAGCGCCTTCCATGCTTCGGAAGGTGAATTATAAACTTTCGTTGCCACTTCGGTTTTACCTTACGGCTTACGGCTCGAGGTAGATGGACGGGAACGTGAGCGGGTTATTGCTGTCCACCAGGGCGATGATGTTCAGCGGATGCACCACATGCCCGCCGCCCGTCGCCATGGCCACCGCGTCGATGGTTTTGCAGACGGGGATGATGACGCGGATGATCTTGTTCGTGTCGTTGTAGCACGACTCAAACCAGACGGCATACTTTTGATCTTTGCCGTCGAGGATGATTTCATCCGTGTCGCTGTTGATCGTCCCGCCCATGCCGAACTTGATCCCGTTCAGGCATGTCTCTTGGATCGAGAACCCGGCGCGGAACTCAAACTCCGACACCTCGGCGCGCGCCGTGTAGAGGATGCCGCCGTTGCGCTCGTAGGTCTTTGACATGACGAACGTTCGGTTAAAGTTGAACCCGATCCCGGGGAGGGTGTAGAACGACGGGGAAGCGGGGATATCCCCCCCCACATCATTCACAAAAATGGCGAACGGGTTGAAAAGATGCTTCGCGATTGATTTCTCGTTAAGCGCGGCCATGATGACTCCTTAATACGGCATTCCGTGCGCGTATTTTTTAAGTTTGGATTGTGGATTGCAGTTGAACACGTTATCGAAGTTTAGGGCTTCAAATTCCCCCTCCCTATTGAGATTTTGCAGGTGCGTTTTATAGTGGGCGTCGTCGCTGTATTTCTTCCCGGCCCCGATCTGCTCCCCCTGGAAATGCGAAGACTCCTTTCCGTTCACTTCCTTCGTGTAGAAATCGACACCCACGAGGAAGGCCCGAGAGTATTTCATGATCTCGACAGCGATGTATAGCGCCTTCGCGGCGATGCAGTAATTCATCCGGCACGGCACGAGATCGGACATGCGGTAATCGTAATCCATGCGCGGCCAGTAGGAATTATTGTAACCGATCACCTTGGTCTTCGGTTCGATCTTCATCCCGGCGAGAACCCGAAGCATGTTCGCATCGTAGTATAGCAGGAAATCAGGAACGTGGTGCCATCCGTTACCCATCCAGAGCGAGTCGTTCATGCTCATCACATCGCAGTTATTCCCTAGGGCCTTGAAATTGAATGCGCCCGTGGAGTGCCCCCCACCGACGAGAACCGCGTCCCGGCCATTCCCGCACCCTGCTATTTCAGTTATCCGCTTCATGCGCAAGGACTCGCGGCCTCTGTCTGCTCGGTCACGGTGAGTTGAACCTGGGCGGTATGGCACCCATGCTGGGCGAAGATGGTATTTTGAACGGCTGCAAGGGACGGCATTTGATGAGTGAGCCCCGCGCCGATTGACCCGATGGGGTCGAACTTCGCAAGGATCGCGTCTATCACTTCCTCAAAGGTTTTGCTCGACTGCGCGGCCGTCTTCATCGAGTAATACCCGATGATGTTCCACGTGTATTGTCGAACCCGAATGTTGCGGTTCAGGCTGCTCTGAGGTTGCGAGGATGCGAGACCGATGAACCAAACATGAACGCGGTTTTGCGCCGTGTCCGTGAAATGGTCATAGATGAATTGCCAGTCGTCCGTCCATACCACGTAATCGAGAACGGAGCCGATGCCCGTTACGGCTTCCAATTTCGTCTTGATCGCGGCCCGTTGCGTTGCTAGGCTCATGTGGACCCCGTGAGCCCGTTCGCCATGTCTTTGAGGATGCGCACGTAAACGCCCCTTACGACCTTCTGGACAGACTCAAGGCCCGCTTCAAAGAAGAATTGCCCGGGCGTCTTCCTTCGCTTCTTCGATCTCATGAGCAGGAACGCGGCCTGTTCGTGGGTGATTTTTTTATACTTCTCCCGCAGGGCCGCGAAATACGCTTGACCCCTATTCGTGAGTCGAATCCATTTGATGATGCCTTCCTTAGCACTCAAATCCACCGGTGCGGCCCGTCGCCCATCGTTCACCGCAGCCGCATACTGAAGCGATGAAGTGAGGCGTGCATCCTTGCCGTAGGTGATGACGAACGATTTTCGCAGAAGGCCAGAGGCCCCAACGGGCGTAGACGAAACCACCCCGGACTGAAGGACTGGCATGATCGACGAGAATATTTTCAGCCGGTTATTTTTGAAATATGTCGCGGCTTCCTTTGAGTGGAAAATGGGAGCCTTGGGGACGTTCCACTTGTATTTTATCACTCGTCGTCCCTCTCGAAATACTCGCCTTTGATAAAGTCCATCGAGCCGATGAGTCCCGTGCATTCGTCCTTGATCTCGGCGTTAAACCTGTCCATCCATTTGTTCGCCATGGATGAGTATTCCGCGACACGCTCATTGAAGGCCACAATCTCCGTCCCTGGTAGCGACGGGTTCGCCTTTGAGGCGTAGAACGATGCAAGTTTCGTGCAGATGAGAGAGGAGCATAGGTATTCAAAACCCGCTTGATCGGCCTCAGGCATTTCATCGACCACACCATCAGACGATGCGGAATGGACACCCGTGTATTTAAGCCAGAACGTCTCCCCATTTCCAGGGTTGCACCCGCTGAAGCGAAGCACATGTCCGGTCGGCGTTCGGTCCTTTTCGAAAAACTCATCCTCGATGGTTTCCTTCGGGGCCTTACCGGTCGGGTATTCCACTTCAAGGATTTGAGAAAAGCCCGGTTCGAACGATGACGGGAGAGCATAAATGCCCGTAGTGTTCCCCGTCATCGCAGAAACCAAGCGAACAGGCCGGACCCTTGAATACCGTGCGAGCGCCTTGGCGATAATATCGCTCATGGCGTCATCGGTCAGCGTGGTGAGGTTTGCCTCACCCACTAGAACACGGACTTGCGCCCGCACGGATTCAAGGTTCACGGACATTGGATCAGCCCGCCACGATGCCCGCGTAGAACGGGCGGAAGTCCACCACAGCACCGCCGTAACGGAACTTCACGCGGTAGGTGATCTGGTCATTGGTGAAGACGCCGGCCACGGTGGGCTGATCCTGCACGAGAATCTCGGGCGACCGCTTCCCGGCGTGGTAACCGACGCGGATACCTTCGGCGTCCATCGGATCACCGATGAGATACCAGGGATTCTTGCGGAAACCCAAGTATCCCTCGGGCACCACAAGGGGCTCGACGCCGTATTCCTTGAGGGCGTTCTGGATCGAACCGCCGTTGGAATTGGCCTGGGTCAGCGGGTTCACCGTGGCGTCCCAGGCGAGGCGGCGAAGGGTGGGCGGGATGACGAGGAACTTGGCGCGGATGCCAATGGGGTCTTCGCTCCCGGTGTCATGCAATTGGTTCATCATGACCGCGACCGCCGCATCGAAGGTGCTGTTGGACAGGGCCGCAGCGCCGATGTTGCCGCCGTGGTCGTTGTGGTAGAGAGCCTTCCCGTCGTAGATGGTCTGGACGTTCACGTTATCGGAACCGTCGCAGCCGGTAAGCAGGTTGAACACGAAGCGACTGAGGGTTCGGATCGCGGCCCGCGCCATGCCGGCGGGGAACTGGCGGATGGCCCGGAGATCGTCGTTGATGAGCATTTCCTCGGTGATCGTGAACTTGTTCCCCTTTTTCACCGGGGTATAGACGGGATTCGTCTCGCTCGGGGTGTTGCTCTCGGTGTAGGTGCCGTTCTCGGCCACGGTGTCGAGGTCTTGGAAGCCGCCCAGGCGCAGGAGTTTCTGCTCGTTGAGGTTCGTGAAGTCTTCCTCAGTGACGAACTTCGTCCAGATCTCGCGCTCGCGCAGGTAGGCATACTCGCGCAGGAGGCGCTTGTTCATGGAGTCGCCCAGCGTGACAGCGAAGTTGGCCGTGGTGGATTCCTTGGCGCGGCGTTTCTCGGGGCCGCTCATGCCTTGGAGTTCGAACACGTCCACGCCTTCGATTCGGCGCACGGCCTCATGGAGACCACGGAACGGCACAACGCCCTTATAGGCTTCGGTCGCCCGGAGGTCGGGGTCGATCATGACATCGAGGGCCGCGGCGAGTTTGTCGTGCGGGGTGGAAACGATCTTGATGAACCCGGCCTCGGGGGCGCTGGATTCCAGAACGTGTTCCAGGTATTCCTTTTCCGCTTTCACGGCGGAATAGGCACCAGCCACGTCGAAGACCTTGCCTTCCATGGATTTCCTCACACGATCCTTGCTCTCATCGGAGAGTTTGGATTCCTTGGCCAGGACGCCTTCGAGGGCGTTCATGCTCTGGGTGCGCTTGATGGTCTCTTGGAGGTCGTTGATGCGCTTGTCATAGCCGTTATCGGGCTTCGCGGGGAGCGGATCGGGCTTCACGGATTCCTTCGCGGCGGCGGGCTCGGTCGCAGGTTCGGCGGATGCGGGGACCATGAGGGTCTTGATGAACGCGCCGACCTTGGCATCGTCCCAGGAGTGCATTTCGGCGGTGATGCCGAACTGCGATTCTAGGGCTTTCACGGCCACATCGTCGGTCATGTCGGCAATGGATTCCTTAGCCGTGACCACGCCGGAGCGGGCGAGCGAGAGCAGGAGAGCGAGAATTTTGGGCATGAGAATTTCCTTATTTTGGTTTTGAAGACTTGCCACGAGGCGTTCGAATTGACCGCCAGCCGCTGGGCTCGTGACCATGTCCAGCGAATTGACTTCCTTGATCTTCGTCACGGCGAAAGAACTGCCGCTTTCCTTGCGAGAAATCATGATATCGACCGAGAACCCGGGCATCTGTTCGCTGTCCGTTTCCCAAATGTTCGCAAGAAGATCACGCACGGCGCTATTCGCAACATGGAAATCGCCCATTAATCGGCCATCCCCCTGTTCGTCCATGATGACATTCTTCACGAAGCCGACAAGATTTCCGACAAGCCCGAGCGGATTGGTCACTTCATCGGGCCGATGATCGAGGGTTTGACCGTATTTATGCGCGAACACCTTCACCCCTTCGAACAGGGAAGCGGATTCGCGGAGAACCTCCTTTGGATAAAGCAGATTGTTTTTTGACATCCCACCGTAAATCAAGCAGATGCGCCACACGCTGCCATCTTTCGTTTTCTCGATGGCACCTGAGGAAAGCGACTCACGGGCCGTGCTTTCGGACTCGGTGGCGCGGAAGTTCAGGAGTTCTCTAATGGTCGGCATACCGTAATTCTAACGTATGGATGAACTTTGTCAATGCGATTTTACGATTGCGCACTTTCGAGGTTTTCGGTGATTACTTTCGCCATGGCCTCAGCGTCCTCGACGTTGACGTATACGATTCCACATTTGCAATTTACGCTGGAACCAGCAGACAGGCGCGCATCATGCGGGAACTGCGCCAGTTCGATCCCGTTCTTACCGGGCACCTCGAAATCAGCGTCAATTTCGAGAGGATTCTCCATGCTCTCCTGCTCGACCTGAAGGTGATCCTCCCGGGCGTCCGGGCTGTGAGACGACACCCATATTTTACGCAGAGACCCGTTCTCGGCGGCCATTTCCTCCCCCCGTATCTGCTGGGCGTAGGAATAGGCGCGGTTCATTTCCGTTACCGCGATCCGGTCGGCGCTCGCCGTGGAGATCCCTATGGCGTTCTGCAATCGTCCAGATGCGGCGAAAGCGCCCTCCCCGTTCGTGAGCGAAAAGGCGATCTCGGAATTGATGCGCTTGGCAATGTCCTCCTTGAAATGCTCGGTGATTACCTGGGTCAGCGGGTTGATTCCGGCCATAACATCGTCCGCCATGAATGCCCTGGAGACGGTTCCGAGACCCGCGCTTTTGAATTGCTTTTCCAGTTCATCGACGGCCATGTCCATGGTCGCCTTTTGACCGTCATAGAGCGCCTTTTGGAATTGGCTCCCAGCCCCCGCGATGACCTGAGAGACTGCTCGATTGATGGCCTTAAGATTGGTAAGCCGCCAGTAATCGCTAGGCATCATCTGAAGTTGCGCCGTTATATCGGCCTGCATCTTTTTTATGATCGTCTTCCCGTCAGTGTTCCACCACGCGGCAATGGTTTTATCTCGCTTTTTGAGAGACGAGATAAACTGCCTTGCGAGGGTTTTGTTTCCCTCCGTGGCGTGGTAGATTTTGAGGTAGATGCTCATTTAGATGAGTGTGAATCTTTGATTTTTTTTATATGCTCTCGATATTGCTGAGCAGCACATCGAAGTAGCGGCAATTCCTTTTTGAGAAGATTTAATTTTCTTTTCGCACGATGTTGCGATGCAATGTTTACATCAATATCTAACTCTATTTGCATAAGCCAATTTTTCGTCAACTTCTCTGCTTCGAAATACTCTTTATTTTTGCTCATTTTCTATTCCTGTAGTCATACCCATGGGGATGTCTTGGTTTTCGCCCTTCGCCTTCGCGGTGATACCTGCCTGTTTCTTCGCGGCCTCTGCCATGGCGTTATTCACCTTGTCCTCATCGTCCACCTCATTCGTCACTTCGACGCCGAGTTGACCCAATAGGATCTTGACCACAGCGTTGGCGGTCTTCTTGTCGATGTATCCGCCTCCCTCGATCATGGTAAGGGCCTGGGAGAACTTGACCAGTGAATCGGAGATCGCAGCCGCAATATCCTTGTCCGGTTCGGGGATGTTGATGGTGTATTCTTCGCTCGCCCCGGGCTTGATAACCCCGGCCTGTTTCGCCTTCCAAATCACATAGTCGAATTGGTCGGAAAGGATCTTGCGCCAAAACCGCTGCCTCCGTTTCACCTTCATGATGTAGGGCCGGTTCATGGCGCTTGCGGTTGCGAGGTTCACATCCCCGCCCATCCCGAAATAATGCTCAGGTTGCCGCGACCCGCCGATGATCTGCGATTTGAGCATGCGGTAAATGCTCTCGAAATCGCGCCCACCGAGAGCAGGGGTTTTTTCCTCCCAGGTCTCATTTTCGTTGTGGACACGGTAAGACCCAGGCTTAGGCGGATGCTTCGAAATGTAATTGTATTTTTCCCTCAGTTGCTGCTCATTCGCGCCCTTCACGGTCACATCCCAAACGAACGAGAGCAGGAGCCCCGCCCGCTCCATCGTGGAATACATCGACTTGTCATAGAGTTGCAGCCAATCGCGGGTAACGAAAAGATCGCTCACGCCCCGGGTAGCGTGGGTCGTCTTGTTCACTTGGTAGAAAAACACATCCCCGATCCATTGCTTCGTGGTTTCGTCGTAGCGCAATACCTGCCATTTGCTATCGTCGATTTTCTCGATGGCGATTATGCGCTCACCCGCCTTGTGGATAGCCTTGATGCAGTCGGGATAAATGTTCTCGATCTTCACGCGGCCAGTCGGTCGCTCCTTCCCGGCAACCATGGAGGATGGAAGGATAAGGAGTTCCCCGTTAATCGAAAGGTCACGGAAACGGTCTGCACCCTTGTTCTCCCAATCGTTGTCGGTGTCATACCAGTATTCTTCCAGGACTTCCTTGACGCTCTCATCCTCAGCGTTGAAGGTAATCCCGTCCCCGAGGGCGAAGTCAATCTGAAGTTCAACGATGGAGTTCGCGATGGGGTTTTTCAACCACATGTAATAGCAGTCTCCCATCATGGTCTTATGGTCAACCGGGTTGAGCGAGTCGATGATATTCGTCCCCTGCGTCCGAAACCCAAACTCATCGATGCGCTCGGCCCGCATGATGTCCGCCGTGGTTGATTCGGCCACGCGGGAGGCTGCTTTCCAGTTCATTTCGACTTCCTTTGGAACAACCCGAGAACCTTCTGAAACAGGAGCGCGGGAGCCCATATGATTTTAGGCGAAAACGCCGAACACTTGTAATTTTTATTCCGGTGGGCGCACTTCTCGTATACGATGCGCCGGTTGTCCTGAAGGGGTTGCCCGCATTCGTCGCAATGCTGGATTCCGCCGTGCATCTTGAATCGCTTGATGCCAATCTCATCGACGTAGGGGATGAGCGTTTCCCCACATACGTGGGTGTCGCCAGTTCCGTCGTTTTTCACCTTGTCGATGAAAGGAAGGTGCCACTTGCACCGATTGCATTGTTTTTTCATCTGCGCCCCTCGTTAAGGTAATCGAGATTTGACGATGAGAAATCTTCCACGATCACACCTATGTTCTTCATGAAGCACAGGAGCAGGGCGTCGGCATAGTCTGGACTCCTGCCGATCCGCTTTTTGAAGTCGCGCTTCGGCTCGATGCTTCGGCGCTGCCGCTTGTCGAAGGTGTATTTCCGCTCTGTGAGTTCTTCGCGAAGTTCAGGAATGTCAGGCAGTTCAACATCCCCAATTATACCCTTGAAGGTAAACCACATCTCTGAAATTGCCATGTCGTATTTATCGGGGTCGTTAGGGGTCTGATTGAACGCTATCCCCTGCGTGTTCCGGTATCCCTTGGCAATCATGTAATCCGTGAGCCCGCCGCCCACCCCGCTGTCGTCGATGCGAATCGTCACATCCTTTTTATACTCAAGGAAATCCTCTAGTTTCGCCCCGAGGTCTTGAATACCGAGTTTCACGTGCCGGGCATATTTCACCACCTTCATTCCCTTGCGCTTGAAAAATACTGATGCGTCATCTCCAAACCTTGCAACGTCAACCCCACAAACTTCTTCCCCTTCACCTTTCACGGTGCGCGAACAGGCCGCGTCAACATCCGTGCGCGAAATCACGCTATCGGCGGTTTGCGCAAGGGGCATGCCCTTCCAAATGTGCAGGAAGGCGTTTTGGTCTTCCTTGAATTCCTTCTCCATTTCCTTCCTGAGAACTTCAGGGAAGAATGGGTTCGCGTCGAAGTTCATGTAGACCATCACGGCGTCGGCGCTCTCCGACTGCTCCCATGAATAGGTCTTGCCTTTGTTCGTAAACTGGAAGGTTTCGGATGGCGTCTTGATCTCCCGGCGAGCCAAGGCATGAACGGGGTCACTTTCAAGGAAGCGGTTATAGGTGAACAGGAATGATGATCCGTCATTGCGGATCGTGGGGATGAGGATCTTTAGGCTCTTGTCGCTCACCGCGTGGGCCTCTTCCAGCCAGCACACATCCACATTGTGATAGGATTTGATGCTGTCCGAGGTATGATCCCTGAGCCCCGAGAACAGGAAGGCGCTCCCGTTTATTTTATGGGTAATCCCTTCCCGCGTATCGTCGAAATACTCGCCCCATCCATGGGTCTCGATGCGGTCCATCAGCAATTCGTGAACGGATTCCTTGATCGACTTCTGAACCTCTCGGCAGCACAGCACCCGCACCGTGCCGCTCATCGCCCTATTGAGCAGGTAATCCGCCGCGCCTATGGACTTCCCGCTACCTCGCCCGCCGTGGAAAAAGTAAAAGCGTTTTTTCGGCCCCGCCCATAGCGCACGGAAAGGCGGGGATACCCGGATCACCGTCTCACGCTTTTCGGGGTTTGACATCGCCACCCTCGAAAATAATCCTCACGGTGTGTTCGGTGGGTTGCGGTTGATCGTCGGCTCCCTTCGGTTTACCGAGGGCGCGGTCGAGAAGACGGTCGATTGCCGCCGTGTTGCCTTTTTTGAACTGCTTCATGAGCGTCTCGCGGATGAACAGATCGCGATTGACGCCATCCTCTATCCCTTCCTCGATCCATTGGAGCCATCGGCGAGAAAGGTTTTTATGGATTCCCTTGGTCGCCTCTCCTCCCTTTTTCGCCATTTCCTTGGTTCTGGCGTCCCCCTTTTTGAAAGGTTTCGGGCTTCTTGACACTCCCATGATGTTCGGCGTGATTTCGGCGTGTGCCGAATTACTTGGTAAAAGGCGTCTCAGGCCCATACCCGGGAAGGTGCCGAGGATTGAGGATGCGGGGGCGCTGTTTCTCGCCCTGCTTCGCCGCCTGGACGAATAGGGCCATGGCGTCCTTCACCACCCCGGCGAGCCCCTTGTGGCCCCCGATCATGATGGAGCCGTCCTTGTTTTGGCGCACGTAAACGGCCACGACTTCGGCGTTTTCGGTGCAAAGGTCGGTGAACCGTTCTCCGAAGGTTTTGGGCTTCCCTTCCGTGGGCGCGGTGGGCGCGGCGTCTTCTGTCATTTTTTCACCCTCGCATAATGGCCCGTGGTGATGACCCCATCATCTCCCATCACCATGAATACCCCGTTAACGCCCATCCCATCGCACATATCCGCGAATTCCCTATTAGCCCGCGAAGCCATGGTTTCTTCTTGCAAAACGTAATCATCGGCGAACACCAATCGCCGGATGCCTTCTTCTGTCTCCCGTGCGCCCATTCCAGTGTAAAGGATATCGTTGAAGCACCGGAACCATCCACCTTTAGATTCAATGCGCCGAAACGGCTTGCCTGACTGCAATGCGTCTTTTAGATTCATTTTTTCCCCTTCAGGTCGTCTTTTGTCACGGTGAGAACCCCGCACTTCGGGCATGGCGAGCCGTTCGCCTTTGGCTTGAGTTTACGCATCCCGTCCATGGATACCACCTGAGCGCGGGCGCAATCCGGTTTGTCGCACGGGACGAGCCCGGTCGGCCATTTATGCTCCGACATCGGTCTCAGCCCGGGTTTTGCGTCTGCCTCGCTTCTGCGGGGTTTTCGGTGCGTTCGGGTCGTCGTATGGAGAAACGAACGGCTTTGGCTCGCCTTGGGCCTCCTCGCTTGAAACAGGGGCATCCTCGACCTTGCTGGCAGTCCAGACCGCGAAATTACCCCCCTCCACCCGGAGACTGCCCATGGTGAGGCTGTCCATGAACGCCATCACGGGGGAGGAAGGCCAATATTCATGCACGAGGACCGCACCGCACCGCTTCGTAAGTTCGAAGTCGGTCTGGTAGTCTCGCTCGTGGTCGCCGTCGAGGAAGGCGAAGTCGAACTCAAGCCCGGCGACGATTCGGGCCTTTTCGGCATTGTCGCGGATCACATGCTTGACGATGTTTTTGAGCCCTAGGAGGCCCCAGATGCGTTCGGTCATGTCGGAGTCCACCACATCAAAGGTATGGACTTCCTCGCAGAACTGCGCCACCCTGGCGGTGGAAACCCCGCGATTCGTGCCGAACACCACGGCCCGCTTGGGCTTGATCTGCTCCATGACGCGCTTGATGACTTCCTCCCCACCGGAGCAGGGGATCACCGACCGCATGAACACCGTGAACCCGAAGGCGTCGTAAAGCGTGGTCACGAACGGGTCGAGCGTGTTCCGGTGTTCGGGGATCGTTTTGATCCGCGCGATCATCTCTTCTTTGGTCTTCGGTGGGGTACGGTTAAACATGGGCTTTCCTGGGTTTTAAAATGCCGATGGCCACGCCAACGGGGAGGACGATCAAAAAGGCCGCGAAGCCGAAAGGAGCCATTATGATGGCTTTGAAGGTGGAGATCCGCCCATTCCTCACGCCCTGAACGGTAGCGATCCCATAAGGGATGAGCATGGCGGCTACGTAAACGGCGATGGCGATTTTTAATACGAGCATTGGTTCCCCTGTATTTTAGTCGATCTCAGAAGGTTTTGCAAATAAATCCGGCACCGTAATCCCCGATCTTGTGGCACTGGCCGAAGTGCTTTTCAATCAGGCGCATCCACCACTTTTGGGGCATGATGGTGACATGGGCATTCAACCCGTTCGGGAGCCGCTTCCTGGCCGGGATCGTGGATACCGTAAAAAACACGGATGACGATTTATCCTTGATCTCGTTGAACACCCGGATCAGGTCGCGCTTCCAGATGTGTTCCAGAACGTCCGTGCATATCACCATGTCGATGGACTTCGCCGTCATCTGCTTGAATTGCGGAATGGCGGGGTCGTATTTGTGGATCGTGCGCTTTCCGTCGTTGTAAAGGTAGGCAGACAATTGAGACCTTCCGCACCCGTAATCCAGCACCGTCCGAAACGGATTTTTCGCCATGATGCGCATGAGTTCCGGCAAAAACTCATGGGAGGTTTCACCGTAAGGTTCGCTTTCGTGGATCGCGTGATACTGCTCGATGAGCCCGTGGTAATCAGGCATGTTCTTGCGGAAGGCAAAGGAATATACCTGCTCCCTACCGGCCAACTGCTCCCCGGCCTCAATCTCCAAAAGCGAGAACCCCCAATCATACATCCAGTCGATAAAGGCCCGCAAGGTGAAATAGTAAAGGTGTTCCCCGGGCTTGTAGTGCTTCGATTCCTTGGTCTTCTCGATGTTCTGGATGATCGGCACCGAACAGAACACCGCCGCGCCTTCCGGGATCTTTTTGAAAAGCAGTTCCGGCACTTCCAGATGTTCGATGACATCCCAAAGGCACCACCCTTTGAACTGCTTGAACTCCACTTCACGCTCGATGTCGTAATACTGCTCACGGTTTTTCAGCCATTCCACCCCCGTGGGGTTGATGTCGTATCCCTTGGCATTGAACGGCACGGACTCAAGGAATTCCCCCGCGCCCACCCCTATTTCGATGATCCCATCGTTCCTCTTCAGGTGCCGGGACAGTAGAGCGTGGCGGCTCGCCATGATCCGCTGGGCGGTAACTGTTCCGTTGCGCTTTTTAAGGGCCTCAAAATACGAGCCCGCGTATTTGATCTTGAGGCCGAAATTGGTCTGGTAGGCGAGCCCGTGGTCTTTGCAGACCATCAAATCGTCGTCGCCTTCGAAGTCGTAGAGGCCGAATAACTTATCCACGAACGCCCCCATGATCTTCCCGCACGATGTCGCCCGCGTCGAGAGTCACGAAATAAACCTCAAAGGCGATTGTGTCTTCCAACGCTTCGAACCGGTGAACCTCCCCCGGCGGGACGGATGTAACCTCACCCGGGCCTACGATTGTTTCATCGGTGAGGTCGTAATCGTTCTTCTTGACGATGATCTTGAGTTTCCCGCTTTCCACGTAAAACAGGTTCGATTTGGTTTGATGCCGATGGTTCGAACAGAACCCACCCTTGACAATCGAGATCCGGTGAACTTCACAATGCCCATCTCGGAAGATCACCATGGTGTCCCCCCAAGTTTTTCCACTTTTCATTACCACGCCCCCAATGCTTTTTTGTCGTATTCCTTGCCGAACCCCGTGAACCGAACGACGTTATTATAGTCCTTCACGGAATGATAAAACCTTTGGTTTACGTCTCCGATAGAATCCTTCCACTCGTATTCCCGGAGTATTCCCGACCGATTCGTCAGGATAGAAATGAATGGGTTCTCCCCACCTCCGTTATTCATGAACACGTTCGCCACGGTCATTTCAGATCCGGCGAAATTAATCACCTTGTCACGGTATCGCTCCAATCCCTTACGTGTCATAAGCACCGCGTTAGGTAGGCACCACCGGATGGCCTTACGATGGATGCCATATGCTTTCGAGACGTTCGCATAGTAACCTTCCTTCCGGTGCTCCTCCTTGTCTTGGTAAGGGGCGTGAAGGCATTCCAGTTTATTCCGGCGCATGTGGTTGATGCATTCCTGCATGGCGTCGTGAATCATGAAGCAGTCGTGCTCCATGAACATGAAATACTCGTATTTCGTTTCCAGCCAATTGAACCAGAAGAAGTCGCAGCACATGAATAGGATGCGTGGGTCCAATTTAATCGAAGTAAAATCCTCATGCGCTACCGGCTCCCTATCGCTACAAGGCGGGATAGCCTGAACCATTTTCACGTTCGGGCATCGCTGCTTGTGGAAGTCATGCCAGAACATCAGTTTTTCTTTCGGCCACGATGAATGGCACACAATCACCGCATCCTTCATGGTCGCACTCATTTCAGGCCGCCAAGGTATTTGTCAAGGCGAACGAAATCATGCTTCCCGCTGAAGTATAGAACAGCATCCTTCTCGGCTTTCGGATCATGCCCGTGCGGATCGTCGGAATTTTTCTTGCGCCAGCCCTCGTCAACATTATGGACTCCGCTCACAAAGAAATCGAACCCAGTGATATAGAGTTCCTTCGGCTCGCACTTCACGAGATCCCAGATCGCAGAAAAACCGGTCGTTGCCTGATGCATCCCGAGGTATTCGAACAGTTCCAAAAAGTGCGCATCGTCGGGGCAATATGTCGGGCAAAACCAGAATCCTTCCCTTCGCCGGTAGTGGGGGCGGTAATCGTGAGATTCTTCCTTCCCGCGAGCCGCTGCCCATTCGGAATGAAACGGCTTTGAGTTCGGCAATTTCGACATGCACAGTTTCACACCGTCGGCAATCAGTTCTTCCTTGGTCTTCCCGATAGATGAGCCGAAAAACGAATAGAAAACATCCGTGCGCTTTCCGAGAGTTTCGGTGTAGTCGTAGGCGACCCCTGACTTCTCGCCCTTGGTTTTGTAATTATTCACCCTCACAACGAGATCATGACCGTCGATGAACCCGGGCTCGTTCTGCGTTCCTGTCGGCCCGGACCCCACCACGGCGACGCGCTTCCCGCGAAAGTGTTCCTTGACGATCTCAAAATCACTGAAAAGGTAATCCATAGCATTCCCCCGCCTTTTTGATTATCGTCTGGATCGGCTCATCATCGACGGCATGATGGCTTGTGGATCGCGTATTCGTCTTCTGAGCCGTGCTGAATTTGATGTAAGGGTCGTGTGAATTGAGTCCGCGCCGTGAGTAGATCACGAAAAGCGGTTTCGCGAAAGCCTCGGCCAGGGGGATGGAGTATCCATGCTGCCCGAGAACGCAATCAGCGCTTGTGGCAAGGTCGAGCGTGTCGGTGTCAGAAACCTTCCCGATGAGATCCATTCCGATCCCCCGGAAGTTCGCCACTTCCCGAATGAGGCCCACCTGGACGAAAAACAACTTGTGCTTGAAGGCGTCGATAATCGCCTGATACCCGTCCCACTTCGGCGTAAGTTCTGCGCCGTATCCATCCCTTCGACCGAACACGGTATGAGGCGCGGCGACGATGCAAATACGCTTCCCTTCCGCCGCTGCCTTCATGCGCTCGATAAGGCCCTTGTTCATAACCTTCCAGTCGATGCGGAACTCGATATCGATGGGAAGGCAGCAAGCGAAAAGTAGATCTTGAAACTGGTTCGTCTCCGGGCATTGCTTGCGCCCGCTGTAATGAATTGCGATGTCTTCCCCGTGCTTGCTCCATTGCACCGGAAGGACACCGTGCATCCATGAGAATATATGCGGATGGCGCGTCCTTACGATGATCTCGGGAAACTGCTTCCTGAGTTCGTTCACAATGGCCACCGCGTAAATGCTGTCACCCCACCCCGCAGCCGAACGGAATACCACGCTCTGCTTCCCGGTAGGCCACGGCTTACGCATCAGATCATTTCCTTAACGCGATCCACGATGAACACGAGATCATCCCGGTAGCACACGCTCGTATTTGAGCAGACGACTTTTTTCGGCGTTATTGTGTTCAGGAACACATCCCCGCTCTTTCCATAATTTGCAGACAGTACGGAAATGGTCCGCTTACCGAACGCCTCGCCCATTGGAAGCAGCGCACCGACCTGAGTTAAAACGAGGTCGCAATTGCAGACAAGGCCCATGAGTTCGTTCACGTTCGTTCCGCCCTTGAGCGAGCAGTCCGCATTTTTCACGATGCAGTCACCCGCACCTACCAAGACCGTGAAGTATGATTTATTTATGGCATCGACGATCTTGGAATAGATTTCAATGTTCGGCCTGAGCGTTTCCTTGTTCCGTATTCCCGAGGCCGTGTAAATGTCGGCCACGACGCACACGGGCCATCCGACCTTTGCGCCCCCGTGGAGCGTCTTCGATTCTTCGATCCTTCGCTTGATACCTCTCGGAATGTCTAACTTCGCCCCAAACGAAAGCGGCGTGAAATCTTTGATCTGTGCCGCCCTGAGAACGTCCTTATACTGAGTCGTGTTCCGGTCGGTCTTGAAAGGAACGTATGTGCAATAAATCTCTGGGTCGAAAATGCGCTCATCGGTCGTCTTCACACCTTGGAGATCCGCGAACACTTCAGGGTATTGAGTTTCAACGATGACGTTGGGCTCGATCTGCGAGTAGTGCTTCGCTACCATGCGAGTATAGAATTGGGCCCCGAGACCGGAACACCCACGAATTTTAAATTGATGCCTCATGCCGCCTCGATCTCCATTTTAGTGCATCCGACGAGTCGCGTCAACCTTTGCACTGTTATTTTCTCATACCGGCGATCACCTTCTCGACATAGTTCGACGCTATCCCGTTGCGCTCGGTATATGAAAGCCCCTGATTGTAGGCCGATAGAACGAGGGCCACATGATTGGATCTCCCTGAATATTGGCGCGAAAGCCACCCGAGCAGCCATAGGGCGACCTCTCGATTGACGTCATCGTTGTATAAACAGTCTGGGCCTAGCCCCTGGCGCACAATCCAGTGGTTCGGATGCACCCACTTGAAATGCTCAAAGGCGATATCGGACACATGGTGCCTCCCACGCCCGAACCTCTCGCCGAGGTATGAGTAACTCCATTGGCGATTGCTTGACTCGACCATGGCGATGGCCGGGAGATAGTCTTCCCAGGTCATGCCTGCATTTGGTGACCATGCAGCGCTCCCGAGATAGTGGAATACAACCATTGGAATGATCGCTGACAATCGAAGCATCTTGTCAACAAGGCGGCTAAGGAATGCCGTAATGCCTCGGGCCTCGGGCCTCGGGTTCTTCATGCTCAAGTAAAAATGGGTCCACTTCATGTTATCGGTCGGCGTGCCAAATGCCAATGACGGCGAGGGCGAAAATTAGGGCCACCACGAATGATAGGGCTTCCATACCAATGATTCTACACCCTCCCATCGTGTTTTTCAATGACCAACGCGCGAGGGGAGCCGATTACCCAATCCCCGGAAGGTTCATCTGCGGCGATTTCTTTTTCTCCTTTTTCGGCTTCGCCATCTCGCCGGAAATCAAACTGGACACCGCAGGCCCGGAGGTGAAGGCCATCCCGATCTCCATCGATATCACCACGAAGCCGAGGAAGGCGACCATTAGCGTATTGAGTTTCACCCCGAGGAAGTCCGCGAACACTTGAAACGATGCCTTCGCCTTCTCGCTCCCGCGCGCGGCCACCGCATAATCCCGGCGCATATCCGAGATGGACTGAATCAAGGCGTCCTTTTCTGCGTCCTTACCTTTCCCGACACGGTTTCGGCGCTCCCGTAGGTCGCGGATCTCCCGCGTGATTTGAATTGATCGCTCGGAGACGCCGACCGTGATATTCGAGATCTGCCCGGTAAGCGCCTCGATCTGCCGGTCAATGCTCCGGCGCTCCCCATCATTATCCTGGGTGGGGTATTTTTGAAGTCGCTCCTCGGCGTCCTTGATCCTCATGGCGAGTTCATACTTTGCCCCGCCCTCCCCATCGACTTTCATGGCCTGCCGTTCGATTGTCGAGATCCCAAAAACAAGCGAGGCAATGGACGATAGCCCGGCAAACATGAGGTATAGCGCCACGAGATACGCCTTCACGTTATGGCGTGTCTGCATGGCGTTCCCGATCTTGGCGAGAAAGTAGATTTTCATGGCGTCCATGCCGAAACCTACCACGGCCCATATAACGCCCTTCGGGATCGAGTCCCCGAAGTCGTAAAACAGAATAACCGTGAAAATCGTGCTCGTGACCGCGAACGGGTAGAAAATGATTTTCGATAGAAAGGTGGTTGACTGAAGCCGCATGGTGACCCCCCAAATGGATCATTGACGCCGGGGGATTTGGGCCCCCGGCATCGCGGATATCATAGCATGGCTCGTCATACCGTATCGGCGCTCTTGGAGATCATCTCTCGTAAATTGTCCAAGTAGTGGATGGCACATTTGAACCCTTCCCCGCAACGGCACAGCGAATTGTCAAACTGCTTGCGCTTCCAGTCGTTGCGAAGCCAGTGCGATATTTTTGCCGCCTCGCCACGGTCATAGCCTTCATTGATTAGTGTCTGCAAAAACTCCATCGCGTTGGGGCGCATCTGCCCCGGTTCAAGTTTGTGACGGACCCTATATTGGTGCTGGTATTCAACCTCCCGCCTTCGCACCTCGTCATAACCTAGAATCTCAATCCGTTTGTCGCGAGATGTTCCGCCGGACATTTTATGCTCCCCTCGCCCATGGGTTTTTTTGAAATGGTTGGCTCGACCGAGCCGCCCCGTAAAATCTAACGGCCTCGTCATCTGTTTTGAAATATCCTAATTCGATGAAATGCCGGATGGAAAGCGCCTCGAACCATGGCCGCCTGATCTCCGCGAGTTCATGGCATGGAAGGCTTGATTTTCCGACACCGTGAATCCGGCGATATCTTGGCGCGTTGCACACAGTAACGGCATTCCGCGGGTCAAACCGAACCGGGATATTGGCGCGGGTGATGAGATGGTGGGCGCATAGTTGCGCTTGATCCGTTTCCCCGCAAGCGATACAGGACCCATCCCGTTCAATGATTCGCAGTTTGAAGGCGCGATCCTTTGAGGCGTGTTTCACATGGCCCCCAAGCGGTTGAGAACTAGGCGCAGGCGCTTATGTTCGCTAGGTGCGAAGCGGAATACACGCCAGCCTTCCAGCGTTGCTAAAGAATCCTTCTCGTAATCCCGCAACCTGCCGCCACCGCTGGAATGGCCCATCACCTTCCCGGCCCTGTAAGCCCACAATCCCCCATCCACTTCAATCGCCACCTTTTTGCGGATGCAAGCGTAATCGAATCGAAACTTGCGATCCGGTATGGCGGCGTGTTCCGGCTTCCATGTCCAGGTGCTTTCTTCCAGCACCGCCTCAATTTTGGCGTGTTTACTCACGCTCACGCCCCGCCACGATATCGGCCACCCGCACCGCGAGTTCATCCGGCAGATCCCGCGCAAGGTCGGCCAGCAGGTCGATAATCACCGCCGCTTCCGCGTGTGTGAATCCGTCATTTTCGAGTTTGGTCATGGTTCGCTCCTAAGTAAATTATCGTCATTATGGGCGCGGGCTTTAGCGTTTTTTATGATCCCAAGTGTCTGTTTTTCGATTTGGCTCACTCCAACCCTCATTCTCTGACATGCGGATAGAATCCACGCGCCACCACTTCGCCGCATGCTTCCATTGCGTATTCCATTTTTTGATACGATCTATTTCAGCGCGGGCGGAGGCGAGTAGCCCACCTACTCTGTCCCTATCCTCGACAACCTCCGAGAGTTTTTCAAGAATCAAGGATGCAGCGCCCTTAGCCTCCCCGGGCGGAAGAAATCCGATCTCATTCCTCAATTTTGAAATCACATCCGCGCTTTCTTTTTCCATTTCATCCCCCCTGCGCCGCTGATGGGTCGCGTGGTTTGTAGTTGTCAACCTCGTTGCACATCCTAATGCACCCAGCGCATACATCGCCGATTAATTGACCGTTAAGGTGGGCGCATCCATCGCACGACTTCCCGCGCTTCAGTTCATCGCGCTCGCGTTCCACCTGGGCGAGGCGGTCGGTGAGTTGCTGGATGGCGGCGAGGTGGTCGGAGTATTCAACCCACCCGCCACCTTCATGCTCAGCAAAGCATGCTGTCGATTTAAATGCGTACCGTTTCATTTCTTGCTCCCCTTGCGCTTGGCGCGTTTGAACGGATTCGGCAACGTGCGGAAATGGGCGAGTTGGGCGTTCCGTGCGGCGGCCCATGCGGCGTCCCGTGCGGCGGCCCATGCGGCGGACCATGCGGCGTCCCGTGCGGCGTCCCATGCGGCGGCCCATGCGGCGTCCCGTGCG
>ERZ1292625.1013-Hain-H41-01um-R1-1013-length-37050-cov-24_pt1 | contig 37050 bp, 57 predicted proteins | sample MGYA00564400_ERZ1292625 | MGnify/ENA primary metagenome ERZ1292625 (study PRJEB36523, sample SAMEA6512639) | groundwater metagenome | collected 2019-01-08 | study: AquaDiva: Metagenomics assemblies of 32 groundwater samples
CACAGAACGTCTTCCTTGCCCAAGCAACCTCTCCCTCTATAAACGAACATCTCTTTTGATAATTAACCTTTACATCTATCACATACTTTTACTAATAACCCGTCATCGTATTTACACTTACAAGGATTATTCTTCTCCCATTCTTCATTCATATACTGGATAATCCATTTACCTACATTTCCTTGATAAAATTCAAGTTGCTCCTGTGTTATTCCTTGCATCTCTTTGATTCTATCTGATGGTTTTTTCATATATTTATACGCATTCTTCAACGATGTTCTTATAATTTATGTAGTAGCAGTCTCTTTGGACTTTTCGCTTATACATTTGAGCTATATCTTGCTCTATTTCTTCGACCATTTTTATGTGTTGTTGTAATTGTCGGTCTTTACGTTGTTGTTTTGTTTCTTTCATAATATTATCTTGCAAACCGAATTATTAAATTAGCAAACGTATTTATTATTAGTAGCCACGTTATGAACTTTATTACTAGCGGAGCTTCTTTGTAAGTTTTGAGTAATTTCTTTGTTAAGGGTTCTTTTGGCATAAAATTTTCATTAAAAATAATTATCTACTAATTTCCAAAACCAATTCATATTTTCTATGCAGATTTCACAAAGACTGTGTTTTCCTCTGTATTCTGGACTGTAAAAATGTAGTGTGTTGCATCGTTTGCATATGAAGTTATTGTATCTTGGAAATTTTCTCATATATTTTGATTAAAGCCCTGTCATTAAATTTATATAATACGCATATCCTAGTAGACCACCTATGAATGCAGAACCTATGAAGTTGTATATTGTGTTTTTCATAAAATTATTTTTTAAGTTTAATCTCTATTGGTTGCTGACCAACTTCTTCAGCAATTTGCTCTAACATATCTAATGTTTCATCCCAACCATAATGTTCTATGAAATTTTTTAGCTCTGTTTTTAGTGTCATATATGTTTAGTTGTTAGTTAAAAAATAAGTCTTTTGGTAATTTGTCTATTGTTTCTTTTACATCTTCAATTATTTCTTCCACTGTGCGAGTTTTAAGTTTGCTACTTCCTTCGTATTCGTAATCCCATAAGTGAGAGTAATCACAACCTATCTCATCTACATCTCTTTTGCCAATTCTACTACTCATATGACCGTTCCAGAAAGTTAAACCACAGTGCATTTCAACATCAGGATACATTTTGTAGTAATCAACTCTTGGTTCGTAAACATTTCCGTCTTTAGTAGTAAGTTTTCTTGTCATTACTAACTTTCTAGGCTTAATGAATATGTAGTAGTTCCACTTATAACCATCATTAAACTGTTCAGTTTCAGGAGTATATTCTCTGTTCCACTTTACAATTTTGAAACAAATACCTTTATATGTTCCTTCCCAAACTGTGTGGTCTTTTATTTTTGGTTTTTCTTCCATGCTTTTATTCTCTTTAATGATGTACTTGCGGGGAAACTTAGGCTTAATCTCTGATTGACGTTTTCACGTTTGATGCTTCATAAACCATATTTCCCCCGACAGTACACCATTTCTTTTAATTCTCAGACTGGGGACTAGCCAATCTCTAATACACTTATTATATGCCTACGCATACTTTAACACAAGTCTAATATGTGGATAACTATTTCTGCTTACTGAGCAAATCCATATAATCTATTAAATCCATCTCTTTATCTATTGCTTTCTTTCTAAATCTTTTATGTGCTTCTTTTCTTACTCTGATTTGAGTTGTTGTTTTATCTTTTTTATTCATTGATTCCTTGATAGTATTTTAATAATTCGCAATAAAAATCGTATGCCTTTGTTGTTTCCTGTCGGTCTTTTTCTAGTTTATCCATGTAAGCCTGTCCTTCTTCTCTTAGCATTTTCTTGTAAGCCTCTGCACCCATGCCTCCGTGCCAAATATTACAAGAACTACATTGCCAGCGAAGCACTCTCATGTCGTACTTTAGATTTGCTCCTAGTACAGACTTTGGGAACGGAACGTGTCCAAGTTGGCAGTTAGAACCAATCAGATTTTTAGCGGGGCAAGTGTAACAGTCTTTCTTGTACCATAGTGAGGCTACTCTTCTACATTCTTCCCATAATAGACGTTGGATTTTACTTATTGGTTGTTTACCTTTTTTAGCTAGTTTTGTTCTTTTCATTTATTGTAGATTTTCTACGATATACTCTTGTTCTAATAATTCCTTTAGGTCATCTTCTTCGCCCTCTCGGTAAAGTCTTAGTTTGCGGTCAAGATATACCACGTCTTTTAAGAATTGTATGTTGTCGTGTTCTTTGATGAACGGGTATTTTTCTTGTAAGAGTAGTTTTAAAGCATCGTAAATATGTTTTACTTGTTTATACTTAGGGTCAAGCTCTACTAGCTTGTTTGTCCTTGTATTCCAGTATTCTACATTTTCTTTAGAGCGTTTCATAAGATTTTAAATATTCTTCTGTTTGTTCTTGGCTTGGAAAAGGTAAGTGTATTTCAAACTTCGCTAAGTGCCGATTACATTCGTCGTATACCTCGTTGATTTGCTTTGAAGTTAGTTGCGTTGTGCTTTCTTTTCCATACTTTGCTTTTGCGAACGCTCTCCACATCATCTTTACTGTTTCCATTGTAAAGTCGGCTTCTATATCTTTGATGAATGCTTTGACTGTTATCCCTGCATTTGAGAGTTCTGTAGCACATTCTTGACACCATTTATGCAAGGCTCTATTTTGAGCTAAACTTCGTTGTTTGGACACTTTATCGTCTTTTGGTGTTTCCATGGTTTAAATCGCAAGAATGGGGCTTAGAAGGGTATATCTTCAGGGTTTATATCTTCTTCTGGGTACTCCATACCCTCAATAGGAGCAGTTTTAATATTTTGTGGTTTTGAACTGAATGGTTCAATCGGTTCTCCATTATAAATTAGTGTAGCTAAATCTATAACTGCATCTGCCATTTTTTGCTTGTTCATTGTTTTTAATGCTGGGCTGTTAGCTATCAACATACTTGCATTATTCTTTGCCCACATCCATGCACTTCTATCTTGTGCTTGAGCTATGTTTTGTGCTTTCTTATCTTGTGCTACACCTATCATGTCCGACTTCTTTTCCATAATTCTATCCATGTTTGGTTTACCTCCTCGTGGTGCAACTTGAGTTTCTGATATTAGGTTTAGGTACTGACCTTTTGGTTCTAACTTTCCACGAATGATAGAGTCTGCTTTAATGTTCGCAAAATCAGGGAAGTCACTAAATATGTTTACTTTTTGTTCTAAGTCTTCTCCTTCTACAATGATTGATAGTGCCTTGAAAGGTTTGCCACCTGCTGTTGTTTTGTCTGTTGTATTTACTACTTTTATATTTTTAAACATTTTATTATTCGTTATTTTGTAATTCTCTAAGTAATTGATAAGCTATATGTAAATTCGTTCCACTTCTAGGTTGTATTCCACTTTCACTGTCCTTGATATATTCTTCGGCTAATAATGTTTCTAGGAAGTCTACTTGCTGGTCGTTTAGTTCTAGTGTCTTAGGCATAAATTTTTTCGTCTATCTTAACTTCTACTAATTCGTCATCATAGTCGTCTTCTCCGTTACTGTATTGATTGAAGACTAGCTCGACCTTTTTGTTCTCTACTCGGTGAATGTCTATGAAACCATACTTGGTGTAGATAGTATCTTGCTTTGTATTACTATTACACTTGTTTAAAACTTCACTAACTAAATTTCTTGTACTCATATACTTTTTTAAATTATTCCCATTTGTTAGACTAGAACAAATGTCTATATGTATATCTTATGCCTACGCATACAAATGTCAATATATAAAAATATTACAACTGTGGATTATACTTTTGTCAAGTTGGACTTTTTCTCCCTCCATTCTTTACATTTTGCATAAGTACATGCCCTACAAGAACGATTCCCATTTTTTCTTATCATTAAATTGTGGCCAGTAAAAGAATGCCCGTACATACATTCTTTTTTTGCTTTATTTAAAGCCCCTACACCCATACTATTTTCTAAACTATTTTCTTTTGGGGATACTTGCCGTAAATGTTCTGGATTAACACAAGCACGATTTCGGCAAATATGGTCTATGACTTTCCCTTTATATAATTTTCCTGTATATAGTTCGTAAGCAAATCTATGAGCCAACATATTCTTACCTTTCAATGAAAAATGACCATACCCACCTGTATTTTTCCCTCCTCTCCATTCTATACAACCATTTGGCAAAGATTCTAGGTTCATTATAAACCTTTGAGTATCTGATAACACTTCTATTGAACCACTATCTCTTAATATTTGATGCACTCTTTGTCTGCTAACTCCTATGAGTTTCCCTATTTCTTTATAAGTCATTCTTTTTTCCCTACTTTCTAAGATAAATTTTTCTTTTTCTGTCATATTAAGTATAATAATTTATCTATTGACAAAAGTCAAGCTCATACAGAAAGTCAAGCATAGATATTACAAAACTGGGGATAACCTACTTATTACTTTCAAAGAAGGCTTTGGCGAAGTTCTGTGAACATAGACTTCTAAACTCCATATCACTATCTACATTTGTAAAACAATCAAATTCTCTAATAAATCTTTTGTGATTTTTGTGCATAAAAGCGAGTGAAGGTTTTCCTCTCCCTGGTCTAGTATATAACTCTGGTATTTTTATTACATACTTCCATTCCCAAAACTTCCTCTCTGGAATATTGAATTTGCCCCATAGTGCTGTCTGCTTAGTCCACGGGCTACCATACCACCACGGCTCGTACTTATAATTCGGCTCGCCTAAATAGTTTTTCAATACTCCTCTAGCGGGATTTTCTATCACCCAGAAAGTAGGGTTGGCTTCTGCAATTATCCTCTGACATTCTTTTACTAAAAACATTCCTTCGTCTGGATTTCTGGCTTTTCCGTTACTACGAGCTGTAGAAAATTCTAGGCACACAGGGTTTGCAATTACTCCATAAACATTCTTTGGAGGGTGATAGTTTTCTACACCTATCTTACTTCCGATAAGTCGGACATCATATCCTTGCTCTCGGTAGATTTGAGTATCAGAGCCTGTGTCTGCACAAAGATGAAGTATTATTTTTCTAGGGAAACACTTATCACAAGCTATTGCGTGTTCTGTGTTTGGGTTACTTTGTTGTAGTCCGTGTATCGGACAATGTATTGATGCTTTCATTTAATATTTACTTCTTATCCACCTTTTTAATCTCCATTGGTCGCCCAACCAAAGCCAAGCCTGTAGATAAAGTAATGTTTTAATTCTTGCTTTCATTTGTTTTCTTCCCTAGCTATTAGCTTCTTATAAATCTCTATTTTCTTTAACATATTCTTTGCTACTATTTCTAACGTATTGCCCCAGCATTGTATCTCTGTCCTATACTTCCAGTCTTTTATATCGTGGTCTTTTCTACGGTCAACTTTTCTAATGTACCTTATGCACCACTTCTTACCGTTATCTCGTGCTTTAATTCTAAGTTGATGTCCACTCACTTCTATTGGTAATTGTTCTATATAAGATTGTTCTTTCATTTTATTTTTGTTCCGCCAAAGAAACATTGGGAGAAAGTCTTACGTTTTAATGTCTTAGGGTCTCTCGTGTAGCTGTAATCAAGGCAAGTCTTATACCAGATTCTAAGGTCGTCTACTTCTTTTAATGCCCTCAATTTCATTCTAACTGCTATAAATAGCACAGGCTCTTTCTTTTCTTTATTGCGGTCTTTGTTAATCCTGTCTACGAAACACTGGACGGCTTTTGCATACTCCTTATTGCGTTCTTTTCCTTTCTTACTCAAATACTCCTTAGCTCCAGTGGCTTGAATCTCTTCTAATCTTTGTTGGAATAAGTTTGACAGCTCCATTTTGTTTACTTAACTCTTAATAATTTTTGTAATCGGTTAGTTTAGCCACGCTAGTTTTAAATTCCTCGTATGCTTTTACTCTTTTATCTTTACTGAAATAATTTAGTTTCTCTGTAAAGTCTGCCAGTATATTTTTAATGAAACTTTCTCTTTCTTCTGTGAGTTTTTCAATGACTTGCTCGCTTAATTCTTGTTTGTGACTATTCCATTTAGTTGAATAATACTCTTCAAGGAATTTCTTTGTTATATCATCAATTATTCTTTCTTTTACTCTGCTCTTGATACTGTCTTGTAAACCTCTGTCTAACTTAATTACATCTACAAGTATTTGATTTAAGTCTAATTCTAATTTGTTTTCCATATATCTCTATAATGTTATATACCCTGATAATAGTTGGGGGTTACTTAGTTTTTAAACTTTTAATTAAATCTCTCTTTAGAGCAGATTGGTAAAATTCAGATAGCAGTTTCATACATTTTCTACATTCGGGATACCACTCTTTTAAAAATGCCCGCCTAACTTTATTTTCATGACACCTTCTGCATTTATATACTAGTTGTTCTTTCATTTAATTTTGTTTATTTACTTGTAATAGACTAGCCTTTCTTTTTTCCCATGACTTTTTACCTAGTTCGCTGAAGTGTTTTTTTATTTGGTATTCTGCATTTACATTCTCTGGCATCAAGTCATTATCAATAATTAGTTTCTCTACTGCTACTTTTGCAAGAGCTGACCAAGAAAACAGTGTTTCTTTAGGTTTTGCTGTGTATAATCTTTTGGGATGTTTTGCTTTACCTCCTGACTTCGCTATTACTCGCCCATCAGAATGAAAAACAATTTCTCTTAAAGAATAGTTCGCTATTTCTATTAAAGTTTCTAAACTTCCGAAAGCAGTCTCATTACCTACCTCATTATTTTCTTTATTCATACTTCTATTATATCAAACGAACGAACCAACGCAACTAAAATATGTGGATAAACTCCTCCCCCCTCTTGTTGCAAATAAAATATGGTTTTGGGGGTTAGTTATTAAGTTTATTAACACTTTTTTCCACAAACATCGGTGGCTGACATTCTGTGCAGATTAAAGCGTTCTGTATCTTGTTTAAATCTAACCTCCTGTATCTTTTTTTACACGACTTACATTTTGTCCAAATATTTTTCATTTCTCTTTTTCTATTAACTTTAATAAGTACTTATTCCAAGACAAGCCCGACCTTTTTCTTTTGTCTTTTAACTTCTTCCAAGTTTCTTCGTGCATTCTTATTGTTTTGTTTTTATATTCTAAATCTTTCATATTTACGCCATTGCAATAGCCATTACTAAAACCCAACTCTCATTCTATCCGTTCACCAAAGTTAAGCCGTCTACTTCTAAGGTAAGCTATTCCAGACACCCCTTTAAATAAGTTAGTGTTTGAAAGGATATTTGAATGTAAAGAGCAAAATCTTAACTTCGGAGCCACGTTTCGACAGTTGCATCGCCTATCACTTATTAAGTCCTGATAGTCTCTTGCACAGAGGTTGGGTGGACTGGTTATTTTAAGTACCTGTGGGGAAATATTTTTTACTAGAGAGCGACTCTAGTCATTCTCGGCACACTACTTTATCAAATGTATTTCGTGTGTAAAATATTACCTAGTAGTTCCCCCAACGATACTTAAAACAAAAAAACCCTTAGAGCGAGGGGCAAAAGACTGTTAAGGTCTCTCACCACACTCTCTAAAGGTTCTAATTTTATTCGAGTGTTCTCGCTCGTCAGCAATTAGCTAACATTTAAATTATATTACTTCTAAAAAACAATGCAAGTGTGGATAACTCCCATAACAATATACAAGTAGATATGTGGGGAAGATGGTGGTATAATCAGAGTATGAAAAAACAACTAAGTTCACACAGTTTTAAAGAAGTGTACCAGTGGCTAGGAATAGACTTAAACAAACTAGGATGTTTAATGTTAGATACAGAGCCGATTAAAACACAGTATTACCAGATGATGCAAGACGGAGTTACTGCGTACTTCCCAGAATACAAAGCGAAAAATAAAGATAGGTTTTGGATTGACGGATATGTTGGGAATGAACCACACGCAACACTACTCTACGGATTTTTAACAGAAGCTAAAAGCTATAAACCACACATAGAAAAAGTTTTAGAAGGCTGGACTATGCCGACGGTAAAAATAGCAGATATAGGATTTTTTGAAAGTCCGTACGAAGACGAAGAATACTATTGCATAGTGGCTCATTTAGAAGTTACAGACGAACTTTTAGAAGGACACCGAAGACTAGAATTTTTGCCACACATAAATACTTTCACGGGATACAAGCCACACGTTACCATTGCGTATATTATAAAAGACGAAGCTATACGAGATGACTTTATCGCACATCTTAAAAAGGAATTTGTCGGCAAAGAACTAAAAGTAACAGGATTAAATTACGGAGGAAATAAATAACTAGAGACACAAAAAACCTTCACCGATTAAAGTGAAGGCTTTTAAATACAATTTTGTACACAGTTAGCAAATCAATAGTTGCAATCACTGATATGGATATAGTAACACGTTTCTCTATTAAAAGCAAGAAAACCGCCTTTTATTGACGGTCTTTTGCAAAATATAAAGTTTTTATCGCTATACCTTTTCGACGAGGTACAGTTAAATTATAACGCAAAACACCACCTTTGCAAGTGGTGTGTGCGAGTCTATTGTAAAATAGTTAAGGAAGTAAGAAACCTTAACCTATTTAAAGATTAGCATATCTAAACTAAAAAACAACTCACTACGAGTTGTTTAATTAGGCTGTCTAGTTTGTCGTAAGGCCAAAATATAAATTATTATTTAAAAACTTTTTTTCAGTTGTACTTCTACAAGTTGTGTAGTTATAGCAGACACAACAGGGAGTCGAAACAATGTACATGTAGCAATCACTTGACAGCTTTTTGGATTGCTACTCTCATAAATTATACTCTCATGTTTTTGTCAAGTAAAATATTTCTGTGGATAAAAAGAAGCAACCCTAAGATTGCTTCAATGATTGTTGTACTACTCTAAAGAGAAGTAAACATAATACGATTAAAATAATCATGGGAAACGGAGCGATTGATACGTTCTTTTTTGGTGTTTTGGTACTTTGTGAGTTGGTGGTTTTTGTTCCTCTTTCTTTGCAGGAACTTTCTTGTTGAAGTTAAATTCAAGTTGTTTGCCAGGAATACCCGCAGGTTTAGGAACTAATTTAGTTGCCATGATATTTACTTTTAAAAGTGAAAAGAATTATTCAAACTAATTGTACTACTAATTTTAGTTATGGTAAAATTAAGAAATGAAAACAAAAGAAGATTGGTATAAATGGCATTTAGAAATACTTAGAGATGTCCTGATAGTTATGGCTTTAGTATCCTATCTTTTAACTTAAAAACTAAAAAACCCACAAGTTAATTTAATTACCTGTGAGCTTATTTAGGTCAACCACTTCTTCGAGTAAACATAAAAGAAAGGTCTTTTATTTGTGTGTAAACCAGTCGAGGGAGACACTATTTATTATATATGAATTTTCCTGTTGCGTAACTAGCTGAACCGAATATAAGCAAGTTTATAGCGTTGATGTATGTAGCATCTTCGGGACTGATAAGTCCTTTAAAAGCTAAGAATGCAGAAGTCGTTGCTATGATACCTTGAATGATATTTTTCTTTCCACTAAGCCATTTTAAAATTGTAATCATGTTTTTATCCATTGGTTGATAATCGACCATTTCTTCGCTTAAGTCATATTTACAAAATTCGTCTTCGGGTAATTTGTTCATTTTTAGTCATCGTCTTCCAATATGGTTTGACTTGTGTCGTGTATTAAAACATCGATATCTAAATGTAAATGTTTCTTCGCTATCTCCAAGAAGAACGGTGTGTCCTTCCTAACGCTACACAACCCTTGTAGCATAGCTGTACGCTTGAAGTTGTCGCTACATACTAAGTCTACTGCTAACCCCCTTAAATGGCTAGAATTAGCCTTTCCACCTGCCTTAGCGTTCTCTTGTGGTGTCCTGAAACCCGAAGTAATTATAAATGGTGTTCCTGCTACCTCCCTAGCCTTGTCTAAGATAACCCAAAGGTCTGGGTGTAGTTTGAATTTTTCTACTTCTGCCACGCTAAACCACTTGTAAGGGTGACGGTATAGGAAGTTCACAAAAGGTTTTATGTTGGAAAGTGTCTGTGCATAGTTGCCATCTAAACTATTAGGCAAGTCGTTTTTATAGAAAGGAATTTTCTGTCCGTCAGGCATTACAGTTAAATCCATTTCGTCTAAAACTTTGCAACCTTTACTGTTTAGTTTCTGTGAAAATTCGTGAAAACACTCATGGGTTATTTTGTCCCAAACTTTGTCATTATCTACACACCATTGATTTATTGCTAGTTGGACGAAGCCAGTTTCTTTATACAACGGCTTAAAATTAGTCCATGAAGTAACAACTTCTGTACCTAGTAGTGGGTGATTTAAAGTATCTATATCCCATGCAAAAATTACACAGTCATACTCGCCCTCTTTAACGTACTTACGGCAATTATCTTTGACAATATCATCAAGTCCTAGATATGAAATTAAAGCAGGTTGTCCAGTCTTACTATTAAAACCTTGTGTCTTTTTATATTCATGTACACTTGTTAACTCGCTTACTGATTTAGTAAAGAAAGATATTTCAATACCTTTGTCGGTTATATACTTCTTGGCTTTTAAAAAGTCTTTTTTAGTATCTAATTTAGTTGAATCTAATACAAGTACTTTATACATAGCTTACCAATTTTTTAACTTATAATATTCATCTTTAGAGATAGGTGTGTGAGTTACTCTCCCATCTTCTTTTACCAAGATATAGTAAGTATCTGTTTTTTCATCCCATTTAACTAGCTCCTCAATCACTTCTTTTTCTGCACCTGTTTTTGAAGCTAATGAGAGGGCTTTTTCGAGATATTTATTCATAGGTTTATTGTATCAATTCTTTTTAAAAAACTCCACAAGAGCATAAAATCCTGCTGATACGGAAGCCACGAACCCTAGGATATATAAGGATACTTTACCGAAGCCTTGTACGTTTTTACCCATCTCTATTACAGGGGTAATTTCTTCTTTCCATGCTAGAAGTGTGGCGGCTAATTCTTCTTTACTTCTAGTATCGTCTTTAATGTAGTTATCTAATTTGTCGCTCAATGGTTTGAGCTTATCGTCAATAGTTGTTTTTATGTGTATTCCCATCTTATCTAAGATACTGGAAGCCACCAAACTTTCTTCTGAGTGAAGATTATTTTTAGCATGAGAAACAGTCTCTTTTATCTTGCCTTCTAAGAAAGGTTCAAGTGCTTTTATAAGTTGTTGTATTTGTGAGTCGGTCATTAGTTGATAATGTTAGTTGTAATTGTTTAGTTTGTCATTAGTTAAATAAAGGTTTGTTGTTAAATGTTATCTCTCCGTTCGGTTTGTGTACATAAAATACAGCACCATTTGTATTGTCCCTGAATGTCCCATTCTCTATTTCAGACATTAATTTTTTGACAAGTGCTTCAGTAGCTTTCTTTTTCTTTTGAGTAGGTAGGTCTAGTTTGTTTGAGGTAAATTCTTTGTATTGTTTTCCACCGTATGCTTGATATTGGTTTGGCATTTTTAATACTTCTTCTAAGGTCATATTTTTACCTCTTTTATTGAACTCGGCTACACGGTTTAAAGCTGTGTTTAGAATTACCCTAGCTTCTAACTCTTGTTTTTCAAGACTACGATTAGAAAGTTCCCCAAAAAGAATAGGGGTAAGTTCCTTTACATCTTTGTCGGTTATAGTTATACCTCGGTCTTTTTCTGTATAAGAATCTGTTTGTTTCGGAAGTTCTTTTTTGGTGTATTCCTCTTTTGAAGTAAGAAAAGGTAAAGTTCCTAAAGCACTAACTCCTAATACTGCTGGTTTGCCAAATCCACTTTGTTTGTTTTTTAATAAATTAGGTTTATTTCTAGGCACTATCTCTGTGCCTTGCTGTATCATTTTTCTAGTAGGTTGCTGGATAGTTACACCTAAAGCACCACCTTTATATTCAGGAAGCATTAGTTGTTCGTTGTTGACTCTGCGTATCGTTTGAGCAGGAGCTTCAAAGGAAGTTCTCTGAGGTGCTTTCATAGGCAAAGGAGAAAAAGTATCAGCTCCTTTCTTTGGTGCAGGTAATTGTAATTGTGGGACACCTCTAGTTGTCTTAGGTAACATTTCATCACCTATTTGGTCTAATCCTTCAAAGGCTTTTCTTAGATATGTTTCAGGATTATTTCCACGTTTAATAAGGCTAGATATACCACGCATTGTTAAACTCTTTGCTACAAGTCCAGGATTTGCTGTAATAAGTCCGTTTATTAGTTCCGCATTTGCAAACATATCAGAGTATTCTGCAAGTCCACTACCTTTTTGTCGCATTGCTTTTTGATATTGTCTAACTAAAGCATCTTCAATAGATTTAAGCCCTGCATACTCTTTACGGAAAGACTTATATTGACTTCCAAGTTTAGATATTTCATTGTCTAGGGTGTCTGTTGTATTTTTTACAAAGTCACTTACTACCCCTACTGCACCTTTTTCAGCACCTCCTGCAAGTCCGCCTAATTCTTCATTTAATAGTTTTATGTATTCTTGTATTTGTACTGGAGTAGCTTTTCCGTCAGGGAAGTTTCTATCTAGTTCAGACATAATACGGATAGCTCGGCTTCTTTTGGGAGAAGTTGTGATACCTTTGATGTATTTCTCTAAAGGTTTTGTTAGACTGCTTACTTCAATGCGTAGCCCCTGGTCGCCTGACTCTCTAGCAATATCATCATAGGTTTTAAAAACTGTTTCTTTTGCTTTAATCAAGCCTTTAATTGAGTCATCGAATATATCTTCTGATACTTTAGGGTCAAATCCTCCATATTTTTTAAGTACAGCTAGACCTTCTGCCATTTTTTGTGGTTGTGCTTGAGCCATTTTGACTGGTTTCTTACCGAACACACCAAGTGCTTTGGAGGTGTTTTTGACTACTTCGTCTTTGACTTCTTGTACGTTTATTTTAGGTTTAAAACCAAGTCCTTTAGCCACTAAAGGTGCTACCCCTCCTATTGCTCCACCTAATACACCTCCAGCAAGTCCACCTCCTAATCCTTTCACTGTTGCTTCTTCTAGGTCAGCTCCTTCGCTTGTGGCACGTCCAAATTCTCCCATAGCACCACCTAATGCACCTTCTTTTAATCCTACTCCTGCACCTTTTAATGCTTTTTGTCCTAAAGTAGCTTTAGCGATACCAGATACACCTTTAGTTACAGGAACGTACGAGGCAAGTTCAAGACCAGCTCCAACACTTTCTTTTAATCTTTGCCCAAAAGTGCCTTCTGTTCCGACTGGTTTTACTTCTCCAAGTAATTTACCTGAAAAAGGTTGAGTTTGCTCTTGACCTAAAGCAATCTGTCCTGCATTAATCAAGTTTGTAGCAAGTCTAGCTGGAGTCTTAAGTAATCCACGAGCAACAGAAGTGCCAAAACTAGGTGTTTCTTGTGGTGCTTCTGCTTGAGTTATTTTACTTGCACGATAATTTTCAAGCTCTGTTTTAATATCAGGTTTAGAACCATCAATAACCTTACTAGCTCGGTAATTTTCTAGCTCTATTTTCATTTGTTGTGTTTTGTCCATTATGCTATTTTAGTGCTACTCTCCTTTTGAGCAATAGCTTTAGTTAGACTTTTAATGTCAATATCTGCTATTTTAGTATTCTGTGATTTACCAACCATTTTAATTACATCTTGTATATATTTGTTTGTATCATTTTCACTTGGTGGGGCGTATTTTGATATAAACTGTGCAAGTGTCAATCCTCGTGAAGCATCTAATTTAATTTGATTCTCTAGTGCTTTTATTCCTGCTTCTACTGTTGGGAACTTTGCAAATCCTCCTTCTCCTTGTACTGCTCCTGCTTGTCCTGCAAATCTTAGATTTCCTGGATTGTTGTTTACATAAGCTAACCTTGACGATTCAGGTATGGAAGCTGTCGTATTTCCAACGGAGTTAAAAGACATTTTTAAGGCATCTATTTCGCTTTGTGAATATCCTTTACTCTTCAGAAATGCTTCTTCATCTGGTGCAATACTATTATCCTTTATTGTATCTAGTCCGTCTTTTAGTTTTACAAGTTCTGCCCTGAAGTCTGCATCTGATAAATTTCTTTCAACTGCTGAAGCTGCGTTTTCTAAAAGTCTTTGTTCTGCATCAGAAATTGCACCAGTTCCTTTAAGAAGTTTTATGTTATCTAAAGAAAGAAGTCCTTTTAATTGATTAAATTTGTTCTTAGCGAGTGCTGCATCTCCTGTTAAACCTCCCAAAAATTGGTCTGTAAGCCCTGATATTCTACTAAGTCCTGGATTTAATAAGAGTTCGTCAATTACTGATACTACTTGCTTACTAATTTCAGATTGTGGTTTATCTTGTGTTGTTACACCTTGGGCTACTGCGTTTTGATATTGGTCTGGTACATCAGTAATCTTCCCACCATTCTGTACATATTTAACCCAAGCATCTGTTTGTGGGTCAATTCCAGGGGTATATGCACCTCCTGTATTTGTGCCTATGCCACCTCCTGCTATTATATTACCTTGTGCATCGTATCTAACTTGGTCTTTTCCTAGAGTAAACCCTTCTGCACTCTTGCCACCTGCAATAACCTTGTAACTTCCATCATCCTGTTTTTGGTAAAGTTGTCCTCCAACTTCAATAGGTTTGGTTTCGTCAAGTATCTTACCTTCAAAGTCTACACCTGCTTTTAAGGATTCCTGTGTAGCTTTTTGAGCATCTTGAGCGATTCCTATTTCACCTAATAATCTTTGTGCTTCTGGTTGTGTTTGTCCTAATAGTTTTTCTTGTGTACCTCTTACGATAGAAAGTGGAATCCCTCTACCTTGTCCTTCTAACCCTGCTTTAGATTTTGCAATATTAGCTACATAATCGTTGTAGACTTGTTTTGCTTCTTTAATATCAGAACTTTCTTTTAAAGAATCTATATAAGATTTATATGCAGAAATATAAGCATCTTTTTGTGTTGGTTTTGGTGCTGTGGTAGGTGCAGTTTGTACAGTTCCTTTTGGTGCTGTAGGGATTATTCCGTTAGTAGGATTATATGGGTTTAGTGGTGCTTGTGGAGTATTTGTAGGTTGTGGACTTGTTACTTTTGGAGCTGGAGTATCCATAGTAGTTTGTACTGGAGTGGTTGGTTTCTTTAAATTATTCAAGTAAGTAGAATATGCTGACCCACTTGGTGAAAGTGGTTTAGGGGCTACACTCATATTTACTTTAGGAGTAGTCGCCGCAACATTTGATGATAGTATAGGATTACCAGTTGGAGTTGGGTAAAGAGGTTTTTTTAAATTGTTTATGTATTTTGTTTGAGCTAATGCCATATATTTATATTATATACTATTAATTAAAGCCAGATGAATCTTGCATAGGGAAATAATAAGGGACTCCTTGGACAGATGCAGACTCGCTACCAAAAGGAGCGATATATGCACCTTCTTCTGTTTCGCCCTCGTTTTCCAACATTTCAAGAATTATTCCACCGTATTCACTGGTGTATCCTGCTTCTTTTCCTCCGTCATACATCATCCAGTATGTTTTAGCTCTGTCTAATGCTCCTTCTTTTTGCCAGTACAATGCACAAGAACGATAAACTACGGCTATGTCATAGGCTTGGGGGATTACAGAACATTGTCCGATAGTATAAGCTGCCGAACCTGATGCGATTGCGTTGCCTTCGTAAGGTTTAGTTAAAATTATGTGTGTTGAGTCTATGTAGTCAGCTATTTCATAATCAAAACCATCTCCACCATTCGCTGCGGTAGTTTGGGTTATGTTTATGTATCTTCCTTCCATATCAAGTGTAAAGGTTGTACCAGAAGCAGTTACTATTGAGCCACCACCAGAACCGTTTACTGTTATTGTAGTTGTTGAAGCCGAAGTTGTAGCATCACTCCAAGTTACGGCTGTACTAGAGTTTGTAAAAGTAGCTTGTCTAAATTCTCCATTAGAGAACTTTATTTGATATGTACCAGTGGGTAACCCCCAAGCACCTGTAAGAGTTCCTGAAGTTGCCCCAGAAGCCACGATAGCTGTGAAAGTATCTGTATAGGGGACAGATACGATTGTCCCTGTAGTGTAGTCTGCAATACTTAGATTTCTTATGTTTAATCTTCCACGAAGTCTTATGAGTTGCCCTGTAGTTGAGGGGATAGGTTGTATTTTAAAAGTGGTGTTTTCAACATAAGTGAAATAAGGTAGGTTTTGTGTTCCTAATCTGTATTGAAGTACCTTAGTCCATATTTTAGGGTCGAATATCATAGTTGGAGTGTAGACTGTATCAGTAGAACTACCTGTACCAGAATATACCCACATATTTATGAGCTTTCTAAACTTATTAGGTATTTGGTAAGTTTCTGTATCTTCATAAGTATACATATCGTGAGTGCTTTCTAAAAAGCGTAGTTTTCCACCTTGTAAATTACACACAGTGTTTATACTGTTGTTGATATTTGTGTCTATGATAGCCATAGCCGCAGTATTGCTTGTAGGTACTGCTACTTCTGCTGCTACGTTATTTCTGAAAGTTGTATATGAGCGTTTTATGTTTGCCATTTTATTATTGTTAAGTTTGTAATCCTTGGTCTATATCTGTGTATTCAAAGAAATAGACTACTTTTTCTAATACTGGAGCATCTGTAGCACCGCTACCAGTAGCCCAAATAAATTGTGGTTGTAATGTTGAAAAATCTCCAAGAGGTATCGTGCTTGTTCCACTTGCCCTAAAATCTAATACTTGTTTCTGCAAGTTTGTAACTGTAGACGTTGCAGAAAGAGTTACAGAACCACCGTCTTTATCTAAAACAGTATTTAAAGAGAATGTTCGTCCACCTGTAGCTGTAGTCATAAAATATAATTCTACTTTTTTAAGTCTTCCTCTTTTTCTTTCAGGGAATGTTGGCGTAGCTACTTTCCCATAAGCACTTGGAGCTGCTGCGTAGTCGGAAGACCCATACTGAAGCCCAAAACCGTTAGCTTGTGTTCCATTTGAATAGTGAAGTAAAAACACACTACTAGAAAATAATCTACAGATACCTGATACTCCTGAGCTAGAACCTCCTATGTTTCCAAATATAAAATTTTCTCCAAATTGGTTTTTTGCATAAAAATAAGTATTTCCACCGTTCCAATATATATCTTGTTCGACTACCTCAACTCCACCACGGATAGGAAGTGTCCCTGTACTATATGTCTGTAATACTTTAAATCCACCATTTATTATTGCTTGTAATTTATAAGTACCTGCTTGTGTTTGTGAACGTCTACCTGAAGTAAATGCAATAACTGTATCGTTCCAGTTAGCCATTTCTGAAACATAATTATCGTGTAAGTCATAAGCATAATCAAAATCTAGGTCTAAGTAATTCCATTTATATGCTTTAGCTGAACCTAGATATTCAATAGAAGAACTCGCTGAAGGTGCATAGTAAGCACCAATTAAAAGTTTTTGGTCGTTAGATTTGCAAAAACAAGTTATTATCCATCCTTGTGGGAGGGTGAGAACTGCAGGATAAAAAGTACCGTCTGCACCTGTTGCCCCATCATAAGCGTGTACAAAGTTTCTATCGCCCATATATAAAATATCATCATCCCCAACTATTAGTGGATGTGGTGCTGATTTTCCACCTGTTAAGTATGGTGCAGCAAGTGGTGAGGCTGGAATAGTAGACATATAATCATCATTAAAAGTATCTGCTGTCGGATTATATATACCAACATCCCAATCTGTGTTGTCTGAAAATGAAAAAAATGTTAGTAATGTCGGTGTACTAGCTACATTTGCAGTATAGTTTACTATATCACTACCTGTTTCATTAGTGTGTGCGTGGTCTATTGTGTGGGGGAAAGGTGCAGTTGTTGATATTGTTCCTGCTGGTAAAGCCAAATCTAATTTATGTACTATTCCACCACCTACCCCAACCCCATTACCCGCAATAAGGTAAGCATTTGCACCATTTATAACTCCATTCCTTATTAAGGAAGTTACTTGAGCATTGTTTGTTACATCCTGTGGATTATAGGAAGGTGAAATGTAGCCTAAAAATCTTAACGGGTCTACTCTATCTGAAAATGCAAAACCACTGCCTAGTTTTCTATTAGAAGAACCTCCTGAAGTTGTGTCTAACCCAGCTAACCAGTCATCTTGGTCATAAGTTATCGTTCCTCCATTTTGGTTAAGATTTATTTTCATATATTTATCGATAAGTGCCGTTATGTGCAGGTCGGTAGTAAATACAAACGTGTACCCCTGCTACTGCTGTTAATGTTCCACTTGTTTTTAGTGCTACACTTTCTCCTATCTGTAAGTATCGTATATCCGAAGCTGTTGAAAGGTCTCTGCCTTGTTTGTAGACATAAGTATTAGCTGTACTTTTTAGATTAAATGTGGAAGCTAGTACTGTAGTTCCTGCTGATATTGCTGTACCGTTTGGTACTTTTACTACATCTAAAGTCACAGCTCCACCATCACTTCCTGCTGTTTCGTGCTTTTCTAATACACCTATTATTTCTAATGCTACTTGTCTTGCAGTTAAAACATACCCATAATTTGTAGATGTAGCAGCTGAAGTACCAGGAATAGTAATACATTGAATGTAACTATCCTTGTTTTGTATATCTTCAAATTGTATGGTTGTTAAATCTTGCATTTTAATTTAATTTCAATACCCAATACTCTGTACCCGTTACAAAGTTGTTGCCTCCAGCACTCGCAAAACGAAGTGATGTTAATTGAGCTGATGTATCTGTATATTGTCCATAATTTATAAATCTTTTTGTATCTCCAACTGTTCCTGTATCTTGAGAAAATGCTTCAATTTGGGCAGACATTGTATAAGTCTTTAAGGGATTAATTAAAATCTTAATCCAGTGATGTTTAAAGTTATCGCTAATACCTATTCTCCAACCTCCAGCATTCTCCCCACCATAAGTTTGAGTTGCAGATCCAGAGATGTAGTTAAACCCACTGTAATTAGAATAGTAAGAAGAAGCAAAGTCAGCATTTACTCTAAGAGATGAAATATAGTCTGCTGTTGTAAATTCAACTTTGAGTATTATCATATAAGCGTTTACAGAATCCCCTGTTAAACTTGAGATTGTAAAGTTGTTTACTCCATTTATTGTAGCATTTGCAACTTCTGTCCAAGCTCCACCCCCTGCAGGTGCAGCACTTGTCCAGTTTGTACCGTCAGAAGTCATTATATTCCCTGAAGTTCCAGGTGCTGCGTAAGTTTCAGTAGAAGCTACGAAGTTTGTACCATTACCTTTTAGAATTTTATTTGAAGTTGCTGCACCATTTATTTGTACTCCTGTTGTAGCGTTTACTACTGGAGCTGAAACTGATGTTGCGAAAGATGGGGCTGTTAAAGAAGAAAGAATTGCTGTTCCTCCTACTGTCGGCATATTTGTGCTTTCTAAGTCTACTGTCCATACCTTTGTTACTCTTGCACCAGTTGCACCGATTGAACCAGTTAGAGTTAGTGAGTTTGTGCCTAAAGCTAAAGTAGTAGCACCGCTTCCACCTATTGTCAGAGTATTTAATGAATGAGTTAGTGTTGAAGCCCCTGCATTGAAGTTTATGACTGCACCACTTGCTAAGAATAGGTCAGAGAAAGCCGTCCCTGAAGCTCCTAAAGCTCCACTGTCGTTAGCTGTGGCTAAAACTGATGGTGTTATTATGCTTGTAGCAAAAGTAGGTGCTGTTTGCATTGCGACTACTGTTCCAGTTCCTGTAAGTGTATATTCTCCTACTACACCTGCGTTGTTATAAAGTATTCTAGTGTCTGTTCCACTTGTTATTGTAGTTGTTCCAATAGTTATTCCACTAGCCCCTGCACTTGGTGTGTATGCTTCCCATGCTGTACCTCCTGCATTTATTCTTATTGAGTTTCCTGCACCTGGAGTTAAAGCTGCGAAAGTGTTAGCAGAATTTGCTATGAGTAGTGACAATGCTGCAATAGATGTTAGTCCTGTACCTCCGTAACCAACACCGATAGTTCCGACATCACCTGAACCGATTAATGTAGCACCTCCTACTGTTTTAATATCTGTGCCTGATACTGCTGCACTTATTGCTGTGCCATTACCTTTAAGAAGCCCTGTAATTGTTGTTGAAATAGTTATTGCTGGGGTTGAGGTTGCTGTTGCTACTGTACCTGCGAAACCGTTTGCTGATACTACTGATACACTTGTAACAGTTCCCACACTAGCTCCGTTAAGGTCTACATACAGACGACCTGTTATTTCGTCTCCTTGTGCATTATATGTCGCCCCATCACTCCCTTTAAAGAGCATCGCAGTAACATGGTTTTGGTCTCTAATTGCTTGTTCTCCTGCCATAAATATTTATTATAAATCTACTAAAACTTCTCCAGAAGCGTTTGCCACCCAAGGATAAGTTAATCCATCACTCCCGACAAAGAGCATACAAGTGTGATAGTTTGCATCTCTTGGAGATAATGGGGTCATTGTAAAAGAAATCGTGTCAGTTACATTCACTTGAAAGTGTCCTGTATTTTCATCTATTGCTATCGGTACAGTAGTTACACCATCTGTATTTAAGACTGCTAGGCGGGATTTTATGAAGTTTTGGTCTTGTACTGCTTCTGACATTTTATTATGCTGCTTCTACGTTTCCGTCTTCTGATAATGGTATCCAGTTACAATAAATCACAAGAGTACCTCCTGTAATTGTTGTAGTGCCGATTGTCTGAATTACACTTTCGTTTACTACATGAGTGTATCCTGCTACTGCTCCTCCCACAGCAAGGGTAGAGTTACTGTACACTTCGTGATTATCTATCGTTGTTGCTACGACTTGGTTTGCAAGTGCTGCGGTGCTTGTTGCTGTACCTATTTCTATGGTAGCTGAACCTCCTGAAGTTAAGTCAGCTGTACATAAAGCGTAGACATTTAAAGCTACCGTTCCAGTTACTGTGAATAGTGTTGTTGCTCCCGTTGCACCAGTAGTTCCTGCTACATAAGTTATTGTTTTACTTGTTATCAATCCTAACCCTGTTATAGGTACATGATTAGCATCTCTTCCAAAATATTGTGTTATCATTATATTTTTCCTTGCTTAAATCTAATAATTTTTCTATCTATAATTCCTTTTAAGTCTTCTATCTTCTTTCTCTCTTTTTCTAATTCTTTAAACTTGTTTTCTAGTGTCTTTGTATCGTTTGCTATCTGGTTTTTCTGTATTAAAATGTTTTTCTTTTCTTCCTCTAGGTCTTTCTCTCTCTCTTTTATTTTTACTTCCCATCCTTTTTGTTCTTCTTCAAAATTATCTAAAAGTTTTGAGAAATCTTGGTGTGCCTCTAACATAAATGCTGAAAATGTACTGATGTTCTGGGTAAAAGTCTTAATTTTTGTGTGATTTGACTGGATTTGCTTAGTAAGTTCTTTACTTTCGTCTAAAATTTCATCAATTTTAGCTAAAGTTTTCTTCTCCCTTGCTTCAATATATTCTGTTTCTAATTCTTTGAGTTTAGACAATGCAGTTTTAGCGTCAGAAATCTTAATATTCATCTCTGCGAGATTTTTCACACTATCCATTGTTGATTTGTCTAATTCTTTTATGTCCATAAAGCTATGCAAGGATTTGCACCCTGATTACGTCTTAACCATAGCTTTTCGCTATATTAAGCGAGTAATTTCTCTAAATCTGCTTTCGTCTTTCGTTTATCATGAGTTATGCCTCTCTTTTCAAGTTCAGCAATAACCTCTTGCTTGTCTAAGAATTTAGGAGCTTCTGCAACCTTTTCTGTTGTATCAGCTTGAGCAACCGTTGCTCCTTCTAATTTACCTAACTTCTCGTCAATCCTAGCTTCCAATTTCTTAAATTCTTCAACCTTAGCCATCAACCTGTCTGTTTCGGTTTGAGCTATTGGTTTTGCTTCAGAATAAAGTTCCTTTAGAAATTCATTTTTCTTAGTTTCTAAGGCTTCTTTAGACCAAATTGGAACACCTGTTGGGATACCTGTTGCATCTACAATAGCGGCTGGAGATGTATTTAATACTCTTTTCGCTAAATTCTTTGCAACCTGATTACCAACGTGATATGGAAGTATCATAGTTTCTCCAGCTTCAATGCCAGATTTACCACTTATTCCATTCACAGGTCGACCATCATACATACACCCCATATCTGGAGTGAAATCAAAAGATGTTGAGTTATGGAAAGATACAACTGCATAATCTTTTGGGTTACTAACTTTTGCTTGTTCTAGCATATTTTGTAATATTGCTATTTTGTAATTTAGGGCTTTGCCTTTCCCTAAACAGGATTACCTTTCGAGGGGTAATGTCCTGTGTCTGAGGGCTATAAGCCCCCAAGACAAGACACTATCTAACAAAGTATCGAACGAGAGTACCTTGGTCAGCCGCTGCGTTTGCAACGATTGCATAACCAAGTGATTGATAGTCAAAGTCACCTTCTGCAGTGACTCCTTTAACCACCTGTCCTACTGTGTCATCACCTGTTGAGAAAGATTTTCCTACAACAAGAACTTCACCAGCAACTGCACGTCCATCTCCATCTGTAAGTACCCAACCATAGTCGTTTTGAGCTAAAGATACCTGGGGAGCACCTTGAGCCATTTGCACGTTAGAAGTAACAGCTGCAGGGTCACATTCTGACATAGTCATAATTGTAACGTCTGAGTCTGCTACTGCTAGTGCTGTACTAAGAGCTGTTTCTGGATAAAGAGTTAGAGTTGTAGCACTATTAGTTCTGATTTTGAATGTTTGTCCAACACCAGTACCATCATCTACTACTCCAATTCCGTCTTCAAATGCACCTACTGTGAAAGAAGAACCAGAATCTGTTAAGTATACGATTCTACCTTGATTATCTGTTGAAGATGACCAAGTGTCGGCTGAAGTTACACCATTTGGAACTGCGATTAAGCTAGTTGCAATAGCTGTATTAGCCTTAACATATTGCCATTCACGTCCATCTGGAGTCATTCCTCTCTCACCGAGTTTGAATTGACCTCTAGCTGTAGTTGTGCCGTATACGCTTTGAAATGAAATTTGATTCATAATATTATTTTTCAGGTCTTCGGCTCTTAACCTAAACCAGTTTGTAAGCATCGCTTACTTAATTGTTAATTCGCTTTTAGGGTACGATAACCACACTACTAAGCTACTATGTAGCTGCTATTACTGGGAATGTTTGGTTAGCGGTATTAACTGTAGGATTGGTTACATACACATTTGTATAAGTATCACACATATCAGTTGCCCCACGCATCCAACAATCTCTCATAATTATTACACCATTACCTGTAGCGCCTACATCCATACCAATAGTTAAAGTTGTTGAACTTCCATCTACTGCATTTAAGAATAAACACCCGTCAAACTTCAAGAACCTTTCGTTACAATTTCCTGTAGCTGCTTTAATAAATACTGGTGTTGCTGCATCAGCATACATAGGAAAGTCACAATTTATAAATTGATTTCTTGGACAAGAACCAGTTAATTCAAGTGAAGCATTCGCTGCACTTCTAGTAACAGTATCTACACCAATAGTACAATTTGTAAAGATATGCTCTCCTGAACCTGTGATTAACAACGAACGAGCTGCTGTATCATCCCCAGTTGTATCGTTTGCGATACCTTGGAAGTGAACGTGGTCGAAAGTTTGATAATCTGCTGTCAAATCTACTAAAACATTATTGTCTGTAAAAGAAGCGATAGAAATATTTGTAAATGAACAGTTCGTTGCTGATACTGTAAAACAAGTTCCACCACCTAATGCTGGGAATCCAATACCATTTCTAGGATTGATTTTTCGCAACGGTCCATTACCTACAATATGTGTACGTCTCTTATTCCAGTCAATAGCTGCACTTTCAGTAGTTCTACCTGTGCTACCTGTACCAGCGATAACTAGGACGTCATCTTGGTCAGCAGTCATCATTGAAAGAGCATGTCCTACTGTTGCAAAGGCATCAGTAGCTTCTGTACCGCTATTTGCTGTATCACTTCCTGCTGTTGGGTCTACATAGAATACATTACCAACAGAAGCAAGTCCTATCATTCCAGCTAGATTTTGAGGCAAAATTTTTGCTCCGTATTTTAAAGCTGGTATATAATCTTGTGCTAACATATATTTTTTTCTTTAACCCTCTCTTGTAGTCTTTAAACTCAAGGTAAAAGGCAATATATTATTCTAATAATTAAGCAGTTTCTTCGATAGATTCTGCTGTACCACTTGTTTCACCAAGTTCTGCAACTGGTTCACTTGCGGTTACTTCTCCTAACACTTCTTCGTTGACTTCTTCGGTTTTGATTTCATCTTCCATTTGTTTAAATGTTAGTTATTAACTTACTCCAGCCATTTGACCTTGTAGACGACATTCTGTAGCTACGAAGTTACCTGCATAAATCAAGTATCCAACCTTTGTAAGCTGGTCTACTGGACTCATCATTTTTCTGAATTGGAAACCACGAGTTGATTTAACATTTCCTGGTACTCCACTTGGAACTGCATCAGAAGTCTGTTTGAAGTTAGCTGTCATTATGCTTTCATCTTCATAATTAAAACCAACGAAACCGAATCCTTTTGTGTTTACTAAGAAGAATTTACCTGAAGGTACTTGTTCATCTTTAGCGATAGGTGTTCCACGGAAAGTTAAGTAAACGAAACCTTGCTGTCCACCAAGTCCAGGTGTAGCTGGTACTCCTCCCCAAGCGTTCATTCTAGGATAGCCTGAAGTTGAGAAGTTAGCTCGTACTGAAGGTGTCAAAAGAGCTTCGTAAGATGACCAGATAGCCTTTGTTGTTAAAGCTAAGTCTGGAGAATCTACTCCGATAGTTACTGCATCATCTGCTGTGGCTAATTTAGCAAGTGTCAATGCACCTGCTGAAGCTAAGTAGTAACCTTCCCAAGCTGTATATGTAGAACGTGAAAGTCCTCCATAACTTGCGAATAGAGTTGAATCAGAAGCTGCATTGTTTAATGAGTCCCAGTCATTACCTGTACCGTTACCTGTGTAAAGGTTTTCAGCCATTAAGTTCATCAAAGATTGTGCTTGTGAGTCAAATTCTGTATCAAGAAGATTAACGATTTGTTCATCTCCCATGTTTGCTGTAGTTTCAGCGATTGCTACTACTACAGGCTTGTTAGCAGCCTTTAAGTTAAATTCTGCTTGTACTCTAACATTTTGTCTGTCGGTATCTAATTTATCTGCAATACCCATGTTACCACCGTTAGTAGTATCTTGGTATTTGATTGCAAACTTGTAAGAAGTACCTGATGTCCATTCCTTTGGTTTCTGAAGGAAAGTCATAAGACCTGGTGTACCTGTGGTAACTTGGTCAAATACTTTCTTCAATATTTTTTCACGAGTTGTAGTCGTGACTGCTGCATTAAATATCATTTTAGTTTTTTATTCTACTTACTTCCTTTCAAAGCCCTTAAATAGTCTATTGCACTACTAAAGTCGTCTGGGTTTAATCTTTGACCTGTTGCTCCTGGAGTTACACTCACAGGGTCTACTCGTTTTGCTATATTAGCGGCAGTTGTTTTCTGCACATTTTTAACGATTTCAGACATGTCTTTCATGTTCTGATATGCGACTTTTAGGTCTCGGAAACCATACTTATTAGCGTGTAAGAACAAAGAATTTTCATTAAGATTTGGGTCAAGTGTCTTGATTTCCGTAAGTTGTGTTACAACTTCTCTTTCAATAGCTTGTTCTCTTTGAACTCTCTCAGTCTCTTTTGCTTCTAACTTAGCGATAGTCCTTGCTTCTATGTGCGCCGCAAGTTCTTCGTAAGTAGCAAAAGTATATTCTGGGTCTGCTAGGGGGTCAGTAGGTTCATTAGTTTGTAATTCGCTTTTTGTTAGTTTTGCTAACTCTTGCGATTTTCGGGTAAACTCTGGCAAGAAGTTCTGTTTCCATTCTTTTGCTAAAGTTTCTCCATCAACCTTTCTACCATCAGGAAGCTCGAATAATTCGGGTTCTATTGGTACAACTGGTTCAGTTGTCTCCACTGTTTCAGCAGGAGTCTCTGTAGTTGTTGGCTCACTTGGTGCTATCAGTGCAATTTCCTCTGCAGGAACATTCCCACTTTCTTCACTGGGAGCTACCTCTATTGATTCGTCCATAATTTTTTAGACTGCCCTTAGTTTCGCTTGGTCTAATGACTGCGACGCTATTGCTTGGTCTTTATTAGGCTTGTAATTATGAAAGTTTAACGACATTTCATAAGTCACGAACTATTTAATTTTTAAAGTGCTTGTGGTGTTTCTAATGTTGGTGGTAATCCTTGATTCATCATTTCCGTTTGTACTTGTATTGGTAGTTCTCCTGGTTGGTTTGGCATTGGCATTTCTTCTGGTGTCAATCCTACTGCTTCGGCAGGGTTTTGCTTGTAGAGTACAGCGTTTTGAGAAAGTTCTTTAGCGTTATCGTATTGAGCTATTTCTAGGTAGTCAGGTGGAGCAATAAAACCTTGTAATACGTCATTTTGTGCTTGTTCAAACTTAAATTCGTTGTCAACTGGTAGAGATTTACCTGCGATTATCTTTACTTCGCTTCCAGTTTCAAAGTCGTCTTGGATAAGTTCTATAACTTCTCTAGCACCTTCTTTGCCCATCCATTTTGCATAGTGGTACTCAGTGTATCTAGTCTTAGATAGTTGCATACCCCAGTCAAAACATTCTTTTGCACAGAAGTCGCCTAGTTGTACTAGCTCGTTTAGTCTTAGATATGATTGCTGGATAAGTGCGAGTCGTCCTGCTTTAGTCTCTTGACCTTCTCGTTCTCCTCTAAATGCAGAAGAAGCTGCCATAATATTATCAATCTCACTTCTACTATCAGCCATATCTTCAAAGACCATAGCAGGTAAGGCTTGTCCTACTTCTCTAGATACACCATTGACAACACCTTTACCCCAAATAATACCTTTGGTTTCCCAACGTATTCTTTGAGCGTCAGACTTACCCATAACAGCACTGTCAACCTTAACTATTCCGTTTACGAGTTCACAGTTTTCATCAATGTCCATTTTTCGCTTATCAATACCCCTTTGAAGTTCAGCAGACAAGGTTATCATGTCTGTTCTACCTATCGGACTGTTTTCATTATTGAAGATAGTTGCAAAGATATATGGTTTTCTTGGTCGGTCAAAGTAGTTAAAGTAAAAAGGCTTGTATTCAGTCATTTCTTCTGCATAACCTTCCATTTCAGGAGCTTCTTCGGGTACTTCTGTAAGCATACTTTGCTTTCTCTGGTCTTGTTCTAGTTTTATGTCCTGCAACTTTGTTCTACGAGATTCTCCTTCAAGTTGTTCAAGTTCTTTTTCTTCATCTTCGGTAATTAAAATACCATCCCAATCCCAGTAAGGGTTTTTGATACAGTCTAGAACAATGTTTTCTAGTTTAAATATTACATAATCACTAATCCACGCTTCTTTATACTTTACGTCAGGATTTTTAATTAAAAGGTCAGCATCAGAGTAAATTCCGTACTTTTTCATTAATTCTGCCTTCTTTTTAGGGAATTTTTCTATAACTGCACACAGATTATCCTCTATTTCTTCAATAGCAAACTCTGTGTCTTGTTCTTTTCTAGCATATTTACCAAATCTTACCTTTCTAGGGTCTATTGCTCTAAAATCGAAGTCACCATTCTCGCCTAATAGTGGATTCCAAAAGGCTTTAATGACAAATAACCTACCAAAGTATAAGTTTCTATAAGCCATTCTAAATGTTTCTTTCAGATTTAGGTCTGTGTACTTCTTTCTGAAGAAGCTCTCTAGTTTTCTAGCAAATTCTTGAGCTGTTTCTCCATCTCTAGCAGGTAAAATGTTTATTCCAGGAGGGTTTGCAATCAAAGAGTTGATAACTGCTTCCATGTTAGGGAAGATTCTGTTTGAATGTACCGCCCATTTCTTACGAATAAAAGGCAAGTTGTTTATCCAGTCTGCTTGGTTTGCATAAATAGCTGTGTTTTGAGTGTATACCTTGTCAACTGTGTCCCAGAGTTCAGACGATGAAGTCCATCTTGCATCTACAAGTTTTGCTTTTTCGTCTTCAGTTAAATCGTTAATGTTATATTTTTGCATAAATTAAAAGGACAACGCCGTTCTACGGAATTGCCCTCTTGTTTTTGTAAGTTTGAGCTAAATTTATTAAGTTATCTAAATTATACAACAGATAAAAAATAGGTGCAACAAATACTACTCTGTGGATAACTTAGGATTGTCATTTGTGAACGATTTATTTGAAAGATATAACACATCGCTCCTAGTTATACTTCCTATTCTTCCTTGATTATCAAAATTGAGTGTTATTGAAGCTCCTTTTTGTTCAAAGACTTTTCGTTCTACTAAAAAGTTAAACATTTCATAATATTCTTGGAATTGCTTAAATCGTTCTACGTCTATTGGTGTTAAAAATACGGTTATGTTATCCATTGTTTTCTCTAAATGCGTTAGTTATATCGTAAACATTGTCAGCGTTAATTACACTTGGTATGTCTGATTGCATAGCTTCCCCAAAGAAAGTGCCACTTCCTGCTCCTTGCATAGCTAAGTACGAATATAGGGTAGAAAATACATAGTGGTCTTCTCCTGTTGTACTATCCCAACAGTTATGCACTAATACATCGTTAGCAAAGTATTCTGGAGTATCTTCTATTGTTAGATTATAAACTTTTTGTTTTCTGCCAGTAGTATTTGTTGTACCACTTTCTTCCACATTGTTCGCTACAATACTTTCCACCTCGCTTGTGTTGTGTTTCGCACTCTTTTCCACACTCTTTGCAAGTAAAATGTTTTGTTTCTTTACTAAAGAAGTTGTCTTTAGCGTGTTTTTTAAAAAATTCTTTAGCCTCACCAGTTTTTTGCCATTGGTTAAGACCTTTAAAATACCCTTCTTTTCTTTTGGCAGACCTATTTTTAGCCCACGCTGGGTCTTTATAGTTGATTGTGAAGTGATATTTATAGTGTTCTTTTCTATGTAATAACTCCAAGTTTTCTGCCGAATTATTAGATGTATTATGGTCTTTGTGATGAACAACAAAACCTTCTGGGATTTCTCCGAAATTATCTCTATACACTTCTTGATGAAGTCTTTGTATTCCTTTTTCTCTATTTTTCTTACTTGTAGTTCTAAAATAATTTCTATCTGTAAAACTTTTTGAATTAGAATATCTAGCAAATTTAATACCCTTATATATAATTGTTTCGGTTGACATATATATACTTTATCATTTAAAGGAATAGAAAGCAACCCTTTGACACCTTGACTAGTAAAGATTGGATGGTCAGTAGTTCCACATAGATTACCCCTACTTACTACCTCACACTCTCTATCCATAACATTTAATACAGATTTAAAACCATCTCTGGTTAAAACTTTATCTTTGATAGACACATCTTCTATGTTTTTTAAACCACTATTTGTTATAATTTTTGTACCAGCGATAAAACAATACCTCTCTATCCCCTTGTTATTTACAACCTTTTCACGCCTTAATGTTTCAAAGTGCTTTATAAATAGTTGAAATTCTTTGTCTGTTGCAAGTCCAATAACCCACTTTGCTTCAATCATATCGGTTAACATTCGGTCTAATATTCTATCTCTGTGCGAATAGACTATGCCTTTTTTGTCATTCTCTCCCCACCAAACTATTGTTTGAGGATTATTATTGTTCTCCATGAAGAAGGACATTTGCATGAAAGGGTATTTGTCTACATAATGCTTAGAAGCTGTGTTGTCAGGCATAGCATCAATAACTCCACTTGTAGGCTTCCAGAAGGCTATTATATCGTCCAGTTCAGACCAGTTACTAAATCTACCTATCTTTAATAATCCTTTATCACTTCGGATTGTGTAGTGCTTTATGTTTCCTACGTCTACGCCTAAATAAATGTTGCCTGTGCGTATGTCCTTCGGTGTCCATAGGTCTAATATTGTTCCTCGTGAAACACTTAGGTCTCCAGGACTATAAGGCTTACCTAACACGAAGTTGTTAAAGTAAGCTGGGTCGCCTTGACTATCTTCTATGATTTCTTCTGCACTAATCCAAGGACACATTAAGTGAGAAATATGCCAACCTGAAATTTTATAGTTTGGGTTAAGTGTTCCGTCCCAAGGTTTACCATCTCGGTCTATCCATCTTCCTTTACGTCTAACATCATCGCTTATACGCTCTTTACAAGCCCTACATTGGTAGTATTTGCCCTCTAGGTTGATTGAATCTGGGAAAATGAGGGGATGTTCATCTTTACATTTAGGACACGTTATATGCCATTCTTTTTGGTCTGACTTTTGGTGTTGGTTGTCTAGCTCGTCTCGTTCTCCTCCAGGGTTTGAGAATAGCCATCTACCTTTGTATTGACTTGCCTTGGTACGAGATTTATATGTTTCAATAGCTCCTTGGTCTGAACGTGAAATCTCATCATGAATTAATAAGTCTGCTGTTGTAGAAATCGCTGCAGTCTTTGAGTTAGTACCTTTGAAGAATATAAACCTGTCATTAAGCTCTTTGCGTTCTACGTTGTCAGTAGCCATTCCTTCAAACTCATGACTGTTAGCTTGGACTATCTTGTTAAACTTAGAGTTTACAAACTCATTCACGTCAGAGTCAGAACTCATTGTGTAAATAATGTTGAAGTGTAGGTATTTAACAGCAAATAGGGACTTCTTAGAATAGGTAACACTTTTACCCACCTGAGCACAAGCTACACAAGTTTGATTAGGAGTGAAGTCACATAGAATATCTAACAGCCAAGGTCGGTCTTTATAGTCAAAAGGTTCGCCCTTCTCGTTTAAGATACCTTCGGAGGTAATCCAATCTAATATTGAGTAGTATTGTTTATTTTGTTTTGCCATCTACTTCTTCTTCCTCGTCAGTGATAGCTATTTCTAAACCTATTAATGATGAAGCACAGTTAGTTGCACTTTCTAAAGCTAGTCTTAGGGTTTTGAATGGGTCAATAATACCAGCTTCAAACATATCTACAAGCTCTTTGTTCTTAAAATCCATTCCATAATTATGTCCTGCTTCAGTCATCATTCCAAATATTCTCCACCATTCCATACCTGCATTGATAGCCATTTGTTTTAATGGAACATCTAGTATTTTTTGAAACATCGGCTCACTAACTTTTAACTTAGCTAAGGCACTTCCACCACCAGCCACTATTCCCTCTTGTAAAGCTAACTGTGTAGAACTGATAGCATTATCAAATTTGTACTTCTTAGCATTGAATTCTGTGTCTGTGAAACAACCTACACGAATGACACCTATCCCCCCAGTTAATTGAGCTAGTCTTTCTTGTAACATTAACTTCTGATAGTCGCTTGTAGTTCCTTCTATGTCTGCGTTTATTGCGTTTATACGCTCTGTAGTGTCTCCACGTCCTCCAATGATGATTGTGCTATCTTTAGTACAAATAACCTTATCAGCACGACCACAGAGCTTTACATCAGCTTCTGTAAGCTTCATACCCATTTCTTCTGAGATAACAGTCGCACCAGTAAGAGAAGCGATGTCAAATAAGAACTCTCTAGCTCGGCTTCCTGTGTAGGGATTAGTTACTCCTGCTATGTCAGCTATTTTATTCTGTGCGTTGTAAGTAAGCGTTCCTAGAGCAACAGAATCTATTGCATCTGCTATGAATAGAATGTCTTTACCTGTGCCTATTGAGTTGAGCATAGGGATTATTTGCTCGTTCATTGAGAGTTTTCTATCTACTAGAACGATATATACATCTTCTAAAACTGTGCTTTGATTACTATGATTATTTATGAAATAAGGTGAGATTAAACCTTTATCAAACTTAGCACCTTTGACTACTTCTTTTGAGTAGCCTAGCTTTGCTCCTTTCTCTACTGTTACCACACCATTTACTCCTACTTCTCGTATGATTTCAGCTATAACCTTTGATACTTCTGGGTCTAGTGAAGAAGTGTTAGCTACCTTTTCTATCTCGTCCATTGATACATCTCTTTTAACTTTAGAAAGTTCTGTGATAGTTTCCTCCAATCCTTTCTGTAAGCGTTCTTCTATCTCTCTAGCTTTTGAGCTATCACCTGCTAATTCTTTAAATGCCTCATTAACTAAAGCACCAGTAAGCACAGAAGTTGTTGCTGTGCCGTCCTTACCCTCTGTAGAAGTTCTTATAGCTCCTTTGCGTAGCTTTTGTAAGCCCATTTGTTCGTAAGGGTCTTTGAACTTTAAGTTACGTAGAATAGTTATCCCATCATCAGCTTCTATTGGGTCTAAGCCTGGAAATGATATAATTGCTGATTTTCCTATCGCTCCTAAAGTAGGGCTGACATAAGACACTGCTTTGTCTATTCCCTTTTTAATTCTATCTCTTGCTTCTTGCCCTGTGATTACTTCTTTATTTTTATCCATAGATTGCTAAAATATCAGCTACTAATATAAACTTTACTTCTTTACCTTCCCAATCAGGAATTAAGTGAGTATCGGGTGAGTTTTGAGCGAAGATTAAGACATCGCCTTTCTCTAACTGTTTATTTCCTATCCATACTGGTTGCTCTGGTAAAGCTACAACTCTGCCTTTAAAGGTTGAGCTATCTTGGACTTTAACTTCTTGAAAGCCCTCTTTCTTTTCTTCTTCTACTTTTTCTATTACTACTCTGTTGTTATGAATTTGCATTGTTATTTTTTATATAATAAGTTATATCCTGTTTGAAATGGTTGTAATGTTTCGTTAGCAAACTTTGCCCTATCATTAGCTACCCATTTGCTTCTGAACCAGTAAGGGTCGTTAAATCTATCAGTAATCCATCTAATAACCCAGTGACCTTTGAAACATTTATTCTTATAATAAGCTATCTTTTGACTATCATTTGACCAATCGGTTTCTATTATCTTTACTCCAATACCTTTAAAGTCTTTCTTGCAAGTTTGACAATACCAATCTGTTAGTGTTACCCATTTAGCATCTTTAATCAGGCTATCTCGCTCTTCTAAAGCCTTTATTCTCTCTCTGTGGAATTGCCTATCACTTGAGCTTTTCTCTTGTGCGTAAAAGAGTTCTTGAATGTGATGATGGCGTTCTGTATTTGGAATAGGTACACTATCAAGGTATTTCATTACTCAATTCCAAATAGCTTTTTAATTCCAAACTTCTCTTGGTTCTCGAATTCTTTATATTCTTCATCTGTTCCAGTCCCTATGAAAATAGCCTTTTGATTTTCGTCTGGTAAGTTATCTATTTCTTTATCAGTAAGTTTCATAAACTCATCTAATGAGTTTTTGTCTTTCTTTGATAATTGGTAGAGTCTTTTTAATCGTTTAAACATTTCCTAATAGCTTTTGTTTAATAGTTTCGTTTAATACTTTAATAGTTTCTTGAGTTTCGTTATTGAAGATAAAGTTATAAGTTGCGTTGTTCTTTGGTTTGTCTGGGTCTTCAACACCGTGAATGTTTAATGCGTGTTTCAATCCTTTATCGATTGCTGTGTAATCTGCTTGTCCTTTATCGTCTACAGCTTTTAGTAAAACATTTACCTTTTCTGATAGATATTTCTCGTCAATTCCTTCTTCATAAAGTGCTTCTTTCAGAGACTTTCTCTTGACTTCTATGGCTTCTATGATGCTAGGTTTATCAAGGTTTTCTGCTGCTATAACACTAGCTGTTTTATAGTCTTTAGTATCATAATTCTTTAATGCAGCTTGTGTACCATTCTCTTCTAAAACATAGTCTTTTACAAATCCTCTTTGCTTCTTAGTTAGTTTCGGGAGTTTCTTTTGTATTGTCTGATTCTCCATTGTTGTTTGGCATAAATGGACTTACTATGTCCTTTGGTACTCTTTTTAATATTTGTATTGAGCTTACTACTCCTATTTCACAGTTATGCTTATTAAGAATTTCTGTTAAATCTTTACTAACAATCTCTCCTTCCTCTTTTGTTAATTCTCTTGTTGTAAAATCCATATAATTATATCTTATTTAATAATGCAAAGCTACCATAATGTTCCTTGAGAGCTTTATTATATACCTTCGCCGCTTCTTCTGCCTTGGAGAAGTACCCTAGATGCACACGTTTTTTGTTTATATATATGGTAGCCATCCATCTTTTTGTTTGTTTAAAAAAGTGTACACCTTTATAACCAGATTTATTGTTCTTTTGAAGACCCTTATTTACACTATTTTGAGAACGGGTACATATCCTTAAATTTGATTTTCTATTATCTAACTTGTTTTGATTTATATGGTCAGTATCATATCCGTTTGGAGTTTTCATTAGGGTTCTGTGCATTAGTAATGTTTTCTTTTTCTTGTCCCCTAACCATAAATCTCTAGCAGCATAACCCTTATTAAAATACCATTTGTACTTAATAAGCTCAAAAAAATCATCCTTATCTACAATAGCTACTTTGTCTTTAGATAGTGGAATTTCTTCCATTATATAAATATCCAGTCTACTAATTCGTTAGGGGATACGACTACTTCACCTAGTTCTTCTACTTTTATTTTCTCAAAGTCTATTTCTACTTCTTCTTCTAATAGTTCTTTGTGCTTTTTGTTGTATTCTGCTAACTCTACTGGGTTTTCTTCTGTTATTCTTGTAGGGTCAGGCAAGTCTTTTGCTAGTTCTAAAACAATAGCGTTCTTTGTTTCGTTATAAGACTTTAATTCACTATCTAATTTCTTTGATAGTTTGTTTAGTCTATATGCTACCTTTACTGGTAACTTATTTTCTAATAGGTTTCGGATATTCTCCAGTTGCGAAACAATTTCTCCTAACTTTATTTTCATTTTTTATGTTAGTTAATTATTAATATATTAATTATAGCATACCTATTAGTTTGTCAAACTTTTTGTTGTGAATGAGCTAGAGTAAACAGAAGTTACCCCTTCTCTTTTAAAAGTAAGAGTATAGTTATATGTTGTGCTTGGTTCAAGTGTATCTAAAACGTGTCCTTTTACTGTTCTGTATGCTTCTGATTGACTTCCGATTAGATAGCCCCATTCTCCCGATACTTTTTCATTAGTATAATCTATACCATTAAAAGTTAGAATTATATCATCTGTATTTCTTAACTTTCTAAATGCTATCATGGCAGAGTTTGTCCAAGTTTCTGAATATACCACAATGTCAAAAGACCCAGTTAGAATTATGGGTTCTGATTGACTTTGTTGAACTGTAACTATTGGTGTTGGAGCTTGATATGTTGGTAATATGATTGGTTGATAAACAGGTAAAGGTGCTTCTTCTTTTACGGCTTCAATATTTGACTCTTCTAATTCTAGCAAAGAAGTGGCTTTTGCCCTTGAAATAGACCCAAAGTAGCCAGAAACTGGCTTTATGTTGTGTAGTATCTGAAATGCTTTGACTGCTTTTAGTGTGACTGCATAGAAGTTTCCAGTGGCTTGTCCAGTCATTAATTCTTGTTCTATTAGAAATTCTTGAAGTTCTACAACTTCTTCTCCCTTAGCTCCATATTTTAAGTTATTATCGAATGATGCTAGTGATACACTTGGTATTAAAATAGCCAGTAAAATCAATAGCTTTATGTAGTTTTTCATTATTTTAATTATACCTTATACAAATCTCTTAGGCAAGTAAACTCTATCATAATACCCTAATCTACCCCACATGAGTACATATAACCCATCATCATTTTCGTCTCTAAATAAATCACTTGGGTATCTATCCCCATGTTCTGACAGCCATTTTATTTGCTTCTGTGAGATTTTAATTCTTTTTTTCTCTTTATCCATAACTTTTTTCTTATATTATACTCTTTTAATGTCTCTCCTACATACATATACTTTTGAATTAGCCCATGTTCTTTTGAACAAAATCCTGACCAACCTTTAGCGGGTTTTTTACAGATATGACAGTTTTCAAAGTAAATCATGTAGTATTTAGGCATTTATTTTTACATCATTAACTATTAATCTCTTATGTTGCTTTACTTCTTTAAATCTCTTTTTTAGTTTATACTTCTCTTGTACGTGTTCCAATAGACATACGGCAGCCATAATCTTTATACTATCTTTATGCTCTTTCTTAATTTCTGCTATTCTTTCTTTATTTATTAGCTTAGTTTTTTTCATTTTTTAAATTCTTCTAATACTCCTAATACATCACTAATAGCTTCCTTGTAGCCGTCTTCATGAACATTATTCATATATGTAGTTGATAGTTTTTTAATTCTCTGTTCGATAGTAATTATCAGCATTTCTATCTCTTCTTTAGCTATATGGGTAATTGGTGACTGATATTTTGTTTCAGGTAACACATTTATACTTAAATTAGATATTGGTTCTTGCCTTATGTTTGGATACTTACTAGCACATTTATTACAAAGTATGGTAGAGCTAACTATTTTCCCAGTTTCAGCTTCAAACCCTTTACCACATTTATTACATAATATTCTCATAAGTTACTTAAAAAACAATTAATATTAATAATGTCCCCCAAACTATTATCCAAGGATACCAAGGTCTTTCTTCATACTCATGGAATCTCATAAGGGTTAATCCCCACAGTCCAAAACACATAATAATAAACGCTCCCAACATATTTGCTATCATATTCATTTTTTAAATTTATCGTTAAAAGTTGTTAATCCCCAATGACTTAGAAAGATTGCTTGACCCCATACACATGCACCCAATATTAGAAGTTTATATAATTCTGGATTGTAACCGTTCCAAACCATAGTAATAAATCCAATAGTGGTAAACGTGTAGCCTACTTTTTCATTTATTTTTATGTCTTTCTTCATAATCTCGTATAACTTTCCCTGCACCTTTAGCTAATTTTGTTAACACCTTTATACCTTTTTTTTGCCTTCTTATGACAAGCACAGGAACAAGGAACCCCTAAGTTAGGTAGGAAACATTTTGAGCAACAATAAAATAATGCGTCATATAAGATTTCATTACTTACCCTTCTTTTTATTTTTCTGGTAGTTTTTTTCATATCGAATAAATATCTAACCTAACTAAACTGAGTCGTTTACACTTTTTACACTTTCTCCGCTGAAATGATACTCCATACTGACCCAAATACTCCCAATCGTGGAATAATATCCACCAACATTTTATTTTCATATATGTTCTAAGTATTTATCTATT
>ERZ1292625.1016-Hain-H41-01um-R1-1016-length-36991-cov-5_pt1 | contig 36991 bp, 42 predicted proteins | sample MGYA00564400_ERZ1292625 | MGnify/ENA primary metagenome ERZ1292625 (study PRJEB36523, sample SAMEA6512639) | groundwater metagenome | collected 2019-01-08 | study: AquaDiva: Metagenomics assemblies of 32 groundwater samples
TCGCCTGGAAAGAATTTCACGATAGCGAGGAATACATCGTGGTGCGCAAGGGCGCGACTCCGGCATTCCCCGGCCAGAAGGGGTTCATTGGCGGTTCCATGGGTGATGACGCAGTCATCGTGGAAGGCGTCGCCGCAGCAGACGAGAGAACGGCCCAGCTCCAAGAAAGGGCTCTCTACTCTACTGTGCACGGTGCCGGCCGAGTGATGAGCCGGACTGAAGCCGCCGGGAAGTACAACCGTAAGACCGGCGAAATGAAGAGGCCCGGCAAAGTCAGCCCGGAGATGATGCAAGAGTGGATCGCCAAGAAGGGAGTCGTCCTGCGGGGTGGCGGACTGGATGAAAGTCCGCATGCCTATCGCCGCCTGCCGGAAGTGCTCGCCGCTCAGGGTGGTACCGTCAAGGTCCTCCACACTCTCCGGCCGATCATCGTCGCTATGGCCGGAGCCAAAGAGTTTGATCCGTACAAAGACTAACAAAAGCCCCGCCTGATTAAATTCAGGTGGGGCTCTTTTTTAAAAAAAATCCCCCGCGAATTAACGCGGGGTTTTGATTTCTCCAATGTCTTCATTCCAAAGAGCGGGATTCTTTTCAATGAATTCCTTCATCAGCGCGATGCAATCCTTATCTTGCGCGCGCACCAACTTCACTCCTCGGGATTCCAGATATTTCTCCGGACCTTTGAAGTTCCGATTTTCGCCGATGATCACCAGCGGAATTTTGTAGAGCAGAATGGCTCCGGCGCACATATCGCACGGCGAGAGGGTGGTGTATAAGACCGATTTTCGGAAAGCTGCCGGAGATAATCTACCGGCGTTACGCAAGCAGACAATCTCCGCGTGAGCCGTCGGATCGTTTCTCTGCACCCGCTCATTAACTCCGCCGGTATACAACCTCTTTTCTACCACCAAAATAGAAGCGATCGGCAAGTATCCGAATTGGGCGTTTTCCTTAGCTAGGTGATAGGCCTCACACAAAAGCGCCTCATCAACCGGGTTCACTTCGCCTCCTTGTTGATGCTGAAGTAATCCAGCTCTTTTCCATCGGCGGTAATGTGCCGGAAATACAAATTCTCTCCCTGCACATCCACCAAACCGAATCCGTAATTTTCATTGTCAGTAACCTGAACTTCATCGTTGGCGATCGTCTTATAAAGACTCTTACCTCCGCAACCCTCAATAATCACCGTGGGGTTGATCGCCTCTGAATCGGCTTGATGGAAACGCGTATAAAGATGATCATGTCCGCAAAAAACGAGATCCACCCGGTACTTCTTCATCACCGGCAACCACCGATCTCTGACCGCGTTGTTACCACCACGGGGTCCATTGCGGCCGGCGGCGTTAGAAAATGGCGGGTGACGGAAGAATACAATTTTCCACAACTTATCGCATTTCGCTAATTCCTCATCCAACCATTTCACTGACTCGTCGCTGACGTTATTAGAGTCCAGGGCGATGAAATCGGCGTTGCCGTAATCAAAGTGGTAATAAATCTCCTTACCGGGCAGGACGAAATTCTTCAGCCAGGGTGAACCGCCATCACCGGAAAAATCATGATTTCCGATCGCGGGATAGAAAACAGCGTTAGCGATTGAATGCTTGTAGGGCGCGAAGAATTGCTTCGGGTAATCTTTGTCTTCGCCTCTGGGATAAATCAGGTCTCCGGTGTGCAAGATAAAATCCGCGTTGCGAGTCTCAATTTCCTTAGCAACAGCATACTGGTTATCCGACCCGGACCCGGAATCGCCAAAGACCGCGAAACGGAAACTGCCGCCCGAATCCAATGTGGAAATCCGGCCGCCGCCGATCTCCTCCCCACCACTTTCCGCTTTATACTCATAATCCTTCTCCGGAGAAAGACCGCTTAATTTAACAGCATGATAACGAGTTGGTTTGGGATCACTTACCGTCAACCAAGCATCCCCATCCATACACCGATAACTAACGACGGAATCAGATTCATCAGAAGTACGCCAAACAACGTAAATTTCTGTCTTTCCGTCAGCATCACCTCTCTGCAACATTGGACCGCCGGAGAAATGGCTTTCTCCTCCGGAACTGGAAAAGCGCGAGTAAATACAAGCCCCGGTCAAGCTAAGACCAAGAACTCCCGCCAACAACCATGCCGTTCGTCTTGCTGTCATACTAGCCTCCTCTTTCGTTGTATCAAAAAACCGATAACATTTTACGAAATATCGTCCAAATTGTCAAAGAAAAACCCCGCTGATCAGCGGGGCAAAATTTTCTCAGCTTCTTTCCAAATCAGTTCGGCAATTTGTTCCGGCGGAAGTAATTGACCGCCTTCACAACATTCAATCAACCGATGAATTCCCGGATCGTGCTGAGCAAGCCAGATATAAGCCGCCTCGGCATTTTCCAAGTGACGCAAATTATTTTCATGCCCATCGTGAGTTCCCGCGAGTAAATATTCGCGAGCCGCTTTCTTGGCGATCATCTCCTGACTGATCTTCGCCGGTACCCGAAGGATAATCACCAAATCCGGCTTTGGTATATCAAGCTGGCGGTATTCCAGATCGTAAAGCCAGGCAAGAAATTGTTCGCGTTCTTTCGGATCGGAAATCTTTCCGCCCTGATGGCCGGCGTTGGAATCCACATAACGATCCAAGACTCCAATTTTCCCGGTCGCGCGGATCTCTTTCAATTTGCTCTTGGCGGCCGATCGATCCAAAGCAAAGAGTGTGGAGGCGAGATATGGGTCAACTTTGTCGGGATCGCCAAAAGCTCCGTTGAGGTATTGATCAACCGGAACAGCAGAAGGCTCGCCATGTTGGGGAAAAGAAAAACCTACAACGGGAAATCCCTTAGCCGTCAGTCGTTCGCGCAAAATTTTCGCCTGCGTTCCTTTTCCGCTTCCATCAGTGCCCTCAATAACTATAATTTTCCCGGAAGAATTCATTGTATAATCTAATTGTATCCTTATGAAAGTAAAAGTTAAACGGATTGATAAAACTTTGGATCTGCCGGCCTATAAAACTTCCGGAGCGGTGGCTTTGGATTGCGCCGCTCGGATTCCTGTGACTATCGCGCCGAAAACTTTAGCGATGGTCCCGTTGAACGTCTGCATTAAGCTCCCGAAAAGCCATTATGTCTTCGTGGCGGCCCGCAGCTCATTGCCAAAACGAGGACTATTTATGGCGCACGGTGTCGGCATCGGCGATGAAGACTTCTGCGGTAACAACGATGAATATCACGCTCCGCTCTACAACTACACCGACGCCCCAGTGACCGTTGAACGCGGCGACCGAATCGCGCAGATAATCATCAAGCCATATGAAAAAGTAGAATGGGAAGAAGTGGACGACTTAGGCGACTCTAACCGCGGAGGATTCGGAACTACAGGTAAATAAAAACAGCCGCCCTTACTGGGCGGCTTTAATTATCTTCACAATCTCTTCTTTACTCGCCGGCGCCGAAATCTTTTTACTTTCTCTACTCATCACTACGGCCAGCCGCCCCGGAATCTCCAACGTCAAACGAGTTACCCGCTCAACTGTTTCCCGGAATTTCGCCGGATGAGCAGTAGCAAGCACGATGATCGGTGTCCGGGAAAAGCCGCGTTTGGCGATCTCTCCGGCCGCATGCAATCCGACCGCGGTATGCGGATCAACGATATAACCAAACTTGTCGTGAGTGGAAAAAATCGCAGCTTCCGTCTCCCGATCGGTTACCGTGATAGCCCTCAAAGCGTTATTAATCCTGACCGAATCCCCGCCACAGTGGTCAACAATCCGTCGCCAATTGCTGGGATTACCGACATCCATAGCGTTGGAAAGGGTCGGAATCGTATCCCGCGATCGCATCGTTCCGATCGCCAGATAAGCAGGAACCGCGCAGTTGCTATTAACTGCCGCCACGAAAAACTCCACCGGCAATCCCATCGCTCTGGCGAACAGCCCAGCCGTCAAGCTACCGAAGTTCCCGCTCGGAACCACGATAATCGGCTTTTCCTTCCTGCCATACTTCCAACGCAGCTTCTCGGCCGCCTCAAAGTAGTAGGGCATTTGGGGCAACAGCCGACCGATATTGATGGAATTAGCGGAGGACAAATTCAATTCCATGCGCAATCCGGCATCGCCCAGAATTTCTTTGGCAATCATCTGGCAATCATCAAAATCCCCCGCGACTTCCAAAGCATGGATGTTGCCGCCAAACGTTATCATCTGCAGTTCCTGAAGATTAGTCACCCGACCTTTAGGATAAAGGATAAAAACATTCACTCCGGGAACACCATAGAAACCGCTCGCCACCGCGCTTCCGGTATCTCCGGAAGTGGCGACAACAATGTTGATCCGCTCTCCTTTTTTGAGAGCCAAACGCATTTGCCTCGCCATAAAACGGGCGCCAAAATCTTTGAAAGAAAGAGTGGGGCCGTAGAAAAGTTCCAAAACGAACAAATTCTCCCCCAATTTCTGCAATGGAACCGGAAAGTTAAAAGCTTCACGACAGCTCTCTATCAAACCCGTTCGTGGAACAAATCCGGAAAGGGTGAGCATAGCAACGTCCGCGAAATGCGAGGATGTCCATCGGCGTTCCGGGAAACTCTCTGGCATATACAATCCGCCATCCGGCGCCAACCCCCTCATTAGTGCCTTACGAAAACCGACCTTCGGCGATCGCCCTTCGGTGCTGTAATAACGCATTTTCTGTCTCTTAATGAACCGACTATTTTTTAACACGAAACCGGCTAACAAAAAAGCCCCGCTTGAATGCGGGGCTTGAAAACTATTTAACCCTGATACCAACCGTCTCATTAGGATCGGCCGGATGGGGTACCAACTCTACATCGTCATCATCCAAACCTAGGTTGCCGATCACCCAAGACCAGGTTTCCGCGCTGTCCAAGCTGTTAATGTCGGGATCTTCGCCGGTCTCTTCCACCAACACCGGATCACTTAGGTAAAGCTCTCGATCAACCTCTTCATCGCGCATGGCTTTGGCAATCTTTTTCGCCCAATCTAAGCTCTGCGCGACAATGATTCTTATCCAGTGGTTAGCGGGTTTTTCATCCCCGTTTGCGTCGTAGGTGTAGGTCTGGAAAATGATTTTAAAGTTTTTCAAGGCCGAATCTCCATTTCCACCGGGTGGGTATCCGAATGGTCTTTGTCATACCAGGTAATCCGGAACTCCAGCACGATACAATCCTCCAGCGCTAAGAAGACGTGGCGGATATGTGGGGCAATAACAATCTCCTGTCCTTGCTCCAAAACGATTTCCTCGCGATAACCATCGTGCGCCTGAAAAACTGCCAGAACTTTACCTTTGGCAACGAAGATCTTTTCGGGATTCTTGGATGGATCGGTACCAATATGATAATGACCGCCGAACTTCACGCCCGCCTTACGATCTAAAACCGTCAGAGCAAACCGATTCGGCTGATTCCAGTTCCAGACATTTCCCTTGGGATCGTCCGCGGCATTCGCCGGGGCGATCTTGTGAATATATAAACCTTCCACGTGAGTCCTCTGAATGTTCTGCCGAGATAATACAATAATTTAAACCAACGGTAAAGAGCTGATCCGGTCGGCTAACTGCTCGGCGGTCTCCGTGTCGCACTCTATTTTCCGATGAGCGTATTTTTCATAAAGCGGTTGGCGTTCCAAGAAAACTCCCGCCAGGCCTTTTTCCGCGAAACCGACAATGCCCCGCCCGGCGATCCCATCTCCCAATCTCTGTTCAATGGTGGCCAACGGCGCGGACAAATAAATAACGTTGGTTTCCCGGCAGAGTTTTTCCATCGCCGACTCGGAATACACGATGCTCCCGCCCGGCGAGAAAACAGTCCTCTCTAAATTTAATCCTCGCGTATAAAATTCCTCCAAACGGGTAAGTTCAGCGTCGCCTTTTTCTTTCGCGATCTGACTGTGTGTCTTGCCTTCACTGTCACGAATGAGATTGTCCAAATCTACAAAAGAAAAACCGATCTTGGCGGCCAACAACCGTCCGATGGTGGATTTACCAACACCCGGCATTCCAATCAAAGTAATTCCCTTAGGCACGCGGCTTTAAGTAACCCTTCTTCATCAAAAGCTCGGCGTTCAAAATTGCTACCCCGGCGGCGCCGCGAATCGTGTTGTGTCCTAAAACCACCATTTTAAAACCCAAAATTGGATCTTCCCGCAAACGTCCGACCGAAACCGACATCCCGCCTTCGCGATCCCTATCCAGACGGGTTTGCGGCCGAAAACTATCTTCGTGATAAAAAAGCGGATGCTCGGGAGCGCTCGGCAATTTCAACTTCTGCGGCTCACCCTTAAAACTTTTAATCAGCCGCTTAATCTCGCCCAACTTTGCCGGTTTGCGGGTTGAGAAGGCGACGGTGAGAAAATGCCCGTCTTTAACCGGCACCCGGTTGCACTGCGCGGAAATTTTGATATTCGCCAGCCTAAAACCTTTCTTACTTATCTCGCCAAGCAGCTTCAACGGCTCCCATTCTACCTTCGGTTCTTCGCCGCCGATCTGCGGAATGATATTGTCTAAAATATCCAGCGAAGGCACACCCGGATAACCGGCGCCGGAAATTGCCTGCATAGAAGTAACCATCACCTTGCTCACCCCGAACTTCTGATGAATCGGCTTCAGGGCCATCACCAATGGAACCGCCACACAATTCGGATTAGTGACGATAAATCCCTCCCATTTCCGGCCGGCCTGCTGAGCGGGAATCGCCGCGATATGATCAGCATTAACTTCCGGAACCAAGAGCGGCACATCCGGCTCGGTCCGATAATTTTTAGTGTTGGAAATAACCGGGTAACCGGCTTTGGCAAAAGCTTTTTCAATCTCGCCCGCGACATTCGCGTCCAAACCGGAAAATACGAAATCGCATTTCAAATTCGCCACGGCCGCATCCTGAACTTTAATTTCCCGGATGTTTTCCGGAATATCCACCTCCTGTTTCCATCGGCCGGCCACCGCTTCCTCATATTTTTTCCCGGCCGATTCTTTAGAGGCCGCCACGGCGGTAACTTCAAACCACGGATGATTTTGAAGCAAAACAATAAACTTCTGCCCCACCGTTCCGGTAGCTCCGAGAATGCCCACTTTTAATTTCTTAATTTGTTTTTCCATTTTTTATTCTTAAAATTCCGTTAAGCACTGCGGCCGCGGTAACTTCTGCTCCCGCCCCTGCTCCACGGATTACCAGCGGGTTTTTATAATATTTGGTATAAATAGCGAAAATATTGTCGGCGCCAGACAAACCGGCAATTGGGTGCTCCATTGGAACTTCTTTCAGCGAAGCCGCCATTCTGCCATTTTGAACCGTCGCGACATAACGCAAGACCGATTTTTTCGCCTTCGCCTTCTTAATCCGCCCGGCAAAATAGGCGTCCGGCTTAACTAAGCTTTCTAATTTTACATCAGAGAATTCGGCTGGCAAGCCAAGTTCCCTGGCAAGAATCAATAACTTCCGCCCCACATCCTGTCCGCTTAGATCCTCTCTCGGATCCGGTTCGGTATAGCCCAGAGCTTTCGCCCGGGCCACCAAATCACTAAATTTATTTTTTCCGCTGAAGTTATTAAATAAATAACTCAAGGTTCCGGAAAAGACACCTTCAATCTTTTTAATTTGGTCTCCGGCGGCAAGTAAATTCTTAATTGTGGCAATGACCGGTAGACCGGCCCCTACATTGGCGTCGTAATGGAAAGATTTCTGATAGGTGGCCAGCAGAGAGCGCAAACCCGAATATTCTTTGTGCGGCAGCACATTAAACTTTTTATTCGGCGTCACGATATGAAATCCGGCTTTTACAAGTTGCGGATACATTCTCGCCACTCTTTCGCTGGCCGTGCAATCCACAAAAACTTTCTCACCACGCATCTCCGCCGCTTGCCGGACAAATTCCGGCAGATTCACTTTTTCGCCATTTTTCAAATCCTTCTTCCAATTTTTTAAATCAATCCCGCTTTCTTTCAAGTGCATCTTCTCAACATCGGCAATTCCCCCAATCTCTAACTTTGAACTTTGAACTCTAAACTTTAAACTAGCCAGTTGCTGTAGCAATTGGCTGCCCACCACGCCCGTGCCAACTAAAAAGATCCGAAGGGACTTGGAATCAAAAAATTCGGAGTGTAAAACATTAATCGCCTCGGCTTTCTTTTCCTCAGACACCACTAAAGAAACATTCCGCTCCGAACCGCCCTGAGCAATCGCGGCGATATTGATTTTGGCCCGGCCTAAAGAATTGAATATTTTCCCGGCGATTCCCGGCACGCCTCGCATATTATCTCCCACAACTGCCACAATGCTCTGCCCATCCTTGCGTTCAACGGCCACCTTCCCTCTACGAATGTCATTTTCAAATTCGGACTTGATAGAAGAAACCGCCCGATCGGCTTCGGATTTTTTCACCGCCAAACAAATTGTATGCTCGGATGAAGCTTGCGCGATCAGCACCACGTTGGCTTTCGCTTCAGCAGCGGCGCGGAAAACCCGCTCCGCCGTCCCGGGCATACCGGCTAACTCCGTGCCACCGACTGTTATCAAGCTCATCCCGTCCACTGAAGAAATATTTTTTACCGGACCTTCAAAATCCTTGCTACTTGCTACTTGCTTCTTGCTACTTATTTCAGTCCCCGGGTGTTTCGGGTTAAAAGTATTTTTGATCAGCACCGGAATTCCTTTTTTAATCGCCGGAACCATCGTCGCCGGATGAATTACTTTCGCTCCGAAATAAGCCATCTCAAAGGCCTCCTCATAGCTGATTTGCGACAAGGTAAAGGCGCTTTTTACTATCCTCGGATCGGCGGTCATCACGCCGTCGGCATCTGTCCAAATTTCAATCACGTCGGCGCCAAGCGCGGCTCCGAAAATCGCGCCGCTGTAATCTGAACCGCCACGACCAAGCGTAGTCGTCTTCCCCGCGATATTAGAGCTTATAAAACCGGTGATAACGGGGATAGGTTTTAGGGAATAGGATTTAGGGTTTAGTAATTTCCGGAAAAAGTTCTGAATATTTCTATTTGTGACAACGAAATCAACGGAGGCATTTTGAAAATTAGAATCGGTTTTCACCAACTCTCGCGAATCCACGGCAATACTTGGCGTCTTCTTATTAATATAGGCGGAAACTAAATTCGCAGACAGTCTTTCGCCAAAACTAACTACCAGATCCAGCGCCATCGGCGAAGCATCGCCAAGTAATTTAATTCCCTTCATCACACTTTCCAACTCCGACAGCAATTCGGTCGGCGCGGCTACTCTTAGTTCTTTGGCGGCAGTAAGATGTTTCTCTTTGACGAAATCAAAATCCAGCGCCAGAAGTTTATCGGTTACTCCCTGCATGGCCGACACCACCACCGCTACGCCGCCATTCTTGCGCGCTTCTAAAACAATTTTGGCGACATTTTGAATCCGCTCGGCTGAGCCGACGGAAGAACCGCCAAATTTCATTACTTTTACAAATTTTGCCGCCTTTGGCATAACGGCCTAATTATAGATGGTCGCGGGAAAATAAAAAAGCCACCGCGGAATTGCTAGCTAGTGAGTCGCAGGAAATTGCGCTTACCGACTTGCAACAAAACCTCGCCGGAAATTTTAATCACTTCATTGGGATCTGATTTTTTCTGATCATTAATTTTCACTCCGCCCTGCTCAATCAAACGCCTCGCCTCGCTCTTGCTAGTCGCCATTCCGGTTTCTACCAGCAAGTCCACTAGCATCAAACTTGCAACTTTTAACTTAAAACTTTTAACTTCGGACGGAACGCCGCCTTCGGAAACCACCCGGATAAATTCCTGCTCCGCTTTTTCCGCCTCTTTTTCTCCGTGATATTGGGCGACGATCAATTTCGCCAAACGAAACTTCGCGTCACGAGGATCGGCAATCGTCCGCTCTTGATCAGTGCAAAGTTTGTAATATTGATCAATTAAATTATCGGAAATGGACATCACTTTACCGAACATCATCTCCGGCGCTTCAGTGATACCAATATAATTTCCCAAGGATTTAGACATCTTCTTTTCTCCGTCGGTTCCGACTAAAAGCGGGAAGGTAATCACATCCTGCTCCGGTAAACCCATATGCCGTTGTAAATCCCGACCGGTCAGCATATTAAATCGCTGATCGGTGCCGCCAACTTCCACGTCGGCCTTAACGATGATTGAATCGTAGGCCTGCATCATCGGGTAGATTAACTCATGCATGTAGACCTCCACTCCCTCCTTGATACGTTTAGCGAAATCATCACGCTCCAAAATCCGTTGAGTTGTAAACTTGCCCATCAAACCAATCACATCAGCAAATTTCATCTTTTTAAACCACTTGCTGTTATATTGAACTTCCGTTTTCCGCAGATTCAAAATCTTTCCGACTTGTTTAAAATAGGTCTTGGCGTTCACTTTGATTTCCCGATCGCTAAGCGCGGGGCGAGTTTTGGAACGCCCGGACGGGTCGCCGATCTTGGCGGTATAGTCTCCGATAATTAAAACGATTTTATGGCCGGCGTCCTGAAACTCTTTCAACTTCCTCAAGATAACCGCGTGGCCCAGATGAAGATCGGGCGCGGTCGGATCAGCTCCAAATTTAATCCGCAATGATTTTCCTGACTTCAAAGCCGCCGCCAAATGTTCTTTGACGATTACATCTTCGACTCCTCTAGCTAAAAGCTTCTCTGAATCCATGGCTTTAATTTTAGCTTAAAAAAAACGCCCCCGCAATTTGCGAGAGCTTACCACTACCAACGATTCTGCCAAATACGATAATAAGTGATTGTGCCGTGGACACCGAGGAACACTACGATCACGGAGATTAAGTTGCCGCTGGCAAGCCCAAGTACGCCGCCCAAGGCAATTACAGAGCAGCAAATCATCAGAGTAAACGACCAGGCCTTTCCCGGTGTTTCGTCTTTTGACGCGTGCAAGCAGTAGCCGACCGCCCATACCAGAAAAGCCACTGTCGTGATTCCCATTCCGCCGATGAACATATTAATCTCCTAAAAACTGGATAAAGATTAACGTAAAAATAATTCCTCGTCAAATAAAATAGCCGCATCCCTTTTGGGATGCGGCTATTAAGTTATTCACTGATCGTGTGCGTTTCCGGGTGATACCGGTAAACCGTCAGAATCACCATCTTGTCGTGGTCGTCCAGACGATTAGAGCGGACGATGGCAAAGAGCCACTTCGTCTGATCATCCAGGTAGTAATCGGTCCAGTGACGCCCTTCGTCCAAGTTGTGCAAGATCATCTTGCGCTTGGCTTCCGGATCCCACTGGGCTAGCTTGGAGCGCTGGAACATATCTTTCAGCGCTTTGACGTAGAACTCAAGAGACTGCTCGGCGATCTGCTCTTTCTCTTGAGCGCCGAAACACCGGCCGACGAAGCGCTTCCAAACATGTTCGGTGACGATCGTCTCGCCCGCCTCTTTATGCTTGATAGTCCAGCCGGGCGGATGATTGATGATCGCCCAGAACTTCTTCACCGCCTCCCGCTTTTTCTCCGCCTTCTCCTTCTTAATCTGATCAAGTTCCTCGCGAGTTCGGATGCGTTGTTCTTGATGCTTCTCATCTGTCGCTTTGCCGATTGACTCCGCCTCTTTGGCGAGCCAATCGGCAGTTTCCAGTAGAACGTCTTTTGTCCGGGAAACGAATCGGGGAACATTGAGATCACTCATGCCGTCGCCGGATCCCGTGAATCCGATGCTCTTCAACCAGCTTTTAGCCGGAAACTGACGATACTGCCTGCTATACTCCCGCTTGTGAGATTGGTCAGCTAAGAGATGATCGGCAATACTCGCCCTGTATCGCGGATGGAAAATCATCAACAGATACAGCTGACGTAGTTCCTGTTGAGAAAAAGAAAGCAGAAACTGACTACGTGGACGTTCAGCCACAAATCCTCCCTCTGCTAGTGTAAATGCCACTCGCTCTCAACGGACCACCCGCTGATAGCCGACGGCGGATTTCAATGTACAGCCAAGGGATTATATCATACTTACCGTTGTTTGTCCAGACCCACCACCCCGCACACTTTTGGTGTGCGGGGTAAGGTTTTCTAAACAAAATCTCCGCATAATGCGGAGATTTTGTAGAAAGCCCTTATTTCTTGCTTTTGATAATCTCATCCACCACTCCATACGCCTTCGCTTCTTCCGCACTCATGAAATAATCTCGGTCGGTATCTTTCTCGAGTTTGGTCAAAGTCTGACCGGTGTGCTTGGAGAGCACGTGATTCAAGCGATCCTTGATCTTCAAAATATGCTTGGCGGCAATCTCCACCTCCACCGCCTGGCCTTCGGCTCCGCCCATCACCTGGTGCAACATAATCTCCGCGTTAGGCAAAGCAATACGCTTACCCTTTTTGCCGGCCGCCAGCAATACCGCCCCCATTGAGGCCGCCATGCCGACGCAAATAGTAGAAACATCCGGCTTCACATATTGCATAGTGTCGTAAATCGCCATCCCCGCGGTAACCGAACCCCCCGGACTGTTGATATAGAGCTTGATATCCTTCTTCGGATCTTCGTGCTCCAGATGCAATAGCTGGGCGATAATTACGTTCGCCTGACCATCGGTAATCGGGCCGCCTAAAAAGATGATCCGCTCTTTCAAAAGACGAGAGTAAATATCATAAGACCGCTCCCCTCCGGGAACCCGCTCAACGACGGTCGGGATCAAATATTCGTTCTTTGCTTCTTTCATGGTTAGAAATTAGAGTAATTAGGTTAATTAGAAATTGCTTTTTATACAAGCTACTGCTTTTCTAAAAAGCTATAGACCTTTTCATTTAGAAGCACACTATAATTATAGTTGTAATCGCCTCCGCCTCCAAGCTTGGCTTCTACCTCCTCCGGCGTCGGTTCTAATTTTTCCGTTTGGGCGATTTTATAGATCACCAAATTAGAAGCCACGTTTTCTTTGGCTCGAGCATGTAGATCCTGGGAAACTTGCTCCTCGGTCTTGCCGGCGGCCTTCATCATCGGTCCCCACTGCTTGCTCATCCCCTGGAAAGTCTTTTCAATCATCACCGCCGGAAGATCCAAATCAGATTCCTTAATAATTTCATCCAGCATTTTCAAACGCAAACGATCACGCTCTTTCATCTGCTTTTCCAATAAGATTCCGTCGTTGACACTCTTTTTCAGCGCTTCCAGATTTTCAAATTTGCCGACGGTTTTGGCAAATTCGTCATTGAGTTCCGGTATCTTATCACCCTCTTTCTCTTTCCGGGACTGCTGAATCCACTCCAAAGTTTTTTCTATTTCCCCGGCCTCCACCTTCATCTCTTTCTTCTCGCCTAAAACTTTATGGGCGATCTTTTTATAATTACCCAGTTTCAGCTCCGGGAAAATAGTCAAAATCGCTTTATATTTAATTCCCAGCTCCGCGTCCTCCACGGAAACCTGTGGCGTATCAATCAGAGTCCACTCCTTATCTTTAGAGACCTCATCTAAACTCCAACGGATTGCTTCCTTGGCGGCATCGCTAAAAACCGATTCTTTATCCACGGCGGCGTCGGCCATCTCCTTCGGAGCAGCGCCGGGACGGAATCCTTTTATCTGAACGCCGGCCAGCGCCTTTTGATAGGCGCTTTCGTAATAAGGCAGAAATTCTTTTTGGTCCAAGCTAATCTCAACTTCAATTTGAGAGCCCGGTAATTTTTTAAAACTGTTTTTCATTTTTTGAGTTAGCTCCGACGCTACCGGTCGGAGAGCCGACTTCTGACGTCGGCTTTGTGATTTGTTTATTTAAGTAATCCTCTCCCCGATTAATCGGAGAGAGGATCGGGGCCGTCATCAAGAGAAATTTTGTCTTTCAGGCACTGGCTGATGAAGCGTTTGTGATTGGCGCAAAGCGGAATGTAGCAACCGCGGATTGAAATCAATTTTTGTCTCAGATCCTCGTCGTCGCCACTGCCGTATTCCAGACAAATGATGCATGGGTCTGGACGATCCACTGCCTCTTCTGACTTAATCCGGCCGCTCTGCCGATCACGGTAAATCATCACCTCATTGTCTTCTTCCCTATTAAGGAATCGAGTGATCGCCTCGCGGCAACGTTCAATGGCGTCCGCTTCCAGCAATTCCCGATTCCCTTTGAATAACTTCCCGAAGATCATTGCGACGAGAACTGCCACCAACAAATAGCAAAGGACCGCTAGCACCATCCAATCCCCATCAGTCATGGACTTCTCCTGTAACTAAAAGAACTAGGGAATTATAACAGAAAATTAACTTTCTTACAAGAGCGGCACGATCAACAAAGCCACGATACTGATTACTTTAATCAACGGGTTAATGGCCGGACCGGCAGTATCTTTGTAGGGATCGCCGACGGTATCTCCGGTAACCGCCGCCTTGTGCCAATCGGTTCCCTTAGCGCCGGCCGCTTCAATATACTTCTTGGCGTTATCCCACGCCGCGCCGCCGGAAGTCATAGACATCGCCACGAACAATCCGGAAACGATGGAACCCATCAATAAACCACCCAGCGCCTCCGGGCCAAGTCCGAATCCGACTAACAACACCGCGGCAATCGGCAACAGCGCCGGCACAATCATTTTGCTTAGAGCCGCTTTAGTAACAATATCCACCGCTCTCGCGTAATCCGGTTTTGCCGTGCCAGCCATAATACCCGGGATTTCCCGGAACTGGCGACGGATTTCTTCCACTACCGCTCCCGCGGCTTCACCTACCGCCCGCATGGCGATGGAACCGAACAAGAAAGGAATCGCCGCGCCCAAGAATAAACCGACTACCACTAACGGATCCTGCAGGGAGAAGACCACATCTTTTGCCAGCGCGGATAACTCTTCCACGTAACCGGCAAACAAAACTAGGGCCGCCAAACCGGCGGAAGCAATCGCATAACCCTTCGTAACCGCTTTCGTGGTATTGCCAACCGCATCCAACGCATCGGTAATTTCCCGGACTTCTTTCGGCGCGCCGGACATCTCCGCGATACCGCCGGCATTGTCCGTAACCGGGCCAAAAGAATCAATCGCCACCACAATACCCGCCACCGACAACATCGCTGTCGCGGCTAAAGCGATTCCGTACAAACCAACCAAGGCATAAGCAGACAAAATTCCGGCAACAATTACTAAAATCGGCAGAGCGGTAGATTCCATACCCACCGATAAACCCATGATGATATTAGTTCCATGACCGGAGCGGGAGGCCTCGGCGATGGATTTAACCGGGCGATAATCTTTCGCTGTGTAGTAGTCGGTAATCACTACCATCAGAATGGTGACCGCCAAACCGACAACCGTCGCCAAAAAGACATTCAGATAATTTTCCGGGAAATAAACTTTTGAAGCCCAGAAAAAGAGTGCCGCGGAAACAACAATCGCCACTATCAGCGACTTATACAAAGCGCCCATAATGGACTTGCTCTTACCCAATTTGGCGAACCAGCCGCCAACAACCGAAGCCAATATTCCCAATCCTCCCAGAACCAACGGGAAGGCCAATTGCGCTCCGCTCAAAGTAGCCGCGCCAAGCAACATAGCGGCGGTCAGCGTTACCGCGTAAGTTTCAAAAAGATCGGCGGCCATACCGGCGCAGTCACCGACGTTGTCGCCCACGTTGTCGGCGATCACGCCGGGATTACGCGGATCATCTTCCGGAATTCCCGCTTCCACCTTACCAACCAAGTCAGTGCCGACATCCGCGGCTTTAGTAAAAATGCCGCCGCCGAGACGGGCAAAAATAGAAATTAAACTGGCGCCAAAACCAAGACCGATTAAGGCCTTAGGATCACCGGTAGCAAAATAAAATCCGGCCACCGAGAGAAGCCCTAAAGCAACTACTATATATCCGGTGACCGAACCGGCTTTAAAAGCCAAAGAAAGAGCGGGGGCCAAACCATGACTGGCCATCTCCGCGGTTCTAGCGTTAGAGCGGATCGCTACATTCATACCGATATAACCCGCTACAGCTGAAGCAACCGCGCCGATTAAGAATCCGACCGCGGTAACTCCGCCAAAGGCAAAATACAAAACTACCGCCAATGGCAGGGCCACCAGCGCGACGCTTTTATACTGACGATTTAAGTAGGCGGCTGACCCCTCCTGAATGGCGGCTGAGATTTCCCGCATCTTCTCATTTCCTTCGGGTTGTTTTTTCAGCCAAAGCATAATGTAGGCGCTGTAAGCTAACGCGACAACGACCGGGACGAAGATCAGATAATTTATAGTCATTAGTTATTAGTAATTTGTTATTAGACCCCAACTTTCGGCTCACCAGCGGCTTTCTCCGGCTCCGCCGCATCCGCCACTCCGCCCACCGTCGCTTCATCCGGTTTTTCGGCAGAACGGACATCAATCTTCCAACCGGTCAATTTAGCGGCCAAACGAACATTTTGGCCTCCCTTACCGATCGCCAGACTCAACTGATCGCTTGGGATAAAAACTCGGGCCTCGCGACGATCCAGAATCTGCACTTCTTTCACTTTGGCCGGAGAAATGGAATTGGCGATAAATTTAGCCGGGTCTTCCGACCATTCCACAATATCCAACTTTTCCTGACCCAATTCATTGCTGACCGCCATAACCCGGGTGCCGCGTTGTCCGACACAAGAACCAACCGGATCCACCCCATCCATTTTGGACATCACTGCGATTTTAGTGCGGCTTCCCGGCTCGCGGGCAATGCCTTTAATTTCAATCACTCCATCATTTACTTCCGGAACTTCCAGAGCAAAAAGTTTACCGACAAACTTCGGATGAGAGCGGGACAAAACAATACCCGGCATCTTCGCGTCCGCCTGAACCGCTAATACATAAAAGCGAAGACGCTCGCCGGCGCGATAATGCTCTCCCGGAATCGCTTCATTGAAAAACAACACTCCGGTAGTCCGGCCGAGATCAACATAGACATTACCGCGGTCATAGCGTTGAATAACGCCACTGACGATTTCCCCCTCTTTGGTCTTAAATTCTCCCAAAATAGATTCCCTTTCGGCCTCCCGCAAACGCTGTAAAATAACCTGCTTGGCGGTCTGGGCGGCAATACGGCCAAAATCTTCCTTCGTCTCCAAAGGAAATTCCATTTCATCGCCGACTTTCACGCCGGATTTCTCTTTCTTCGCCTCTTCTACCAGCATGTGCCGGTCGGGATTATAACGCGGCATCAAGGTTTCACCTTCGGCGCTAACCTCCTCCCGCCCAGATGGCGCCTGGCGGAGCTCGTCCCCTTCAGGGGCGGCTCCCTCTTCAACAAAACGCACCGTGGTTTCGTCCACTACGGTCTTTACCTGCCAGAATCTCAAATCGCCGGTCCGGAGATCAAATTTACACTTAACCAGCTCGCCCTTTTCGCAATACTCTTTTTTATAAGCCGCGGCGATGGAAGACTCAATCGCTTCCAAAATTTTCCCCGAATCAATTCCCTTCTCTTCGGAAATTTGCTCTACCGCCCGTTTTAACGTTTTTAAATCGAAAAGCATTTATTTTTTAATTTTTGTTTTAACCTTTTTAAGAATAATGGCCGCTCCTTGAGCGACCATTAATCCAATAGAACAAGTATAGCGGATGGCCTACAAAAAGTCAAGGGGGCAAGAAAAAGCTGCCCGATGGCAGCTTTGTTACGCTAATACCTAATCGCTAATCCCTAGTCGCTATCTTAAGATCTCATCGCACAATCTCTGGCTGATGAATCCGTACTTAGTCAACAAACGAAGTTTGCGTACATAGCGCGGATCCTTTTTGAGCTGATGAAGCGCTTGTAGGCGGCGTAACACGGATGGCTCTCCATTCTGGTAGCAGTAAGCGTCAGTGGTCATCGTTGCCACGTCTTCAAAATAATCGGTGGAGGAATATTCATCCAGTAATCCCTGGGTCGGAAAAGCATTCCAAGAATATTTCTTTCCGTAAACATCTCCGGCCGCCTTCCGAAATTCAATCCCGAAAGCGCAATCTTGACCGCTGCGCCGTCGGCATCCCAAAGAAAAGTGGTAAGCATGGACTGCTTCGTGCCAAATCGTTACCGGGTTATGAAAGTGCGTCGGCCTAACTGAAATCTCGCCCGACCCCTCGCATAGTCCGACATAACTCTCGCCGCCATAATCAGCATTGTCGGTTACAGTAACCGACGCGATCGCCGCTACGATTTTAGGATCAATTTCAGAAAGCAGCCGGTCAAATTTTTCCACGTCCTCCCGAGACACCGGACCGGTAACCGTAAAGCCGTGAATGGATTCATAGCTGGAGACCGGAAGCGCTCTGGGAATCGGCTGGCAACTGCATCCGACGAAAGTACAAACCAGTAAAAGCGCAGCGGCCACAGATCGGATCAGCAATTTTCACCTCTCAAACTAAGCTGTAATGATTATAACAAAAAATGACCCCGCAATAGCAGGGTCATTTAAGAATTTCATCGCGCAACTCCCGGCTGATAAATCCGTATTCAGCGAGCAACTTCAACTTTTTTTCGTAGCGAGAATCTTCCCGCAACTGACCGGATTTTTTCATCCGGTGAAGCAACGAGTCAGGATAGAATTTGTATGAGTAGACGGCTTCGGTAAATTCAGCTATATCCTCAGAAACGTTCGTGGTGGCGTAATCGGTCAGCAGACCGTTGGCCGGGAAGGTCTGACCCGCAGTCGGTTCGTTGTAGACCAGGCCAGCGGTAAAAAGCCAAGAGATGGTCAGCGAGTAAAACCGGGGTCCGAAGATGCCAGGTTCGCTTAGAGAAAAATAGTAAGCATGCGCCGCTTCGTGCCAGACCGTTGTATACCGCCACAACCCGTCTCGCATAAAGCAAATTTCTCCTCCCGGCCAGCAGTGCCCAACAGCAGTCGACCTCTCGTAGTGGCAGATGTCGGGGCAAAACGAAACTTTTTTAACTGTCCGGATCACCCGAGGCTCCATGTGAGACAAAGCGGTATCAATAGAATCAATCTGCTCCTTCGTGAAATTTCCGTAGATGGAATAACCGTACTTAGTCTGCAGTCCTTCAGCGGGCGGGGGTAGAGAGTGACATCCGGAGACTACTAAGATGAGCGCCAGGCCGAAAATCGGGCGAAGACTCATTTGCCTCCTCCTTTCCTTATTAAGGTTTCTGCCGAGACTATACAATAAATCTCCGGCAAATGCAAGCCCCGTCACCAGATCGAGCAGTCCTCTTTCCCATCGTCCAAGGTTAATCCTGGATATGCATTCACAAAATTAGATTTGCGAACTCTCAATATTGACCTTAAGAAAGCGAGCAGACGATGCACTGCTCGGCTCGGTGCGGGGCAGGCTCCTGTTAGAGTTTCTCGTTGATAATTTCTATGCGCCGGGTGTCGGGGTGAAACTCCAGCTCATCGTCGCCATAAATAATTCTCGGCTTATATCCGGGCGGGTCATTTTTTAAACCGCGCTCAATCCGGCGTAGCTGTATCCGGCGCAAAATTTTCTCCAGCCAATCTCCCAAAAAACCGGACAATAAACTACCCGAAAATCTTTTCGCCAAAGATGGAGTATTCCAGCGCCATCTTAAATCTTCCCTAAACGCTAATCCCCCGGACCAATCCTGGTTGGCGGAGAAAAATTTCCGGACTTTTCCCGTAGTCCCGAAAACCGGAACTAGATTTTTATAGAGCATTTGCCAATATTTATCGCGCGGGCCGGATAGCCGATAACTTTTCTCCGTTACAAAATGATTCAGACAAATTTTATCGGAAGCTGATTCTTTGTGATTCAACTTACTTCTCCGCCACCCGAAAAATCCGAAAGCCAGAATCGCGAAAAGGCGGGCGCTGAAAATCCGTCCCGAGCGAACGCCGACAATCACATCAAAATCGGATAATGCGTTCACCTGACCGGTCGCCATTGAACCGGCCGCCACCGCGAAATCAACGAAAGGAAGATAGCGGAACAACCAGGCGCGCCGTAAAAATTTAATCCACTTTTCATCATAGAGAACTTTTTGCCGCCGCTCAGCGATGCTTTGATCCATTGTTTCTATTATATATAAAAAAGACCCCGCGAAATGCGGGGATTCAAAATTAACTAGAAACAACCAGGAACCGGCAACCGGCTTCCCACTTACAGGTGTCGCTTGGAACACCGATAAAAATCATTCGGGTATTCCCAACCATGTAGGCATAAGCGACTATCGGGGTATTGCCATCCGGTGGTTCACCAAGGGCGACGACCGGATACTTCAACTGCTCTTCCGGGTAAGTCCACAGGAAGGTGAGCAATTCCCGGACCGTCGCCGCCCGCGCCTGATTCTTCCCGATCAACTCTGATGCTGAAGGAGAAGATAAATCCAGATCATGAACGAGCAACTTCATTTTTGTCTCAATAGACGCTTCGGGTGGAGCAATCACCCGAGAATCCAAAAATGCCCAGATGTTATAGACACTCCCCAGCTTGCAACCGGTTTTCTCCACTACCAACTCCATCACCTTACTAACCGGCGTCGTATGACTAACAAATACGGTAAAAAGTTCCGGCGCGATTGCTTGAGTCACTAGCCACTCCTTAAAGGACCGCAGCTAGCTTAAAACAAACCGTCCTTTTCTTCAATGGCGGGCGCTTCAACTAGTTGCGGCTCAACCTCTATTCCCTTATCGGTAATTTTCAAAACATCTTTATCAATCTTCCCGAATTCTTTATAAGCATGATTGTAGGCGCTGACAGTGGTTCCCAGATTCTTTCCGATTTTTCCGAAATAATCTTCATAGGTAATCAGATGCTTCCGCAAATTATCCACCTGTTTAATAATGTCTTTCGCCTGCTCGGAAATTTTCTGATTGCGCAGACCCTGTAAAACAGTCTGCAGATAAGCGAGGAAAGAAGTCGGTGAAACAATGATTACTTTTTTCTGAAAGGCGTAGGCAATTAAATTTTTGTCTTCCGTGCTGGAACCAACTTTATTGATAAGAAGATCATAATAAATCGCCTCCGATGGAATAAACATAAAAGCGAAATCCATCGTATCTTCCTGCGGTTTCACATATTTGGAAGTTTCATCAATACGCATTTTAATATCACCAACAAAAGCGGCTTCATATTTTTTCTTTTCCGATGGGTCAACGGCAGCGGCGAAACGGTTATAATTTTCTAAACTAAATTTGGAATCAACCGGAATGATCCGCTTATCCACGAAAACCACCGCGTCCACGATAACGCTATCTTTGAAAGCGTACTGCATCTGATACGAACCCGGTGGTAATACATTTTTTAAAACGGTTTCCAAAAAATATTCTCCGAGGATACCACGCTGTTTCGGATTGGTGAGCGTATCCTGCAATTTTTTAATCTGCTCATTCATCGCCAGCGTCTGGCGGGAAGTTTCTTCCACGACGGCGAGCTTGGCATTTACGTCGCCGAATAATTTCGCGCTCGCTCCCGATTGATTCTGCATCGCTCGGTTAGACTCGCTCAACCTTGTATCCAAAACCCGCCCAATCTCGTGGATTTGGTTCTGCAACATAGACATACTCTGATCCGGAGCTTTTTCTTTCGGCTTCAGCGCGACATAAAGCGCGGCAAAACCCAACAACATAACAGCCACTATTACGATTACCGGAATTAAATCCATCCCGTTAGAAGCAGGGTGCGCCCACCGGGCGTACCCGTGGCACACTGCTCAACTTTCCACTCACGACTATATTTTGTACTTTGATTATCATAGTTATTTAGATCGGCTGCTTCTAACGGGACACGTAACCTAATAATAACTTTTTGAGATAAAAAAATCCTCCGCCAATTGGTCGGAGGATTCAATCTTAAACATCCCAAAATTCATTCCAGTCCTTGTAAGTCATGCGACTTGTCGGCAAACGTACTCGCATTTGATAACGATCAACAATCGCCTGAACGACACCCTGAATTTTTTCGCTTTTACGAAGCAGTTCCAAGTCTTTCTTAGTGACACCGAGCGTCTCACACAGCTTCTTCATTGCCTCAACTGCATCAGAGGGCAGTTTGCTCTTGTTGTTATTTCTGCTCATTTTCCTTCTTCCTTCTCTGCCTGCTGCTTCGGCGAGAGATCGATGTATATAACCTTTCCTTCCCTCTTAAACCAGTTGTTCTTCTGTATGGCCTCCGCTAGATCTCTTGTTTCGAAATCAGTCGGTAGTTTGGCTCTATACTTCCAGACGATGTCCCTGAGGGCGGTCCGCAGTTTGTCGACTGAGCTGAACCGACGCCCATTCAGAGGTAGGAGCATTTCCGCAACGGTAGTCAACTTGGCCGCTTTCCTCATTTCCCATCTCCTTTTTCGGCCTGCTGCTTCGGCGGCCAGTCGGCTCGGATCGGAACGGCGGTGATGCTTACGGAGACAATCTCTCCGGCATCATTATAGTTATCCTCATAATTCACCTGCTTATAAATGAAGTAGCCCCTCTCCCAGTCCTCATAGACTTCAAACTTCTCCCAAGAAACACTCTCATCGGAACCATGATCCTTTATCGAACCAATCGCCACAGAACGATTCTGCTTCCCTGCCGGGGGCTCGCCCGAAACGCACAGCACTGCCAGCGCGAACAGCACGACCGCGATCTTTTGCATGGCCTTTCTCCTTGTTTTGGAATCCCACACATAGATTATGTATGGGACAAACTGCTGTACATTATAACAAAAAATGAAATAAAAAGCAATAGTGTGCAGTATCTCACGGCCGTGAGTTACTGCACATAAAACTAACCCCTACTATGACATGTCATAGTAGGGGGGATTTTGCTTTAATTGCCGTGATGTGATATTATCTACTCGGTTACATTTACATTGAAAGGAGAAGTAGTGGCCCAGAAAAAGCCGAAAATGACGGTCAAACAGTTCATGAAGGAGTTGGCGAAGCACAGAGGAAAGTTTAAGGTACAAGAAAAAGGGGAGTTAAGAGCGCGTAGGTCTTCGCGAAAAATATCCGTTTTTTACCGAGGACCTCATTGTCCGATCACTAAGGTCTACTACTCAATTTCAAAAATAAGCTATTCCGGCACCTACTGGGGAAATGCCGTCACAGGTCTCGGCCTTGGAACCAATAACGCCGTGAGAATCGTTGAAGCTGCGGACAACAACCTTAAGACTGCCACAGCGAGGATCCTCCGCCGCCAGATGCTAAAAGTTCTCGGCTTGAAGGAGGTTGCCTAATGCGCAAGCCGAAGATGACGCTGAAACAGTTCCTGAAGGAGCTGGAGAAGCACTCCGTGACGATGGTAATAGCCGGGGAGAGCAAGATTAGAAGCGGGGGTGAGATAGGGCGCTTTGGAGATCCCACCCAGCATTGCCCAATCACGAAAGTCTGCAAAAGGATCACCGGCTTTCACTTTCGGCCCCGCTACTATTTGGACGCCGCAAGGCAAATTGGCCTGAGTCAGAAAATGGCTGGCGTGATTGTGGGCGCGGCAGACAAACCGCTGCGCAAATGCGGCCCCAAACAGAAAAAGGTCCGCCGCCAGATGCTCAAAGTCCTCGGACTGAAGGAGTCTGCTTAAAAACACACCGCCCCGACTTACGTCGTGGGCGGTTTTCATTTCTCTAACCAACTTAATAAATTTGTTGCTTTGGATGTTTTTCTCCGAAACCCAAGCGAGCTTAATCGGCTAGGAGGTTTTTGTATAATAGATCCCAAACAAAAACCCGATTAGCGCGAGCGTTAAGTGAAGTCCGCCGCAGGAGCGGATGGAACGGGTTGAGGGGAAAAACATCCGAAGCAACAAAAAAGACCCCCTCACAGGGCCTTTTTTGTTGTGTAATTAAAAGAATACCACAATGACTACAGCAGGCTGTGGACAACTGAAGAGAGGATGAAGATGCCCACAAAGTTCGCCAGGTACGATAATCCAATAAATACCGACGGCCGGACGCCGGAAGCCCCCATCAAGGCCAACCCCAACTCATCCGGAAGCGGCGAAGCAATCACCAAAAATCCCGCGACTCCAAGCGCAAACCGAACCGGCGGAAGATGGGAGAATTTCCGTACTCGTGAAAGGTGGTAATGCCTAAGAATCTCTTCCGCATCCGCCTCCTCTCTTCTCACCGCTATCATCAAAATCAAATCCCCTAAGCTCGCCGCGGCCGCGCCCAGCAATGCTACCAGCCATGGAGAACTGTGAGCTGATAATTCCGCCAACGCCACCGTGGCCGGAGCAATGGTCAGCGCGGAGGTGTAGAAAAATCCGGCGATCAAAATCCCTACCACCTGAAATCCGGCCGATAAGTCTAAAATCCTATTAAAAACACCGAGGCGCGACAATAAAATTGCCGCGCCTATGCTTACTATCAGAACAAGGAGATGTTTGAGTAAGTGGTGCTTCTTCAAATCTTTAGAGTGTTCCTAGGGCCGCCTCTACATCCGCAAATTCACCCTCCAAATTACCCAAGTCCACCCCATCCAAATCCAGACTGATAGCGGCAGTGCTATCTTCCGGCAAAGCTCCCTTCTGGGCGGAACTCCAATACCAGGCCCCTAGGGCGATCAAGGCGGCTACGACTAACAAGAGAATCAAATTTTTTTTCATAGTGGTTTAATTAATTATTTTATTCCGAATCATCATCCACTCTTGGGATTTGAGCCAAGGTCGTTGCGGCTTTTCGGACCGCTTCGTGAGCGGCTTTAACGATGTCATGCATCTTTTTTAGATCGGCCTTCAGGGCATCATGAGCGGCTTTTACCGCGGCCCGCAATTCAACTTCGGTCGTCACACTAATAGTATAGGTCTTGCCAGCTTGTACTTTCACTGCGGCATCGGCCGAAGCAATCGCGGCCTCAGCGGCATCAATTGCAGTTCGAGCGGCAACCACATCCAAACCACGCTCCGCGGCTTTATCGGCGCGGCTGATAATTCTTTCAACAACTTTGCTTAACTTTTCCAAAACATTCAGAGCATGCTCGGTTTGGTTCTTATTAATCTCATCCAAACGTTGGTCCATCTTTTCCACGGTTTCTTTCTTTTTCTCATCTCGGATGGTCTTCAAGCGCTCTTTTAATTGAGCCCGCTTGGCCTCAATTTGAACCTTCATGGCTTCGCGCTTAGCATCAATTTCTTTGCGCAAATCTTCCCGTTTCGTTTTCAATTCCTCGGCAACAACCTCTCTCCTGGCTTTCAGATCATCTTGGAGGTCGGAGCGCAGCTCTTTCGCTCCCTCTCTAGCCACCTCCTTAATTATCCTGATCGGCGCGTACTGACGCTTTCCCGTTGCCTGTCCGGAAGCCGCGTCACGGGCAGTCTTGATGTCGTAAGTAGCCTTCAGCCTCAAAGCTTCTATCTCTTCTTTGGTCTGCGCTCGCTTTCCTGTCGCCTGACCGGAAGCCGCGTCACGGGCGGTCTTAGCCTCCAAAGCGGCCTTTTCCCGCAAAGCCTGCACTTGTCTCTCCAGATCCATCTTCAGATTCTGAACGTCCGCTTTTACCTCCGCCTTTATACCGACGTTGGCAGTCGTGCCCATCTCTTCTCCACGAACTAAAGCCGGCGCAACGATCGCCGCCACCAAGCTGAAACTGACAATTATTTTTTTAATCATATTTTTGTTTTTATTTTTACTGACCTTTTATAAATTCTATTATATCTCCCTTAGCGTCAGATGGGAAGCAGAAGCTTCTCCGGCTTGTTTTGCCGTAATCCATAATTCGTGCTTCATAATTCACGCTTTAGCGGATTTCGTAGGTAACGTTCACGCTTACCGTCACCTCCTGACTGCCCGGCTCAATAGTCGGCATCGGAGGCAGGGCCATGTCGCCACCCCGTCCAACGCTGGCTTCTTTGGCGTAGTAGATCGGACCTGGGTAACCACCACCGTATTCGTTGAAGCTGACCACCTTCCTCAAGTGAACTCCATTATATTTCGCCATTGCTTCCGCTTTAGCGCGCGCTTTGGTGAAAGCTTCCTCGCGGGCCTCATTGAGGAACTTGTCGGGATCGTCAATTGAGAAATTAACGCCACCCAACTGATTGATCCCCCGCGCCGGCAATCCGCCTAATATAGAAGCTACCTTGGAAAGATCTCGAATCTTCACGATAACAGTCTGGTGTAAGGTATAGCCGTCAATTGAGCTGACGCGGGTTTTTTCATCCCAGTGATAATTCGGGGAAAGATTGTAATCGGCAGTCTTAACATCTTTGGCTTCTACTCCCTGGGATTTCACGAACTCAATAGCGGTATTGATTTTCGTGTTGTTGTCTTCCTGAAGCTTCACCGGATCTTTACCCTGCGAAACCACCGAGAACGATAAAGTAGCCAGATCGGGCGCAACTACTACTTTTCCTTCGGCAGAAACCGAAATCGTGCGGGCCGGATAAGCCGCGGCGCTATTTTTCCAAATTGCCTTCCCGGTGACCAGCAAAAACAACCCACCGATGACCAAAACGACGTTCAGGATAATCCAAAAATGATTTTTTATCTGTTCTGATTTATTTGGCATACAATTTTTGTTTTATAGAGTTTCTAAAGTTTTTAAAGTTTTTGATAACCTCATGAACTTAATACTTCGCGGCGATCTTAACAATTTGTTTTATCTCCTCGGCTTTGAGACTGGCTCCCCCGACAAGGGCGCCTTCAATTTCCGGATTTTTCAAAAAGATTTCGGCATTGTCTGATTTCACCGATCCTCCATAAATACAGCGGACTTTTACATTCAACCGGCCCGCCACCTCTTTGATTAACTTTACCATTTTCAGCATATTCTCCGGTGTGTCCGGGCTACCGGTTCCGATGGCCCAAATCGGTTCGTAAGCGACCACCACTTCCGATCCGGCTCCGGCGCGGGATAGGCCAATGCGGACCTCCTGCTCCACCACGGCCGCGGTCTGATTTTTATCGCGTTGCTGACGGGTTTCACCGACGCAAACCACCGGAATTAGACCATCTTTCAAAGCTATGGCCACTTTTTTCGCGACCATCTCATCCGTCTCTCCTAAATTTAAACGACGTTCGGAGTGTCCGATTATTACATAACTAACTTTCAAGCTCTTCAGTTGAGCTCCGGAAACCTCCCCGGTATAAGCGCCGGAGTCTTCCCAAAATAAATCCTGCGCTCCTAAATCAGCTTTTTTAATAATCGCTTCCACAAACTCCAGAAACGGAAACGGCGGGGCAATCACCAATCCTTTCACGTCGCTTTCTTTGGCCAGCTTCTCCGCGTCTATTGGTGACGAGGGATTCAATTTCCAATTGGCAATAATAATTTTAGACATAAGCTAATGTTAACAAAATTCTCGCCGAAAAAGAAAAACCCCCGCCACACTTTCGTGTTAGCGGGGGATGTTTAGTTAACCCTTCGCGCCAGCCTGCTTCTTGAATTCAACTTCCGAACCGGGAGGAACCACGTCACTTTCATCGTGCACGGCTCTTCCATTCACGAATACCAGCGCGTGATCATTGGTGATGTTCATCACCTCGCGATACTTCCGACGAAGTCCGCTGACCGTAATCGGACCTCCCGAATAGTTCACGCTTTCGGCGCCGGAAGACACTCTGATCGAACGGCCGTCACCAGAACTCTGGTCACCCATTTCTTATTCTCCTTTCACTGAGGTTGAAAAAACTGCAGGTAGTGTAGCAGAGCGGGAGTTCCCTGTCAATATATCAAAGTAAATCTCGTGATGAGGCGTCTTGCCTTCCTGAAGCCAGATCGTATAGATGCTGACCATCACGGAGGCCGCCGCCAGATTGGCCGCCAACACCTGCGTCACTCCGGCTTCCACCAGCTCTCCGCAATGGAGATCGTTGGGATGTTTGTCGGTCGGAAATTCAATTTCCGGATGAGCGAAGGTAAGCGGCGGCGTGATATCTTTGCCGCCCTCTCGGCGATAGACCTGCGCGTTGCCGTCTCTGACTTCATTGCCTCCGGAGATCAACAGGGCGTTATCCAGAGTGGCCACCCGATCGGAAACAATCTTCCGGGTCGCGTGATTATCCACCCCCAGAAACACCGAGTCATTTTCCTTAATGAATAAAAAGGCATTTTCCGCGGTGATGTAGGTTGGCTTGAACTCAATCTCCAGGTTTGGGAAAAAATCCTTGAGCCGGACACAAGTCTCTTGCGCCTTGTTGGCCTGCTCCCGGAAGATTTGCCGTTCCCGGTTTCTCTCTTCATATTTATCCCCGTCCACCATCAGAATTCTCCGTGATGCCCTGGGGCTTTTACTGGAAGAAGAAATCCGGCAGATGGGTTCGGCCAAGTAGGTGCCGATGCCACCCAATCCGATGATTACCGTTCTCATTAGGTCCCACCTTCTCTGTAAACTTTCTTCTGAATCGGGATAACCGGCTTGCCCGCCGTGGCGGGCTTATCCGCCACGGCGGGCTTTTTCGCCTGATTTTCTCTGTTCCACTTATCACGGAAGGCCAGCGCCCATTTGCGCGCTTCCTCCGAAGTCATATTTCTGACAACGCCCTCCGCGTCCTTAACTTCCCGAGTGACCACCCTGGAGAAAAAACTTCTAGTAGTCACTTGGACCAGCCAGGTCGGTGGAGGAGAGTAATCAACCGGAAGAAGTTCTTCTTCGCCTTCCAAAGTAAACATTCTGTCGGAAGAATCGCTCCTGCCCCAAGCGGACCCCTCCCTCATGGGCGCCTCCCGAGTGATCGCCTCGCCGAAAGTTCTCGGTTCGGCGCCTTCCCTCTTCAGGCCGCGCATTACGTCTTCAACCCGCAAAGGAAAGCGATATCCGTTGACCGCCGCTTCCACGCTGACGGAAATCGGTCCGGTCCTGTTCCAGCGAGGGAAACTGCCGAAAGTCACGTGAATGCCATTCAGCGAAGCTTCATCGTGTAAATCCGTCCCGGAATGAAACGCGCTCAGCTTGCCATGCGAATGCATAGTGCCGACCATCACCCAACCGGGACCCAGATCCAGCTTAGGGAACTCGTAATCAATCTTGGCCGGGCTTACGGTCTGTTTCGGCGCCATCATAAAGAAACGCTTATCAGTTTCGTTTTGGTAAATCAGGACAATCGCCTCCGAATCGTGCTCCCGGCAAATCCAGGCAAAGAATCGGGCGGCCTTCAGCACCAAGCCTTTGGGAAAAGGCGGAAGATAGGATTCAAAATCCGGAGCTCCCTCTTCAAGAGTGCTGATGCGATCCACCGGCACTACGGCTTTCCAAAACGGCATCTGCTTATGAAGGAAGATGCCATTCGCCGCGATTTCGTAAAAAATCTCGTCCGGCGGCTTAGGATTCTTACCGTCGTTAATCCAGACGGGATACAACATTTGGCAGCTCCTATTCTTTCTTTGATTGGGGTTGATCGTGTTTCATCAGGTCCTCCAGGTAAGTTTTGCTGACCGACTTGGCCAAGTTTCCGCAGGAATCCTTAAGACTAGTAGCTGTCTTACGCTTAGCCAGAGCAAAAGAATCTCCAACTTCGGCGCAAATCTTTTTCTTTTCGGTGGCTGAAATGGTGAAATGATCGCTAAGGGAAAAAACCTGCTCTTCCAACTCTTCCCGGAGCTGGTCTACCTGCTTCTTTTTCACCGCCACCCACTCCTCCGCCGAGTTGTCCTGCAGGCGATCCTCGCGGTCATCTTTAATGATCGTCTCCATGGCGCGCCGCGCGAAACTCTGCAAATCGTAATCGCAGGGAAGCCAGTCCATCTCCACCATCTTTTCGGGATTGGAGGCCGAAAGCTTTTCCCACGACTCAACGGTTTCCAGTTCGGGATTACGCTTGCAGGCAATCTCGTAAAACTGGGTGAGGCCGTGCGCGATGAACTTACTGCCCCAGAACCATTCAAAAAGCTTGTTGAAGCAATCCGGGTCTTCCAGTTTAACGGGCGGCATATCGTTGTAGCCAAGGCAGAAATTATGCGGCCAATCGCCCCAGATATGCGGGAGGTTAGACCAACACAACTTGTCCTCGGCAGTTTTCAGCGGCGCCGAACGATAAAACATCCAGAAACCGTGATGCGACCCTCTGCTACTGCGGAGGTACAGTTGACCATCCCGAAACAAAACCAGGAAGACCTGCCACGGAAAGGCAAGATGCCGATTACTATCCCAGATATTCACTACCCGCCGCTGAGGCGCGAACTCCACGCAATACATCTTGTACTGATGGTGAGAGGTCTGCGCTTCCCAGATAAAACGCGTCCCGGGCAAAAGCGGCCCGACGCACCGCATAACCGCGGCCTTCATGATTTCCTGAGTCTGCAGATACTTCTCCGCCCAGACTTTGCCGATTTCATCAAAACGCTTTTCCAGCGCTTCGCGAAAAACTCCGGCGCCACCGGCGGCAACTTTCTCCACAAACTTTTTACGGAATTCCTTCATCGCTTCACTGAAAAAAGTCTGAAAAAGACCGTCGGTATTGACGCTAAAATCTTCAATCATCCGGTCGGCATCCGCGATCCAGTGTTGCAACGCCTCGTCGGCCTCCTTATCAATGGAGCGCGCCAGCGAAACATCCAACGGATCCGGGTCTTGCGCGATCTCCAGATGCTTTTTCTCTCCCCACCAGTGATCACGTTTCTTGGTCTTGAGATTCCAAATCTTTCCATCACCGTCAATCAGCCGCTTACTTTCAAAAGGCAATCCGGTAATTTCCGCCGGTAGCTTTGTCGGCTTCGGCCCTTCGTTCTTCTTGTCAGCCACGTTTCTTATCTCCTAGATAGTTTGCGAACTAGGTTTTCAAAGTACGCTACATCTTAAGGTTTTTCTCCAAAAAAGTCAAGTGTTGCGGGGGCGGGATTTGAACCCGCGATCTTCAGGTTATGGGCCTGACGAGATAGACCGAGCTTCTCCACCCCGCTGGCAATATCTTATCACGAAGATTTGAAATAATCAAATTGAAATTGCCCGGCCGGTGAGTTAGAGTTTGATTAGTTCCATTAAACTTATTTTGAGGCTCCAACTCGGAAAGGAGAGAGCTATGGGAGTATCTACTCCGGAACAGGTAGAGCATTTGATCGGGTTGGGATTCCATAAAGCCGCCGGATATAGCGAAGGAGGGTTTGATACTCACGCCGGCCGGCCGGAAAGCAAAGATGCTATTTTGGTAGTTTCTGAACTAATGGTCCCGATTGCTAAACAGTGCGAGCTTCTGGGGATCAATAATAAATTGGAACTTTACCAGTTAGCCACTCATCGGAACGTGGTACCGCTTCCCGAAAAATTCCTTTATTGGTGCTACGACATTGATGATGGACGGAGAATGAAAGGGTTTGCTCCGGAAGAGGCGATTCAAAAGCTCTCTGACGGCAAGCGGTTTCCCGCGCATACTTCTTTGGTGCTGGCGATTATCCGGTTGGATATTCAGATTATCAGCGGCAACCACCGCATTGATGTCGGCGGATCGCGGATTGAGAAAGATCTGATCCCAGCCGTACTCTTGGCGAACGGACACCCCGATCATGAGCGGCCGACCCTGTCGTCCACTCGGCTATCTGAAAAGAAGGGATATTCTACTTACGGCATGGCCTCCTATTCCAGGGTGAAATAAAAAACCCTACATTTTTCAATGTAGGGTTTTGTTGTTTAGCGATGCCGAGCCGCCTGCTGATTTTCGTACTGCTTCTTTTCCTCCGGCGTCATCAAGTGTACTTCTGCCGAAGCAAAAGTCTTTTTAGACATTGAGTCCATCAGAGCGGAAGTCATGTCTCGGATATAGCGGAACACTTCGCGAACTGGATCCTTCAACAGCGTCCAGACCATACTCCAGGGCCAGCAGCACATCCACATCAGAATCAAGGCTTTATGCTGACGGACCAGGGGTCGTCTCGCGCATCTGCAGTGCGAAGTGGTGTGACAAATATGGGCATTGGCCAACTTAGTTTCCCAACTGGCCTTTACATCCAGAGCGCTTTCATCTGCATGATCAAGTTGCTCAAAATCTTCTCGCAGCTCATCATACTTCATGCGCGCTTTCACTACCAACCACTTCCACTTGCCGATACCCCAGCCGGTGCCGGCCGCCACGTAAACCGGAATCGCCGCGAGGAACCAAACCCAGTGACTGGTGAAGAAATTCAGGACATCCGACCGTCCGGCCACCAGTACCAGACCCACAGCGGCACCCATCGTCAACGTCGCGCCCCAGCCCTTCTCCATCTCAACGACGACGGTCATGATCACCCACAAGACGATCAACGCGATCCAGAAACCAACGGCGCCGAACGCGAACAGCGAAAGCAGCATCTCACTTCTCCTTGTAAATAGGACTGCGGAGATAATAGCTTACTTAGGGAAACCTGTCAAGCGCAACTTGAAAATTAGCCGCGAAACAGGTAAAATAGCGATTATAGCCGACGTAGCTCAGTGGTAGAGCAGGGTTTTCATAAGACCAAGGTCGGAGGTTCGATCCCTCCCGTCGGCACTAAAATGAATAAAATATTGCTTAACGGGAAGGAATTGAGTTTAACAGAATCCATTTTGCCCATGTTAGTCCACGGAGAAGACAAGTCCGGATCGTCCCTGTATACGATTAGCTTGGCCGCGAATTTTTATTCACAGGGTTCTAAATTACTTTTACTTTGTGGTTATACGCAAGCTCCGGAGGAATTTACAAAACAAGTCGGGAGCTTTGATAATTCAGTATCCTTCTTCGTGAAAGAGCGGGCTGAAGATTTTAAAAAGAAGTTGTCAAAAACTAATGATGAAATTGTGATTATCAAAAATATAGAGTTGCTCACGGAAGATATCTTTAACCTTGTAACCGGGGTTCAAAAGCTCATCATTTCGGGCGATATCAGCCGATGTTCTTTCAAGAAAAAAATTTTAGAGGAACCCTTCGCCACAAAAGTTTACTTTTCCGGACTTGAGAGTTCCGACATTCCTAAACTTGAAAAATATAGTGGATTTCTTAATTCCAAAAACCTACAAGGCATAACACGCCTGCAAATAAATTAATTCGGCTTCGCCGTCTTTAATTTGCATCGCCGACAACAAGGCGAGGGCGTGTTGCTTCTAAGGAACATCTCGGAGGCGGTTGGGCTTGGCTCGTTCGTTGCCTTTCCGCGAACGAACAACCGCCGAGAGCGAAGCAGGCCGACCCGCAGGAGGTCGGCCATGCTGTTTCCGTGAAGCAATTCGCCTGAGCCCTTGACAAGCGCATTTCCCTCCTATATAATGTAACTAACGTTAATTTCTCCTTAGTTGTCAGGTTTAGCGCCGACGCAAAGAGGGCAATTGTACCTCAACTCTTTTACAGGAAATTAACAGCACCGCTCTCGTGGTGGAACGGCAGACACATACGCTTCAGGTGCGTACGCCCGCAAGGGCATGGAGGTTCGAATCCTCTCGAGAGCACTTTGGGAAAAAAGCATGCCTATGGCAGCCAAGCTCTCAAAAGTCGAATACAAAAAATAATAAAAACTTAATAAAACATTATAAACGTCAGTATGATAAAAGTTCCAATAATCCGACGCAGGAATCCGGTAGCCATGCCTACCGGCAGGCAGGCGCCAAGCGCTCCCCTAACCCCGCCGGCAGTCAGACCAGCTCCGGCTAATCACGGCGCGGCTCCGTTTAAATACGCCCGTCCGATAGCCGCGGTAGTCCAAAAAGTTGAAGGGCCGGATACTTTGCGGTTTGTTCCGTTGGGCGGCCTGGAAGAAATCGGCCGCAACTGCGCCTTCTTTGAATACAAAAATGAAATAGTCGTGGTTGATGTGGGTATCCAATTCCCCGAGGAAGAAACTCCGGGCGTGGACTACATTATTCCTAACGTTACTTACCTTGAACAAAGAAAGGCCAACGTTAAAGCCATCCTTCTAACTCATGGCCACTACGATCACATTCACGCGCTTCCCTATCTCTACGATAAGATGGGCAGTCCGACGATCTACACTGCGGCTTTCACGCGCCACTTGATTGAGCGCCGCTTCCAGGAATTCCCGAACGTCTCCAAACCGAAATTCATCGTCGTTAAAAATAACGATAAGATAAAAGTCTCGGAAAATTTCACCGTGGAATTTTTTGACATCTCGCACACGATTCCTGACGCTCTGGGTATCTGTATTGATACCCCGGCCGGCAAGATGGTCAATTTCGGCGACTTCCGCCTGGATACTAACCAGGCCGGGGAGCCGATTAATCTGGATATTTTTGAGCGCTTAGGGAAGATGAACATCCACACCGTTTTCCTGGACAGCACTAATTCCATCCGGGAGGGATTTTCTTTATCAGAACAAAACATTGAGGAAAACCTGGAGAAACTATTTAAGAACGCCCAAGGCAGAATCATCGTCGGCACTTTTGCCTCTCTGATGACCCGCATCTCGGCGATCTTGAAGATTGCCGACCGCTTGGGCCGCAAGGTGGCTCTTAATGGACGCTCAATGAAAGATAACGTCCAGATCGCGATGACTACCGGCTACATAAAGACCAGGAAAGATCAGATCATCCCGATTGAAGAAATAAATAAACACAAAGACGACAAGGTGATGATCATCACTACCGGCGCGCAGGGAGAGCCGAATGCCGGATTGATGAAAATTGTTACCGGAGAACACAAAACTGTCCGCTTAAAGGAAACCGACACGGTGATTTTCTCGTCTTCCGTGGTGCCGGGCAATGAACGGAGCGTTCAGGCGTTACAAGATAATGTCGCCCGTCAGGTGGATGAGATTTACAACTCCAAACTGCTGGACATTCACGCCAGCGGCCACGCCCACTCGGAAGACCTCAAGTTGGTTATCAAGATGGTGAAGCCGAAATTCGTCGTGCCGGTGCACGCCTACTACTTTATGAGAAAACACACCGCCAAGTTGGCGCAATCCGTCGGCATTCCGAAAGCAAATACAATCATGATGGATAACGGCCAGATTGCTTTGATTACCAAAGATTCCTTCACGGTTACCAAAGAGGAAGTGCCGGCCTTCTATGTAATGGTGGATGGCTTAGGCGTCGGCGACGTGGAAGAGGTGGTTCTGCGCGACCGCCGGATGCTTTCGCAGGAAGGTATGGTCATCGTTATTTTGACGATGGACCGCCAGCACGGAAAAGTGCTGAAAAATCCCGACATTATCTCCCGTGGTTTCATCCTGCTGAAAGAAAATCAGGAGATGCTGAACGAAATCCGCCGGAAAATCCGCAGCATCGCCGAACGTGTTCCACATAACCAGAGCGTTGAAACCGATTACCTAAAAACCTTGATCCGCGATCAAATCGGCCAGTTCTTGTATACTAAAACCAAGAGGCGGCCGATGATCATCCCGGTCATTATAGAAATCTAAGACAGCGACTAGGGATTAGGGTTTAGTGACTAGTTAAACTGCGATGCAAAAACCAATTTTAGTTTCGGGAATCCAGCCATCCGGCCGGTTACATATCGGAAACTATTTGGGCGCCTTAAAAAATTTTGTTGACCTACAGAATTCCGGAAAATATGATTGCTACTTTTTCATCGCTGATTACCACTCCCTCACCGAGAACTTCAATCCGCAGGAAAAACAGGCCCAAGTCTTGAACTTGGCCGCCGATTATCTCGCCGCGGGACTGGATCCGAAAAAATCTAAGATCTTCATCCAATCCGCGGTTCCGCAAACTACGGAATTGGCGAGGATACTGGAAAGCATTTCTCCAATGGGCGAAATGAAACGAATGACCCAGTTCAAGGATAAATCCGAAACACAAAATGAAAACGTGAATGTCGGGTTGTTCACCTACCCGATCCTGATGGCCGCGGATATTCTGCTCTATGACGCTCAATTTGTCCCAGTCGGGGAAGATCAACTTCAGCATTTAGAACTGGCCCGCACGCTGGCCAGAAAATTCAATAGCCGCTTCGGCCAGACTTTGTTTGAGCCGAAAGAAATCCTGACCGCCACTCCTCGTGTGATGAGCTTGGACGACCCCACCAAGAAAATGTCCAAATCCCGCCAGGGCGGCTGTCTTTTCATTGATGATGAACCGGAGGTGATCAAATCCAAAGTCCGCGGCGCGGTTACCGATTCGGAAAGCGTTGTGAAATACGACCCGAAACACAAAGCCGGGATTTCCAATATGCTGGAAATTATGAGCGGCCTATCCGGAAAATCTCTCGCCGAGGTTGAAGAAGGTTTTTCAAGTGTGAACTACGGTGAACTCAAGCATTCACTGGCTGATTATGTTGCCGACTATTTTGAAAAATTCCGCAAAAAAAAGACGGCGCTATTGAAGAAGCCGGCCGCGATAAAGTCCGTTCTTAAATCCGGGTCCGCTAAAGCCAGAAAGTCCGCCGAGAAAAAGATGGCGGAAGTTAAGAAAAAAATCGGATTAGCGTAAAAGAAAAAGCCCCTCGAGAATCTCGAGGGGCTTTCGTTTTGCTTACTAGTCTGCCTCTTCCTCCGGCGCCGGAATCAGCACCGTGGGACGAACCGCGAAGTACGCTCCGATGTTCGCCATCGGGCGATCCAGCGGACAGATTCCGACGCCGACTCCAAATCCGGAATCCTGAAATCCAATGTAGACGCCGAATTCCTTCTGTACTCCCCCCTTTTTCTGGGGATCCTGGATCCGTGAGGTGAGTGATCCAGAAAGTCTCCGGCCGCTCACTAAGCTATAAGCCGCGACCTCCTTCTGGTCCCCGCGATCGAAAGTGAAAATCGAATCGCTGGTCAGAACGCCAACGTTCTTAAAAAGCTTTAAGCCAAGCACTTTATGGCAAACCGCCATAATGTAAGCGGTTTCCACCGCCCCCAGCCGCTCACAGGATGCGCCGAAAAGCTTGTCCTGATCGCTCTTCGCTTTGAAGAGCGTGTTCCGCCCGATCTCCTTGGGCACCAAGTACCAGCGCGACGCCATCCTGCGATTAGTGAACCGATCCTGATCATAGAAGTGATCGCCCCGAACCGTCTTGGCGGTCTTCAAAAACGACTGTCTCACCCCGATGAAGTCCAACGTCGGCACCCCGGCGATCAGCAGGTGAGAGTCTCTCAGTCGCCAGATCAGCTCTTCGGGATATTGCACGAACTCCAGACCCTTCGTCTGGTCGGGCGTCGGCTCCAGACCGAACTTCTCCACCGCCATATCCAGACCGATGAAGTTCTTTCTCATGAAATTCCTTGCCTCGGACACGGGGGTCCAACCACCGCAGGCTTCCGCCAGCTTGATGGCTTCCTGCCGCGCCGCTTCATACTTGGCGCTCTCAATCTCCATCTCCTGATATTCAGC
>ERZ1292625.968-Hain-H41-01um-R1-968-length-38225-cov-32_pt1 | contig 36985 bp, 44 predicted proteins | sample MGYA00564400_ERZ1292625 | MGnify/ENA primary metagenome ERZ1292625 (study PRJEB36523, sample SAMEA6512639) | groundwater metagenome | collected 2019-01-08 | study: AquaDiva: Metagenomics assemblies of 32 groundwater samples
AAAATCCCCTTGCTACTCCCCATGGTAGTACGACAGGTTGCCCTGTCCATGGAGATGAGTAAGAGGACTTTAGTCGGCACTACACGACTAGATTAAGTATACCATAGAACAAAGGAAGGTGCATGGGATTCTCCTCTCACCAGAGGAGGTATGCCCGGGAAGCCCCCAGGATGCTTACGCACGGCTTCATACCCTCCAACCTCGAATCGAACGAGCTGGATACCCTCTCAGGTGAAAGGACGAGTACAACACGAGTACAGTTTTACTCGTTTGGCTTAATTTAGCCACTCGACTAACAAGCTGTTAATTATCAGGAATCACGTCTTTTGTCTCAAACCAACAATTCCTGGGAATGTTAGCCAAATCTTGGTCGCGCAGGCCGGAATTGCACCGACACCTTTGGCTTATGAAACCAACGAGCTGCTGTTGCTCCACCGCGCTCTATTCCCTCCCGTAGACGTTCAAGCATAGCCTCATGTACTCGAATGTCTACGGCAGAGCATCAGTCTTCGTCTTGAGACGAACGGGGATTGATCCCACTGATGTATGCCGTCGGTTTGCAAGGCCGACGTTCAGAAAGCCTTGACCACCTAAACTATCCATTTCTGGAAGAGCCCAGGGGCTCGTGTCGGTAAGGTGGAACCTTTGGCACCGGAATATAACGGACGCGGTGCTTATCGCCCGAGGGTTTTTCAACCCTCTTCGCTCCACAGGCTTAAACCTGTGAGGCGAGGAGGATGGGAAAGGACAGGTACAACACGAGTACGATTTTACTCGTCAGGCTCTCTCTTCATCAAGAAGTCCATAAATGTCTTATTCATTCCTGTTAAAGGGTGGGCGCAATCAGGACAATGCTCCGCAATGCACAAGCAAGATGTGACTAGACGGCTTTTCATATGTTCTTTGCAGTGAGGCACATCACGGATTTGTTATGTTTCGGCTATCGCGGAGGGCTTGCAGAACCATGGCTTCATCACCAGCCTTGAGCCTCTCGTCTAATCCAATGAGAGCGTCAACGAGTTTATACAAAGCATCATTTGTTTCAGAGTCTACCCGCTTTGAACAGTATGTCATGTGTCTCATGAGCGCGGAGCGCATTTCGGAGAAGGTCATATCAATGATTCACATCGCTTTAGACAGCTCGGCCAGGTATCTTACCTTATCCAAAGCCCTGAAAGATTCGCATACCAGACATTCATCTGCAAAAGACTTGCACCGTCTAAACTTATTCCGTTTCAACCATCGTGCGTAGCGTATAACTAAGTCTTGGATCTCTTTGTTTTCTTTTTTGAGGTTGAGTTTTGTCATAATTTATTCTTACGAGCGAACGCTTTTAATTCCTTGCGTGAGTTCGGAATGATGTTCGCCTGTTCCATGGCGTTTATGACAGCCATGAAAACCTCGTCTCCAGCGTTGCGCCATTCTCGAACAGGCTCATCACCCCAGGATGTTCTGCGTCCCTCAATAGCCGCATTTAGTATTTTCGGCCAGTTCATCCTGGCCATTTGATACTTCAACTTTCCTCGTTCGGTCATATCATTCCCATCCCATTTAAACCATGAATAAAGCAAAGATGATCACGATGATGGTCGATGTGGACGTGCCGTAGATGAAGCCGCGCCACCAGGCATTCTGTTGCGTTCTCGCGATGATTGTTTCCCAGTCGGGATCGGCGGTGAAGGAGGCATCTTCAATTTTGACACTGCCGTCTGCCTTGAGAAGCATTGAACTCTCTTTGAATCTATACGTCACTTCGTCACATGCCTTATGGCAGGCTGTGCACATCCAACAGTTCGTTCCTTCGTCACCAGACGACATTATCACTTTGGCGCGACAACAGCTTGAGGCATCGTAGGTTTTGGGTGATGGCATATTATTTTTCTTTCAACCATTTCCACATCTCAAGGGCGATCTCATCAGCTGACTTTCATAGATTCAATTGCTATTAAGTCAATAACTTAAAGTCTTTCTGCTCTCCGCTTTCGAGATTCTTTTTATACTGTGGCAAAAGCATACTTCCAATTGTCGTACTATTCCCTTGCTTGTCCATGACAATAAGGTGAGGAAGAAACTCCTCCATAAATTCCGTCAGACCGCTTTCGATGGCGACAAACTTGGCTTTCAGATGGTAGAAAAGCACACGATGAAGACGGTTTAATTCTTGCCATCCATTGGTGCAAGGATTTTTGTGTCGATCATACGTTCCAAGTAACGTGATATTTCGTTAGATACTCGCGATCAATTCATGGAAACACCCGGAATAAGTTTCAGCCACTCGGCAGGCGTAAGCGTCTGGACATCGTCCGAAAACTTCCAGCTCATGGCTTCAGAAACTGTCTTGCACGGTTCAACGCCTGACATATATTGCTTGCCGCTTCCAGGCACAAGATCGTCATAGATGGCGAAGAAGGCATCTTGTGTGAACGTATCATTTTTCGGAATCTTATAGAGCCAGTAGCGTACTTGAGTACCATCAGATCGTTCCTTCGCCATTTTATCCAAACATTCACCTTTCATCAGTTTCATGAACTCCCAAACATCACCGAAACGCATAGCTTGCGTGCGCTGGTCGATGTCTTTGATTGCAACGATGTCCGCAAACGGCATCGTTCCGGAAGTGACTTGTTTGAACAATGCTTCATCAAAACGGACGCCGTTTAGATGGTAGAGTCCGAATCCATCAGGATACTCAATAGATTTTCCGGTTGTTGAATGGAGACGACCTTGTGCATTCCGTTCAATTTTTATCGGCCTCGCACAAACCATGACAAAATCACGATTTGGCCAGATATAATTCACGGATTCATTTACTTTTCTATAAGCCACCATCCGTTCTGTTATATCCTTGTTCAAAACCAATCCGCAAACATCGGTAAAAAATGATGCGAATGCGTTTCCCCAATACCATCCTCCAACCCAGAATTGACCACCCAACCAATGATGCCAGGCAAGATTTACACCGGCTTTGAGAGCAATAGAGACAGCTGTTCTAACCGCGTCGCTAACGCCGTCAACCGCTCTGCCAACCGCGTCGCTAACCGCGCCGCCAACTGCGTCGCTAACCGCGCCGTCAACCGCGCCGCCAATCGCGTCGTTAACCGCGTCGTTAACCGCGTCGCTAATCGCGCCGCCAACCGCGCCGCCAACCGCGCCGCCAATCGCGTCGTGAATCGCGTCGTTAACCGCGCCGTTAACCGCGCCGCCAATCGCGACGTGAATCGCGCCGCTAACCGCGTCGTCAACCGCGTCATTAACCGCGTCGCGACGCTTTTTCAAAATTGCCTCTGCTACGGAAGACGCAAGAGCACCAACTAATGGAGACTGAACCCTGATAACTTTCGATGGATAAACAAGACCGGCTTTCTCATAACAGACAGGCATGTATTTATCAAACGTATCCCAATCAGTTTCTCCGGTTTTTAATCCGATCGCGATCCATTTTTCGGCCCACGGTTTCATTTGGGCCTCTTGTTCTGGTGTGAGTTTATCAATTCTTTTTGGCATATTAGTCTACTACTTGGCGAGTTACGAGACTAAAATTATCGAACTCACGTTCTTTTCCAACGCGATACGTCCCGGGATCAAGCGTAATCGGCAAATGCTCCTCGTGAGTGATCGTGGCGGCGGAAGAAAGGACTAGAATAAACTCGCCATTCCCGATATCACGAACTTCCATTTGGTCAGGACGATCAACGGTGATGAGATGGCGGTGGCCTGTTTTCTCGCCTAGCGCAAGTACAAAAGAACCATTGTGTTTTTGTTTTGTGCCACTTAATTCACCATCAAATTTGTTGAACGTCACGTCTCCTTGCATCTTAAATTTGAATGACATAATCTATTTGTTAAAGGTTAAATGATATTTCGTTAGATACTCGCGGTCGAGCGCGGTGTAGAGTTCAGACTTTCGCTCTTTGCGGCTTTCAATCATGAGCGAGATGAAATGTGGGGTCATGCCGCACAAGTGGCCGCGCTTGAGCCATGTCTCAAACCGGTGCTGTTGTTGGTTCAGGATTTTAATGCGGCGGTAGGTTTCTTTAAGGGTCACGGCTCTTTGGTTTGTTATATTTTCCAATCGTGTTTGCAATTTTGACAGCGATATTCCTGCGTGCCGACCATGTGTTGAGCGGCCCACGTCACGCAAGCTCCGACAAGAATGATTGCGAAAGCGAACGGGAGAAGCGGCCAGAAGAACAGCGAGACAACAAGCAGGAAAAGTCCGAAGCCCATGACGGCTGTTCCGATAATGCCGAGCGGGGTTTTTGGCGGCCTGATTTTTGTTTTATACGACTGGCAGTTTGGGCATTGAATGTTCATAGGTCACGCGTTATATTTTGTGGCGAACTCCGAATCACTCATGCACGCAAGCAGGATGATCTCAACTACGGCAATGAACGCGGGAATAAGCGTCCACGAGAATAGCAGATAGAGGATGCCCAAACCTGGCTGATTTAGGTAAAACTTGTGCGCTCCGAATCCTCCTAGAAAAAAGGCGAGCACAATGGCGACTGGTCGTGATTTCATATTGGTTTTTTGATCCCCCCGTCGCCCCGACCAAGGCGTAAGCCGGTTGGTCGGAGGCAGTGACGCCAAGCCACTTGCCCCTTGCGGGGCGACGGAGGGATCAAGGTTGTTTATTGTTTAGGCGCAGGCGGTTTCAAGGAAGCGTACGTGTCGATCAGAAAAAGAATCTTGTCCCAATCGAATTCAAGCTCCGGGACGGTTGCATTGACAAGCGTGAAAAGGTGGGCGCGGATGTTCTCTCTGGCGACGTTGAGTTTTTTTGACATAACGCTTTATTTGCTACTCAGGTAAGCGAGGATGGCCGCCACGATATACCCGACCTGACTACTAGTGACTCCTTTGGTCTCCTCCTGCGTCGACAGGTACTCGTAGACGAGGTGCGATGCCTTCATGATCTCCAAGCCCTTATATGACGCCTCTATTGCTTTTTGTACGTCTGGGTCGTCTGAGACAGGGGCTGGGGTAGCCTCCTTCGTGTCAAGGAGTGCTATCGTCACGGCCGCCATAATGGACGCGATCTCTTGAACCCCGAATTTAGACCCAAACTTTTCGAGGATGTCTTCCGAGTCAAGGATCGCTTTCGTGATGTCTTTTCCTGTGAAAGTGCGGCGTTGAAAATCATTCATGAGAGCCTCTGACAAGTCCTGCATATTTTGCTTTTCGTTCGAGTCTTTTTCCATAATCGTTCGTGTTTAATATTCAGGTTGCTCATTTTCAATGCGGTTGGGCTGCTGCTCCTTCGCGCGGGCAAAGAATATGCGCCAGTCCGGTTGCTTCGGTTCTTTTTTGTAGCCGTTCGCAAAGACGACGATGCCAAACTTCTTGCCGTCGATCTCGATGGTCCCGCTGAAATACGTCCCGCTTTTACCTTCCTTTTGCCAAAGAGCACCAATGCTTTTCTCTGCCATATTTTTCGAGGTTATTTTTTTAGAAGACCTCCCTTGCTTCGCCACAGCTCGCGCAGATGTATTTTCTCCCCTCATTGATGTATGGGAACGAAAACCCACCGTACAAACCAAAACCTTGTCCCTCGGCCTTTAATTTGTGAGCCTCGCTCTTCCATTGTTGGACCTGCTTCACGAAAAGCCAATTGTGCTTGCATTCTACCGACATAATCAATATTTGCCCATCGCGACGTCCGCGTGGTACTCATGTACCTTTTTTAATGTGTTGACGATCGCGAGGTAACCTTCGCAGGCCTTCTCGTAGTAGGACTTCATCATGCCGAACGGCGACCCCTTGGCGAGAGCCTCGGCCCTCCCGATAGCGATATCGTCGCGCTGGAGGTAGTGGGCCATCATCTGATCGCGCATGGCCTTCGCCTTCCCCGCGCGCCCCGTCATGTTGACGTAGTAGTTCGTCATGAAGCCGAGCGCCTCGATGTTTTCCTTAGGCGGCAGGACTCCCTTGGCCGCCACGATTTCCATCTTGATCTTCTCGACGTGGAGCATCTCCTCGATCTCCCGCTGATCGACCCAAGGCATGACGTTCGGAAGCCTTCCCTCTTCTTGTTCTACTGTAGTAAGTGTCTCGGACATAAAGTTCATAGGTTCGTGATTTGTGAATGCGATCGTGGCAGAGCGTGTCGATCTCGATCTGATTGCCTGGGTCGTCGATGAGGTCGGGACGCAAGGAACGCTGGTAGAGGTGATGGACGACCATCTCGCCCGTGTCGCACGGCCTGCCGCAGATCTCGCACTCGCCGGCGAGTGCCTTGGACCTGACCATGTTATGACCCGAACACGGGCATTTCCTCTGTCCAGCACCTGACACCGGGGATCTCGATGCCGATCTTTACTGCGGCGGCGATCTTTGGCTCGTCCGGGAGCCAGTACCCAGCTGGGAGCAGGAGCGGGTCCACGATCTCCCACTTCGTCACCTTGCGGAACGTCGTCTTGCCCGTCCGTGTCTCGACCTTTGGCGTCGCGATAACTTGGGCCTCCTTGACCTCGACAGCCTTCTTCTGAAACTCAGCCACGTCGCCTTGGCTAGCGGCAGCCCGTGCAGCGAGGTTTGCGGCCTCTGCGGCCTCCTTGGCGGCCCTGACGCTCTCTGAATTGCGCCACACGACCATGCCGCGCTTCACCTCCTCGAGTGCCTCTTCCAGCGGCTCGGTTGTCTCCTTGAACGTGGAGTTAATTTGGCGCACGTGGTCGTTAAGTGGTTTGACCAGGAACGTGCGGGCGTCGTCGGCTTGCTTGATCCGGAGCTTCACCTGCTGGCAGAACTCGGCGGCGCGCGCCTCACCCTCCGGTGATTCGATCTTCGCGACCTCGGCCGTCTTCTGTTTAATGGCGATCACGTCCTGCTTAAGGTTCGAGAGCTGGGCCTCCATCGCGGCCTCGACGAGCGGGGTTGTCGTACTCATAAGGGCTTCATTGACTTACAGGCTGGATAATTGGAGCAGACGAGGAGCTTGCCTTTTGCATTGCTCCCGACCTTCATCAGGCCGTTGCATCCTTCGGCCGCGCACGGACCATATCCCGCCGGCGTATTGTTTGGGAACGGTTCTTTAGATTTTATTTCCTTTACAGCGGCTCGCTTGATGTCCATCGGCTTCGTGACGATTGGCTTGCGCGTTGGGACCGGCCGCCCCTCATTTACAACGTGCTCGTTCTCTGGGTCGTCGCCGGTTGGGATCTGAAAGCACTTGGCCATGAAGTATTTTGTGGCCCCCGTGATGGCTTTGTAGATGCCCTTGTCGAGGCTATCTGCGCCGTAGCCCTCCGCGCCACCGACGTACTGTTCCCCAGACTCAGCGTCCACGATCGTGAAGTCCATTTCGACGCGGGTGATGGGAGTTTCCTTGCCGTCCTTGTCCTTCTTGACAAAGGCGATGGACGACGACTTCACGCTCGAGAGGATCACGAGGCCGTTCTCGATGAGGAGCGGGCGAAGCATCTGAATGTACCCGCCCTCGGTAGCATAGTCGTAGTTCTGGAAGTCGTTGTGCCCGTCCTTTTCGATGGGAGTGATCCCCCGCTGTACGGCGAGCAATTTAATGGCAAGTTTCTGCATAAGGTTTGGCGTCGATGTTATTTTAAGAGTCTTGTTTGCTTGGACCTTCGTCGTTTGCTTTGTAGGCTTGGGCCATCCGTTCGCTTGCCGGGTTCATTCTAGCCCAGCGGATTCCTGATCGGTTGCCCATCTTGTACTGCTCCTTTGCAGCCTCGAGGATAAAGTTGCGAAGCCGCTCGCTGGCGGCTGAATCGAGCTGCAGATCCTCCGCGAGCTGTTGAGTGTCCTTCGACAGTTTCTCGTACCAGCCTGGCTTAGTCGTTTCCATAAGATAGAAATAATTTATCGGAAGAATGAGATGACAGAGAAAGGACGGTGACGTTTACCAAACTTTTTTGCAATACCTCGGGCGATCACGTCCATTTCAGCGAGTATCGGCTTCACTCTTGTTTTCGCTTCGTCGTAGGTGATTGCTCCAGCAAGGAGGAGCAATCGGACTTCTTCGGCTCTGTCGATTGGTTTGAGTTGGGTATTCATATCGGTTCCTATGCCTTCGCCCCGACTGGCTCCGTCTGGTCGATGTGGAATACCACACAGGTCGTCATTCCACGGCATTCATCCTCGGAGTGATCTGTCTTTCCGTCCTCGCCTTTCCCTATCTTCATCAGTGGCGCGGCGATGACGTACCCGTGCTCGCCTTTCTTCACTGAGCGGCCAAGCTTGATAAACGAGGCGAAACCTCCGTACACACCGCCCATTCCTTCCTGTGATGCGATAGCGCATTGATTGAAGCCGCTGTACTTCGTCCCGTCGAGCTTGAGTGCATTGTCGGGAATCTCTCCTGCTTCCATCCGCGTGCGTGCCTTGAGCATGATTTCCGTGCGTTTGGCTTTTGCGGCGGCGCGTTCCTCGTCTGTATACTTTTTCATATTTTACAGAACAGGCGCGAGGCTTGAGAGGAGAATGAACGTGATGAAAGCGGCGGTGAGGAAAAAAGTGAAGGCGACTTTCTTGAGAAGTGTCCGTCGCTTTTCCCGAAGCTCGAGCACACGTGAGTAGTCTCTGATCATAAGCGTTTTGGCGTCATGGATGAGGTTAATCCTCATTCCTTACATAGACATCTTATAACAATGGCCGGATTATGTCCAGTAAGTTATCCACATAGCAAAAGTATATCAACACAGCCCAAAAACGGCCAATGGGCTGTTTTCACATTTTCACTTCAAATCGGATCTGGCCTTAAAATCTGCAACGACCAGGCGTGTCTTTTTTCCGAAAGGCCCGCCGAGTTTCAACAGGCACTTTTGACAGAGATTTTTCGAGTGTTCCTTTGGGCTGAAATTCTGAATCCGAATCACGCCGTGTGCATCGGTAACATCAAAAGCTCCGCACTCGACCTGACTCTCTTCCCGTTCCTTCAAATGCCACGCGCTGCCATCTATGCTACAGGCCTGCATATTTTTGACATGATTTGCAATAGGGAAACTTCTTGTTGACCGGCCGGCGACCACACCGTGCGCAATGGGGATTTCTCAACTGATGAACTTCACCAGCTGCGCGCCAGAGCTTTTGACGATTAAACGAAATGAAACAAGAACGGCAGAGGCCTCGAGCATAATGCGCTAAACTGTCCCGGCCACAACCAAGACAAGCTGATTCTTTCTTCACCATTAGAGTAAACATAGGGTTATAGTGTACAGCTATTCCGGGTAGAAATCAAGACGGATGTGGCGTGCCTTTCCACGTTTCGATTGACTTGCAGGAAAAATCCTTGAAATGTTTTTCGAGAAAAGTTTTATAAAATGCGGCCGACTTCAATCCTTCGGGATGGTCAACGCAATAGCGTTTCAAACCCGTGAGAAGACCGTGGGATGCCGTGTGCGAACGTGAGAATTACTTTTCAATGCTTTCGTATTCGTCACGTGGTTCAGAATAAATACTATCATCAGAATAATTCAACATAAAACTATTTTATTTCAGAAAGAATTGAACTGATACTTTCTAATTTTCCTTTACCATTAAACCTTCGCGGATCAAATCCGGCGGACATGAGAGCTTTCCGTTCCTCAAAAGGCAACGCGCTGTATTTTGTTTCGTATTCTTGAACGGAAGGCACTGAATCCATCATTACTTCAGGAAAGAAATTCGGATCAGGACGCGTTTCGTAGTGACCGTTCTCATTTTTCTGCCCGTCAATACAATACCATTGGCCGAATTGTCGAACGACGCGTGAACCGTCGTGTAGGACACCTAACGTATGTTCTGTTTCTTTTGGTTCGTTTTCTGATGGATAAATCCGCGAAATTGAAGAAAGATTTATTGTCTCTCGGATTGACGGAATAAAAACAAGTCCTGTACGACCCGCGAGTTTCAAGAATTCCTCATTGGTAATTTCTGTTTTAGAATCATCCATGAATCGAATAGTGTAGCTCATAATGTTTGGATCGAACCCTTTTGGGTTTGAGATTTTTTAATGAAAATTTGTAAGGAGGCGAGTTTCGTTTTCAATTCATAAGGATTTGTGATTGTCGGAGCATATTGAAGTCCTTGGATTGAACAAGCAACTTCCGTTAGTTTGAGGATTTCTTCTTCTCCGTATGCTTTAATTAATTCGGCCGCCGCACCACGCCACGATTTTTGACCAAAGTTGATCTGCGGGTTAACGGTTCTGTAAAAGACCTGGAAGACTTTGTTTATTGGATTTTCACTACCTGTTCCTAGCTGTACTACGTTATCTTTATTTAAGTTATCTTTAACGTTATCTTTCTTGAGTGTCCGATTGGACACTACCTTCTCCATCCGTTTGGACACTACCCCCCTGTCCGATTGGACACTACCTGTCCGTTTGGACACTACCCATTGATCATAATTTTTATTGAAGGTTGTCGCACTTTTAGACCTAACTACCATCCGTTTGGACACTAGGCGTTCAATTCCTCTACTGACGTTTCTTTTTTTCATTCCAGTCCCTTTCGCAATAAAAGTTAAGCTAAGTTCAGCCTCTTTTCTTTGAAAACCATAGCAAAAACGCAAAACAAACATGAGCACCTGAAACGCCTCGCTACCTAAAGACGGTACGCGGCTTAATGCTTCTAAAATTTCGTTTGCTATTGGCGCGTAACCGTTTTCTTTCTGTGGACTGGCCATAAAAAAACCCCCAATTTCCTACCATGGAAGATCCGCGTTTCCACGGCATGGCAGGAAGCTAAGGGCTTTCTTAAATCGTGATCTTCGCACGACAAGCAGAAACATTGTAGACTACCCAGCGACGAAAGTCCACTGGGTGGTGTATTTTTATGGGTTGAGTGTGGTATAATATGGCTCTATGAAGCCAAGGATTGTCGGGAGAGCTGAGTGGTTTTCAGCGGCAAAACGACCAAAAAGGAACAAATACAACGCTCAAAGAGTGACAATCAACGGTCGGACTTTTGCGAGTAAACGCGAAGCAGCATACGCCCAAGAGCTAGAGCGTGACTTGAAACGTGGGAAGTTATCCACAATCGTCTACCAGCCGGTAATTGAGCTAACGCCAAAACCTAACAGGATCACCTATATTCCCGACTTCCGCATTGTGTGGCGAAATGGCAACGAGGAATACGTCGAAGTCAAAGGTTTTTGGACTCAGACGGCAAAATTGAAATTAAAACTATTTCATCATTTTCACCCTGACAAGAAATTAGTTATAGTAAATTGACTTTGTAAACAACAGTCTCTATACTGATCTAGTATGGATTCTACTTGTGGAAATTGCGGGAACGCTACGAAGAAAGGCCGAAAGTTTTGCTCACATAAATGCGCCAACGTATTTTCCGGTCCAATCAGACGTAGACAGGTTGGAATAGTTTGCGAATTTTGTAAGAAAACCAAGGAAATATCTCAAGGACAGTTCAAGGCTCGGATGAAGGCACAAGGGAAGATTCGGTTCTGTTCCAAGAAATGTGAAGGAGCAGCGAAAACGGCCTCATGCGCCAAACAGATTGAATGCGCATGGTGCAAAAAGGTTTTTATCACTACGAAGGCTCGCATACACAGGAGATTTTGTGGAAAGGATTGCCAATGGAAGGAACGTCGGGCGAACCCAATTCTTCTCGGCATGACTCCGGCAAATTATAAAGGGGAATCGGCATCAAATGTGGCAAAGCACTTATGGGTTTATTACCACTTCGGACGGCCGAAGAAGTGCGAAAAATGTGGGACCGAGGAGAAAAAATGGTATGATTGGGCCAACGTGAGCGATGAATATAAACGAGAACGATCGGATTGGATGCGTTTGTGCCGTCCATGCCACCGCAGATACGACTACGCGAAAAAGAAGACGTGAAATTCCGGCTCAAGGCAAAACTCATGAGGCACTATGATGGCACGGGTAGCAGATGCCATTGCCAAGCAACTTTTTAATAAGTAGGCCTATGTCCAAAAACCGCAAAAAGCCCGTTTCAACCGCCGTGGTTTTAGCGGACGAAACAACTTCGGGCCGACAATGGTTTGATGGGAAAGACCCAAAAGACGTGATAACCAAATGCAAAGATGCTTGGGCAATGGGGTGTCCCGATTCTGAAGCGGCTTGTTGTGCGGAGATTTCCAAACAAGCTCTGTCTCGCTGGCTTATTGAACACCCAGAAGATGCGGCCTTACGGGACAGATTGCGTGAAAAGCCCATATTAAAGGCCCGCAGGACGATTATCGGTTCATTGGAAGACCCTGAACATGCCTGGCGTTTTCTTGAGCACAAACGACCGGATGAGTTTTCCAACCGCCCCGCGTTGCCTGGTACACTGGTCAATATCACGTTCAATCAAGAGCTTGCACAACGTGAAAAGAAGTATGAACCTACGCCCATCGACGTCAAAGCTGAAGTTCTCCCACCCGACGTTTCAAGAATGGCGTCAGGATCTGAAAGCGAGTCAGACGCTCGAGGAGGAGATCACTTTCATCAAGCAGACGCTCAGGCACAAGACTAACCTGCATATCTTCGGCCGCTTGTTTTTCCCGCACATCATCCGCGGGGAGGTCGAGACGCCGGACTTCCACCTTGAGCTGATTGAGTTTCTTTCATCGCCTAACGACGGTGCGGCAATTGAGCCTCGAAGTTTTGCCAAGTCTACTTGGGAAAAGATTGACAGCCTTCATGACATCGTCTACGCGCTTGAGCCGGTCATGGTCTACGGGTCAGACTCAATGTCGGCCGCGCAGCTTCAATTGGAGGGTATCAAGAGCGAGCTGGAGAACAATGGAAGGCTGCGACAGGTTTATGGCGACCTTGTGCCTCTAGATGCAAACGTGGGCCGGAAGTGGACCAACACCCATTTTGAGACATCGAACGGCGTGAACATGCTGGCCCGCGGTCGCGGCAAGGGTCGCGGTATCAACATCAAGAACAAACGCCCAACTAAGATCATCCTGGACGACGTGGAGACCGACGAGAGCGTCCATAGCGACGAGCAACGCCGCAAGACACACGATTGGATCTACAATGTTATCATCCCGTCCCTTGACCGGGAGCGCGGCAGGATCAAGATGATTGGCACGGTCATTCATCCGCAATGCGAGGTGTTGGCTTTTTACAAAGCGAAGGGCGGCGTGTTCCGTCGGGCGATTGAGGATGGGAAGAGCCTGTGGCCCGCGTATTGGCCGCTGGAGGCCCTGTACCGCGTCAGGGACGGTTATGTCGGGGAGGACGGCAGGCAGATCGAAGGCATAGGCCTCAGGGCCTTTAGTCAGGAGTTTTTGAACGAACCCATCAACACCGACACCTCCGTGTTCAACAGGCAATCGCTGGAGCGCAATACCTACGAGGTCCTGCCGCCATTGGAATGGCTTGAGATCCGCATGGCCATTGACCCGAACGCCGGGCAAAGCAAGATGGCCGACTTCATGGGCCTGTGCGTTATGGGCAGGGATAAACGCGATAATAAGCGGTATGTGCTTGAGGCTCGGAAGTTCAAGGGAAAGATCACCAGCCTCGATCCAAAGGAAGAGACACAGGAAAGTATATTCGATTCGGTGTATACTAGGTGGGATCCCCTCATTGCCGGTATTGAGTGCGTGCGCACGATGGGCATCGCGCTCTATCAGATCTTGTCCTCAAAGAATAAATACAGACTCACGGTCGTCACACCGGAGGGCAAGGATAAAGTCAGCCGCGCGCAAAGGATCGAGCCGTTTGTCGAACAAGACATCATCAAGTTTTCCACGTCCCACGTCGACCTCTACAACGAAATGATCGTCTTTCCGAACGGCGAACACGATGATGTTTGTCTGGTCGCAGATACTCTTGTACTTACACGTTCGGGGAACATCAAGATCAGGGACGTTGTGGTCGGTATGGAGGTAATGACTAGGAGCGGTTGGCAAAAAGTTGTTCAAGCTGGAGTAACAGGACGTAAGCAGGTAGTGACTAACTTAGGCATAACAGGCACTTGGAATCACCCAGTGATTACAACGAAAGGAGCTAAGCGGCTTGCGAATGTTACTGCTGATGATATGATATACGCATGGAATCAAATTACATCATCTATCGAGGTCAGAAATATAACCGCTACCCGAACAGCAAGCGGAGGCAATTACGGGTTTACTTTTATAGACACGATAAAAACAAAGCTTCACCATTTGCTTTGCACCGCCAGATTTGGATTGATAACTTTGGAGCAATACCTACGGGATTTGTTATTCATCACGTTGACGGTGATCCGCTTAATAATGCAGTCAGCAATCTTGCGTGTGTCGATGGTAGAAAGCACATGTCCGAACACATGCTTGAACCAGACAAAGTTGAGCTATCAAGAAAAAACATCTTTATTGCTCAAGAGGCAGCTAAGGCATGGCACGCAAGCGCAGAGGGGAGAGCTTGGCATTCAAAACATGCAACAGGAAAACTCGAAGCAAAGTTTAATAGAGTATGCTTGGAGTGCAGCCAAGACTTTTTGGCAAAGCATAAAGATCGAGAAATCTGTTCACCAAGATGCTACGGAAGGCGTTCAAGACGTTTACAATCTTCAAATTGAAGGCGCGCATGAGTTCTTTGCTAATGATATTCTAGTGCATAACTGCGATGCCTTCATCATGGTCAATGACATGTTTACGTCAAACAGAGTTGAATTGGATAATACGAAACGTCCCGGCATAACAGCCGGGCTCCGAACCATGCAATTTTAATATATGAATGTTTTTCAGAGATTGCGATCCGCTGGAAGTCGTTTGTTCTCAGAGGCACCAAAGCCTTACGATCAAGAGAGTGAACTGGGCCGCTCCGGCACGCAGAGTTTTTACGGGATCGTCACGGAGGACTTCAACCAAAACTTCCACGGCCAACGCGCCGTTGTCATTTACAACAAGATGCGCCGGTCGGATGGGACGATCAACGCAACGTTGTCCGCACTCAAGCTGCCGATCCAGTCCGCCGCCTGTACGATTGAGTCCGCCGACAACGACGATGATACCCAGAATGAGATCGCCGATTTTGTTCGCAGGAATCTTTTTGAGTACCTAGACGGAGGTTTTAATAACTTCATTCGCGAGAGCCTCAACTGCCTTGACTTCGGTTTTTATTATTTTGAGAAGGTCCACAAGATCGTCGACGGCGAGGTTCGACTTCATAGACTGGCCCCGCGCATTCCGTCCGCTCATTGGTTGTGGTCAATGCCATCACAGCCGACAGTCCCAGGCATAACGCAGATGTTGAAGTCGAGCGATCCAACGCTCAACACCATGACGCCGGAGATCCCGATGTCAAAGCTGGTGTTGTTTGTGAACAACCAAGAAGGCGACAACAGGGAGGGCGTGTCAGTTCTCCGTTCCGCATACAAACACTGGTTCATGAGGGATACGCTGTATCGCATTGACGGTATCAAACACGAACGAGGCGCCGGCGTCCTTAAGATCACATTGCCAGACGGAGCAAGCCAGACGGACAAGGACAGAGCCGAAGAGCTTGGGAGCAACTTCAAAATAGGCGAGGCGACCTACATCGTCGTGCCAAACGAAAAATGGCTCATTGAATTGATGACCACGGGCATTGCCGACCAGTCCACGGCCCTCATGGAATCCGTCAAACATCACAGCCGTGAGATCGTGCTCAATATCCTTGCTCAGTTCCTCGACCTTGGTTCCGGGGCCGGAGGAAGTTTCGCGCTCTCAAAGGATCAAACATCGTTCTTTGGCCTGGCCCTTCGCGCCATCGCGCAGAACATAGAGAACACAATCAACAACCAGATCATCAAGGAGCTGGTGGACCTCAACTACGGGCCGCAGGATGAATATCCAAAACTGTGTTTTGCCGAGATCGGAGAGATTGATTATGCCGAGGTCTCGACGATGGTGAAGACGCTCGTCGATGCGGGCTTGCTCGACAAAGACCCTGACGTCAAGGTTTGGGTGCGCAAGACCTTCGGACTCCCGGAAGCAACCGTCGAGGATTTTGAGGATGACGATGAGGCTGATCCTGTCGTGCCTGCCGTGCCTGTCGAGCCACCGCAGGGAGAGCCGCCTGTCGAGCCGCCAATGCCGGAAGTGGAGGACGACATGAAAGCGGAACTAGCCGAGCGCAAGTTTTTCCGCCCACTCACGTTTGCCGAACAGCGTGTGAAGTTTGCCGACGTTGAGGACTTCTTCGATAAGATCGATGGCGGTCTTTCCGAGTACCTCAAGGACTTGTCCGCGCTTCAAAAGAAGCAACTCATGGCGAAGGTGGAGCGTATTCTCGATGACCAAGATATTGCCGGAGTCGCAGACCTTGCCTTGACCGGCAACGCAGAGCTGATGGCCAAGCTGAAAGATCAAGCAAAGATCGCGCTCGAGGAGGGGAAGAAGACTGCCGCCAGGGAAGTCGGTGCCGCCATTCCAGTCACAACCGGCTTTACGAAGAAGGTCATTGAAGCCAAGATCGCGCTGGCACTCAAGGTGCGCACGTCCGCGCTTGAAGACGCCGTGAAGGCCAGGCTCGTTGATTTGATGAACAACGACGTTGGGAAGGCCGCGTCAATGTTCGAGCTTCAGACGATCCTCGACAAAGCCGCTTCCGCACAGGACAACAGACTGGTCGGAAAGATCGGGATTGACTTCTTCGATGAAGGACGCGCACTTACGTTCGAGGACATGAAGGAAGACCTGCACGGATTGCAACGGTCAGAAATTTTGGACGACAAGACCTGTTTTCCAAAGGGAACCAAGGTCGCAACCAACACAGGTGAGCGCGATATTTCCGAGATAGTGAAAGGCGACATGGTAATGACGCGTGGCGGTCTGAAACGGGTCGTGGGCGTCATGGCTCGGGAGTATTCCGGTCCCATGGTCTCAATCGAGGCCGGAGAACGCGGATTCTCATGTACGTCGGAACATCCCGTGTGGGCGAACGGAAAGTGGGTGGAGGCGCGAACGCTAAAGATCGGCGACGAGCTTCTTCAATTCGCCACCGATGTATCCGGGAAGGTCTCCGACGCCGTTTATGACGGGTTCCGCGAGTCTAAGGACGGAGAATCCAAACGAGGCGAGATAACGGTTCTTCCTGGCGTCCCGCGCCTCGTCGCGGTGCCAGTAAGTTCCGTCCGCCTCTATGCAGACACGAAGGTCTGGCAGGAGGAAATCGATGGAATATCTGCCCATCCTGGCCTCCTGGACGAATGGAATGCCGAGCGTACCGAGAGCCATCCTCACCTTTCCCTCGATTCCGGTCTCCACGCGCGAACGCCGATAACACGCGAACGAGCAGAATTGCCGGTCAGCATCGCCGGGAATGGCTCGAAATCTTATAAGGCAGGTCTTGCATCCGATGATCTTGGCGGGACGACGGCAGGCTTCGGAACACGCCTTCCTGCGTCCGAGTTCAGTATTGAAGATCTTTCCGCATCTCACGCATGGCGCATAGGAGATCCCGGCAGCCTTGCATTTGAAGGAACAGAAGTTGAACCGGGTGGAATTGGACTGAGGAACGGAGAAAGCCCTGGCGCACCCAACACAGACCTTGGAGACCCTCTTTCCGAAGTCTCTGCAGGCCATCGAGCAGAATTTGGTCGCCCCACTCATAGTGATGGGAGAGCCACAACGGATACACTTGAGTTGTTTCATACAATTCTAGTCTACAACATCGAAGTCGAAAATCAACACGAATACATGGCAGAAAGCCTGCTGGTCCACAATTGCGACATGTGCATGACACTCGATGGTCAAACGCTATCGGCCAACGACCCGTTCACGAAGATAGGACAGATACATGGGGGGTGTAGAGGGCTGTGGGTGGGTGTATTGAAAACCGACGCGGAGCTGCCGGTAGTCAAAGCCCTTCCGAAATCATTAAAGAACAAGTTTGAAACGATCGAAGGAGTCCCAACCACCGACAAGTTCAAACAACTGGACAAGCCGGTCGTTAAGAAAGGTTCGCGCCTTGAGCGCAAGATCAAGGATGGCGATGTCAATGTATGACGCAACCCCTTGACAAACTCAACGAGGTGAGGTGCAGCGTTTGCCGCCGCCTCTTGTGCATGGCGAGCATCAAAGGATTGATCGAAATCAAATGCCCAAGGTGTAAGTGTATGACATTGCATGAGAAAAAGTGATATACTATTCCCATGAGTCGCTGGACGACCCCTTCTTAAATCGGGTCGTCTATTTGTTTCTATGCCTTTTGACAAGATGCAGGACTTCGAAAAATCATTTCCAGGCGTCAAAGACATGACGCCAAAGCAGAAAGAAATTGCCATGCGGGTCTTCAACGCTTCCGTGAACGCAGGCGATGACGAGGAGGCCGCGATGGCAAAAGCGATGGCGGCGGCCAAAGAGATAGAGGCTTCCGAACCAAGCGAATCAAAGCACTGCCTCTCGCTCGCCCAAGTGGTTGTGTCGGACGAGGAGCTGGAAGACGTGGAGTTTGAGGTCTTGCGCGTCGGCGAGTTCTATGACGCAAGATATGGGAAGTTCAAGGTCGACGCCAAACTCTTGAACCGGCTCAAGGACAACTTCGATAACAAAGTTCTCGGCCTCGACATCGCTCTTGACCTGAACCACGAACAAGACCACCGCGCCCTCGCATGGGTCAAGGAGGTAACAATCAAGAGCGGGCGGTTGCTCGCAAAGTTTAAGGACTTCACCGACGAGGCAAAAAAAGCCTTCAAGGAAAAGGCCTTCCGCTATTTCTCCGTTGAATTCTCTCCGTTTGAAAAGGTCGAGGAAGGGAAGAAGATCACGATCAAGGACGTCCTGCGTGGCATCGCACTCACCAACAGGCCCGTCATCAAAGACATGCAACCCACCTTCCTCGCGGAAGGAATTAACAACAAGGTTATTAATCACACGTCACGTATGAAGAACGCAATCAAGGTATTCGCGGAACACGTCATCGCTCGCGGGAAGGTCAACAAGGCCGACGTCGATTCTCTCAAGCTCATGGTCGCCTCCCTCTCCGACGAGGAGCAGGAAGCCGCCAAGTCGGAAGTGGAAAAGGTAGAAGCCGAAGCCGTGAAAACGGAGGAAGCCGAAGCCAAAGCCGCGAAAGAAGCCAAAGAGAAGCCTGTCGAAAAACTGGAAGCTGCCGAGCTTTCGGAGGCCAAGTCCAAGCTCGCATTGAGTGAAGCGAAACTCGCCGAGCTGGCGACGAAGGAAAAGACCCGCGCCCTCGCAGAGCGCGTGTCGAGCCTCACCCTCTCAGAGACAAACACAAAAGGATTCTCGAAAGTGAACGCGGAAGCTCTCAGTGGTTTCGTCGCCGACCTTTCCGAGGATCAGTTCAAAACATTCTCCGAGCTGATGGGCAAGTACGTTTCAGTGAACACCAAAGAACTTGGTTCGGCCCTTGAAGGAAAGAACCTCGACGAGTCCAAAGTCACCGTCGGCGCAACCGAGTATGCCGTGAAGGGCGCGGATGTCGACGCGGAAATCAAGGTCCTCGCAGAGACGAAAAAGATCAGCTACTTCGCCGCTGCACAGGAGTACGCGGAATCGCACAAATCCTAGTTTAGTTAAAATCATTCAAACATTATGAGCGCAACAAATAACTTCAACGTCGGAGGGACGATTGTCTCAGCCGAAGCCGAGAACACGATGGCGGAACGCTTCGTCGTCGTCGAGTATGGTTCCGCAGAAGGTCAGGTTGATCTCCCGTCCGCCACCAGCGACATTCCATTCGGCATCATTCAAGAAGAAGCAGTCGCCGGACAAGCCGTTCCGGTTCAGATCAACGGCATCTCCCAGTGTGTCGCAGGCGGAGCGGTAGCGGCAGGAGCACTCGTGTACCTTCAAGCGACCACCGGTCGCGTCGATGACGCCGACACCGGCTTCTGCGTCGGCATGGCCCTCACGGCTTGCGCGGCAAACGGAGAAATCATCATCGTCGACCTCTCGTTCAAGGGCAATGCCTAAGGCCTGAATTAAAACACTATTATGCCCAACATTAACGACACATACGTATCAGTCCCGTTGACCAACTTCTCCATCGGATATCATCCGAAGGGATTGGTCGCCCGCCAAGTGCTCGACGTCGTTCCGGTGGTCAAGGAATCCGGTGAATACTTCATCTGGAATCGCCATGACGCTGCGCGCCTCCCGAACACGCTCCGGGCCGACGGTGCGGAATCCAACACCATCAATTTTGACCTCGACTCGAGCGGAACCTACCGGGCGCATGAGTATGCACTCAAGGTAAAGATCACAGATCGCCAGCGTGCGAACGCCGACTCGGTGCTCAAACTCGAACAGGCGAAGACGATGCGCGCCAAAGACCTTGTCGAACTTGGTCTTGAGAGCCGCGTTGCAACCCTGCTCACCACCGCGGGCAACTATGCCACCTCCAACAAAGTCACGCTCTCCGGTGTCGACCAATGGGACAACGCTTCGTTCAGCGGCTCCATTGAGGAACGTCTCGACACGGCCAAGGAGGCCATCCGGACCCAGAGCCTTGGCATGGACCCCGATACCATCATCATCCCGTCCGCCGTCGCAAAGGTCATGAAGCGCGACGCGAACATCCGCGAACTCATCAAGTACACCCACACCGACCTGCTCGTCGACGGCGACCTGCCGCCCATGTTGTGGGGCATGAAGGTTGTCATCCCGAAGGCCGTGAACACCACGACCCGCAAAGGAGCGGCAACGCAGACCATTGCCGACATCTGGGGCAAGTACGTTGTCCTCACCATCGCGAATGGCGGCGGCACCATCGACGCTCCCACGTTCGGCAAAATCTTCCAGGCGAACACCGCCGTCGTGAAGACTTGGCGCGAGGAAAAACTTGCGGCCGACTTCTACGAATACTCCATGACAACGGACGAGGTCATCACCTCGAACGTGGCGGGCTACTTGATAAGCGATTGTATTGCTTGATAGCGTTATAGATCAAGCCATGGTATATTATGTAACATAATAACATAATATACCACGGCCATGGACGCGAAATCATGCGGACAATGCGGGAGTTCGTTTGGAAAAAAGGCTACTACATCACGAAAGGATTGGGAAACAACGCGATTCTGTTCGAAGAAATGCTGGTACGCCTGGAAAAGCCTGAACGTCATCCCGTGGAGCAAGGGGCTTACAAAGGAGACGGATGAGCGCCTAGCCAAGCTCGCTAAGAAAATTCGCGAGCAGTTCAAAAATGGGCGGAAGATTCCGATACGGACCGGTGAAAGTCATCACATGTTCGGCAAGCATCATTCTACGGAAACAAAGGAAAAAATGAGCAGGGCGCATAGCGGGGCCAATCACTGGAACTGGCAGGAAGGCAAGACCGATCCGGTTCACAGGCTCCGCAATCAGATAAGATACCAGGAGTGGAGGCTGGCCGTATTGGAAAAGGACGGTGGAAAATGCACGGTATGCGCGAGTATCAGCAGGCCGAACGCGCATCACATAGCATCCTTCAAGGACAATCCCGAGCTTCGTTACGACCTAGAGAATGGCAGGACGCTCTGCAATGCCTGCCATGCGAGACACCATATGATCGAAAGGAATAAGTAAATCTTAACGGCATGACTGGGGCGGGATAACACTCGCCCCGATTGCCTTCTCACACCTATGTCTTTTGACGGACGCAAACTCATCGCCAATCAGGCGACATTGAAAGGAACGTCGGTTACGATCAACAGCCAAACCATGCTCGTCACGGCTCGCGATCTCTCCGGCAACGTGGTTCTGTGCAGCGGCGCGGCGGCTCCGACAGACGCGGGATCAGGTTACGCCATCGGTTGCATTTTCCGCCTGACCACAGGCAACGGAATCGGTACGACCAACTACATCAACGAAGGATCGGCAACCTCTTGTGACTTCAACGCGCTCACCTCATCGGGCGGAGACGTTGAATCCGTCGCGGCCGGAAGCGGTTTGACGGGTGGAGGTTCGAGCGGAGCATTGACGCTTACCGCAGGAGCCGGACGCGGCATCACTGTTCGCGCCGATAACATCGACGCGGGCGTGGACGTCTACAACAACCTCGGAGCCTTGGGCATCGGCGTTCTTGTGAACCTCTCTGGGTTTGACACAACGCTTGGGATCACGATGACGAAAGCCGACGCGGACGCCGGTATTCAGGCGACGCACGTCACCATTGACGCGATTGCCAACACCACTGCAGGGGTTGTCTACCCCGTCGGTCTTGCCACTGGCGACGTAACCAACAACCTTGACACAAGCGGTCGAACTATTGGCGATCTTGTCTATCTCTCAGGAACGGCCGGAGGGTTTGTCTTCACGGCCCCCACCGGCGCGGACCAGCTCTCGCAGGTCGTCGGTGTCGTGAAGGTCGTGAGTGCAACCATCGGGCAGATTCAGTTCTTCCTTGGAGCCTTGCGCCTTCTCAAGCTCCCGACCACTATGTTGCAGGACAGCTCAGTCGTCGCTGCAAAGGTCGCAAGCGGCGCACTCGCGCCTATCAAGAGCGCGGCGTCTGAAGCCCTCACTGCCACGGCTGACGGCCTTACGACGGGTCTTATGACCGGTCTTACCAGCCACGCGGTCGTCACGTCCGCAGCGGCCACCAACGCGGTCACGCTTCCGGCCAGTTCCGCAGGTCTGGTTGGCAAGCAGTTCACGATCTGGGTTGGCGCAAACGGATTCGAGCTTCTCACTCCGGCCCTCTCTGGGGCTACAGTGAACGGCGTCGACAGCGACGGTACCAACCAAGTGGACATCCCTGCGTCCACGCTGTCCCGAGTCACGCTTGTCGACACGGACAAGTGGATTCTCGAGAACCTCACCGCCCTTGGCGCGGTCACTACGGCCCTCATCCCGGACAACGACTAACAGCCAAGTCGTGCGTTCACTCCGCCCCTCCTCGTGGGGAGCGGGGATGAACGCAGGATAACCAAAAAATACTATGTCAAAGATCGCCCCAGTAAGAATCACGGACGTTGCAGGGACTCCATTAGGTACGGTTTCAAATCCGGTTTTTACTCAACCATCCGGCGATTCCAGTTCGTCGGGAGGCATCGGTGGAAACTTTGTAGGTAAAACGAGCGGCGGCGACTTCACCATAACGTATGCTTCCCCGACCACGCTCACGCTCGGAACATTGCCGGACGGAACCTCTTTGACGGGTGACGACATCGTTCTCATTGAACAGATCAACACGGCCGGAGCGGTCGTAGCGACCTACACTCGTTCGGAGGCCACAATGACAATGGCGGGGAACGTCCTTACTGTTGCTGGCGCGGTTTTCGTCACGACCGACCTCATCGTCATCAATACGAACATCCCGAGAAACGGCGGTGTTCTTGTTGGTGCCGACGCTCAGACAAACGCCACATTGCATACCACATTCCTTTCCCGACTCATGGGCTTCAATGGCACGACCTGGGATCGGATTCGTACGGCTGTCACGACCGTCTCCGCGACACTGACAGGTATGCTCAACACGCTTCCTTGGGGTATCTACCACGCGACGCCTACGACGCGCACGGACGGGCAAGGCGGCCCATTTGAGCAGGACGCGAACGGGAACACAAAGGAAACGATGGGGACGTATCTCGCAGGCGAACCTGGATCGAGCTCATATCTGAATGTCTCCCAATTCGAAGATGCCACAACGACTAACGCGCTGACAGTAGACCAATCCCAAGCTCTCGAGGCCAGCTCAATCGCGAAAGCCTCCGCGGGAAACTTGTATGCGGCGTTCGGCACTATCTCAGCATCCGCGCCGACTGGTGAGTATTTCGTCCACCTTGAAGATTCAGCCACGCTTCCTGCAGACGGAGCTGTCACACATATCATTACGCCATGCCCCGTCGATCACACATTTGGAAAGACTTCTTCGTGGACGTTTCCCGATTCCATCTACAAAAGACCATTCACAGCCGGTTGCGTTTCAGTCTTGTCAACGGCGAACGTCACCAAAGCGATTGCAGGCGCGTATATGATATCGACAATTCGTGTAAAATGAAGGTATGCCGTTTAAAGATCCTCTTAAAGACTTTAAACGTCGACATACCCCTCAATATTTGAAGAGGGCTTGTTTAGCCTCAAAAGAATGGAGGAAGAAAAACCCTGAGAGAAAAAAAGAAAACGAGGCTAGATGGCGTAAAGAAAATCCTAAACAGACTAAACTTCTTCGACGACGCAGCCTATTGAAACGTAGTTACGGAATGACAGTGGAAAAATATAATCAGATGTTTGCAGGTCAAAATGGAGTATGCGCTATCTGTTTCGGAGAAAGCGATTGTGCAAGAAAGGAACTCCACGTTGACCATAACCATAAGACAGGAAAAGTAAGAGCATTACTATGTGCAAGTTGCAACCTGTTGGTTGGCAATTCAAAGGAAAAAATATCTATTCTTTTTTCCGCAATCAATTACATTAAAAAATATAACTCTTAATATGTTTGGACAAACAAATCAAAAGCCTTACTCAACCCTAAAGCTCCCAAACTATTTCTCCGTCACGGCCGACATGACCTCGGCTACTTGGAACACGCTAGCCAAGCATGAGATCGCCACGGTCACGGGCATGGTTCACATGGTCGTCATTCCTGAATGTACTGCCACGCTCACAGACACGGCCGATGGCGCATCCATTCAGTTCGGCCATGAAAGCGACACAGCCGCCCTTATTGCTTCGACCGCCGGAGCTACAGCCGCCACGCTCATCGCCACTGGTGATATCTGGGTTGACGCAACGCCGACGGAAGTCATGGTTCTCCGCACACCACTTGCCGCCCTCGACTTCGTGATTGCAGGCGGGCTTGATGTTGGATACGAGATCACAGGAGCCGCGCTCACAGGCGGAACGATCGTGTTTCATGTCTGGTATGAACCTCTTAACTCTACTGGTGCCGTCGTCGCAGGTGCCGGAGGCGTCTTGTAAAACAAATCTATGCCAAACTATCAAATCACCGAGATCCTCTCAGACGTCAAAGGCAAGTTCGCCTGTCTCGTTTCCTTCAATGGACGACCAGCGGAACGGTATGAAGTCGAATCGCTCGACGCCGCTGAGGTTGATCGCGTGCTGACCCTTGCGAACGACAACGTGGTCGCGCGTGAAGCCGCACCTGCTGACGTTGTTATTACCAAAGACCAAGCCGGAAAGGTTGTCATTCCCGTTGAAGCAGACAGTCCGCTTAACCCGAAATAGCCTATGCCTCGAATGGCAGAACGACACATCCCCCATTCCGGCCTGTTCAACGGAATCAACGCGCAGGCAACGCTCGCCGATGATCCGACCCATGACGTTGGGACAGGGGACTTTTCGTTGTGGATCAGGATGAAGCTCGGAGACAATAGAGGCGCGAATCCGGCCTTGATCGGAAAGTGGGCATCAAACGTCGGCTACACGCTTTACGTTCTACCGACCGGCAAGCCGTATCTGTATCTGACGACAACAACTTTTTCCCCTTCAGGCGCACTCTTGCCGACTAACGAATGGAAGGATTTGCTTGTGACGCTTGACCGCGATGGCCTCGCAACCTTCTACTTGGAAGGCGTATCAATCGGCACTGTTTCAATCGCGACCGTTCAGGGCAACCTCGACACTACCGCCGCGATGTCCATCGGCAACCTGACCGGTTTTGGCTATTGCAAAATGAACTGCGCCGAAGCCGGACTGTGGAAACGCGTACTTACTCCGGCCGAGGCTCTCGCGCTCACGATCGACAATGTAAAGCCGACAGGTTCGGCAGGTCTGTGGAAGGCAACGCCGACGCAATTCGAGGACGTGAGCGGGAACGCCAAACATCTGGCTTATTCGAACGTGGTGTCGTCTTTCGACACGCCAGGTTCGAAGAGGGTCGCCGTGAGGAATATGGCGGCAAGCGTTCTGTTTACCGGAACGACTGACTATGTCTCCGTTCCGAACACGGCCAACATGACGCCGGGGGCGGGTTCATTCGCCGTCGCCTTGACGCATAAGCCGACTAATCTCTTCGGAGCGGGAAACAAAACCATTCTCCAATACAACTTGACGGCCTACGCAAACGGCTACCTGTTATATCAGCCCTCAGGTACCGGCTATCTGAATATCTATTGCAATTTCGTGTCCACTTCCGCCTCTTTCCCAAATTTCTTTGAGAGCGGTAACAACTGGGAGCGGATATTCGTCACGTTCAATGCCGTTGATTTGAAAATTCGCGCGTATAGGAATGGAAGATTGTTTGGCACAAGCGCGGCCATCCCCGCTTGGAATATCACTGCCACTGGCGCGACGGTCATCGGATCGTCGACCGACTTGGTCGGAGCTTCGCTTGGAAATTTCGCCGACGTGTCGTTTTACAAAGGAACCGTCCCGACGGATGCGGAAATCGAGGCGGATTTCTTCGACTATGTTCAGGCTCCGCTTTGCGTCCACCGTTTCAAGATGGACGAGAATACCGGCACAGCCATTGCCGACAGTATCGCGGGCAACACGGCGACTCTCAATTTAGGTTCATGGTCGTCGGAATCGCCAATGAAAAGCAGAACGGAAATAACTGAAGCTCGAACGGCCATAACTGTAGCTCGAACGGCCATAACTTAATATGCCAAACACCGTCACAACCAACACGCTGATCCCCATCGGGTTTGCCCTCACGCTTCTTGCCGCGGCCGTTTCCTTCGGCGTGATGTATCAGAAGGTCAACACCGTGAACGAGGAGGTTGGCGTGCTGCGAATCCAAATGGCCGATGTCAGCTCGAAGATTGACCAGCTTATCGGAAGGCAATCAATCGTAACGCGTTTCTAACTCTTGTCGTCAAATGAGTATGCCTTTGTCTCCATCCGGTTTCATCGCAAATCCATTCGATCCGAGGGACGTTTTCGAGGACGAGCTTGGCGGTGTTGTCGCAACCGAACCATTGCCGGAAAGATACCGAACGGAGGGATTGACGTTTGAACCTCAAGGCGCATGGCCTTTGTGCGTGTCGATGAGCGTGACAAAGATGGTCGAGCAGTACCTTAAAACCAAACAGCATATCGTCTGGGACTTGAGCCAGCCGCATTTATTCTTCAATGCGGGAGGCTCGTTGTTCGGGAGCAACTTCCGCGCGAACCTTGAGATCGCAAAGAACAAAGGGCTTATTACCCATGCCTCGTTCCCAATGCCGACCGACCTTTACGACTTGTCGGACTTCGACCAAATGAAGGATCGCGCACGGGAGCCGTATACATTCCACGACGCAAAGAAAATCCTGGGTTATGTGCGCGTGAACCCCGACACGGAATCGCTCAAACGGGCCGTGATGAAGTACGGAGCCGTCATGGTGGGCGTGTACGCAGGCGGCGGGTACTGGAACCCGAACACGAAACGACAAGGCGATACGGACAACCACGCGACGCTTCTTGTGGGCTGGGACAAGGATTCATGGATTCTATTCGACAGCCTTCAACCGAGGGGCGACTTCGACGGCTATCACAAAGTCTCAAAGGAATACACGTTTTGGTCTGCCTACGCTGTAACTGAATTGCCGGAGAATTGGCGTGAGATCAGGGACGAGGCTCGAGAGGCACCGCCGAACAACGCCAACCGGTACGGCAAGCCGCGCGACTATCAGGCCGAGGTCGAGTTTGCCGCGAAGATGGTGGTCGAGTTTAAGAAGTTCAACAACCAATCGGTATTTGAGGCCGCTGGAAGGTTCTGGGAATTATATTGTCGAGCCGGAGTCTACGGCGGCTATAATCTTTCCTACTTCAAATGGGGAATGTGGAAGCCTGGCGATCTGGTGAACGACTGTTATCACTGGCGAAGGACAGGCGAACACATTTTTGACTTCGATAAAACACGAATCTAAACGTATATGGAAATCAATGACTTCCTCGGCATCGGCATCGTGGGCGTTGCTCTCTCGCTCGTTATCGAATGGATCAAAAATAGGTTCGGCACTTACTCCGTCGGTACGAAGGCCGTCACCATCGGACTGTCTATCGTTGTAGGATCAGCCTATTTTTTCCTTCGGGATACTTCCATCTGGCAAACAATCTTGGGTGTCCTTGCGTCGGCTAGTACGTTCTATGCTCTCTTTATGAAGCCGAACTCCGATTGATATGGGTTATACGACGGTCACAAAGGTCAGGCAGGCAAGCGGTTTCGTGGGAAACAACAACGTTTCCGACGCTTATGTTTCCGCCCAGATCACGCGAGCGGACAGCATTGTGAACAGCTTTATTTCTTCCATCTACACCCTTCCGCTTAAAAAGCATTACACGCAAACGGTCGTATTTAGCGGGACAGGAAGCGGAGCCGGAACACTTACGATGATCGTCGGCGGGTTGAGCTTTGCCGTGACGATTGCCTCCTCGCTCTCCGCCTCACAGGCCGCGGATCGTTTCCGAACCGCTGCCTTGAACAACGTCCAGTTCGTTACTGATGGCCTTGGCTCCGGTGCCACCGTAAATCTGTACACGATTGACGGCGATGATTCGGCGCAACTCACGATCACTTCCACAGATCCGCAAACAGTCGCGGGTATTACCGCGACCGGAGGAACAGTCACGGAGATCGCCGTACCTATGGTCGAGTATCTATCGACCGAGATCGCGTGCGCTCAACTGCTCATCATCGAATACAGCGCAGAGGCGCAGGGAACCGACAAGGACGGATATAAGCGCATGGCCGCGGCCAAGGCCATCCTGAAAGGCATCCAAAGCAAGCTGGAAAAGATATTCGACTTCGCCAGCGTTGAACTCGCCATGGCGACCACGGCAAACCTATCGTTCTATCCGACTGAATTGAGCAGAACCGACGCGGACGATCCGACGGAGAATCGGATGACGATGAACGGCGATTTTTGACAAAACGAGTTATGATGACTATCACAATCGATGGCGACGTCCGCGTCATTCACCGGCTTGAGGAAGCAGTGAAGAAGATGGGCTCGGCCAAGTCAGCACTGTCGGAGATTGGCGATGTTCTGCTTGAGGAGTTCGATCAAAACTTCGACGAACAAGGCGGTCGGCTTAATGAGGCTTGGTCCGAGCTTGCGGAGAGTACGAAGATTCAAAAGGCGTTGATGGGCTACGGATCACAGCCCATCCTTGTGCGCACAGGAAAGCTCCGCGCCGGTTTCAGGAAAGAGGCCACCAAGTACAAAGTGCGCGTTCACAACCCGGTCAGCTACTTCAAGTATCACCAGCTCGGAACCGACAAAATGCCGAAACGACGCATGATTCTTTTCCCCGAGCGGCTCAAGCAGGAAGTCATGGCCGTGTTCACGAAGTTCATCCACGAGTCTCTAAACGGATAGCGTATGAATGCCATACTGAATTCCCTCCGCTCCACGTTCGCCTCAACATTCGGTTCGACGTTTACCACCTACCTTAAAGGCAAGGTCGAGCTGGTGGCGCAGGACGACTTGCCATACTTGTGCATCTATGGCACGGAAACGCGCCAGAGTCGCTCCGGCACGCTCCGAGACAAGGTCGAATACGACATATCCGTCGAAATCAAAATATCGGTCAAGAAGTACCTCGACAATTCGGCCGGTCAAGGAACGCAACTGGACACGTATGACGCCTTGATTGCGCTCGTGGAGGACAGGACGGACGGAGTCCTTGATGCCGACACGGTCATGGGCATCATCTGCGACAATATGACAGCGGGCGGCCTTACGTTGTATAATGATTCAATAAAAGTACGATATGACCAATATCTCGAAGCAAACAAGTTCCCCATCGCCAAAGCCGTCGTCACCTTCACGGCCTTCGATCGCCCCAACCGCACCTAAGAAGCAAAAAGTCCACGTGACTACTTACCCGAACGGAGATCAATTCGCCACATTCGTCGATGACGACGATAACGAGCCGACCGAGAAATCGGAGGCCAAAGAATAAAAAATATGTCAGACGCAACATCCTTTTCCAAGCTGGGCTACCTGATGCTCAAGAAAGAATCGGCCGCGGGCACGGCCATCTATCCCGTCACGCCGGTTGAATTGCTTTCCGAGAACATCAAGACCAACTGGGACTTCACAGCGGTCACGACCATCGCCCAAAATCGGAGCATGAACATGCGTCCGGTGAAAAACAAAGTCGGCCCGTTTGAGGGGACGCTGGAGTTTTACGTCGAGCCGAATCTGCACGGCCATTTCCTTTGTGGCTTGTTCGGAGAGGACACGCACACGACGATCACGGCCGGAGTTTCAGAGGTGAGCGACTTCCAGCCGCTTACGACCATCCAAAGCTACACGATGGACATCAAGGAGGGCGGCGAGGACTATGTGCGCCGGTACTTCGGTGTGCGGATCAAGAAAATTACCTATTCGCTCGACGAGAACAAACTCAAGGCCAGCATTGACGTGACGGCCCAGCGTTGCTTCACGAACGCCCGCGTTACGCTTGCCGCTTCATCCGGCACAGCTCTCCTTGTCGATCAGACGAGCGGCCTCGTGGCTGGAAGCGATACAATCCAAGTGTTGTCAGCCGCCGCGCCAAGCACGGTTCTCGCTACGTTGACAGTCACAACAGTCACGGACGAGCTCACGCTTGTCGTGTCCACTATCGGAGCTTCACTCGCCGCCAATGACATCGTTGTCATCAAGGCACAAACAATCGACGAGGACAACTACGACCTGTCCGGCGAATTCATCTGGTCCGGAGGCGCGGAGGTCTCGGTCGGGAACGGAGCAAACGCCCTTCAAGCCTTGGCCGCGAAAACCAACTGCGAGAGCTTCGAGCTTACGATTGAGAACGATATCGAACCCCGCTGGGCCGCTACCGGAGCCGACGTGGTGGATCGGATGCCGTCGGCCATGCTCCTCAAGGGAGTGACAGTGAGTGGCAAGTTCAGCCAGTTTCATACAAACCCGGAGTTCATGGACATGCTTCGGCAACAGGAACAGGTCGGTCTGCGGTTCAAATTCCTTGGCGCAGCTCTTGCGGCCAATACCGCCGCGTCCGCTACTGGCGTCGTTGAAAGCGACGGGACTGGCACCGTGACCGTCACTGTGACTGCCACGGGCGAGGCTGGGAATGATTACGCAATCATCGTCGTCTTAGGTTCGAGCTCAGGAGCTGCGACCGCCTCTTTGGCCGGCAAACTTATCACGCTCACGCTCTCAACCACGCCTGCAAGCAACGCAGTGGCGACGATTGCCACCCTTCTCGACGCCTTGGCAAACGTCACAGCCGTGGCGGCCAGCACGGGCAACGTGGGGACAGTGGACAACGACGACAAAATCTACTTCGCCAACGGTCGGGACGCAAGCGAAGTCGAAATGCTCCGCTTCGACCTTCCGAACGTGCGCTTGATGCCGTTTGACGCAAACCTCGGCGAGGACGCTGTCATGCAGGAGGACATCGACTTCACGGCGTTCAGGGACAGCAACGACGAGCGCGAAGTTCATGTGCGGCTTCGCAATGATATAACGGCATTTTAAGAGACCGTCAAAAAATAACGAGCTATGGCAAACCGTTTTGTCGGAAAGAATGACCTCAAGCAGATCGATCTTGGTGAAGGGGACTGGGCCAAGGTCCAGTCCAAACTCTCTTATGGGTTCGTTGAACGGTTCGGCAACGACGTTTCGGACAAGGAGAAAATCATTAAGATGCTTCTGTTCACCATAAAGGAGTGGAATCTTATTGATCCGGATACGGGCAATATCGCCGAGATCAACGTGGAGAATCTGCGCAAGCTGGACATGGATATCACGATCCTCATTTTAGAGGAGGCGACTAAGATGATCTCTGTCCCAAAAGTCTCGAGGCAGGAATCAAGCGAGCCGTCCAAAGCGGACGATACCACCCTGCCACCACCGACCTCATGATGAGCGAGCGGTTCGGTCTTGATTGGATCGAGCACGACTTCCAAAGGATGTATGCGCTCATGATTGCGGTCGGCGAAACGGAAAAGAAAAAGAACAAAGGGGCGGGCGCCCAGGCCAAGCCCGGGTTCCGCCCTAGATTTTAATGACCGCATATGGCCGAAGAAAGAATCGACATAATCGTGAGCCTCGTCAATAAGTTCTCCGCCGGGATGGACGAGGCCAAGTCAAAGCTCGAGAAAATGTCTAAGGGCGCCACTGTCCTCGGGACGGCGTTCACGGCCATCGGCGGCGCGATCATCGGGTTCGGAGCCATAGCCGTCAACGCCTACAACGAGGCGGAGGTCGCGCAGGCCCAGCTGAGCCACGCAGTCATCGACGTGACCGGCGCGACGCAGGAGCAACTAGCCGCTACCATGGAGCTCGCCGACGAGCTGGAACGCAAGGGCGTGCTCGACGGGGACAACATCAAGGTCGGATTGGCACAGCTCTCCACGTTCGGTCTGTCGAACGATGCCGTGCAAAACCTCGGCGGGTCGCTCGCGGACCTCGCCGTCAACCAGTTCGGCGTCAAAGCGAGCGGCGACCAGCTATCGGATTCGGCGAACATGATTGCAAAGGCCCTGGAGGGCCAATTTGGCGTTTTGGAGAAATCCGGTATTCGGTTCACAGAGGCGCAGCAGGCAATGATCAAGTACGGGACCGAGGAGGAGAAGGTTATGGCGATCAACGAGGGGTTTCAGCAAAACCTCAAGTTCACGAACGAAGTGGCGAAAAACACGGCCGCAGGTGGCCTCGCCGCATTGCAGGTGAAAATGGGAAACCTCGTGGAGCTCATCGGCAAGCAACTGCAACCGGTCATCATAAAGCTCACGCAGTTCCTCTCGCCTCTCATCGATAGGATCACTCAATGGGTCGACAAGCACCCGAAGCTCACTTCGTTCCTCGTGATCGCGACCGCCGCGATAGGTGCGCTCATGGGCGTCCTCGGTCCGCTATTGATCCTCATCGGATCGGCACCTGCCATAATCGCGGGGCTCACGCTTGCTGTCCAGATCGCCGGGGCGACCATTGCTATCCTCACTGGACCGGTCGGCTGGGTTATTCTGGCCATCGGGGCCCTCATGCTAGCCGTTATGGTGCTCAGAAAGAAGTTCCCCGAGGCGTGGAATACCATTGTTGACGTCACGCGCGATGTCGTTCAGCTCATCGTAGACGTTTACATCAACAGTCTGATTGATGGATGGAACCTGCTCGTGCAGGTCCTCGGCAATACCGGCACGCAGATCGAGCGTGTGACGGTCAGCCTGGACGGCCTAAAGGTGGCCACGGAGGCCAACGGAGGAAAGATGATCGGATACGAGGAAGCGATGGCCAAAGTGGGCTTGACGATGGGCAATTTGGAAGAGGTATCCAAGCCGGCTGCCAAGTCGCTCGATAATTTGGGCGGAGCAGCTGGAAAGGCAGGGGAGAGCGTGTCCGAGGCCATGGAAAAGATGGGGGACGCCGCCAAGAGTTTGTCCAAGGACATCGAGGACTCGCTCGACGAGGCGTCCAAGCGCATCACGGAGCTCCAGACGCAGATGGACGATCTGCTCGTTGGAAAGGCGCAGGACACGAGTGACGAGCGCATGAAATTGGCAGACGCCTTCGTCAAGCAGGAGGAACAGGCCGCGTCCCTCCGAGCGGATATCGGAAACGAGGAGGACGCCAACAAACGGATGAAAATGCAGGAGAAGCTGAAAGTGCTCGAAGCAGACCTCGCCGCGAACGCTACCATTGAAAAGGCCTTCGCACAGGAAATCAACAGAGTGCGCGACACGGCCCGCATGACCGATCTGCAAAAGGCCAAAGCGCAATTCCAGGAGCGTATCACGATGATCAACCAAGAGTTCGAGAAGAAATATGTAGTCATCCAGGCCGAACTCGCCGCGGAACTGATAAAGGCGAACGAGCTCCTTAATATCAGGGAAAAGGCGGCGAAACTGGCGCAGGGGATACTCTTGGCCGATGAAAAAGCGACGATTGAGAGCGTGAATAGGCAGATCAAGTCCTTCAGCATGCTCGCACTGGCTGTTCAGAACGCGAAAAAAGGCATCATGACCGGCTCAGTCTCGCTTAGTGACACCATGACGGCCCAGCAACAGCTCAAGACCATGTCGTCCGCGCCCTCAGTCAGCGTCATCATCAACAATCCGCAAGTCCTGTCGTCCGAAGATATCATCGAAAAGATCGGCAACCCCATCATTCAGGTTTTGAAACAACACAGTGCCGTCGCCTGATGTATGTTGAAACTTCTCCTCAACAACGCCGATGTAACGGACTATCTCGACGACGGGTCGTTGTCTATAAGCGACCAGATACAAAACAAGGCCGACACCTGCAATTTTTCCATGCGCCCAGGCGTTACTCAACCGCAGGAAAATCAGGACGTAAAAATCTACGACGCCGTGACGCTTGTCTCTGCTTCCGGCACGGCGGTGGTTGTGAACGACACGCTCGCGAGCGGGCTATCCATCCTCGACTACATGAAGTTCCGCGTGGGCCAATACTTTTGGCTTGGGATCAATCATGCAAGCGAGGAGCGCGTTTTGATTTCCGCCATTGCCGCCGGAACCACTGGCCGTGTGAACATCACCCTCGTCACAGCCATTGTCAGTGCTCATTCAGCCGGACAGACCTGCGGCAAATTGATTTTCGGCGGCACGCTTACCTATGTAAAACAATCCAACCCAAGACTTCTCACCGACGTTGAATACGATTGCTCGGCGACCGACTACACCAAGATTTTCGATAAAAAGAACATCAACGATTCATGGGAGGACGTTGATGCGCGCACGATCATCAACGACTTCTGCGACACGACGATCAACTACAACAAGGAGCTGGACGACATGGACTATGCCGACAATGCGGCCGTCCAAGCGGAATGGATCGAAACGAACGACGGCGCGAACCCGACCCGTGACGCGACGAATGTTATCCAAGGAACGAACGCCGTCAATTTCTCCTGGACGTTTGCCGCGGGGACGGCCACATTCAGCGCAACCCCGGCCAGTCAAGACCTCTCCGACCTCACTGGGGCCGCCTCCGGTGCGCCTACGAAGGGCAACGTGACGTTTTGGTACAAACGGGCGGCGGCAACTGGGATCACGACCTTGCGCGTGCGCGTGGGCTCGGACGCGAGTAACTACGTCCTCGTGAGCGTTACGCCGGAAGCCGATACGGATCAACACTTCATTTCTCTTCCGCTCGACAAAGGAACAGTCACGGGGACGCCGGTCTGGACGGCCGCGGATTATTTGGTCGTTCAGATCGTCGAGACGGCAAGCACGAACGTCACCATTGACGACATCAGGATCACGGCCGACGGTTCCTTCACGCTCTACAATGTCGAGCCGTCCGTTGTCCTTGACGACGCCCGCGCGGCTTTTAAGAAGCCGACGGTCTTTATCAACCAGCTCGCCAAGGCCCTTGGTTTTTATTGGTTCATCGACTATGAGAAGGACATCCATTTCTTCGACGAAGAAACCCAGACCGCGCCTTTTAACCTGAACGACACGTCGGATAATTTTGACAAACTCGTCGTGGACATCGACACGGCCCAACTGAAAAACCGCCAGGTCGTCCGCGGAGGAACAAAAATATCAACCAGCGTTTATCAACAGGTCGTTCAGGGCGACAACGCCGTGCGCGAGTGGGTGCTCAAAACGCAGTTCGTCGGCCTTACGATTAAACTGGACGACAACACCTCGACCGACGCGTGTGAAGCAGGAACGACAACGACGAACATTAAAGCCACGACGCACGGACTTGCGACGGGCGACTACATCATCAACCGGACGCGCTCGAACGCGGTTCGCAAGATCACGCTGGTCGACGCAGACAACTTCACCGTCGAGGCCGTAACCTCTCAAACGAGCGGGGATACGTTCTCAAAATTCGCCACGACAAAAACCGACGGCGTCGAGTACCTCGACGCCGAGGCCAGCTTTGATTACATGTACAACTTCAACGAGAAGTCCGTGCGCGCCTCGACGCAGACCGTCACGCTTCCATCCACGTCGTTTCTCTTATTTTCCTATAATGAGATCGTGCCGATCCGCATTCAGCTCAGCGACTATGCAAGTATCGCCGCCATGAAGACGGCGGTTGGCGGGGACGGGATATTTGACGGCGCGGTCATCACGGATCAATCGCTCGATTCAACACAGGCGGCCATCAACCGCGCACAGGCCGAGATCGACCAGTTCAGCAATCCGCTGGTCAAGGTCAGTTTTAAAACCGATTACGAAGGACTAGAGGCTGGACAACTGATCCGCGTCACGGACACGAGCAAGGGAATTGACGACGAGTACCTCATTCAAACTGTCCGAACCAGGTATCAGTCGCTCGACTTTCCATCATTCGATGTGCAATGTGCCAGCTCGCTCTTCGGGATTATTGAGTACCTTCAAAAGCTCTCTGAGGCAATCGGAGAAAAACTGATCGACGAGGACGACGTGATTGAACAGATCGTTTCGGAGAATGAGGAAATCATCATTTCAGAGGTGAATGTCTTTACTCCTTCGGAAAGCGCGTCGGAAAGTGTTACAATAACAATCACACCAAGTGATTCGGCCGCCGACCGGAACATGACCACCACGCCGTTCAAATGGCAGCCGGATGCGAACACAACAAAATGGAATCTATTTCAATGGGGATAATATGAAACAAATCAAACTCGAGGAAAAATCAGCGTTCGGCATTCAAGGGCTCCATCGTTTGTCCCTTTGCGACGTCCGAGACCCGCGCGCACAACGGCTGGAGAGCGAGATTTTGGCCTTTGGCGAGGCGCAGGAGGCAAAGATGGATAAAGTACGCAGATTGGTCGGATTGGCCGTCTGGCGAAGCCTAGTGGCCGAGGCGGGGCATTGGCGGGGTATCCTTAGGATGCTCAAGGAGCAAAAGCATGAAACACTGGACCAGATGTACCAAGCCATGCGCACTGCGAGCATGGTCAAAGATTTTCAAGTTCACAATATCATCCCGACCGCCGGACGCGCCGTGATCGCCAGATGGCTCATTGGCGACGATACCTACCCAGGGACTGACGGAGCAAACTGGGGATCGCTTGGTACGTCCGCGACGGCCGTGGCGAACACTGATACGCAACTGACGGCGGAGACCTTCCGCAAGGCCCGCTCGAGCGAATCGCAAAGCACGAACGTAGCTACGCTTTCAAACTTCTATACAGCCGCGGAAGTTACCGGAACCTTTCAGGAAGCCGGATGGCATATCGCCGCCTCAGTGACGCCGAACAGCGGACAGCTCTTGAGTCATTTCCTTACAGGGACGATCGTAAAATCGGCAACGGAAACTTTAATCGT
>ERZ1292625.1019-Hain-H41-01um-R1-1019-length-36944-cov-23_pt1 | contig 36944 bp, 36 predicted proteins | sample MGYA00564400_ERZ1292625 | MGnify/ENA primary metagenome ERZ1292625 (study PRJEB36523, sample SAMEA6512639) | groundwater metagenome | collected 2019-01-08 | study: AquaDiva: Metagenomics assemblies of 32 groundwater samples
CCGGCAACGGTCATGAGGGCGTTTAAAGAAGAGCTGACAGAAGAAATGCGGTGGCATCTTGTGAATTACCTCAAAAGCCTTGGAAAGGTCAAGGGCAGATGAATTGAGAGGCTGCCATGCGGCGGGATGGATGAGGACCGGGTCGTTTACCCCGTTAGAGAAAGCCGCCGACTCCTGTCGGCGGTTGATCTTCCTGTATTTACAGATTGTGGTATAAAGCCGCAATCTGCCGTCGTTAGAGAACTTGTTCTCTAACGGGGTTTACTGATTCAGACGAATCGGGAAATGCAGACATGATGAATATTGCCGGCGACAAAGGGAAAAAGGCGGCGCTCCTTCTGTTCGTGCTTTTCGTAACGGCGGCGCACTTCCTGATTCCCACCGAACAGCATGATTATCATAGGATTCATATAATTTTTCGTAAACTCTATTACCTGCCGCCCGTCGTGGCCGCGGCATGGTACGGGTTGCGAGGAGCCGTCTATACGACTGCGTTCATCAGCGCAGTTTTCAGCGTCCATGCTTTTCTGGACTGGCCCGGCAATTACATGGAACAGGCCAACCAGATAGGGGAGCTGGTGAGCTTCTGGGTAGTGGGTCTGGTTCCCGGTTATCTCTTCGACCGGCAGCGCCTGCTTATGGCACGCCTCGCCAAAGCCAACGAAGAGACATACCTCGCCCTGGTATCGTCCCTGGATATGCGGGAGAAGAATACCCGCCTCCATTCGCAGCGGGTGCGGGACTATACCCTGCTTCTTGCCGACCGTTTTGGAGTAGCTGAAGAGAAGAAGCGGGCCATCGGCCTCGGCGCCCTTCTGCACGACGTGGGAAAGATCGCCGTTTCAGACCGGATTTTATTAAAGCCGGGAAAGCTTTCCGATGAGGAATGGACAGAGATGCGCAAACATCCTGCCGAAGGGTACCGGCTGCTTATTCGAATAAGCTCTCTTCAGGAAGCGGCGGAGATCGTGCATGCTCATCACGAGCATTTTGACGGCACCGGCTATCCCAACGGGCTCAAGGAAGAGGAGATCCCTTTGGGCGCCCGGCTCTTCGCAGTGGCCGACGTCTTCGACGCGCTGACGTGCGATCGTCCGTACCGTACTGCCGCGAGTTACGAAGAAGCAGCGCGGATAATTCGTGAAAAGTCCGGCACATACTTCGAACCGGCGGTCATAAAGGTTTTTGAGGGCATTCAGCCCGCAGAATGGGAGGCGATACGCAAACGGCATGCAGCAGGTGATAACGGGAGCCTGTAGAATAAAAGTGGAAAAAGGAGGTGAAAGGGATCGTGAACAAGCACTGCGTTGGATTTTTTGTTGTCGCCTTTGTGATGCTCTTTTTCTCGGTTGCAGTCGAAGCGGCCCAGAACAATCCTCCGATCCGGAAAGATGAATCCCTGAGAAGAGGTGAAACAAGGGAAACACTGGACCAGAATCTGTTCAGGGATGCGCGTGTGAAAAAGGCATACCAGGTTGCGAAGGATATCCCCTGGGTCCTGGACAGCATCTACTGTTACTGCCACTGTGATGTTTTTTCCAAGCACAAGAGCCTGCTGAGCTGCTATGTGGACGACCATGCGGCGATGTGAGAGATCTGTCTCGGGGAGGCCCTGCGGGCCTTCGAGCTGTATGAGAAGGGTTACCCGGCTAAGAAAATAAAGGAAACAGTCGAGCTGGAATATAAACGATAGGAGGGTGCCATGACTAAGATATTGTCGGCAGCAGTCGTGATAATTGGCTTCACGGCATCGGCGGCCCTGGCCCAGATGGGCGGTCACGAAGGGATGGGTTCTCAGCAATCCCATCAAATGACGGGCGGGCAGATGATGAGCCAGGAGATGATGAAAGACATGACCGGGATGATGAAGCAGATGAACGAGATGATGCAGAAGCTGTCTCATCCCCTGGGCCACATGACGGTGACGGACCATGCGAAGATGCAGGACATGGCGAAGGTCATGCGCGACATGGCCGCTCAGATGAACGAGATGGCGGCCCATATGGAAAAAGGAGAAATGGACAAGGCAACGGTCAAAAAAATGCAGGAAAGAATGAAGGCCATGAACCAGTCGATTGAAAATCTACAGAAAGAAGGGAAATAAAAATGAGGAAAATGGATCTGATAGTGATAGTCGCCGTATTCACCACGATATTCGTATTCGGGTGTTCAAAGGGATATGAGTCGCAGAAGACCGCGGATGACCTTACGGTCACGCTTTCAGTCGGCAGTTACCCTCTGGTTAAAGGCGACAATACTCTTACGGTAAAAGTGGCCGACTCATCCGGCAAAGCGGTAACGGACGCGCAGGTCAATGTGCGGTTCTACATGCCGCCCATGCCCGGGATGGCGCCCATGGAGCTCAACACTCAGACGAGGCCTAAGGGGAATGTCTACGCATTTCCGGTCAACCCTCCGATGGAAGGCGGATGGAAGGCAGAGGTGTCGATTGCCCGGTCGGGCAAGCCCGCAGTTACTGCAACGTTCAATCTCGACGTGCGTTAACCACTGGTTCCGATTCTGTGTTATTCTTATCAGTGTAGGAAATACTACATCACTGAGAGCAGGCGCTTCAACCGATAGCGCCTGCTCTACCTCTCTTTTTATAACATGTTGAATTTGTGCGATATTTTCAGATGTGTCTTCTGGTCTGCGGATTGCAATTACCCTTGCCGGAGGTTTGAATGCGGAGAAAAATAATTTTTTCTTTCGTTGTCTCTATCGCTCTTCCGATGGTTTCGCTGGCCGATGATGCATTGATTACCCTCAGGGACCTGGAACGGGAGATGCGTGCGAACAACCCCGAAATCCTCATGGCGCGGAAAAAGGCCGAGGCGGCGCAGGAAAAGAAGGCCGTGGCTTCGGCCATGCCCGACCCCATGATCGGCTTCGAGGTGCAGAACGTGGGACGGCTGAGCAATCTTACCATCGGCGAGGAAGAGATGAGCATGCGGGGCGTTGTGGTCACGCAGGAGATACCCTTTCCTGGGAAGCTCTCCACCATGGGAAAGGCGGCGGGAAAGCGGGCGGAGCAGGAGCAGGAAAATGAGCGCGGGACCGCGCTAAAAACCCTGAACAGCCTCAGGGCCTCCTACTACGATTACTACCTTGCCTATAAATCCGCCGATATTCTGGCCCAGAATAAGGAGATCATGAAGAACTTCCAGCGCATCGCCGAGACGCGCTATGCCACGGGCCAAGGCATCCAGCAGGACGTGCTCCGGGCCCAGCTCGAAGTCTCCATGCTTCTCGAAAAGATCGCCCTCCAGGAACAGAAGAAAGAAGCACAGGCCGCCATGATCAACAGCCTGCTCGGACGGGACCCGCGCCTGCCGCTGGGCAGACCCGGCGATGCCCTGAAGGCATCTTTTGGCGCGAACCTTGAAGATATTTCCAGCAAGGCCCTGGCCCGCTCTCCGGCGGTCCTGGGAAAGCAGCGGATGGTGGAGCAGAGCGAGTACGAACTGTCGTCCAGCAAAAAGGAGTTCCTGCCGGACATGGTCGTCTCGGCAGGGTGGTTCAACCGGGGCGACTTCACGGACGTCTGGCAGGCGAGCGTGATGTTCAAGGTCCCGCTCTATTTCTGGAACAAATCGGCGGGCGTGCGGGCCGCCTCCGCGGAGCTCGGGTCCGCGCGGTACGATTACGAATCGCAGAAGCTCATGGTCCTCTCGAAGGTCAAGGACCTCTACACCATGGCCAAAACCTCGGAGCGGCTCCTCAGCCTGTACGAGGCAGGGATCATCCCCCAGGCGCGGATGGCGCTCCAGTCCGCCGCGTCAAACTACCAGGTGGGGAAGATCGACTTTTTGATGCTCCTCGACAGCCAGACGCTTTTGTTCAAATATCAGCTCGCGTATCAGGAAGAGCTGGTGAACTTGAACAAGACGATCGCGCAGATCGAGGAAACAACCGGAGGCGCTGAAAATTGAAGATTGAAAATTGGAAATTGAAAGATGAAGCGAGAAAGGCCTCCGCAATTCCATGTTTTGCATTTTGCACGGCGCATGTTGCTCTTGCAGCGATGCTGATCCTGATGTTCACCGGCAGTGTCGCCGCGGCGCAGGACCATTCAGGGCACACCGCGCCTCCGACCGCGGAAGGCCAGGCCGGACACGGCACACCCCAGCCCGCGGTGACGGAGCAACATCCGGCAGGACATGAGGCTGCGCCGGCGCCTACCCAGGAAGAAAAGAAGAGGGCGAAACAGCCGAAGGCGGAAAAAAAGAAGGTCGAGGAGCAACAGCCCGTGACAATCACTCTCCCGGAGGAGAAGCGCCAGCTCATCGGCGTGCGCACCGCCGTCGCGGCATACCGGTCCCTTGACCGGCAGATCCGCACGGTGGGCAAGGTGGATGTGGACGAGACGAGGCTCGCCTTCGTGAACACCAAGGTCGCCGGATGGGTGAAGAAATTGTACATCGATTACACCGGCCAGAAGGCCGTGAAAGGGCAGCCGCTGCTCTCGATCTACAGTCCGGACCTGGTCACGGCCCAGGAAGAGTACCTCCTTGCGCTCCGCTCCCAGAGCGCCGCTACGGCGCCCGGCGGGTTCAGCGAGGTTGCCGCATCGCAGCAGTCGCTCATTGATTCGGCCAAGCGGAGGCTCTTCCTCTGGGACATTACGGAAGAACAGATCGCGGAGCTTGAGAAGTCCGGAAAGCCGAAGACCGATATCACGCTGCAGGCGCCGCTGGACGGCATTGTGCTCGAGAAGATGGTGCTGGAGGGCGCCTACGTCATGCCGGGGATGAACCTGTACAAGATCGCCGACCTCTCGAACGTCTGGATCATCGCGGACGTCTACGAGTATGAGGCGCCGCTGGTAACGGTGGGGCAGGAGGCGCGGGTGAGTCTGGCGTACGAGCCTGGCGAATCGTTTACTGCCGCGGTGATTTTCATCTCTCCCGTTCTCGATCCGACCACCAGGACCATCAAGGTGAGGCTGGCCGCAAAAAATCCCCATCTCAAACTCAAGCCGGAGATGTTCGCAAATGTGGATATTACGGCTTCCTCAGGCGCACGGCTCGCTATTCCGACTGAAGCAGTGCTCGATTCGGGCCTGCGCCAGATCGTGTATGTGGAAAAGAAGCCCGGCGTGTTCGAGATGCGCGAGGTGAAGCTCGGCGTGCGCGGCGAGACCTACGTCGAGGTGCTTTCCGGGATCAGAAAGGGCGAGCGCGTCGTGACGTCGGGAAATTTTCTCATCGACTCCGAGAGCCAGCTCCGCGCAGGGCCGGGAGGCGGAGGACATCAGCATTGATATGGAGCAAGCCGACCATGTCGGCGTGAATGACGGCAACGCGGTTGCCTCGGTCCAAAAATAGGATGGAACATGTTAGCCAAGATCATCGAACTTTCGGCCAGAAATAAATTCCTCATCTTCCTCATGGTGACGTTCCTCGTCGTCTGGGGCGTCTGGGCGCTTTACCATACGCCCCTGGACGCCATCCCCGACCTCTCCGACGTCCAGGTGATCGTCTATACCGAGTGGACGGGCAGGAGCCCCGATCTCGTGGAGGACCAGATCACCTACCCCATCGTCTCCACCATGCTCTCAGCTCCCAAGGTGCGCGTGGTGCGCGGCAAGTCCTTTCTGGGGATCTCGTTCGTGTACGTGATCTTCGAGGACGGCACGGACATCTACTGGGCCCGGAGCCGCGTGCTTGAATACCTTCAGGGGGTGACCGGCAGGCTGCCTGCAGGGGTGACGCCGGTGCTCGGGCCGGACGCCACGGGCGTGGGCTGGGGGTTCCAGTACGCAGTGATCGATGAGACCGGAAATCACGACCTGGCCCAGCTCCGCTCGCTCCAGGACTGGACGCTCAAGTACGCCGTCGAATCCGTGCCGGGCGTCTCGCAGGTGGCGAGCGTGGGCGGGTTTGTGAAGCAGTACCAGATCACGATCGACCCGAACCGGATGCACACCTACAACCTCTCCATTATGAAGATCATGGAGGCGGTCCGAAGGAGCAACAGGGACGTCGAAGGCCGCGTGATCGAGTGGTCAGGAAGGGAGTACATGGTCCGCGGCCGGGGCTATATCAAGGACAAGAGGGACATCGAGAAGATCGCCGTGGGAACCGACGGCAAGGGCACGCCGATCATGCTCCGCGACGTGGCCGCAGTCCAGCTTGGGCCGGAGATTCGGCGCGGCATGGCCGACCTCGACGGCAAGGGGGAGGCCGTCGGCGGCATCGTCGTGGTTCGCTTCGGCGAGAACGTGCTCGCTGTCATCGAGCGCGTGAAGGAAAAGATCAAGGAAATTACGCCCTCTCTGCCCGAAGGGGTGAAGATCGTCACCGTTTATGACCGCTCCGAGCTCATCCACCGATCCGTCGAAACACTTCGTGATGAGATCATCAAACTCGGGCTTGCAGTAAGCGTGGTTTGCGTTGTTTTTCTCTTCCACCTCCCGAGCGCCCTCGTCGTGATCCTCACACTGCCCGTGGCGATCCTCATCTCCTTCATCTGCATGTACTACCTCCGCATCAGCTCGAACATCATGAGCCTCTCCGGCATCGCCATAGCCATCGGCGCAATGGTGGACGCTTCGATCATCATGGTCGAGAATGCGCACAAAAAGCTGGAAGACTGGGAGAAGGCGGGAAAGCCCGGTTCGCGAATTGATGTGATCATCCACGCGGCCCAGGAGGTCGGTCCCTCGCTCTTCTTTTCGCTCCTTGTGATCACCGTGGGCTTTCTTCCGGTCTTTACCCTTGAAGAGCAGGCCGGCAGGCTGTTCAAGCCCCTTGCCTTTACCAAGACGTTCGCCATGCTCTTCGCGAGCTTCCTTGCCATCACGTTCACGCCGGTGCTCATGACGCTCCTCATCAAGGGAAAGATCAGGCCCGAAGAGAAAAATCCGATCAATAACTTCCTGCTGAAGGTCTATCATCCCGTTGCGGAGTTTTCGCTCAAGTTTAGGAAATCCGTGATCAGCGCCGCAATTATTATTGTTCTTATTACATTCGCATTATTTATTTTGCCATTGTTCGGTCTTACGCTTATTGAAAGAGTGCAGCTCGGTTCCGAGTTCATGCCTCCTTTGTACGAAGGGACGCTGCTCTTCATGCCGTCGGCGCTCCCCGGCACCTCCATCACGACGATGGCCCAGGTCCTCCAGGCCCAGGACAGGATCATGAAGCAGTTCCCGGAAGTGGAACAGGTCTTCGGCAAGGCCGGCCGGGCCGAGACGCCCACGGACCCGGCGCCGCTGGAGATGATCGAGACCGTCGTCAATCTGACGCCTCCGGACAAATGGCGTCCTCAATTTAGAAAGTGGGAAGATCTCAGAGACGAAATGGATGACGCCCTTGCCATACCCGGTGTGGGCAATACGTGGACCATGCCGATCATCGGCAGGATCGACATGCTCTCAACGGGCATCAGAAGCCCTCTGGGCGTTAAAATCTTCGGCCCGCACCTCGACGAGATCGAGCGTATCGGTCTGGACGTGGAGAGAACCTTGCGGGAGATCCCCGGCACGAGGATGGCCTTATCCGAGCGCGCGAATACCGGATACTTTCTCGATTTTACCATAAACCGCGACGAGATCGCCCGATACGGGCTCACCGTGGAAGACGTACAGGACGTGATCGAGACCTCCATCGGCGGGATGAACCTTACGACCACGGTAGAGGGACGGGAGCGCTATCCCGTCAACGTCCGGTACGGCAGGGAGCTGCGGAGCGACATCGATAAGCTCAAGCGGGTGCTCGTCCCGATCATGGGCGGCGGGCACGTGCCCCTGGTCCAGCTCGCCGATATCCGGGTGACGAAGGGACCCGGCATGGTCCAGAGCGAGGACGGCAGACTTGTGGCGTATGTCACCCTGTACATCGAGGGGAGCGATCTCGGCGGGTATGTGAAAAAGGCGGCAAAAGCGCTTGCCGAAAAGGTAAAGCTCCCTCCCGGGTACCTCCTTAAATGGAGCGGTCAGTACGAGTACATGGAAAAGGTAAAGGCCAAGCTCTTCTATGTGATCCCCCTCACTTTGCTCATCATCATCGTGCTCATTTACCTGAATACCGGGTCATGGATCAAGACCGCCATCGTGCTGCTGGCCGTGCCCTTCTCCCTGGTCGGCACGGTCTGGCTGCTGTACCTCCTCGGCTATCACCTGAGCACGGCGGTCTGGGTGGGAGTGATCGCCCTCGCCGGGCTCGATGCCGAGACAGGCATTATCATGCTCCTCTATCTCGACCTTGCGTATAACAAGTGGAAGGGCGACGGGAAAATTCATTCGCTGCGCGATATCGAGGACTCGGTCATGGAAGGCGCGGTCAAGCGCATCCGGCCGAAGATCATGACCGTGTCGGTGATCCTGGCGGGCCTCGTGCCGATCATGTTCTCGACCGGAACGGGCGCAGACGTGATGAAGCGCATCGCCGCGCCCATGGTCGGCGGCGTGATCACCTCCACCATCCTGGAGCTTGTCATCTACCCGGCGATCTATGTGATCTGGAAGGAACGGGAGCTGAAGAAAGGCGTGAGGAAAAACAGCGGCTCCCCAGCATGAGCGTCATTTCCACGCGACGAGCTTTTCTTCTGTCAAAAAAGTCGGGATCGTTCCTTCACCGTAAAAATCCTTGACGGCTGCCGTTAGTGGGTATATAATACCAACTATGAGCGCAAACCTCCTAGTCAGTTACAAATCAAATTCTTCTCAAAATGGGTAGAATATTTTTTCAATGTCTTGATTTTTACCGCAATTTTGCAATTTGCAATTTGCAATTTGCATTTTACAATTCCGGCTTGTCCGGGTTAGGGATTGGGATGAAGATTAAGAGAATACAAATAGGAATCAAGAGCCTTGACGATACGCTCAGGGAGGCCGGCGAGGTCTTTGAGAAGGTTGCCGCAGGGAAGTCCGTAAGGCGCAGGTCGGCGATCTACTTCCGCACGATCACTGAGATGCGGCGCGTCCTCACGGAGAAGCGGCTTGAACTGATCAAGGTCATCAAAGACAGGAAACCGTCATCGGTCTATGAGCTGGCGAAGCTCGTGCACCGTGACCTCAAAAACGTACTCCAGGATCTGACTTATCTTCAGGAACTCGGCCTGGTAGAGGTGACTGAAACTGCGGACAAGAAGGTCCCCGAGGTCCATTTTGATAAAATCGCCTTTGAAGTTGCCATCTAAACAGCAGCGTGGTCACCTCGACGATCCTCGAACTTGTCATCTATCCGGCAATCTACGTGATCTGGAAGGAGCGGGAATTGAGGAAGAAGGTGTGAGGGGAATATGGAGCGAGCCGACCATGTCGGCGTAATTCACGGCAACACGGTTGCCTCGGTCCAAAATACGGGAACGTGGTTGCCTTGGTCCAAAAAAAGTTCAGGCGCAGGAAAATTTCCTGCGCCTGATGATGCTCCAAAATATGCAGTGCAGAAACGCGAGATTCACTACCTCCTTGCGCCGACCGGGCCCGAGGGGATCGGGCTGGTGATGAGCTTTTCGATGAGTTTCGCCGTGGGCTCAGGCAGCGGATTCTGGCGCGGCACTTCCTTGAAGCGGTCCGCCGCCAGCTCCATGATCTTGCCTTTGGCGGACTTGAGGGCCTCCGAGGCCGAGACATGGGTCTCGCTGTCGGCCTCCTCCGCCACGCGTTCCCATACCACCGCGCCGGTCTTTGCATTTACGAGCTTGAACCTGACCTTGATCTTATATTTGTTGTAGAATCCCGTGACGAAATTTGAAAAGGTGTCAAGGGACCCGTAGAACAGGCCGTCCACGCCCAGAGCCGCCCCGACCTGCTGCGGTGTCGGCGTTGCGGGAGTGGGGTTGTCAATGTCAAGCTGGGCCCCCAAGCTCAGCCCGATTTTCTCCTTCAATTGTTGATCGACCGCGGAAAGGGGCATCGCGCTGTAGTACCGGCGGGGGACCGCATCGCTGAAGGCCTCCCTGATCCAGTCAGGGGCGTAGAGGTGGTCGGTGTTGTTCCGCAGGGGCAGCACAGCGACCTTTGCGATCGGGTTTTTCGGGTCCGGCGGCGGCAGCTTTTTCCCGCACGCCCCAAGCAAGAGCGACACCCCCAGCACGGCCATCAGCAACACCTTCGTGAAAATCCTGTAAGCCCTCATTTCATTTGCCTCCTCTATGACAGTAGGTTTTCGCTTCCGTTCTATGATGCGTTATACGATCAGCGAAAGTTAACCATATGCTTCAGGAACTGTCAAGGTAAAATTCACCAAGAACGCCCGCCTGAGTCCATGAGTCGTGAAGAGATGAAAAAAGAGGCGCAGGATAAGTCCTGCGCCTCTTCATGTATAAATCCTTTCTGAAAAAAGCTACTCGACCTTGAACGTCCCGGACTTGAGCACCGCGCCCGAGCCGTCCACAACCTCAACCTTCCAGTCGCCCTTCATGCCGCCGATGGACTTGTAGGCCCAGGTCCTGAACTTTGAGAAGGGCTTGATCGTGAGGGGCACCTTGCCCATTTCGTTCATGCCGAGCGTCCAGACCACGTTCACGCTTGTTTCGGCCTTCACGTCCTTGAACTCCAGGAACAGGAAGACCTTCTCCTGGGTCGCCGGGAACGATGCCGCGATACCCACGGGCTCGCGGTTCTCCACGCTGCTCGCGATCTCCATGCGGGCAATGGTGAGGTCTGCCGCTGCTGCCGGGGCTGCAGGGGCTTTGGCCGGCGCCGGGGCGGGGGCGGGCGCCGGTGTTGGAACCGGGGCCTGTTGCGCCATCGCTATTCCTGCGAAGACGGTAAGACATACAACCAGAACAAACACTGCTGCTTTCTTCATGTTCTTTCCTCCTTGTATGATGGTAAAGTGTTGGTGCCGGTGTCACGGGCGGACGCGGAATAGGGCAGATACCTTTCTTCATCTATCGACCTTCTGCCGCCGCTGTCAGCCACATGGGGTAAACGGTTTGTAACGTCTTCTGCTCCGTGAGAAAAAGCCACCCGCTATAACCTGCCGAGAACGCCATCCTCTCACGGCGTCTACTTCGGCTTTGCCGCCTCGTACCGCTTGAGATAGTCGGCGATCATCCGCTCGGAATCGCATCCGAGGGCCTGTGCGTAGAGCAGAAGGAATCCCCGGAGGTATGGCCGCGCCGGAAGCTTTCCAAAGTGCTCGGCTTCGATATACTCCAGGTATCGCGAACCGATCTTGGTCATGTCCGCGATATTTCGAATGGTGAGGCCGGCGCGTTCCCTGAGCGCTTTTATGGCCGGGCCGTTGAACTCCGTAGTAGCAGATGCGGCCGGCTCGGCTGCAGGCGCCACGGGTGCCATCAGATCATCCAGTGGCGGGGTCTGCGGCGGGGCCGCACGGTATTCAGCGCGGTCAGGACCGGGCGGGCGCTGGACCGGCGCAGACGCGGCCGGCACGGGCCTGCGTTTGGATGCGGGCGGCTCGGGCTCCGGCAGCTCGTTTCGTTCCTTCAGCATCCTGTTGTACTCTTTGCGGCTTTCTTCGTAGACGAGCGTGCGATAGGCATCTTCGATGCGCAGGCGGATGCGAGCGGTCTCCTCGGGGGTGAAGAGGGAATAGAGCGCAATGGAGTTGGGGTCGTAGATACGCCGGACCCGGTCGTAGGCGCGGTGCACGTCCTGGGTGCCGGCCGCGGGGCTGATCTCCAGCAGCTCGTAAAAGTTCATGTCGTCGATTTTTTTGACCATGGCGGCACTCTCCTCAGAAGAGCATGCTCGCGGTGAGCTGCTCTTTCCTGAGCAGGTTGTGTACGATGCGCTCGATGCAGCGCGCCGGCCGGGAAAAGGGATATTCCACGGCGAGGGGGCGTTTGCTCCGGATCGACTGCCACACGCTGTCGTCGTATTCCACGTACCCCAGATATTCGAGGTCGATGCCGAAATACTTCCGGCAGGCGCTCTTCATGGAGAACCCGATCTGGATGTCGTTCTTGGTCCGCACCTGGTTCACGATGAGCTTGGGCTTGAACTTGAGCACCTCGAGTTCGAGGATCTCCCCCACTTCCTGCTCCATCTGTTTTACGCGTTCGATGAGGTCGAAGGGCGTGCGGATGCCCATGGTGTTCTTCTGGTCCATGGCCGCATCGATGAGGTCCTTGATCCCCTGATGGGTGACGACCTTCCTGAACCTGCGGTAGAAGGCGCTCTTGATGAACCGGTAGGCGTTCTCAATGGCCGTAGGCTCGGGCAGCACCACGAGAATGCCGTGGTCCGAGAACAGGAAAAAGTCAAGGATGTTGAAGGATGTGCCTGCGCCGAGGTCGAGGAGGATGTAGTCCACATCGATGGCTTCGAGGTGTCTGAGGAGCCGTGTTTTCTGGGCGAAATTCGGGTTGGCCGCGTCGAGGAAGTCCTGGGCGCCGCTGATGAGGCTGAGGTTGGGGACGCCGGTCTTGATGATGACGTCCTGGATGTTCTCCACGCGGCGGTTCAGGAAGTCCGAGAGCGTCATCTCCGGAACGCCGATGCCGAGGGTGGTGTGGAGGTTCGCGCCTCCCAGGTCCGCGTCAACGAGGAGGACCTTTTTCTTGAGGCGGGCGAGGCAGATGCCGACGTTGCCGGTGATCAGGCTCTTGCCGATCCCTCCCTTGCCGCCCCCGATGGCCCAGATTTCCTTCTTGCGCAGAGCGTCCTGGATCTCTATCATCCCGTCTCTTTCGCCTCCGCCCCGGCAGCGGCGCCGACCTCATCGCCCCCGGCAAGAGGATCCGGTTCCGCGTTCTCTGCCGGAATGGGTGTCATGGCCTCTTCGCCCGCCTCGAGCTCCTGGAACTCCTTGAGCGTCGGCAGGGCGGAAAGGTCCTTCAGGCCGAAGTACTGCAGGAACTCCGTTGTCGTACCGTACATCATGGGCTTGCCGGGAACGTCCTTCTTGCCCACGATCTTCACGAGCCGGCGCTCCATGAGGTTCCTGACGATGCCGCCCACGTTCACGCCGCGGATCGCTTCGACCTCCGTCCTCGTGATGGGCTGCTTGTAGGCGATGATGGCGAGGGTCTCCAGGGCGGGCCGGGACAGCTTTGTCGACACCTTGACGGACTTGAACTTCCTGATCCATCCCGCATACTCGGGACAGGTGGCGAGCTGGTAGCCGCCGGCCACTTCCGCGAGCAGAAGGCCCGCGCCCCGCGCCGCGTATTCCTGCTTGATGACGCCGAGTTGCGCCTCGATCCGCTCTTTCGTCGCGTCTTCGAACACGCCCTTGAGCCGGTCGACGGTCAGAGGGCTTCCGGAGATGAAGAGCAGGGCTTCAATGGCTGATTTCAATTGCAGGTCGTCCAAATTTCCGCCTCTCGGTGAGTTGTAAGTTTTTAGTGCTGAGTTTTGAGCTGCTGACGCCGGATCACACGAACTAAAAACTAAGAACCCTGAACTCAAAATTGCATTTTATCACATTGCCGCGGGGTCGCCGAGCCTGCCCAGCGCCACCTTGGCGTTCATTTTCACGTCGATGTCCGTGCTGTCCATGAGCTTTCGTATCCTCGGGACGGCGTCCTTCACAAGGTCCGGGTTCCCGCTCCCGATGTTGCCGAGGGCCGCCACGGCATTCTTGACCGCGTTCGGGTGGCCGCTGTCGAGGTACCGGATGAGGCGCGGCACGAGGCCGGCCACTTCCTCCGGGTAGTGCAGTCCGATGGCGCCCAGGGCGAAGAGCACGCCGCCGCAGGTGGCCTCCTTCGAGAATTCCAGCACCTCCACGAGCTTCGGCAGGATCCCGCGGATCAGCTCCGGCGCGTTGATCCCCACCTTGCCCAGGGCGTGGGCCGCGGCCTCGCGCTCGTCGTCGTCGCCCCCTTCGAGCATCCGGATCAGCCTCGGGACCGCGTCCCTGACCAGGTCCGTGTGGGCAAAGCCGATGTTCCCGAGGGCATAGGCCGCTTCCTGGCGGACCAGGCTTTGCTCATGATCGAGCATGAGCTTCAACTTCGGAGCCGCCTGGGCCGCCGAGTCCTTGAAGCTGAAGCCCAGGTTCCCGACGGCGTTCGCAGCGTCGATCTTGATGAACATGTCCGGATCATCAAGGAGCGCGATGAGCGCCGGGAGATGGGGCCGGGTGTCGCTGGGGTAATCGAAACCCACGCGAGACAGGAGGTTCAGCGCGCCGGACCGGACGTCCCCGTTTTTTTCGGACAGCGTATCCACGAGAGCGCCGATGAGGGCCCGGTCTTCGTAGACCGCCTTTTCGATCTCGCCGAACTTCCGCTCGAGCGCGAGCGTTTTGATGTCAGGTTTCATGATTCCTTTTGTAACAGATTAACACGGATACACACAGTAAAGAAATTTTAATGACGATGTCTGTATAAATCCAAAAATCCGTTCTATCTCATTTTTGCATTTATCTGTGTCCATCTGAGTTCATCTGTGGTTCCATTCGCTTATCCCGCCGCCGTTTCCGCCACCGCCTTCATGAGGCGGATGGCGCCGAACTGTTCGATCTGGAACACCTTCACGATTCGCGTTTTCATGAGTTCGAGGAGGGCAAGGAACGTGGCGATCACCTGGGCACTGGTGGTGCTGCCCTCGAAGAGGTCGGTAAAGAGCAGGCTGTCCGTGGATTCAAGCCGTCCGAGGATATAGGAAATTTTCTCGGTGATGGAGACGGCCTCGGCGGTGATCTCGAACTCCGCGTCGGGGACCCTGGCCATCACGTCTTTGAGCGCGGCCAAGAGGTCGAACAGGTGAAAATCGAAGAGAAGCGGCTCGTCTTCCGCGGGAACGTCCGGTACGGCCTCGGCGGTCCGCGTATACACCTGCGACCAGGTCTCTTCCTTCTGCTCCAGCGAGAGGGCGGCGTCCTTGAACCGCTTGTACTCCAGCAGCCTGCGGATGAGTTCCGACCTCGGGTCCACGCCCTCATCGTCGCCCTCGGGGTTCTCGGGCGGCGGCAGGAGCATCCGGGATTTGATGTGCGTCAGCGTCGATGCCATGACGAGGAAATCTCCGGCGATCTCCATGTCCAGGCTTTTCATGAGGTCAAGGTATTCCAGGTACTGATGGGTGATGAGCGCGACGGGGATGTCGTAGATGTTCAGTTCGTGCTTCCTGATGAGGTGCAGAAGAAGGTCCATGGGGCCTTCGAAAATCTCGAGCTTTATGTGGTAAGACATGGGCGTGCGCAATCCTCCGCTCACGGGCCCCCGCGTGCGGGGCTCATGAAAAATATTTATACAAAAATTAGCGTTATTTACTCAAAAAGTCAAGGGAAAACATTGCGATTGCGGAGTTCGGAATGCGGAATGCGGAGTGAAAACCACCCCCTACCCCATTCCGCAATGAGAAAGCCGCACCAGCTTGTCTGATATAATGTAAAAGGGAGAAAACAGGTGACAATTGAGACCGGAGGATATACCGAAAAGCAGCTGCTGCGCATGATCCGGCAATGGGTCCCCCGCGAACGGGTGCCGCAGAAGGTCCGGATCAAGGACACCGCGGACTTTTTCCGCGTTGATTATGACGACGTGGTCGTCCTGGACGGCGTGCCCTTCTTTGTGCGGAACAACGAGCGGGAGGGCCGGTTCGGGCTCGAAGACGAGCCGAAGTTCTGGGTCAAGCGCTCCATCAACCTCGTGACCGGCGGGGTGAAGGTCCTCAAGTGGGTCTTTTGGGAACGGTTCAGCGCCAGGATCGGCGACCTTGTTTTTGAGTGCGTGCGGAGCCCCCGGAAGGAAGCGCGGATCCTCGAACTGGTGCGCGGGAGGCCCGATTTCATGCAGGGGGAGACCGTGCCGGATTCCACGGGCAACCCGCTCCGGATCCTGGACTATATCCGCGGGAAGACGCTGGGCGAGGCCATCCTCACCCTCGGCGCGGATCATCAGGAATTCTTTTACCGCTATTATCCCGCCCTGCTCGATGAGTTCATCGGCGTGGTGGAGGCCATCCGCTTTCTCCACGAGAGCGGCGAAAAGCACGGCGACATCCGGCGCGACCATCTCATCAAGGACAGCGCCACCGGCCGCTACCGGTGGATCGACTTCGATTTCAACTACCGCCACGGGGCGAGCCGCTTTGCCTACGACCTCTTCGGCCTCGGCAATATCCTCATCTACATCACGGGCCGGGGAGACGTTACCACCCACCGGCTCCTCCGGGACGACCCCGATGTGCTCAACCGTCTTTCCGAAGACGACGTGAACATCGTGTTCCACAACCGCGTGGCCAACCTGAAGAAGGTCTATCCCTATATTCCCGATTCACTGAACCGGGTGCTCATGCACTTTGCCGCGGGCGCGCCCGTGTACTACGACGATACGCGGGAGCTCTTGGAGGACCTGGGAGAGGCGAGGGATGAACTGTTTGACAATGTCAAATGACAAAGTTCAAATGCCAAAATAAAGTGATAAGCGTCAAATGCCTCAGGTTAAACGTCTTATCGGTATCGAATTTTGACATTCGATTTGAACCTTGAGCTTTGAAATTTGAACGTTATCTGTATTCGGAGAAAGGAGCGGCAGCCATGAAGACCGAAACCGACAGCCCGATGAAAGACAAACACATCCTCATCGCCGTGGACGAGACCGAGAGCTCCAAGGGCGCGGTCCTCTACGTGGCCGACATCCTCGGCGGCTTTCCCGGGTTCCGGGTAACCCTCCTGAGCATCATTCCGGAGCCGGAGGAAGACTTCTTCGACACCGCCGAGGAGCAGGCGGCCTGGACCAGGAAGAACCTCGAAGCCGCCAAGGCCATGCTGGAGAACTACGGACAGATCCTGAATCAGGCCGGGTTCCCTCCGGACAAGATCCAGATCCGCGCATGCGTGGGGGAGACCAAGGAGTTTGCCGACGCTATTCTGGAGGCGCAGCGGGGCATGGAGTCCTGCACCGTGGTGGTGGGCCGGCGCCACAAGACCAAGACCGAGGAGTTCCTCTTCGGCAGCACGTCGACCCGTCTCATTCGCGAGGCCAAGAACTGCGCCATCTGGGTGGTGGAATAGAGTTGGGGGGCTTAAGAGTTGAAGAGTTTAAGAGTTGGGGAGTTTAGGAGTTGAGGAGTTCAAGGGGTTGAGGGGTGGGGGAGTTGAACTCCTTAACCCCCGAACCCCTCAACCCCTAAACTTTTTTATCTCCTACCGAACCTTGCTGAATCGGTAATCCCCGATCTTGCCGCCCTGCCGCTTCGCGTCCCACTTCTTTTCCCTGGTATAGCCGTCTTCGCTGCTCCCTTTCCGGTCGGACTTGGACCAGAAGGGCCGCGGGGACGCCGGATTCGAGCTGTATCGCCGCCCTGATGACGGAGTTCCCCGCCTTCCGGCGGACTGAGCGGGCCTGCTGCTGCTGCCGCCGGTCGAGCGGCGCAAGGGGCGCGCCGGCTCCAGTCCCGGGATCACCTGCTGCGGGATCGACTGGCCGATGTAGCGCTCGATCGAGCGCAGGGAATCCATTTCCCTGAACGACGCGAAGGAGATGGCGATGCCCGACGCGCCGGCGCGGCCGGTCCGGCCGATGCGGTGCACGTAGTCCTCGGCGTTCTTCGGCAGGTCATAGTTGATGACATGGGTGATGCCGGCGACGTCGAGTCCGCGGGCGGCCACGTCCGTTGCCACGAGGAGCCGGATCTTGCCGCGGCGCATGTTCATGATGGTGCGGTTTCGGGCATTCTGGTTCATGTCTCCGTGAAGGGCCGCCGCCGAATGTCCCTGGGCCGACAACTCGCCGGCAAGCTGGTCGGCGTTCCGCTTGGTGCTGGAAAAGATGATCGCCCTGGTCATGGCGCTGTCGGAAATAAGGTGGTTCAATATCCGGTTCTTGTGCTGCATGTCGTCGGCGGCATGGAGGCGCTGCTCGATCGCTTCAAGGGTGGTCTTCTTCCCGGCGATCTCTACCCGCACCGGGTCCTTGAGCAGACGCTGGGCAAGCTTTGCCATGGCGCTGTCCATGGTTGCCGTGAACATCAGCGTCTGGCGCGAGGCCGGCGTCGCCGCGGCAATGGTGTCCACTGCCTCGCTGAAACCCATGTCGAGCATGCGGTCGGCTTCATCAAGGACCAGTATCTCAAGACGGGAAAAATCGATGCGTCCCCGCTCCATATGGTCCATGAGCCGTCCCGGCGTTGCCACGATAAGGTCCACGGGCTGCGACAGGAGCCGCTGCTGCTCGAAGTAGGGCATGCCGCCGAGGATGGCGCCGCTCCGTATGCGCATGAACTTTCCATAGGTGCTCACGGCCGCGGTCACCTGGTTCGCCAGTTCGCGCGTGGGCGTAAGCACCAGCACGCGGGGGCCTTTGGACCTCCCCGTTGATTTTGAAGGCACGCTCAGTCGCTGGAGCGCGGGCAGCACGAAGGCCGCGGTCTTGCCGGTCCCGGTCTGGGCCGTGGCGATCAGGTCCTGGCCTGCCAGGGCCTTGGGAATGGCCTGCTCCTGGATGGGCGTCGGCGCGGCATAGCCGCAGAGTTTTATTGCCTTGAGGATCGGTTCGTTGAGCTGCAATTTTGAAAAAGACATACTACTCCTTTGTGATTCTGACTTCGGACATCGGTCCGGACGCAGAATGGTTAGTGGCCTGCCAGGTCGGATATTCGACAGGATCAACAGGATGATAAAGACGGTATATCCGCATGTATCCCGTTGTCCCGCCGGAAATGCATCGGCAAGACGTGAGCGTGCGTGCCGCAGGAAGACACCTGTCTCCCTGAGAACGAGGACGGCAACAGCACAAATATGACCGGCATAACGACATCGTTCGCCAACCATACATGCTGTCGCTATTTCAGATGAGTGCTGAAAAGCAGGGGGGTTAGAGATCGATGATGAGTGATCGGCGGGCAGAGGGGAAGTCGATGTGCGTTCCTGCCAGAATCCCGCCGAACGTTAAACAGTCAGGTGCATTATACAGGTTCGGCAACGAATAGCAAGACATATTTTTCGCCTCTATTTGCGGTTTCTTTTGTGAGCTGTCATCGGTTTTAACTCACTCACTCCATAACCTTCCGGCTCCCCAACGCCTTAACTCCCAAACCCCTCAACTCCTGAACCCTTAAACTCCCGCACTCTGAATATCCCGGACCCCTTCACGTCTTTTTCCGTCCCGGCCGCAACTGGCGCGGAGTTTTTAAACTCTGTTTTATTCCGGCCTTGATTGGCGCTTAAGGGAAAAGCATGTATTGTTAAAATACGCATCAGGCCTGCCTAAATGTAGTATTAGTTTTGCCTTGACAACACTAGATGTTGTGGTATACTTCAATTCGATTTGCATGGTAAATACTTTGTTCTTCATGTCGCCGGATCGGTTTTTTCCTTCTGTATACTGTAGAGGCAATACGTACTACCAGAAACTCAGGCAGCTTCATCTATAATTTATAATTCTCTGTAATTTTCAGGCTGGACCGTATGCGAAATTCTCTAAAATTTCGTTCTCTGAGCGCGGATTCGAGCAACGGTTAGGATATGACACCGGAGTGGCCTTGCGGTCACTCCGGCTTTGTTTTGAAATTTATATTTTGCAGGATAGTAAGAGGAGGGGTTTTATCATGAAGAGCACGGCGTCCGCTACGGTGTCCGGCAAAGGGCTTGCACTGTCCGAGAACAGCCTCAAAGTTCTGGAGAAGCGCTATCTCAAGCGCAATGAGGACGGGACCGTGGTCGAGACCGCCGTGGACATGTTCACGCGCGTGGCGCGGACCATCGCCGAGGCCGACAAGGCCTACGGCAGGAGCGACGCCGACGTGGAGCGGACCGCCACGGAGTTCTACCGCATGATGACCTCCCTTGAGTACCTTCCCAACAGCCCCACGCTCATGAACGCCGGACGGGAGCTGGGCCAGCTTTCGGCCTGTTTCGTGCTCCCCGTGGGAGACTCCATGGACGAGATCTTCGAGGCCGTGAAACACGCGGCCCTCATCCACAAGTCGGGCGGCGGCACGGGCTTCTCCTTCTCCCGGGTGCGGCCGAGGAACGACGTGGTCAAGTCCACCAAGGGCGTTTCCTCGGGCCCCATCTCCTTCATGACCGTGTTCGACGCGGCCACGGAGACGGTGAAGCAGGGCGGTACGCGGCGCGGCGCCAACATGGGCATCCTCCAGGTGGACCACCCGGACATCCTCGATTTCATCACCTGCAAACAGCAGAACAACCGGCTGAACAACTTCAACATCTCCGTTGCCATCACGGACCCCTTCATGCAGGCGGTGGAAAAGGACGGGGAATACGACCTCGTTTCCCCGCGCAGCAAGACGGTGGTCAAGCGGCTCAAGGCGCGCAAGGTCTTCGACACCATCGTGAACATGGCGTGGAAGAACGGCGATCCCGGCATCATCTTCCTGGACCGCATGAACGAGCACAATCCCACGCCGCACGCGGGCATGATCGAGTCCACGAACCCCTGCGGAGAACAGCCCCTGCTGCCCTATGAATCCTGCAACCTGGGCTCCATCAACCTGGCCAAGATGCTTACGGCGACCAAGGGCCGCATCGGGGTGGACTATGACAAGCTGTGCCATACGGTGCGGGAGGCGGTCCACTTTCTGGACAACGTCATCGACGTGAATAAATACCCCATCGAGAAGATCGCCGAGAACACCCGGGCGAACCGCAAGATCGGCCTGGGCGTGATGGGTTTTGCGGACATGCTCCTCCAGATGGGCATCCCCTACAGCTCCGACGAAGCGGTGCAGCTCGGCGAGTCGGTCATGAAGTTCATCACCGACGAGGGCCGGAAGGCGAGCGAGGAACTGGCTAAAGAGCGCGGGGCGTTCCCGAACTTCAAGGGGAGCAGCTACGACAAGCCGGGCCATGCACCGGTGCGGAACGCGACCGTGACCACGATCGCGCCCACGGGCACGCTTTCCATCATCGCGGGCTGCTCCAGCGGCATCGAGCCGCTCTTTGCGCTCTCTTTCATTCGCAGGGTGCTGGACGGGGCGGAGCTTGTGGAGGCGAACCCCCACTTCGAGAAGGTCGCAAAGGAGCGAGGGTTCTATTCCGACGTCCTCATGAAGGAGATCGCGGAGCACGGCGGTTGTACGGGCCTCGAGACGGTGCCCGGGGACGTGCAGCGGGTGTTCGCGACCTCCCATGACATCAGCCCGGAGTGGCACATTCGCATGCAGGCCGCGTTCCAGAAGCACACGGACAACGCCGTGTCCAAGACGGTGAACTTCCCGCATGCCGCTACGCGGGAAGACGTGGAAAAGGTCTATCTGCTGGCGCACAGGTTGGGCTGCAAAGGCGTGACTATTTACCGCGACGGCTCCCGGGACGAGCAGGTGCTGAACACCGGCGCGACCGAAAAGGCGCGCAGGGCCGCGCAGCAGCCGATGACCGTGGCGTCCGCCTCGCCCGAGCTTGCCGAGGAGAAGAAGCCGCGGAAACGGCCGGTCTTCACCCAGGGGGTGACCCAGAAGATCCCGACCGGATGCGGCAACCTCTACATCACGATCAACGAGGACGAAGAGGGCATCTGCGAGGTCTTTTCGACTATGGGCAAGTCAGGCGGGTGCGCCTCGAGCCAGTCCGAGGCGGTAACTCGCATGGTTTCAATCGCCCTTCGCTCCGGTGTCAGCCTCGGCACAATCATCGAGCAACTCAAAGGCATCCGCTGTCCGTCGCCGGCCTGGGGCGAGGGCGGATCCATCCTGTCCTGCCCGGACGCCATCGCCCGGGCCCTGGAGCGGTACATGAAGGACAGCATGGGCCAGCGGCACCATCACAAGCCCCGGCAGGCGACCGCCCTGCCCATGGTCCCTTACGCCTCGTCAGACTGCACAAACGGGGGGAGCAAGAACCACCTGGGCCTCTGCCCGGAGTGCCCTGACTGCGGCGGGCTCCTGGAATTCGGCGAAGGCTGCGCCTTCTGCCGGGGCTGCGGGTTCTCCAAGTGCGGATGATTTCAGTGCGGAGTGCGGAAGGTAGAACCGGAGGCGCGGTGAGGTCGAACGATTTCCTCACGCGTCAGAACCAGGAAAAGGCAATCTTGTTTAACCGGCCGGGAGCTTTCTCTCCCGGTTTTTTTATGGCCGCTCATGATCATTTTTGCGCAGGCAGCGCCTGCTATCGAATATAACCTGCTGTATTTAAAGGAGATTATAATGACCCTGGACGAGGTGATTCTCGAGCTCTACAGGCTTGCTGAAACAAAAAAATGGAACGGCGCGGTCTCAGACGAGGCGCTGGCGGTTGCCATAGAGGGTATGGAGCAGATATGGTCGCTTCGGTTGGCGGACAGAAAGAAGAGCGCAAAGCCGAACGGAACGAGAAAACAGCCTCGTCTGTGGTCGTGAACCGAAGACCGCTTTTCAAAAAAAACATTCAACGGGCAAAAACAGCTTGACATTTGATTGCTATGATTCTAAATTTACATTCAAGGTCCTTTGCGTGAGGATGTTTCCTCGCCACGGTGCGCACTTCTTCATCGTGTCCAGATGATACTCCGGTGCAGACGCGGACCCCGTTGCGGCGGGTTATCAAGATTAAAGGAGGGTATGGGGATGGATAGAGAGAAGGTTATGCAGTACGAGTGCAAGGTGTGCGGCAGGAAGATCGATGTCACACGGACCGGCGATGTGTATGAGGAGCCGGTGTTCTGCTGCGGTGTGGAGGCAGCGGAGGGCGGCATGGCGGGCGGAATGGAAGCAATGATGCCATTGACGATGCCGAAGCCGAAGAAGAAGGCCAAGAAAAAGGCTGCGAAAAAGGCGAAGAAAAAAGCCGCCAAGAAGGCCAAGAAAAAGGTTGCCAAGAAGGCCAAGAAAAAAGTCGCCAAGAAGGCCAAGAAAAAGGCTGCCAAGAAAAAGGCAAAGAAAGCCTCGAAAAAGAGAAGGAAATAACAGAGCGGGAAAGAATGACGGCATTCGTTCTCCGTGAGCCCCCGGGTATGGTCCGGGGGCTCTTTCTGCTTCCGGGAGCGCCCGGATAAAGGTGTTGACTTATCCAGCTCCCGATTATAGAGTGGGGCCATGAGAACACCGGATCTCCTGCGGGTGGAGCGCCATATCCGCCGGCTTGCGGGCAGGGCCATCGGCGATTTCGACCTCATAAGGAACAACGACAGGATCCTCGTGGCCCTGTCGGGCGGCAAGGACAGTTGGACACTCCTCCATATCCTCTCGAGCCTTAAGGAGCGGGCCCCGGTGAGCTTTTCCCTCATTGCCGTGACGGTCCATCCCGGGTTCCCCGGATTTCAGACAGAAACCATGGAAGCGTATCTCGCCGCAAAGGGCTACGACCACCGGGTCGTCCACGCCCCCATTCACGATACCATGCTCGAAAAACTCAAGCCCGATGACGTTCCGTGCTCGCTCTGCTCCCGCATCCGGCGCGGGATCCTGTACACGCAGGCGCAGGAACTGGGCTGCAGCAAGGTGGCCCTCGGCCACCACCGGGAGGACGTTATCGAGACGCTCCTCCTGAACCAGTTCTATAACGGCACGATAAAGGCCATGGCCCCCCTGCTTGCGGCCGACGACGGCAGAAACGTCGTGATCCGGCCCCTCGTGTACGTGCCCGAGGATGATATCATCCGGTATGCGTCCCTGGCCGGGTTTCCCGTCGCGTGCTGCGCCTGCCCGTCCTGCGGCGACCCCGATATGAAACGGGTGCAACTCAAAAAACTGCTGGCTGAGCTGGAGCGGCGGCACCCCGGCATCAAGGCGAGCCTTCTGTCCGCCCTTGCCCGCGTGGACCAGCGCCACCTGTTCACGCCATCGAAGTCGGTGACGGAGCCTGACGGGAGGAACGAAGCGCCAAAAAAGATTTTGACATCTCCGGACAGGTGACCTATAATCACTATCATTAATCATAACCCGCTCTATAATAAATAGTTCGTAACTGCTCAGGTCTGCCGCTGAGCACAGGCGCAAAAAAGCGCGCCGCGACAATCATGGCAGCGCCGCTTCAGCCAAAACAGCGCTTGCGCAGCGAAAGCGCTGCGGGTACGGGCGCCGACAGCGTGAAGGGCGATAGGACACCGGCGCGCCTTGCGCCGAAGCGAAGTGGCTGACCTGAGTAGTTACCATGGATCATAGGTGATGAAGGCCGGGCGTGAACTCTCGTATCCAGGAGGTTCTGATGGCCGAACGGAAAAAGCTGGGTGATTTCCTGATAGAGGCGGGGCTGATCGACGACATGCAGCTCCAGGCGGCGCTTGCTCACCAGCGCAACTGGAACGGCAGGCTGGGATCCATCCTCATTGAGATGGGGTTCATCGGCGAGGCCGACCTCACCAGGGTCATCGCGGAGAAGCTCCGTATTCCGTCGGTGAATCTGTTCGAACCCGAGATCCCCGATGGGATCATCAAACTGATCAAGCCCGACATCGCCAAGAAATACGGCGCTGTCCCTGTCAGGAAGGACGGCGGGGCGCTCGTGGTCGCCCTGTCGGACCCCATGGACATTGCAGCCCTCGACGAGATCCGTTTTATTACCGGCCTCGTGATAAAACCCGCCCTGGCCGCGGAGGCCGAGATCAAGGACGCCATCAAGAAATACTACGACCGCGAGGCGGTGGTCCACCGGGAACGCCAGACCATCCAGGAGAAATTCAAGTCATCGCCTTCCGAAAAGATGGAGATTATCCGGGAGGCCGAGATGAAGGCGGACCCCGCGGCAGGCGTTGAGTGGAAGCCGCGGAGCGAGCCGGCAAAGCCGGCAGAGCAGGAGCCGGTCCCGGACCGGCTGCTCCTGGACGCGCTCGTCAGCCTGCTCATTGAAAAGGAGCTCGTTTCGCGGGAAGAACTGGTGAAAATGGTCGCGCAGAAGAAGATGGGGCTGTGAAAATGCGGAACGCAGATTTCACCCTGCACTCGCGCGAGGCACTCGTAAGCGCTGGGTGCAGGCGGAATGCGGAGTGAATGGAGCTGATGAAAACTTACAGGGACTTTATTAAGATCACGACCGATGAGACCATGGAGATCCGGGACATCACCGGCGAGGTCTCCCAGATCCTGGCGAAGAGCGGCATCAAGGACGGCATGGTGCTCCTGTTTCCGCACCACACCAGCGCCGCGGTCTACCTGAGCGATTCCGACCGGAGCCTCACCGAGGACTTTGCCGCTCTGATGCGGAGGCTCATACCCGAGGCGGAGTACCGGCACAACCTGTCGGATGCCAAGAAAAACGCCCGGGCCCATCTGATGTCTCAGCTCGTGGGCCACAGCCTGACCCTGCCTGTTACGGAAGGGGGCCTGGATCTCGGCGTGTACCAGACGGTATATTACGCCGAGTTCGACGGAAAGCGCGAAAAAGAGGTTCTGGTCAAGATTATCGGTGAATGACGCCTGACCCGGCAAGAGGGAACCAGGATCTTTGAACCCCGCCGAGGCGCGGCAAGCGTCTTTTGCCTGTCAGCAAGAAGCAGACGGGTACGTCACGAAAGGGTATTCAGGGGGGAACGAAATAGTATGAAACGAATGAACGTGGTATTGGCGGCGGTGACAACCATTTTTGCCGTTGCCGGGAGCGGCACGGTCTTTTCCCAGGACCACAAGGCTCCGCGCATCGAAATCAAGGAAGAACGATTCGATTTCGGCAAGGTCACCCAGGGCGAGCAGGCCGTGCATGTGTTCGAGATCAGGAACGCCGGGAACGACGTTCTTGAAGTTCAAAAGGTCCAGACCTCCTGAGGGTGCGCCGCAGGGCTGGTTAGTTCTAACCGGCTGGAACCAGGAGCTACGGGGCAGGTGAAGGTGAGCGTGGACACGACAGGCAGGAGCGGGCGCCTCACGAAACACATCACCGTCTATTCCAACGACCGCACGACGCCGGCGTTTACCATGACGGTGACCCTTGAGGTGGCGCCGCGGTAGCCGTCCCTCTGCGTTCTATCCGCGTCCCGGCAAACGATTTAACACTGCGATGGCAGCCCAAAGGAGGACCTATGAACAAGGCACCGAAGAAATCACTGTCAAAAGCGAAGGAGCAGGTCACTTCGCGGACAAAGACGTTGCTTCAATCGGCGAAGAAAAAATTCGACGCTATCGATTTTCCACCCCTTTGGCAGAAGGTGAAGAAGGGGTTCGAGCAGACCGCAGAGGCCGTGGGAAAGGGGACGGAAAAGGCGGCGGAAAGGGCCGTATCCGCGGCAAAACGCGCAAGCGTCGAGTACAAAATCGTCGAACACCGCCGGGAGCAGCAGAAGCTGTTTGCAGACCTCGGCGGCAGGGTCTATGATCTCATGAAACAAAGCCCCCAGGCCCTGAGTCCGAAGGACCCGCACATCATGGCGACGATCGACTCCCTGGCGATGACGGCGAAGAAGATCGCAGCGCTCGAGGAAGAAGCCGGGGCCCTCAAGAAATAGCATGGCTTGGCATCGCCCGGGTCCCGCCGCCGGCCGGCTTCCGCAGCCCCCAAATACTGACTTTATTTTCTTGACAATTTTCCGCCCGGTATGTTAGTGTCATAGCGCAATTGCGACGTGAACAGGCCAAAAGAGAGGCAGCACGACCTTGAAACAGCACCGACATCCTCAATTTCCCAGTGACATGCCAACCCCGGGCATAGGTCCCGCCCCGGCGGGACTATAACTTCTTCTCGTTGACGGATTCATTACATCTCAATCGGCTGCTTAATTAAAAGAAATCGCAAAGAAGCTTTTTTTGACTATTTTGGGAGGATAGACCTATGCAGAAAAAATATCTTTTGGCTCCCGGCCCGACGCCGGTGCCCCCCGAAGCACTGATGGCCATGGCCATGCCGATCATCCATCACCGGGCGCCCGATTTCGTGCCCGTTCTCGATTCAGCAAAGAAGGGCTTGCAATGGCTGTACCAGACGAAAAACGACGTCCTCATTCTCTGCTCCACCGGCACCGGCGGCATGGTCGGCTCGGTGAACAATTTCCTGAACCCCGGCGATGACGTGCTCGTGGTGAACGGCGGAAAGTTCGGCGAACGGTGGACCAAGATCTGCCAGGCCTACGGCATGAAGGTGGAAGAGATCGTCGTGGAGTGGGGCCACGCGGTGAAGCCCGAGCAGGTCGAGGCCGCGCTCAAGAAGAACCCGAAGATCAAGGCCGTGTTCGTCCAGGTCACCGAGACGTCCACCGGCGTGAACCACGACGTGAAGACCCTGGCGGGCATCGTCAAAAAGACGGATGCCATCTTCGTGGCGGACGCCATCAGCGCTCTCGTCGCCCATGACCTCAGGACCGACGAGTGGGGCATCGACGTGATGATCGGCGGCTCCCAGAAGGGCCTGATGCTTCCGCCGGGCCTGGCCTTCGTCTCGGTGAGCGACAAGGCCTGGAAGACGGCCGATACGGCAAAGACGCCCAAGTTCTACTTCAACTTCAAGAAAGAGCGGGAGAACCTGGCCAAAAACCAGACGAACTTTACCTCGGCCGTAACGCTTATCATCGGCCTGAACTCCTGCATCACGATGCTCCGGGAGGAAGGCCTCCCGAACGTTTTTGCCCGCCATGAGAGGCTTGCCAGGGCCACCCGCGCGGCGGCAGCGGCCCTGGGTCTCAAGCTCTATCCCAAGGACAACCCGAGCACGTCGCTTACGGCGATCGAGTCCCCCGCCGGCGTGGATGGCCAGGCCATCTACAAGAACCTGCGGGAGAAGTACGGCATCACCGGCGCGGGCGGCCAGGACAAGCTCAAGGGCAAGATCTTCCGCATCGCCCACCTGGGCTACGCCGATACCTTCGACGTGATCACGGCCGTGGCTGGCATCGAGATGGTCCTGAAAGGCCTCGGCCATCCGGTGAAGCTCGGCACCGGCGTCGCCGCGGCGCAGGAAATTTTAATGAAATAAAATGAGTTGATATGAATCGGGGAAACGGGGAACCGGCGAAACGGTGAATGTGGATTGGTCTCCGTTTCACCCCCTCTCCGTTTCTCCGGGTCATGTCTCCCACCTTTTCAAACCATTGGAGGCTTCATGAAGGTCCTGATCAGCGACAACCTGTCCTCTACAGGGGTCGAAATACTCAAGAAGGCCGGGCTCGAGGTGGATGCCCGGAGCAAGACGAGCCCCGAGGAGATCGAGAAGATCATCGGCGACTACGACGCTCTGATCATCAGGTCGGCCACCAAGGTCACCGCGGCGCTGCTCGACAAGGCGACGAAGCTCAAGGTCGTGGGCCGCGCCGGCAGCGGCCTGGACAACGTGGACACCCCCGCGGCCACGAAAAAAGGGGTGGTGGTGATGAACACCCCGGGGGGCAACACGGTCACCACGGCAGAGCATACCATGGGAATGATCTTTGCCTGCGCCCGGATGATTCCCCAGGCCTATGCCTCGCTCAAGGCGGGCAAGTGGGAAAAGAAGAAGTTCGAGGGCGTGGAGCTTTACGACAAGACCCTCGGCGTCATCGGCCTGGGCGCCATCGGCGGCGTCGTGGCGAACCGGGCGATCGGACTCGGCATGAAGGTGCTGGCCTATGACCCGTTCATTTCCACGGAAAAGGCCAAGAGCCTCGGGATCGAGCTCGCCGACCTGCCCGCGCTCTACAAACGGTCCGATTTCATCACGATCCACACGCCCAAGACCAAGGAGACGGCGAACCTTATCAACAAGAACACCATCGCCCAGATGAAGGACGGGGTGCGCATCATTAACTGCGCCCGCGGCGGCATCGTAAACGAGCAGGACCTTTATGAAACCATGAAAAGCGGCAAGGTCGCGGCAGCGGCCTTTGACGTGTTCGAGAAGGAGCCGCCGGAGAACCACCCCCTCCTCACCCTGGAGAGCTTTATTGCAACGCCGCATCTCGGCGCGTCCACGCAGGAGGCCCAGGAGAACGTGGCCGTGGCCATCGCCGAGCAGATCGTGGACTACCTTATCGCAGGGACCGTGCGGAACGCGGTGAACGTGCCGTCAGTGCCGGCGGACCAGCTCCCGACGCTCAGCCCCTACATCAATCTTGCCGAGCGGATGGGGTCCTTCGAGGCCCAGCTTTACGAGGGAGGCCTCACGCAGGTGACGGTGGAATACAGCGGCGAGGTGGCGAACCTCAAGCTCGAGCCCATCACCCTCGCGGCGCTCAAGGGGCTGCTCACGCCGATCCTCAAGGAGAACGTGAACTACGTGAACGCGCCGCTCATCGCCAAGGACCGGGGCATCGAGGTCAAAGTGTCCAGTTCGAGCGATACCCGGGAATATACGAGCCTCATCACGCTCAAGGTCAAGACGAACGGGAAGGAAATGTTCGTGGCGGGCACGCTCAACAGCAAGAAGGAGCCGCGCATCGTGCAGGTGGATAACTTTCCCATGGAGGCGGTTCCCGACGGAGACATGCTGGTGCTCATGAACAACGACAAGCCGGGCGTGATCGGCGGCATCGGCACGCTGCTGGGCCAGAACGGCATCAATATCGCGCGCATGCAGTTCGGCCGCGAGACGGCCGGCGGCCTGGCGGTCTCCGTCGTGAGCATCGACAGCCCCGTCTCCGATGAGCTGATGGAGAAGATCAAGAAGCTCCCGAACGTGCTGTCGGTGAAGCAAATCAGAATATAGAATTCAAAATGCAGAGTGAAAAATGCAAAAGTCAAAAGGAAGGAATATAAAATCATGGCCAAAAGCCATACTATAATTTTGCAATTTGCATTTTGCAATTTGACTTTTGCATTCTTGAAGGAGTCATCATGCCGGTTTTAGTGGTTGTAGGCGCCCAGTGGGGCGATGAAGGCAAGGGCAAGATCATAGACCTCCTCACGGAGCGCGTTGATATCGTCGCCCGCTACCAGGGCGGCCACAACGCGGGCCATACCGTGGTGGTGGGAATGGAAGAATTCATCCTCCATCTGATCCCCTCGGGGGTCCTTCACAAGGGGAAACAGTGCATCATCGGGAACGGGGTCGTGATCGATCCCGCCGCGCTCATCGAGGAGATGGACGGCCTTGCGTCCCGGGGAATCGCGATTGACGAGAACCTGCTCATCAGCAGGAACGCCCATCTCATCATGCCCTACCATAAGGCCATCGATGTCGCCAACGAGAAGCTCCGGGGCAACAAGAAGATCGGCACCACCGGGCGGGGCATCGGCCCGGCGTACGCGGACAAGATCTCGCGCAGGGGGATCCGGATGGAGGACCTTTTGGAGCCCGATATCTTCCGCGACAGGCTTGCGACGAACATCGGCGAGGCGAACTTCATCCTTGAGCGTTTCTATAACGCCCCTGTCGTGAACCAGGACCAGGTGTTCGAAGAGTACATGAGCTACGCCCAAAGGCTCAAAAAATACGTTACCGATACGACGCTCTTCATCAACCAGGCGATCGCAAAGAAGAAGAAGGTCCTTGCCGAGGGCGCCCAGGGCACGCACCTTGACGTGGACCACGGCACCTATCCCTTCGTGACATCGTCCAGTCCGACGGCGGGCGGCGCCTGCACCGGACTGGGCATCGGCCCGAACACCATAACCGAGGTCATGGGCATCGTGAAGGCCTACACCACGCGCGTCGGAAGCGGCCCCTTTCCCACGGAGCAGGAGAACGCCATGGGCGAACTGCTCCGGAGCCGCGGCAGGGAGTTCGGCGCGACCACGGGCAGACCGCGGCGGTGCGGGTGGGTCGACACCCTCATCATCCGGCACGCCGTTCGCGTCAATGGGTTCACGAGCGTGGCCATCACCAAGCTGGACGTCCTGGACACCCTCGACGAGCTCAAGATCTGCGTGGGCTATGAGTATAAGGGAAAGCTGTATGAGGAAATGCCGTCGGACCTCTCGGTCCTGGAGAGGTGCACGCCCCGCTACATCACCATGCCGGGCTGGAAACAGACGACCATCGGCATCAGGAAGTACGGCGACCTTCCGAAGAAGGCCCGCGCCTACATCGAAAAGGTCTGCAGGCTCTCAGGGGTGAAGCCGGCCATCATCTCCACCGGCGCACGGCGGGACGAGACCATCATCATGGAGCAACCCTTCAAAAAGGCGGTAAAGACGCCCGCGCCGAGAGGGAAGAAGACATCGGCCGGCAGGTAATTCCTGTTGACAACCGTTGCGGTTCTTTGTTAATATACGCATTCTTTAAAAGTCCCCTGTCGGGCCGATAGCTCAGTTGGTAGAGCACCGCCCTTTTAAGGCGGGTGTCCTGGGTTCGAATCCCAGTCGGCTCACCATGTAACCGAAAAACATTGAAGATTGGAAATTGTAAATTTTGCCGGTTGAGGTCGTTTTCCCATTTTGCAATTTCCAATTTCAAATTTTCAATTTTCAATTCGCTTTAGCGTTCCGTCCCCATCGTCTAGCCCGGCCCAGGACACCGCCCTTTCACGGCGATAACGGGGGTTCGAATCCCCCTGGGGACGCCAATTTTTTTTCCTCGTCACCTTCCGTCCACAGTAACACTTCCAGCCATCTGCTCATCGTCCGATTTCCGTCTTCTGACCTCCGGGATGATGCAGCATTTCCTTGTTCCACACCCTTGACAAAATTGAAACCGGTGTTATCCTTTTACTGTAATCTCATGCTAAGGTATTCAGCGCCCGGTGCAGGAGTGCCCATGGAAGATGCTCACCAGTACCAGTATAAGATACTCGCCGTCGATGACGACGAGTTCAGCCTCAGGCTCCTGGAAAAGTTCCTTGCCCCGGCCGGATACGCCGTGACCAAGGCTCACGACGGGGCCGAGGCCCTTGACCTGCTCTCGCAGGAGCGCTTCGACCTTCTCATCACCGACATCAGCATGCCGAGGATGAGCGGCCTTCGGCTCCTTGAAGAGGTAGAGAAGCGCCACGGGGCCATCCCCACCATCGTGGTCACCGCCAGCGAGATCAATTCCACGACGCAGAGAAAGTCCCACTCCCTGGGCGCCCGGTCATTCATGGTCAAACCCCTGGACAGGGACGAACTCCTGGACGTCGTAGAGCAAGTACTCGGGAAGGAGAAGGCATAAACCGGTGAACAGGGACCCCCGCACGGTCATGGTGGTGGACGGAAACACGTCCATGCTCTTCTATCTCGGGATGCTGCTCAAGAGGCTTGAGTACCACGTCTCCACATCCCGGAGCGCCGAGGAGGCGCTCCGCATGATGGAAGAAACGGTCCCTTCCCTTGTGCTTACGGACATCGCCCTGCCCCGGATGAGCGGCATCAACCTCCTCAAGCGCATCAAAGACACCCCGAAGCTCACGACCGTACCCGTGATCCTGATCACCGCAGAGAGCGACCCCGGTATGAAGGATACCTGCCTGCGCGCCGGCTGTGCGGCGTACCTCGGTAAACCGGTGGAGCCCGGCGCACTCTACCGCGCCATTCAATCTGCAACAGAATCCCTGCCCCGGGAGAACATCCGCCTCAGCACGTCCCTCAAGGTCCTCGTCGGGGACGGGACCACCCTCGGAGGGGGCGCTCGAACCGAGTATGCGACGGCAATATCCGAGGGCGGCCTCTACGTGAGGACGCTCTACCCGCTGCCCAGGAACACTCTTGCGCCGATCTCGATCTTCATGGGCGACCACGAGATCCGGGCGAAGGCGGTGGTGCTCTACACCTTCTCCGTGGGCGCGGGGCCGTTCCTGGAGCCGGGTATGGGGCTGAAATTTGTGGAGATCGGCGAGGGGGACCGGAAGGTCATCCAGGACTTCATCAAGGAACAGCTCACCAGCGATCTGACGCCGGCGCCGGACCTCAATCCCTAGGCCTCAGTTCGCGGTCCTGTCTGTTCTCTTCTTTTTTTTCTTGGGCGATCCCGAGCGTTTTGACTTGGAAACCGAAGGCTCTTTCTTCTGCTCCACCGTTGCCGTCGGCGGCTGGGGCGCGATCGGCACGGGGGCCTGCGGCTGCTGAGGCACGCTGTGGGACGGGGCCGCCGGCCGCTGGGCGGTGTTCCGGTAATAGTAAGCGGCCGCGCCGAGGGCAAGCAGCGCCGTCGCGGCGATAAGGGCTTTTTTGAAGGGCCCCATGGCACGCATCTTCGTGATGACCATGGTCTCGCTTTCGGACAGCGCCTGAAGCACGCCGTTCTCAACGAGGTGATCCGATACCCTCTTGAGCGAGGCGGATTTGGTCGTGCCCGCGATCCTCCTGCCCAGGGCCCGCGCGAGCTCCTGGACGGAGCCGTACCGTCGGTGCGGTTTTTTCCTGAGGCACTTTTTGATGATCCACTGGAGCCGGCGCGGGATGCGGTCGTTGAGGCCTCGCGGCGAAATGTACCCGTCCCTCAGGATCTTGGCGCTTACGGAGCGGGTCTCGTCGTCCTGGAAGGGCTTGAGGCCGGTGAACATCTCGTAGAGCACGATGCCGAAGGAAAAGATGTCCGACTGGACGTCGAGGGACTGGCCGAGGATCTGCTCCGGGGACATGTAGGCAGGCGTGCCGAGGAACGTGCCGGGCTGGGTCAGGGTCTGGAGCTTCTTGGTGTGGGCGATGCCGAAATCCATCAGCTTCACCTCGCCGTTCCGCTTGACCATGATGTTGCTCGGCTTGATGTCGCGGTGGATGAGGCCGCGCATGTGGGCGTAGTCCAGGGCGCTGCAGGCCTGGAGCGCGATCATGACCCCGACGTCCACGGGCAGCGGGCCGGTCTTCTCGAGGATTTCGGCGAGGTCCGTCCCGTCGACGAACTCCATGACGATGCAGTAGTCCGGCTTCTTCCAGTAATCGTAGATATGGACGATGTTCTCGTGCTGAAACGAAGCCGACGTCTTGGCCTCGCGCTCGAAGCGCTGCACGATCTGCTCGTCGCCGTGGTACGCTTTCTTGAGCTCCTTGATCGCCACGGGCCGGTCGAGGGACTTCTGAACCGCCTTGTACACGGTGGCCATGCCGCCCGTGCCGAGCTCGCCTCGTATCTCGTATTCGTCTTTTAATCTGGGTATAGAGTTCATGATAGTTCCGGCAGCGAAGGGAAGGTGTTGCGCCGTCATAATTCCACTATGGTCACCACAACGGCGGTGATGTTGTCCACCCCGCCGCGCTCGTTCGCCAAGCGGATGAGTTCTTCCACAACGGCCTCGGGCGTCGTCCGGGCGAGGACCGCGGCGATGTCGCCGTTTTCCACGAGCTCCGTGAGCCCGTCGGTGCAGAGGAGGAACGTGTCGTTCTTCTGGAGCGGAAGGGTCGCGTGGTCCACGGCCACTTCCCGGTCAATGCCCACGGCCCGCGTGATGATATGACGGTAGGGGTTGGTACGGGCCTGTTCGGAAGTGAGCCGCCCCGCCTTGATCTGCTCCGCAACATAGGAGTGGTCGGTGGTGATCTGCTTCAACGTCCCCGACCGGAAGAGATAGGCGCGGCTGTCGCCGACGTGGGCGAGGTAGGCGGTGTCCCGCGACAGGAGCAGCGCGGTGATGGTGGTCCCCATGCCGGTGAGGGAGGGGTTCTGCGCGGCGGCATTGACTATCTTCTGGTTCGAAAGAGTGATGGAGTACCGGAGGGCCGACAGCTTCGGGTCCACGTCCTGGGTCAGGCTGAAAGGAGGCGTGAGGTGCTCGCCGGTGAGCAGGTCCGGCAGCACTTCGGTAAACGTTTCCATGGCCATGCGGCTCGCGATCTCGCCGCCCTCGTGGCCGCCGATCCCGTCCGCCACCGCATAGAGCCCCAGACGGTCGTCGAGCAGGAAGGAGTCCTCGTTGTTCGCCCTCTTTTTTCCGGGGTCCGTGCCGCCTGAGGAGAGTATTTTCATAATGCCATGACCTGTTTCCTTCGCCCTCTCGTTATTCGATGACGTAGACCGATTCGCCGCGCTTTTCCACGAGCGCGAACTCGATGACCACCGCGCCCAGCTGGAACCGGGCGCCGTGGACCAGGTCCGACTGCTTGATGGAGTTCCCGTCCATGAAGGTGCCGTTCGTGCTCCCCAGGTCCTTGAGCACGAACTTGTTCCTGGAAAACTCGATGGCGGAGTGCATGCGCGAGACGGCGGGGTCGTCGATGATGATGTCGGAGCCCGTTCCCCGGCCGATGACGGTGCGGCCGCTCGTGATGGAGTACTCGGCGTCTTTTTTCGGCCCCGTCTTGATCACCAGGGACGCGGCATACCGCTTCGGAATGTCGAGGTCCTCCTGGTCCGAATCGAGCCGGAGCGTACTGTCCTGCCCGGATGCCGTCTGGTCGCCGTCCTTCTCTTTTTTGTTCTCCCGGCCGGAACTCATAGGGCTCATCTCCCTGGGCTATCTTATCTCGAACACCTTGCCGGCGCCCGAGTCTTCGAGGATGAACTGGATGGTCGTGTCGCCGACCTGCACCCGGTCCCTGTTCTGCAGACGGGCCTGCTCCACCGGTCTTCCGTTGTGCAGCGTGCCGTTCGTGCTGCCCATGTCTTTGAGTATGAACGCGCCGTCGTCAAAGGATATGGACGCGTGCTGCCGCGAGATCAGGGCGTCTTTAACGGGGATATCGGCGGTCTTGTCCCTGCCGATGACGGTATGCGCTTTGGTGAGCGGGTATTCCATGCCCTCGGCATAGCCGTCGAGGATGACTATGGACGCGCGGTAGCGCTCAGGAATGTTGTGCGCCGACTGGGCCGGGACGCGGATCCGCGTGCTGTCGCCGCCCGACTCCTGTCCCTTCATGTCTTTCCCTCCGTCCTGGTGAGCATCATGAGCGAATCGTTCCTCATGCGAGATATAGGTAGTAATATAGATTAAGATAAGGGAATCGTCAAGGCCAAAAAAGCGCTTCTGTTGCAGCAATTCCGTACACGCCTTGCTATTTTGGGTGCAACCACCTATAATAACGTCTCAGAAGTTCCCGAGGTCAGCGTTCCGATGAAAACCGTGCTCACCGATGTCCTCAGAAAACTGCGGGTGGTGGTGTCCGAGGCCTTCTCGTCGTTCCGGAAGAACAACGACCTCACCGCCGCCTCGTCCCTGGCCTTCTCCGCGATGCTGGCGCTCATCCCGGCGCTCTTTCTCCTCACCTCGCTCGTGGGCGCCGCCGTCGGCTCGTCGCAGCAGGCGCTCGCACGAATGCAGGACATCGTCCAGGAGCTGATCCCCACCTACAGCCGGGAGATACTCCGGGAGGTGCAGTTCCTGACCACCCATACCACGACGATCGGCGCGGTGAATGCCGTCCTCCTTCTCTGGACCATCACCCCGCTGGTATCGGAGATGCGGCTGGTCCTCGGCATCGTCTTCAAAAAGAAAGCGGGCAGGCCGTTCCTGCTGGAAAAGCTCCTCGACGTGGCAATCACCATCGTTTTCCTTGTGGCGCTCTCGGCCATGGCCGCGGCGGGCGTCGCCCTCGCCCTTGCCGGGCGATTTCACGCGTTTCAGTTCATCCCCGCGTACTTCGGCGGCTTTCTTCCCCTCCTCTTTGTGGCCGGCGTCGTGTTCGCGCTTTACTACCTCTTCGCCCCCCGGATGCGGACAGGCTGCTTCATCGCCGGCGCCCTCGTCACGTCGCTCCTGTGGTTCATGATGAGGCCGGCCTTCACCTTCTTTCTAACCTATAATCCGGGATACGGCTTCGCCTTCGGTTCGTTCAAATCCTCCTTTGTGGTCCTCATCTGGATTTACTACTCCATGGGCGTGTTCCTCTTCGGCGCAGAGACCGCGGCGAGCCTGGGCCGTACGGAGACGCTCTTCGTCAGAAAGCTCATGGAGGGGAAGCGGAATGTCCCCGGCCCGGTGCTGGAACGGCACGTAATGCGATACGACCGCGGGAGTGTCATCTTCTCCGAGGGCGACCGGGGCACGGAGATGTTCTCCGTGCTCTCCGGACAGGTGGTGATCCGGAAGGGGGGCAAGGAGATCGCGATAATCCCGGCGGGAAAGTTCTTCGGTGAAATGTCATTTCTCCTCAGGGCGCCGCGAACGGCCACGGCCGTGGCCCTGGACGACGTGGAGCTTGTCTCCATCAGCGACCGCACGATCGCCGCGCTCATGAGCGAATTTCCCGAATTCGTCTTCGAGATGCTCCGCGACATGGCGGCGCGGCTGCGGGAGACGAGCCGGCTCGTGGTATAAGCGGAGGCAATTGTGCGCAGCCACGGATACACTCGGATCTATTTTGTCCTTAAACTCCGGGAGAATACCGCTTTCAACGGCAGGGGAGTTGTAGTATAATGCTGCGATTTTTACCGGACAAGCCGGAACCAAATATGCCAGGTCGACGGGTCGGCACGAAGAAATTCATAAAGAGGTTTGAAGCTTGGTAATTACTT
>ERZ1292625.1021-Hain-H41-01um-R1-1021-length-36919-cov-7_pt1 | contig 36919 bp, 63 predicted proteins | sample MGYA00564400_ERZ1292625 | MGnify/ENA primary metagenome ERZ1292625 (study PRJEB36523, sample SAMEA6512639) | groundwater metagenome | collected 2019-01-08 | study: AquaDiva: Metagenomics assemblies of 32 groundwater samples
ACAACTTCATAGAAGTCTGAGCAATAAGGCTCTTCAGTTATAGGTTTTGGTAGGAAGGTCCATAAACCAAAAGTAATCGGGACTTTCCATCTCTTCCTTAGCTCTTTCCTTATCCAGGAGATAGTGGCGTCGTCTAGCTGAAGCTCAGAAATATAATCATATAAATCGTAATAGTAAAAATTTGATAACTCTTCTAGGGGAGTGAGACGGATGTCTTGTGTCTGTGACTCCTTTTTCTCTATTAAAGGCAGATCAATAGTAATATGTCTTACTAACCTCGTCTCACTCATACGGTCTCCGCTAAATTATACTCAGATTTTTTTTCTATCCACTCGTCTCGGATCCTCTCTATCAGCTCATTAGGTGGTAAAGATTCCCATGTGGGTGGGAGGCCGTATTTATCCCAATCACGAAGCTTTCTATCAAAGTCATCGATAAAAATATGTGCATCTAATCCAGCTAACGCCATCTTCGCCTGATCTATATCTTCATCGGAAAATTCTAAGATTACTTTAGGCATTTAATTCCTCCATTCCCTCATTAACTTCATCGTCCTGTATTACAAAACACCCCTCGATATTCGATAAGGTATTCATAAAGCTGATCATAAGCTGCCTTGTATATGGATAAGTATTATTCGCTTCCATCTCCCTCCATTCTTTCTCCATAGCGTCCTGCATTTTTACAAATTCATGCTCTAGTTCCTGCATAAACGACTGTATAGTCAGAAGCCTTATTTCATTCGTTATCCTAATAGGCATTTAATTTCTCCTTATTAAGAAAGCTATCAAAGCTATCGTTGCCCATACGGAGGGGAAAGACTCTGTAAAAAACAAACCCACCAAATAATCCACCACTTTGTAGAAAGGGATAAAAAATATAATTACGTATAAAATCGCCGACAAGTCTATATTGACATCACATTTATTCATTTTAAGCTCCCTATGCGCCCAATCCAATAAACAACCATATTGATATCTCTGTGCGACAATCCCCGTTTTAAACATGCCTCTTCTAATAGCTCTTTCAAGGCTATTTCATCAGGATCTAGAAGGTCGCAAACTTTAACAGCCGGCTTAACTTTGGCAGAGTTTTTCCGGGGATGAGGTGGGGGCATTTTAACTTGTTCAATTAACTTATCAGGATCTAAATTTAAAAGGTTAGCGATCCTCGTCGCCCCTCCCTTCTGCAACCGGATATGTCCTGACAGGATAGAGGATAGATCTGTCTGTCTCGCCTTCTTAGCCACATACGTAATCCTATAACCCCTCCCAACAATTAACTCCCTCAGCAATCTCCCACATTCAACATCTTCAGGTAAATCATTCTCTTTTGCTTTTACTTTCACTATAAGGCTCCAATAACTCACTACATTCTAAGGCGTATGCCATACATTGATTTAAAGACACGACATACAGTTTTATTATCTCAGGGTGACTGGTGTCACCTCTTATCTTATTAATCGCTAGTGCAGGCTTATATGGCATTTTAACGGGGGCTTGGATCGCAACTGGGATGGGAAGGGTGTTAGCGCACCCGGACATATAAATACAAGCAAGCGTGATTAAGGAAATAAGCAGGCACAAGAAGAAGTTCATAAAATCATTTTCCTTAAAGCGTTTATGTAATCAAGTCGTTCTTTCTTTATCCTTCGCTTCACTTTATTAACCCCTATAAACCACTCAAAAGGTAGGTTAAGGATTTTCATGATCCTTAGCATATTCTGAGCAGATATAGGTTGTTTGCCGCTCTCATATTTATAAAGAAGTCCCTTAGCCCCGTTTAGTTGATTGATGAGGCTAGCTTGGCTACATCCTCGAAGGGCTCTTCCTTCTTTAATATTCTTCCCTATTTCTTCCCAGTTTATCCCAGGCCTTGCAAAGATCCTTTCTAGATCTGACTGAATCATTGAATATCTTTTTTGTCAGGGGGGGGTGTGGTGGAAGACGTCATAAATTCCTCAATTGGATCTACGGGATGTGCTTGATGCCACGCTTTTACCAGTTGTGAGATATGCCCATACTGAAGCACTTCAAGATGTGGGTAGGATTCTAAAAACGACTCAAAACACTCAATAGATTTTTCGCTCATCATATGCGTAAAACGTTTAACTAAAGCCAGGGAGGTTATTAACCCAGAGTATTGACGACCGGTCTTTTCATCTTTTCCTGGGAAAGCATTAAACAAAACTTTTTTAAACCCTATCTCCAACATGATCGCTAATAGTGTTGCAGCGTTAGCATCCGCTCTTAAATCATAATCATCCGCATCAAGTCTATTGCGCTCAAATAAGATAGGGTTGTTTTTCATAAATAATCGGATCTCATCCAGGAATAAGGAGGGCCACTTCATTGATTCAATGAACTTAATGGATTCACTCTCAAAGTTCTTATCTTCAGCAAAGTCATCAACATGTTCCATATCCTTGGTTAAATGTAACCCATTTAGTATATAGCTAGACATTTAAAGGCCTCCTTTTATGTGATCTCTTATTTCTTGGATAAATTCAGAGCTATTATAAAATGTGATGTCGGTGCCTTCTAAGGCCGCATATTCCTTCCAAGCGATCAACCCTACCACTTGGGAGTCATTGTTATAAACGATGCCCTGAGCGGCGTCTAAGACGGTTTTAACGAGGTTATCTACATCCCTCTTTCCGGCACATAACATTTTAGTTTTGTACGCTTCTATTTTCTTCTGATCAGTCCATCTATTTGGGGCATTAAATCGGAAGGTAATAACGGCGCAGACATATTCTTCCATAATCGTTAATCCTGATCGCATATACGCCCCTGAGATCAAGAATCCGAGCATGTTAAGGTATTTCTTATATTCGGGATCTGAATACGCCCCTGAACCCCTTGTACTCCTTTCCCCAGGCCTTCTTTTCACCCCTACGCCACAATGCCGTTTGAATGACATAGGGGTTTGCTCATTTACAGATAACTTGAACATGTAGATCCTTTTCAATTTTATATTTACGACAAAATTTAATCGCTGTTATAATGTGATGAAGTCCATTCTAGAAGGGAATATCCTCATCAAAATCATTACCGGAATCCCTGCTCTCTGTATAAACCTTTGAGTCTATAGCCGCGATAGAAACCGCAATAATATTAACGCTTTCATACGACTTCCCGTCCTTACCAATTTGCTCTTTAACTGAGATCTTCGCCTTCACCAACAAAGGACAACCAACCCCTAACCCCATGACCGCTCCTACCTGAAACTTACCAGCAACAATCGGTATTTCTTGCTCAACATTAGGTTTACTCTTGTCGTAAGGCTTTGTAATCACCTTCAATTTAAACTTAACAAGACTCCTGTCTTTCTCACGACTAATATCAACCGCTTTAGAAGAGATCTCACCCAATAAAATTAAACTGTTCGTATATGCATCAATATTCATAATATCCCCTTCACCGCATTTAAGATCTCATGAGACAAAGGACTCCGCCAACTGCCTCTCTTGTAAAAATTTATCGCACTCTGAATTGAGTCGGATACACTAATTTCACTACCATCACGCTTCTTAGCTAACCATCCAAAACGGACATAGAAAACAATCTCATTAACCAACTTAATGCATTTATCATCTTCTTCCATCATCCCTCTTAGCGTCCTACGTAACCCACTATACTCTCCCTCACTTAAAGCCCTTATCCCATTCACTTCATGCATAAACCTAATATTTTGGAACATAGAATCCCTGATAACATTAGAACTCTCTAGCATCACTTGATTAGCCTCTATTCGCTTCCTTCCCTCTTCATCTTTCACTGCTTTTAAAATAAGTGAATCTAAACAACGACAACGAAAAACATGCTCTAATGACCAAGAACCACAAGAAATTAATCTCTGGCCTTCTCTCTTTAACGCTGATACCTCTAACTGAGAATAGTCATCCTCAAAATCTTGCGAGTAACGAAAAGCCTCACCAGTATCAGAGCGAATAAAATATGATTCCATAAAAATCCTTCAACTAAAAAACATGAAGCCCTGTGGCAGAAAAGTTCATATAACAAACTCAGGGCTCCATGATCTAACACACCTTGAAGTAATTTGCGCTAAACCAATCTGTGCTAGATAACAGTAAGTATACTGCATAGATATTGGATGTAAATAGAGAAAAAGAAAAAAGCGGCTGAATAAAGAAAGATGTATAAATTATGGTTAAAGTGAGAGGGTAAGATGAGCTGCTGTTTTGACTGCTTAATGTGATTTATAAAAAAATGAAGCTTAATGTAGTTATTTAAGGAAACATTTAATTTATTCTTTTTCTTTCACTCACTCACTTATAACATGACACGTTCTTAGTTCTTATTTCTTTTGGATTTCATATGAACGATACACGATGTTGTTCGCTCGTCTACATTTGATATAAATCGAATAAATTAAATGAAGCTGCTAATTGAGCATTTTTTACGGCTCCGGCAGTACGCCTACGCCTATAAAAATAAGGAATAAGACCTGCTTTAATTATCGACTATTTTTGCCTTCAGTCAAGATATTTTTAACCATTTTTCGTTTTAATTACTTTTTTAAGTGATCACACACAAAGGGGATATTTATGTGATCTATATCCCGCGCGCGCGCGAGGCTTGACACTATGCAGTATGTAGGCTAAACTTAATAGTAATAAAAAGATGGAATTAGTGGTGTAGTTTTTAACCAAAAAGCTTGACACGATTTTGATGAAAGGGGGATTTATGATGATTTTGGTGTTTTTAGTGGTTGGTTTTTTATCACCTTTTGTAATCGGTTATTACTCTGTTGAGAGAGAAAGAGACAGGTTGAGAAGGTTAAAAAACAAACAATGTAAATAGGGTTTAGTATTAGTGGAGGCTTCTTATGGAGCGGACGGGTAGAGGTATTAGGTTACATGCTTGTATGTTAGCGACAGCGTTGGATGATCCCATTATGCGTCGATTATTTTTGGCGACGCAGACATCGATGTTCAGGTTTTTAAGAATGATTGATAACGAGGATTTTGAAGTATTGGTTAACTCATCCGTATTAGATGATTGTTCATCTGAAGAATATCGTTTAATGGGGTTAGCGTTAAGGATGTTTCACGGTGAGGTAATAGTGAATGGATATCTGGAGTTTATTTCAGATGAATTATTCTGGGGGATAGTGAGAAGGCATATTGAGAATAAAGATATGCACGCAAGCCTTGAGGACTTCCTCACCTGTTTTTTAAGCGTTTTAAGGAATGGGTTACCGGAACCGTTGCGGAGGTATGCGTAAATGCAATCATTTCATAATGTTTACGATTTATACTTTGATTTATTAGATATTGGTGGTGCATATCCAATTAAATGGCAAATTATGAACATATTGGATGGAGTAGCAAGGGAAGATCATCGGGTTGGATCTACAGCTCTCACTGAATACTTCATTGCAAAGCTTGAGCGCGTTTACCCTCCTGCGCTTCTTATAGCGTTAACTGAAGACATGCGTAAATTATTGCCCCTTTTAGATAAAAATAAGCCAAGGGATATTTGTCGTGCGTTATGGAGTTGTGATATTGAGCAGATAAGAGCAGTTGGGCTTTATGCCGACTAATTCTTTACTGAATACCTATTGATTTCCATCTCTCTACTCCCTAAGCTTGAAAAAAAGGAGAGAGGAAGAGATGTTAATAGACGATTACAAAAAGAAATTTGGTGATGTTTTATGCTGGAGTAAGTTGACGTGCAAGATATTAGGTATAACGAGATCACGTCATCAACTCATGATCTCAGAGGGAACATTAACCCCTTATCAAGAAGAGGGGGGAACCCCTAGAAGCTTCACTTACCACAAGCTTAGAGATATTCTTAATTTGCGTGAAGAGCGAGTGATGCGGAATAAAGTGAGACCTAGATCACCTGGGGGTCCGACCAAAATAGCGACTGATGAAGAGGTCATCCTGGCGTTAGAGCAAGCTTTTGAGCATCCTCACCGAAACTTTCTTTTATCCAGTATTTATCCTGGCCTTTTAAAGAGACGTAGAAATGTATAAAACGATTACAAAAAAACTTTCCTCCTGTTGTGGGGTGCTTACATACGTTGGTAGTTACAAAACGTATGAGTTAGCGAGAGCAACAAACCCCGTCATGCCTGCAAGGTTATTTGAGTTATGTGAAGGATGTGGGGAGCGTGTGATCGCGTATGAAGATGCTAGTCGGTCAGATAAGGAGTTGATAGCGGCTTGCATATTGCAAGGAATGGTTTGCAACCCTAAGTCTCAGCTTTATGCTACAAGCCCAGGGGAGACAATGGAGACGGTTAAGAAGCTTGTGATAGAGGTAATTAAAAATGGCATCTCTTGATGAGTTAATGAGTGGGAAGAAGAGCGTAATTGTTGAAGCAGCGCAGAAGTATTTGAGTGAGATCTTAATTGAGCGCGTATGTGAGCTTAGGGTTTATCAAGATTTATTGAAAAGTGAGATTAGGGATAGGGAAAATATTTTATCAGAGGTAAATGATCAATTGATTTGTGCTGAGCGATTAGAGCAAGCGTTAAAGGATGAGTTGAGGTATTGGCAATGATGATCGGGTTTAGGGATGGGGTGTTTTATTTTTTCAATAAACCTTTATTCGCGTCATTAAATCATTTCTATTTTTCCCGTAATCAAGTAAACCTTCTACAGAAACAAAAACGAGAAATAATGAATGAAAAATATAAACTTTTGACAGAGAAGTACGGTGAATACGAAAAAATAATGACGGATACGACATTAATGGAACGAAATCGCGTCCTTGAACAAGAAAACCAACAACTGAAAGAGCTATTAGTGATAAAGAATTCAATTAATGAATGAATTCTGGGAAGTAAGAGCAGGGCACTTTATCAGAAAGAAACTATGTGGGCTCTTAAATCACAAATTCACATCCATCCTTATTCAAACCAAATTAAACCATCGCCAAGTAAAAAAGAATTTATACGGCCGTGTGACGCTAGATGAAACAAAAGAAGTAAGAGCAATGGAGAAGAAGAAGATATGCACTCGGTGTCATTTTGTAACCACCTCAAAATAAATCGTTATGAGAGGTCGAAGTTAGATTTAACCCTAGCGTCAGGGGTAGAGGGAGAAAGCTCTGGAGAGCCTTGCAATGGGGTGAATAATGGGGTTAGGTCATGGGGTGGTGTAGGTTGTTCTTTTATAAGAGTCCCTACGACTTGTTGCCCGCTTTCGTCTTCAAACGCACGCTGAATAAACTCTGGTCCGTATATCTCACGATAATGACTCTCTAGCTGTGCGCGAGATAGCAACGTTTTTCGAAATACATACTGCCTAATGACTGCGGCTGCGGGCGTTGACTGCTCTGCGGGGGTTATAACGTGATGATAATCTGGATATAATTTTTCATCAAATGGGTTTTTAGCTATTAGTTCATACCCGGCAAGCATTGTTGCGTCATATAATCTGTATGTAACGGCTTTCCTAAATTGATCCTTTGGCTCTGTCTGCCGCGGCAATATCATCAAGATTTGTCCGCGCCCTGATTGTAGTAATCTTGCACTCATGAAGAATTCAGCGATGATATTTGCGACTTGCGAGCCTTTTGGAAGCCCGTCGTGGGGACAGTTAAAATGAATTTCGTCAAAAGTTTTATCAATAAGTTCTGGATGTTCATGCAGGTGACGCCCATCCACACCAAACAAGACATGAACCCCGTGCGCTTCAAGGAAAGCTATGTTAGCGGTAAAGGTTGTCGGATATGTCACTGCAAGCTCTTCAGCACTTCTGAGTTCTGTTGCTGTGATATCGTAGAGGGATGGTAGCTCTGCGCGCGTGAGAGGGCCTAAGGGAACGTCTTCAGGGATGACGCGTTGCTTTGCAATCTGTCGTTTGTAGAATGCAACAGCAAAACTAAAGTTTGCCTCCCCCACTAGTAGCACATTGCGCTTAAATGGTTTTTGGGTAGATTTACTTTTCCCGAAAAATGCCATTATGTGCTGATATTAAAGTTTATGATTACTCTCACGCACGCATAAATAAGTGTAAAAGCAATAATGGAGAGAAGGGTGGTTACTAAAAAGTTTTTAAGCATCGTAATCCTTAAAAATAAGCATCTTTTGTCGGTTGTCTCGCTAATGTTTCATCTGTAATTCTATCTACAATCACTGTATCAATGAGTTTTCGTGTTGCGCATAAATATGTAAGTATCTTTAAGCGTTCTTTCGCGTTTCTAATGTGATGATCTTGCCCTAACGCTATAACCGTCGGTAGCTTTGCTTTATGAAACATATACGTATCAACTAATAATTCATCTGAAGCACGTTTATATAAATTCATGAAGTGTGATTCATTTTCTAGACGCGCATGAAAAAGGGTTTGTGGCGTGCTGTTTAGTGGGTTTGGCATTATGATCTCTCTCTACGTTGTGGCGTTGGGCTTTCTGAAGCATCTGGGGTGGAAGGGGAAGCTAAATCATTCAATAATCTAGAATCTGGGCTTTCATCTATTCCGTCCAACCACCAAGTGCTTAGACGTGTTGGGGCAAGTGGCATAGGTCTTGCAACTCTAAATACTACATCACGTTGTTGATTTCCAAGCACCTCAGAGCTATTTATTGCCAGCAATTCTTGTATCTCTTCGTTAAGTTGAACGTGATCTTCTCTTGAGATCGGAAAATCCTTCTCATCAGGAAAAAACTGATCATGTCCAGGCATATAACGTAACCCGTCTAATGATTCTCGGAGAATATGAAGCCGATTAGCCATATGAACGCTTAAAAAATGCTCATCTAATAATTTATTCAACGCATTCCTCAGCACTTCTTTTGAAAGAAGATAGAGTGATGGGGTTGTTTCATCAGCATTAACGCGCTGTCCTTCTGCTACTAATGTTTGACCCGCACGCTTAAAGAAGAAGTTTTGCGCTTTCAAGAAGTTCATAATCAGTATGTATTTATACTTATAGTCATAGTCATTGTAATTTAATGCTCTACAAGCAGTTGTAAAGATATTTGAAATAAGATTGTTTCGTGTCTCCATCCGTATAAACTTTTCTAAATCTGTAGACGTTAAATCGCCGATGTTAATCTTATATTTGCGACAATATTGTACATGCCATCTATTCTCTAACTCTAGAAATGTTCTAGCTTTAGCGATGGGAATTTGACGTAGCATGTCGTATTTTGATATTTGTGCTAATGACACGTTTATCTCCTTATTGTTTACCAGCGTCTCGGCATAGCAGCTTTCGGCTCTTCTATTGCTGCAAATATACTCATATCCACATTTCGTGCTCGACATACTTCACGAATATCTTTACGCAATTCTTTTAAATATTCAGCTTGCGGCTCTAACGGCATCCCCGCGCTGCGCAGGACTATACTCGCGCCAGCAGCTTTATGCATATACTGCTCTATCGTATCAATTGAATCGCCAAGCGTTTTATCCATCCTCAGTAAAAATTGCACTGAGCATTCGTTAAAATCAAGTTTTGATAAACCTTTGCTTTCACTACTGAGCATAAAACCTCCTGTTGATTTATAAATGAATCAATTCATTCTTAATGCATATGTAAAACTTTATCTAAGTACTCAGGAACTTCATCAAGACCCGCAAGACCGTCGTCAATGATAGATGCAAAATGTGTTTCAGCCGCCCGCTTGATTATTTCTAAAAGATTGTTAAGTTGCGCTTCATACGTTGATGATGTTTCTTTATTCTTACAGCTCCAAACAAGCGACAATGAGAATACTTGAGCGAGAATTGCGTCTTTTAATATCATCTGACAAACTTTGTCACCGCTCCCAATATCGTTGTGCAATAACCATTCCAAGTTTACGACACAAAGCTTAGAAAGAAGGCTGTTCTTATCTTGATCATTAATATCTTTATAGCTCTTAACTCCGTGCAGATATAAGTCATAAAGCTCATCAGAGACTTCTTCTTTTAAATGCTCACATCCAATTTTGTACATTTTCATGCCATCCATGTTATTCCCCTGTGATCTCACTAATATCTGCAATTAATTCTGACTGAATAATCGCTCTCATAATCCATTCTCGTTCAGTTTCTTCAGATTGACGTTGTGTTGTTCGCCATGCTTTAAACTTCATCAGTAAGCGTTTAATTTCCGTCAATTTTTTGTCATTAGCGATAAGCTCTTGCAAGTCTTTATGATCACTCATGAGATTCCCCTCTCAATGCAGCTCTTTCAGCTAACATTTTCTCGTAGATCTCTTCGCGATGAACAGTAATGTGCCGAGGTGCGTCAATACCTAGTCTCGCTTGACACCCACTCAACCCTACGACCGTCACAATAATGTCATCCCCGATAATGATCCGCGCCCCGATTTCTCTAGTTAGTACTAACATGTGTCACTCCTTTGTCTTTACCCCACCACGTGAGCGAGCTTCCATCACAAAAAATATAAAATGTGTAATCTTTTTTATTATGAGCAATCCCGTTATCCGTCATCATGCTCATTGTCGCTGCAAACTCCCGCGCTCTTTGCTTATCTTCAAATGTTAAACGTGCTACACGCTCAGCTATCGATTCCATATATCTCTCCTTGATTTTTCAATGAAATAAAACTCTCTTGTTACATTTTAAATATAGTAGACATATTAATAACTGTCAAGTACATACATGAAAATAATTAAAACAAGATAGTGATTACGTGCAGATAAGCGAATAAGTGAAGGAAAGTGATAGTGATAAGCGATTATACAAAAGTGACAAAATTCGTCACAAAGTGACATAAATTGTCAATTAGTAACAATTATTAGTACATGATATGATTAACGCTAGAGAATCGTACGTGTGGTATACGTGTGATTTCGACTAAACTAAAGTGAGTGGACTAAATATGAGCATACGTACATATGCAGAGATAAGAACGAGTGAGCCGAATTTAACGCCGTTAGATCAGTATCCCCTTATTGCATCCGGTCAACCGTACTCGACGATGATTGATGTGCGTGGACTGACAATCTGCGGCGTGGGCTATCCCTTCGGCATGACAGCAGCTAATCTATTAATAGAGACGCAAATGACTAATATAGTCAGCGTAGGCGATATTAAGTTCACAGCTGCGCTGAATACAGGCGTCGGACGCATGATAACATTGATGAGTGTCGCAATAACAGATGCTACTTATGCATTCGCAGCATTAGAGCCGTCGCTGATGTGTGGTCTACAATTTATCAGATTTGTAAGTTTTGATAGCACTGGCACTACTAGAGTCAATGAAGCAGCTAATCGTCAACTCTATCTATTTACACGTCAGTTCCCGTGAGTATAAAACTTATACAACAATACAAATTTAAAAGTCATAACCCCGTGTTTTTGGACACTTTAGATACAGAAAAGGAATAGTTGCATGCCTTTTGTACATATATCAGATGAGCCGTTAGCGGCTTCTGTACTCACTAGTGACTTGTTTGTGTTAGATCGCCCTGGCTCTCCGTATGCGACTAAATCAGTGACTGGCACAACTCTTGCAACATTTACTACAGCAGCAGTCGTAGCAGCGGGACAAGCACTCACAAGAGTAAATGATACAAATGTAACGCTAACGCTTGGTGGCTCATCAGCAACAGCATTGCTTGCAGCTACTAGCTTAACGCTAGGCTGGACGGGGACACTGTCTGTTACGCGGGGCGGTACGGGAGTTGGCACGCAAACGAGCAATGGTATCTGTTATTACGATGGTACGAAAATCACTACGTCATCTAGTGCGATAATGAGCTTCGTAGCCGGCGACATAGACTTACTACTCATACATCCAAGCGTGAGCGGAACTGCATACGAGATATTAGTTACTTCTAGCTCATGTCAGTATTTAATGGGATACAATACAGCGTCTACGTTCCAGGGTATTTGCGGCATAGCGGCAACTGAGAACTACTGGACGCTAAGTACAAAGGGGCTCGGGTTATCAGTAAGCGCATCAGCACTGTGGTTCGGCTCAACAAGCAATGATGATCTGAGCTTTTACCGCAATAATACCGAAAGATTAAGGCTTACGACTACAGGAATATACGTGCCCGATGTTGCATATCTTAGCGCAGCTTCCCCGACAATAAACGCTGTTGGCGGAGCATCGCTCATACAATCGAGTGTACGGTTAATTTCTGCTTATTCCGGGGCGGCTTCTGCGAATAGCAGCTATTTCTTAGGCTCTGGTAATGACGGCGGATTGTTACAGTTATTCGGCGCAGGCGGAACCATAGCCTCACCAACAGCCCTGACAACTAACGGCCGTATTGGCGGCTTATTCGGTCGAGGATATGCGGAGACCGGGTACTCTAACGCAGTGGCGGCCATAGAGTACTACGCTGGGGCGACATTTACCGATACGAGCACGCCCACATACATGACGTTCGGCACCACGGCTAGCGGGGCGACTACGAGAACGGAAAGGGGAAAGTTTACGTCAGCGGGTATCTTTGGTGTCGTAACAGGGGTATCCGTTGGTACATCTTATTATTCAACGACGCCCCCAAGCAACGGCATGATTGTGCAAGGTTTATCGGGATTTGGGGTAAGCTCTGTAAATTCAGCAACGCAAGTTCAAATTGCGCCGGGCACAAATTATCACTTATATATGGCTGGCACATATGCGCCGGTTTTAGCGGGCTTTGGTGCATACGATGCTGTAAGTTGCTTACCAACATTTGCTCCTTCTTCATCTTCCACAGATTTTAGCGCGTACTTCAGAGGGATTGTATGCCAGCCCACTTGTATCTCGCCATCGACAAAAACTATGACAGGTGTTATTACTTGTTTTTATGCGGGTGCTCAGCTTGCATCAAACGCTGGAACTATAAGTAATGTATATGGTTATATTTATGACGGAGGAAGTGCAGCAACAGGAACGGTTACGAATGCCTATGGTGGCTATTTTCAGAGTCCGAATCATGGGACTAAAAGAGTCGCAGTCTGGGCACAAGATCTTGTAGTCGGCGCTGGATATTTAGCGACTACGCCCCCAAGCAATGGCGCAATTATTGAAGGTAGTGTCGGGATTGGAACTAGCGCAACGCCACGCGCAAAATTAGAAGTTGTTGGCGATATTTGGACGGACTGGAGCGATAGGTTTATCGGTACTGTTTATCAAACAGGCACCGCTTATAAAATTGGCATAGGAACAACAACTGGTGTGCGTGCATTAGATTTGATTGCAATGAGTTCGGATACCTCTCAAATAAGATTTTGGACTGGAGCAACACCGACCGTAAACATGTATATGGACCATGCCGGTAACGTCGTATTAGGACAGCAGACTACGCTCTCAACTTCAGCAACTAATGGGTTTACATATGTTCGCGTTTGCGACGGAGCTCCAACCGGAGCCCCGACAACTTTTGTTGGGCATGTCGCAATGGTATATGATGCAACCAATAACAAAATTTATTTTTATAACGGAAGCTGGCGTAGTGCTGTCTTAATCTAATTAACAAAGGAGATCTAAATGTCTATCAGTGATATAAAAAGCGAGCAAGAGTTTATCGAAAAGTGGACGATGTATTTTAACTCGCTACAATACATACCTGAAGTTCAAAAGAACTTAATATTTCTCGGTGAACAAATTAAAGTCCACCCAATCTTTACTGAGCACGCATCAGTTGAAGAGAAGAAAAGCTTAGAGGACTCACATAACTTCATGAAAAATAATCCTTACAAGGACTTCACAACTATAAAAATTCCCATTGAACCACCCGTAATTGATATTCCTCCCTCTTCCCCACCAGATGCGGTACATGATATAGTTATCCCTACTTAATACTGTATATTGGAGATAAAATGAAAGTAACACTACGTAAATTATTAATGATGGCCCCCGGGTTTAGAGAGCTGGGGGCTTTAGCACCTCGTGCGATAATCGGGAGTAAAATTGGGAAAGTCTTAACGCAAGTTGATGATGAGTTAAAATCATTTGAAACCGTTAGAGACGTAGCAATGAAGAAGTATTTAAGCGACGATAAAGACGGGAAAGTTGTAGATGAGGTTAATAATATGCCTTTATTAGAAGCAGAGCTTAACGAACTATTAGATAGTACTGAGATTGAACTGTTCGACGCAAACATTAAAGAGTCTGACTTATTTGAATGTAAAGCCTCCGGCTCTATGTTCTCACTATTAAGAGGTTGGTTTGCGCAAGAGACAAGTGAATGAGCGTGAGTAAGAATCTTGCTCACATCTCTACTGAAACAATATCTGAGGCGTTGGTCTCAGTGTCAGGCTCTGTCGCGTGCGCAGCTAATATTCTACGTATTAGTCATAAAGATTTATCTTATCGCATCAAGAGTGAGGAAGCTTTACTTAAACTTGTTATCGACATTAAAGAGTTAGATCTCCCGGCGGCTATTACGACAGGACCGACTTTTGACGCGATGGAGAAAGTGCTTAAAGCTTGCGCTATTACACATGCAAAGCCGCACCAGATTGAAGAATTGACTGGGATTAAAGCATCTGTGCAGAAGCGGTGGCTTGAGAATGACGTCTGGTTTAGAGAAGAGTGGGCAAGAATACGCGGACAATTTGGTGAGCGCATTATTAATGTGATACATCAACGAGCGTTAGAGGGCGATTGGAAAGCTGCATTAGAAGTTGCTCGGTCAGAGTTTCCGGAGCTGGGCTATGTACGCACTACACAGAAGCCACAAGAGGTTGTTGTAAACATTACGCACGAAGGGATGTTAGAAGCACTTGAACAACATAAACTCGCAGCTATTGAATCTAGCATATCACCTAAAGAATGATTTCCCGTTCTACGCTAGCCAAATCTTAACCATAGGAAGCCTGGGAGGGGGAACACAAAAGTTCATACTCAATCAGGCGCAATTGTATTTACATGGATTAGTTGAGCAACAGCTTCAAAAGAAAGGTTGGGTGAGAGTCATTGCGTTGAAAGGCCGCAAGATGGGGGTGTCAACTTATGTTGGGGCACGGGGTTATAAGAAAGTTACGTACGAGAAAGGTGTTAGCGCGCGTATTGTTGCGCATGACAGTGATACGACTGACACATTATTTCGTATGGCTAAGCGATTCTTTGATAACGCCCCAGAATCTAATAGACCACATCTCGGAAAATCTAACGCTAAAGAATTACACTTTGACTTATTAGACTCAGGCTATGAAGTAAGCACAGCTGGGAATAAGAGCGCAGGTAGAGGGAGTACAATTCATTTCTTGCACGGTAGTGAAGTGGCATTTTGGGAGCATGGTAATGAGTTGGCGTTGGGTATTATTCAAGCGGTGGCTGATGAGCCTGGTACGGAAATATTTCTAGAGTCCACAGCGAATGGGATTGGTAATTTATTTCACTCAATATGGTTAGAAGCTGAAGCGGGTGAAGGCGATTACATCCCAGTCTTTCTTCCGTGGTACTGGCATACCGCATCTCATGCTGTATTAGATGAAAGCTTTGAGATGAATGCGGAAGAGGTAGAGCTGAAGCGTATTTATAATCTTGCTGACACTCAAGTGTATTGGCGTCGTAAAAAGATACATTTCTTTGAAAGCGCGGGGAAAGACGGTGAAGTAGCATTTAAACAAGAGTATCCCTTCGAAGCTGCTGAAGCATTTCAGATGTCATTGAAAGACTCTTTTATCCCACCTGAGCTTATTATGACTGCACGTAAGCGCAAAGGTGAGGCTAATGGTCCTTTGGTAATGGGGATAGATCCTGCCGCTTCTGAAGTCATCCAAAAAGGGGATAGCACAGCAATTATAAGACGTAAGGGTGATAAAGCTTTCGGTTTAGAGTACTACAAAATTGGTGATACGATGGCGAACGTGGGTTATCTATCTCAAATTATACAGCGCGAAAGCCCTGTGAGGGTATTTATAGATAGGGGTGGCATTGGTAAAGGGATCTACGACAGGCTTGTTCAGATCTTCGGGAAAGAAGTTATAAAGGGTGTTGATTTTGGAAGTACAACGATGGTGATGCAACGTGACTTTTATTACAATAAACGTGCTGAGATGTGGGCGATGATGAAAGAGTGGTTGAGAGAAAATGAAAGTGAAATACCTGACTCTGATCAATTACATTCGGAACTAGTTAGTGTAAGCTTTCATCAACGTCAATTTGATTCATCAGGACGACTACAGTTAATGAGTAAAGCAGATATGAAAAGCCGTGGATTACGTAGCCCCGATGGCGGTGATGCACTCGCTTTAACATTCGCAATGCCCGTCAGTAATAATATGCAGTCAGATCCAGTCGTAGCGAATTACGGTTATAGATAATGAATTTTAAAGACGCAATTGATAGAGAGCAAATAGAGTCGGGGAAACTACGAAGATCGTCGTGGCCGAATAATACGTATGCAGGTAATATATGGTGTGGTTTTAGTGCATACACATCGGAGTGTTATATAACAAAAGAAGAACATTTAGACGGGAACATTGCAATCGTGGGTGGTCTTACATTGAGCGATAAACAAGCAGAAGATTGGGAGTTAGTAGAAGTATGTTAGATATAAGATTAGATTTTATTACAAATATTAAACCTGAATATGTTGAAACAATGAAAAACATTAGGTTGGCAATAATTACCCTTGATAAAGAGATGCAATCCATCCCTGGGGAGTCTAACGACCCAGCTGGTCTGCGTTCTTTAGCATTGGCTAGAACAAACTTAGAACAAGCTTGCCAACATGCTATAAAAGCGTTGTGCATTTTTGGAGAAAATAAATGAATGATGATCTTGGGTTAAATGCATTTGAAGTGGATGAGCGTATCAACGCATTACAAGAACGCTTACTCACCCCCTCATTCACGGGCGACTGGCGTAGGTTTATTCTGTTACTGCAACGAAAGCTTGAAATACAGCAGATGCTTATCAAAGATATCAGTAGTCAATTAAGCAGTTGTCAACGAATTGAAAAAGACATGTTTGAAGCCGTAATGATTGCTGACGCAGATGAAACACACGCTAAGATTGATAAAGGTGAGCCTGTGGATTGGAAATGGACAGAGCAAGATAAAGAGCAAGTAAATTTAGAACCAGCGATTAATTACGTACATGAAGCGGCTGAACAAGTTGAGCACATGCAAGAAGTAGTAGAAGTTAGCAAAAAGGGGTTGTTAGAAAAAGCGTCTGACTTTGTTAAAGACAAAATAAAACACAAGTAAGCAGAGAATAAAAACCGGGGGGTTTAAGTGGCAAGACGTAGAAGTACAGGCTCTGGCGGAGCTCCGCTTAACGTACCAATTAACAACAACGTTGAATTAGCGGCTTTAATTGCTGCTGAGTTAGATCAGAGCCCAACATTTCTCGGTGGTGATCTAATCTCATCGATGGCTCAAAACCTAAACTGTTATAACGGAAACCCCTATAAATTCACGGAAGGGGAGCAATCGGGCGAGAACTCCAATAACTCACCCCCCGATAAAAACCGTTCAACATATCAGTCAAACGACGTATTCAATATAGTCGAAATGGCAATGCCAGCTCTCACTAAACCGTTTATGTCTAGCGAAGAAATATGCTTAATGGCTCCCACCCGCAATACTCCAGACGATGAGAAAATAGCGAAACAACAACAAGACTTAATTAATTATAACTTCTTTAAAGAAAATCCAGGCAACTTGCTTATTCAAAATATGTTCCGTAATGCGCTTACCTGCAAAGTTGGGATAATGAGGGTGTATTGGTTTGAGGGAGAAGAATATCACGAACGCAAATGGAGCAACTTAACAGACGCTAAGTTCTTAGAGTTACTTCAAGATGAAGATATGGAGTTAATTAAAGATAAATCTGAAGATGTAGAAGAACTGGGCCCTGATGGCTCCCCTGTTGTCTCTAGCTTGCACACATGTACATTTAGACAGAAAAAGAAGATATCAAAACTCAAGTATGAGTCGGTACTGCCTGAGAACTTTTTTGTAGGGGTTAGGCAATGGTCATTAAATCTTAATGATCCAGCATGGAAGTGCACTTTTTGTGCAGAGCGCATCTACATGGTGAAAGAAGACTTAGAAGACTTAGGCATAGATGCAGATAATATAGATATGGTTCCAACATCTACTCTAACCAATCAAACACAGGTTCAGCTTGCGCGTTACTTCAGGCCGGAGCAGCAAATCGGCTTATACTCTACTGCTGAGACATTTAACCCCGTGCGTAAGCCGATAGAAGTTTTTAATGTCTATATAAGGTATGACTCAGATGGAGATGGTCGCTCTGAGCTACATCAAGTCTATTACGCTAATAGCGTTGTTCTTCAAGACAATATCATTGAGGACTTCATCCCTTATTTCGCGATTACCCCAATCCCGCAGCCGGGGAATTTTTACGGTTATTGTCCCGCTGATTTAGCTAGACCAATCCAGTTAAATGCAACATCCCTTGTGCGCTCAATGTTAGATAACTTCTACTTTAATAACATCCCCCTCTGCGCTATCGATGAGAACCGCGTTGATAACGACGCTAGACGTACTATCGCTAATAGGCAGCCAGGAAGTTACTTTAGAGTAGATGGAGAGCCAAGCAGTGCGGTAACCATGTTCCCGCCCACTTACGCTGGGGATACATCACTTACGCTATTAAAGTATTTTGATGATCAGCTTGAATCTAGGACTGGTATCAATAAAATGATGGCGGGCCTTGATGCGGATATCTTAAGTAATAATAAGGGTGATGCGACCGCTATGCGTGTCATGACAGCGTCTGAAGATAGAATTGCTTTAATGGCTAAGAATTTTGCTGAGACAGGTCTTAAAGACATGTTCTACTATGCTGTGACACTAATAATGCAGCACGAAACGAAAACTAGGATTATTAGATTACGTGAAGAGTTTGTTGAAGTAGATCCAAGAACTTGGGATTCTCCCAAAGATATCACGATTAAAACCGGTATCGGCACTTCAGAAGAAGCTAAGAAAGTCGGTGCATTAAATACCGTCTTACAAAACTATCAAATGCTCTACCAAGCCGGGGGGTTTGGGATTAATTTTAGTGCTAAAAATTTGGACTCAGCTTTACGTGATCAAGCATCAGCACAAGGTTTAAAATTCCCTGAGCGTTATTATCAAGATCCAAGCTCTAAAGAAGCTGAAGCATTCATGAAGCAACAAGCAGAAACTAAAAAGAATCAACCCCCCCCAATCCAAGAGCAAGCCCTACTGGCTCAAGCAAAGATAGATGAGCAACGCAACGCATTACTAAAAGAGAAACAAGACTCCGAAGCTTTATTCAAAGAGCGTGAGATTAAACTGCGTGAAGATGAACTTAGACTTAAAACGCTATCAGGTGCAGCTGACATGCATGACAAAATTGAAAACACACATCTCAAGGCAACGGAGCAAACACTTAAATACTCACAACACGTCCCAGGGAGCTTAGTTAAATGACGCCAGAAGAAGAAAGAAGACATCACTTATTGGTGATGGCATGCAAAAACTTAGTGGATAACGAACTACTAGATGATCTAATTCACATGATTAAACAAAAAGTGTTTAACAATATCGATAAAGCTGACTTAAGAATAGAAGAAGTGGGCACTTACCTACTCTCACAAAAAGCAATATTAGAAGGGTTACGAGCACTGACTTCTATGATACGTAAATTAGTACCTGACGACATTGACAAAACTTAAACAAAGGATCACACTATGACTGAACAAGTTAATACCTCCAACAATGATGTGAGCAATTCACTACCGTTGAAGCAGGGTAGCACTGCATCTTTAGAGAGACAGTTCGCTGAAGCCCTAGCTGAGAAATATGGAGATAAACTGGGTAATTTTACCCCAGAGCAACAAGCGCAAGAAGAGGCTAGACGGTCAACACCATCTACACCCCAACCAAGCCAAAAATCACAAGAGTTACCCCCTGAGCCTGAAGGCAGTACTGAGCCTGAAGATGAAGAGGATGAATTTGTTAAAATATTTGGTAAAAAAGCATCTCCTATCCAGACTGATGGTGAAGAAGAGCACTTATTACCTAGTGAGTTAACACTTGATGACTTAGCAGAGCATTATAAAACAACACCTGAAAAATTAATTGAAGCCTTAAGAGTTAAAACAAAAGTCGGTAGTGATGAGCGTAGTCTCTCACTAAAAGAAGTGGTTAAAGGTTATCAAACTGACAAGTATGTTACGCAAAAATCTCAAGCATTGGCTGAGAAAGAGCGTGAGATTGAAGCGATTAGGAATGAATTTGGTCAGAAGAAGTCAGAGTTAGATCAGAATATGTACGTTGCTAACGGCTTATTACAGCAACAGTATGAGAGACTTCAGACAGAGTTCAACCAAAAGGATTGGGATAGATTAAGAATTGAAGATCCAACCGAATACGCGATATTGAAACAAGATTTCGCGGAAAAAAGAGGTAGGATTGACTATGAAATGCGTCAGTTAGGTCAGATCTACTGGCAAGAGCAAGATAAAATTAAAGCACAAGAACAAAAAGTAAAGAATCAATCTATGCAGCAAGCTTTGCAGCGGCAAGAAGCAGAAAAACAAAAGCTGTATGAAATTATGCCAAATCTTAGAGATAAGGCTAAAGCTGATATGTTCCACAAAGAGCTTATCAGTTATTTAGAGGCAACGGGTGTCCCGGCTGAGAAGTATAACAGTGAGATATTTTCAGAAGCATGGGTTTACAAGATTATGAATGATGCAATGCTTTATAGACGTATGACGAAGGGTGATTTGAAAGAGAAGATTGTAAATGCGGTGGCTAAACAGCCTAAATCTAGCGCAAGAGGGACAGCAGAAGTTGCCAAACCTCAGGCGCGTGAGCAGGACGCATATAAGAAACTAACGAATGCGCGCAGTATTGATGCTGCGTTGGAATGGTTAGAAGCGAGGGGTACTAAGAATGTCCCAACGCAAAGAGGATCAAGACAAAGTAATATTGATTAGATTGTAAACATTAAAAACCGGGGGGTTTAAATGACTATACCAACGAATACGTATACTACGTATACTGCTTTAGGTCAGGCAGAAGATTTTAATAACGCTATTTCCATTGTGGTTCAAGAGCAAGCTCCTTTCCAATCATCAGTTGGTCAAGGTACGGCTTATGCTAAGTTCCATCAATGGCAAACTGACGTTATCGCCACACCAAGCAACGTAGTAACGATTGAAGGTGACACCATTGCAGCAACCGCTGTTACACCTACGGCTGTGATTGCTAACTATACCCAAATTCAACTACAAGCTGTCTCGGTAACTTTAACTGAAGAGCAAGTTCGTAAGTATGGTCGCGGCTCTGAAATGGCTTATCAATTAATGAAGATTGGTATTTTCTTAAAGCTCTGTATGGAACGCACCATGGTTGGTACTAACTTAGCTTATGCAGCGGGCTCTACAACGGTTGGTCGTCAAAGTGCTGGCGTATTAGCCTATATTGCGACCAACGTATCTAAAGCTTCTGATGGTACTAACCCAACCGGTAACGGTACAGATGCACGTACTGATGGTACGGTTCGCCCTTTAACACAAGCTTTATTTAATACCGTTATGCAGCAATGTGCTGAGTCAGGTGCTACACCTAATTTAGTGTTAGCGTCTCCTTTTAACATGGGTCAAATTCAGAAGTTTGATAACTATCAAACCAAGATGCAGATGGTAGATGGTACGTTGCAAGGGGTTATTGATGCGATTGCTACCCCATTTGGTTTGGTTCAGGTTCGCTATGACAATCAAATGCGCTCATCGTTCAACTCTAATACCACTTCAGAATTAATGATTTTAGATACTAATTTCTGGCGTGTTCTTTATTTGCGTCCTTTATCTATCAATGATTACGCAAAGACTGGTGACACTGTAGATCCAAAATACATGGTTCATGAATTTACTTTAGAAGCATTGAATCAAAAATCCAGTGGGTTAGTAGCAGATTTAGCCGTTTCTTAAGGGGAACACATCATGGCATGGACTTTAAATTCTGGAGCCGCTGATAGTGACTCCACAACGGATGGTTTCATTCGCTCAGTGACGAGTGGGTTTGTCGCTTTACGGGTAACAACGACAGGGACCGCTGTCGCACCTCGTGGTTTTGGGGTGTCGGCTGGGAGCGTTACTGTTGGATTGAGTACGGGGGGAACTGCTGGGACTTTTATTAGTTACTCCGCGACTGCGACGGCAGGTTCGTTTATTTTTGCTGCTACTGCAAATGGGACGGGTAACTTTAATACGACGTTAACTAATACGTCTATTGGTCAAAGTACAGTTTATGCATTACCGGACGTTGGGGAAGCAACTGGCAGGGTACTGTGCAAGGGTAGTGCTGCGGCTACTGATACTGCATTAGTTAAGTTTTCTGGTACTGCTGGCTTAGTTACTTCTTCAACTGTTTTAGCAGCAAATGGGAATATATATTTTCCGTCTGCTGGTACAATTGTTCTAAAATCGTCTGGAGCCGCTGCTACTGCTGGCACGACTGCTGCTATGTCTGGGACTCCCGGTGTAGTAACTGTGAATACTACGGCAGCGACTGCGACGGCTAAAATTAACGTGACTCGCGTAACTGCTGGCGGCACATTAGGAAATGTAACGGTAAGTAGATCGGCTGGTGTTAGTTTTACAATCACCTCGACTGGGAACGAAACTTCTACGTTTGACTGGTCGATTATAGAGAGTGCAGCTTAATGACTTTTATAGCTCAAATTGGTGTAAGTCAGGTTGTAGCGGTCGGAGGAACATCTGCCGCTACAACTAATGCTGTTTACGGTACTTATCCGCCATTAGCGGCTTTTGTACGTCTTACAAGCACCACTCCTTGTCATGTTGCGTTTGCAGCTGCGCCAACTGCGTTGGTGGCTTCAGATATGATTATTTATCCAGGGAAAGGTGAGGTATTTAAGATCCAACAAGGGTTTAAAGTAGCCGCTATTAAAGTGACGGGTGCTTCAGATGGGTTTTTATCAGTAACAGCGGTGGATTCATAATATGTTGTGTGAAGAAAAGAGCGGTGGGGTTGATGTTACTGAGCATGAGTTAGCTAACTTTAGAGCTGCATTACAAGCGGGTCACGTGTTTGATTATACAGATCCAGAATCTGGCATGTACGTAAAAGTAGACTATTGCAAAGAAACTAACAAAGTTCGCATCCAAAAGAAGATGCCAGATACCACCGCAATCTTAAATGCAAATGAAGAAATACTCGCCGCTAATAAGCGTGACTGGAAAGGGGACTATCATTACGTTGGCCGTATACCTTACCTCGCTCAAGCTAATTATTGCCAAAACCGGGGTATTACTAATCGGCAATTTATGTCAGATCCAAACGAGTTTAAAAGAATGATGAATGATTCCGATAACCAAGTTTTTAGGTTAAAGAAAGGTAAACTTTAATGTCTACCTCTACCTATTCAAACTTATTGACTGAGATTCAATATTTAATGGGTAATCGTACGGACATACAGGCTCAAATCCCAGGCTACGTATCCAGGGCTGAAAGCGAAATTTATACCTCTATGCGAGTCAATCCCATGGAGGCAACGTATAGCCAAACGTTAACAAGCACCGTTCAAACATTTAGTTTAAGTGTGTTGACAGGGTTTGTTGCGTTAAAGACTTTACGTATCCCTAATCAAACAGGGATTATACAGTTATATAAAGATTCAGAATGGATCTACGAGAATTACGCACAAGGAGTGGTGGCTAACGCATTACCACAATGGTTTGGGTATGACGCCAATAGCTTAGTATTTGGCCCAACCCCTGATCAAGATTACCCTTTTGCGGGTACTTATTATAAAAGGTTAGATGGGTTGTCTTTAACAAACCAAACAAACTGGCTAACAGATTATTTTGGCGAGTTAATATTATATGGCTCTTTAATGAAAGGGTTTGAAGCAACAAGAGATAATGCGACTATGTTGAGTGATTATAGAGCATTATTCTCAGAGCAAGTTAAAAGATGTAAGAAGTATTATGAAGCGCAACAAACAGGCGGAAGTGTAACAGTTGGAACATGTAGATAGGAGTAATTAAAATGGCTAAAAGTTGTGGTGGTAAATTAGGTATGTCCGGTAAAGGTTATGACGTAAAAATGCCAACAGGAAATGGTAAAGGGAAAGCCCCTGCGCAAAACTCTACCAAAGTTAAGCCTAAAAAGAAAAAGTAAGTAATGAGGGATAATGATACCTTTTGGCTCGTGGTTGCCGGATTTACCCGTTTATGTAGATCTAAAATCTAACGAACAACCGCATTGTGTTGTGGCGCAAAATTGCGTCCCTAATAAAGGTTATTTCCAATCTCTTCCATCCGTTACGGAAGTAACAACATCAGCCCTTGGCAATAGATGTCAAGGGGCTGCCTCATTCGTCGCATCCTCTTTGACGGCTTATCTCATTGCCGGGGATTCATCAAAACTTTATCACCTAATAGCTGATAATACATTTGATGATGTTTCAAAAGGGGGAGGATACGCAACCCCTGTAGATGGGACGTGGACATTTACACAGTTGAGCGACACTATTTTAGCAACCAATTATGCAGATACCATCCAATCCTATGTAATGGGTGTTTCTACAGATTTCGCCGACTTAGCCGGTTCTCCCCCTGTTGCGAAGTATTTAACAAATATCCTTAATTATATTCTTGCCGCTTTTACAGGGGATGCTCCCTTTACGATACATTGGTGTGATCAGAATGATGCAACTAACTGGGCAACTGGTGATGCCAGAGTCGTAGTTCTAGAACCTACTGGTGGTCAGATAAAGGGGATCGTAGGGGGTGAATACGGCGTTATCTTCCGAGATAAAGCTATCCACCGGATGAACTTTATTGGACCCCCGCAAATATTTGAAATCGCTCAAGTAGAAACACAACGTGGATGTTACGCAACAGGCTCTATAGCACAGTTCGGCTCAAATATATTTTATTTAGCTCAAGATGGTTTTTTTGTATTCGACGGTAATAAATCTATACCGATTGGGAACAATATCGTTAATAACTTTTTCTTTTCTCAATTATCAACCGCTTTTGCTTACAAAATGAAGAGCGCGGTGGATATTAGAAACAGCTTGATTATCCTTACTTTCCCAGATGGATCCGCTATTAATGGAACCCCAAACCGTGCAATAATTTATAATTATACCCAAAATGAATGGAGTTATGTGTATGACATAACAGCTGAGTATATCTTCTCAGGGCGAACAGTCGGATATACGATAGACTCAGTTGATGCCATCTTTTCAACCATTGATTCCGTCCCTTATTCATTCGATTCAGATTTTTGGGCCGGGGGAAATTTACAGCTAAATACATTTACGTCAAATCACCGCTTAGGTGCTTTTTTAGGCTCACCTTTAACGGCTACTTTTGAAACCGCTGAGACTGCGCCAAGCGGCACAATGAATCGCTCAAGCATTCCTTGGATACAAGCAGTAATACAAGACGGCGGTTCATATACCATATCCATGGGGGTACGTAACACATCTCTTGAATCTGTTACTTATAAAGCCGCCACCTCACCTAATGTGAGTGGCTTAGTCCCAATTAGTGTAAATGATAGATTAGTTCGGGCAAAAGTTGTGGTAACAGGTGGCTTTTCAAGAGCACAAGGCGTTGAGTTAGTTGGGACACAGAAAGGAGCTATGTTCTAATGAGCTACTCCATCCAATCACTCCTTGGAACGCTCCCCTTAAATGAGATAGCTCGCCGCGCTGATATTATCAACCGGCAATTCTTAATAGGGCACAATAACATCACTGTCGCAAAGGAAGGCGGCGGCACAACAATTACTTTCACTGCCAATGCAGCTACCACTACGATAACGTTTGGGGTTAACTATTTAAGTGCTTCATCTGTATTAAGTTTAACCCCAACGACTGCCAATGCAGCCGCTGCAATGAATACGTGGTATGAAAGCTCTAGGAGCGTGGCTAATGGAACGATTACCTTAACCCATGCAAATAATGTACAAATCGATAGAATATTTAGGTATACGTTAAATGGTTAATATAGTAGACAGTGAATATAAGTTAAACAGAATACAAACGCATTTAGTTGCAGATTATTGGGATCTCGTTAATCCTTATATTAAAGACGCGCTAGAGTATGAAGATGTTGCGATTACGCCATGGGACGTATTTTTGGACGTAAAAGAAGGGCGTAAACAATTATGGATTATAACAAAAGGTCAAGAGATTTACTCGGTTATTGTCACACACATTGAAGAGATATATAAAAAGAAAAAGCTTATATTTAGGTATTGCGCGGGTCACGACATCAAAGAATGGTTCTATATGATTACCAAATTCTTTGATTATGCTAAGAAAAATGAGTGTGTGGGGATATTGGTTTACGGAAGACGGGGCTGGCAAAAGTTATTAGCAACCAGTGGGTTTCAAGAGAAAGCGACTATATTTAGTTTGGAGTTTTAAAATGGGAACATTCTTTGGAACATCACCATCAGATACAAGTACCACCACTAACGATATCCCGGATTGGCAGAAGCCCTATGTTGAAGACTACATGGCGCAAGCAAAACAGTTGCAGAATAATCAGCCAACTTATATGCCAAGCCAAGGTACTACACAGGGGATTGGTGCGCTAGGGGCTATCGCCGGCCAAGACACATTGGGTCAAAACGCCGCCACCAATTTAAATTCAACCCTGAATGGGGATTATTTATATGGTGGGGAAGGGTTCAATGCGGCTTTTGATGCGGCTAAACGTAAAATAATGCCATCCATTGGCGCGGCTTTTACTAAAGCGGGGCAGTATGGTGATAGCTCAGGTAGGGATTTAGCACAGACGCAGGCGTTAGGGGATATTTTTGCTAGTCAGTATGCGCAAGAGCGTAGTAATCAGATGAATGCAGCGCAGTTAGCCCCTAGTGTTGCGAGTGCTCAGTATATGCCAGCACAGCAGACATTGGCAGCGGGTAGTTTGCAAGATCAGATTGCCCGTCAACCTTATTTAGATAAATGGAATGCATTGAATCAATACAAAGGTGCCACGGGAGGAAGCTATGGAAGCCAAAGTTCTACCCCTGTTTACACAAATTATGCTGGCCAAGCTTTAGGGTTAGCTAGTATGTTCATGTAATAAAGGATAAAAAATGTCTATTCGAGATATGTTAATGAATCCAGATTTCCAAGTAGGCTTATTAGCCTCTGGAGCACCACGCAGTACACCCACTAATCTTGCTGGTGGTTTTGCTGAAGCTGTTGACTATATGAACAAAGCACAGGCTGCACGTCAGCAGCAAGCTATACAGATACAACAGCAAGCACGTTTGCAACAGCAGGCTGACATGGAGCAACAGCAATATCAGACTGGGTTAGCTGATACTGCTGCGTTACGGAGTGGGATAGGGGGATTAGATCAAACTTTAGGTAAATCAGATCCTGCTGAATATAACCGTCAGATTGCTTTTCAGATCTTACAACATGGTGATCCAGGAGAGGCTGCCCGTTTATTAACGGGTGGATATGGTGGCATACATGCTTTTGCACCTAGCCAAATTGAGAAAGAGGTTCGAGTAGCGGGTTTTGATCCAGCCACTCCTGAAGGTCAAGAATATGCCAGAAAGCTAATTGAGGCTAAAACTATTGAGGGCCAGCAGAGGCTAGCGGAAGCGAAGGGCGCGGTAAATCAACAAACGGGATTTGCCAAAGAGGGTGCCATCGCTGACATGAAGAAGATTGATGATCAACGCGGCATTCTCCAATCAGCTCCCACTTTCGGCGTACAACTGGATGATTTAGAACGCCTCGTGCATTCAATCCCAGGCTGGCAATTAGGAGCGACTGTGGGTGAAGCTACATCTAGGTTTGCTCCACAAGTCCAACAATTTCAAAGTGCCGCAAATCAGGCTACATTGACCTTAAAACAAATCTTAGGCTTCCCTAACAATAACTTTTCGGATAGCGATTTAAGATATTTAAGCAAAATGATTGGCGATCCAAATACGACCAAAGAAGCTATCCTTGCAAATATCGCTCGTATCCGCCGTCAAAATCAAATTGGTATCGATAGGGCAAAACGAATGGATGATTATTATCATGCCAATGGATATAGCTTAAAAGGGTTCGAACAAATGGAACCAGGTTATAAAGCACCCCCTATGGGGCAATCAACCCCTGTTGGCAGCTCTTCACAACCATCAGTTGGATTACTTGGTGGAGATCAAAATATAGGTGTAGGCCTACTTGGGCAAGGACAGGGAGCTATGGCTAACCCTGCAAATGATACGCACATTGATTACCGGAGTATGCGATGATCCACATCAATAATATCCCAGGACTCGGTACCAGAAGCTTCCCTGATGGGACAGATCCAGAAACCATCAAAGCCACTATCGCTAAAGAAATGAACTATGGACAAGAAGAACCTGGCCTAGCAGCTGGTGCTTTAACCGCGTTTGGGCGTGGGATAAATAACGCAGCTCAAGGTTTGGAGCAGTATGGTGTAGGAATTGGTGAGAAATTAGGCACTCAACCACAGGGTGCATCTCAAGCTTATGCCCAAGGGATTCAAAATGAGCGTCAATCTTATGAGGGTGGTTTAGGTGTTCCGGGGCAAGAGCCGGTTGCTAGTCGTTTATTTACGGGAAAGGTTCCTGAAGTTATTGGTCAAGCCTTACCTTTTCTTGGCCTAGGTGCCCTGGCTGGTGAGGCTGTCCCGGCGGAGTTAGCGGGTTCTGCGTTGTTATCTAGGTTAGGGGTTAATGCTGCGACTGGCGGTGCTACAGCCGGGTTATCACCAGTTGAGCCTGGACAGTCTAGGTTAGCACAAACAGGTGCTGGCGCGGTTATTGGGCCTTTAGCGGGGGAAGTTGGGAATGTAGCTGGTAAGATTATTGGAAAGGGGGTTAATGCTTATCGTGGTGAAGCTTTCCCGGATGAGTATAGGTCTTTAATGGATTTAGGACAGCAATATGATATCCCCCTCCATGCAAATCAATTAGATCCCGGTCTTAACCCATTAGCTGCACACCTGCGTCGTGGCCCTTTTGGATTAAACCCTATTGAAGTTGCGCAAGGTGAAAAGGTTGGGGAAGGTGCTAAGAACTTTGTTCAAAATATGCAAGATGAGTTAAGAGCTGGGCAGTATGGCGGTGCTGGTGGGATAGATAGTTTGTCTCGCGCGGCTAAGGGTGAATTTGGGACAAAGCGTCAAGGGAGTGCGAGTGCATTGATGGAGAGGATTAATCAAGATCCAGCCTGGACTGAAATTATTAATAATTCTAAAGATGTAACAAAAATGCAACGTCAACTCGTGGCTGACAAGATGGCTGATGAGATGATGGCATTAGCCGGCGATAAACCAATCCCATTAAGCAATTTTAAAGCTGCTTTAATGGAGATTGATGAAAAGATTGGGTCTCAATTAAAACCTGATGATCCATTGAAGGGGGTTATTGACGATTTAAAAGCGAAAGTATTCCCTCCTAGACCAGGTTCCCGCGCTGCCTCTTATCCTGGAAGTGGGCAAACTCAAATGATTGATCTAATTACAGGACAACCTATTGTAAATACTCGTTCCGTTCCCACTGGAGCCATTGATCCAGCGACTGGTAATCCTGTTTTAAGGCAAGAAACAGAAACAGCAATGCACAACGCTCCAGGCATACGTAAAGGTGAGGCGAAAAGGACATTTGACCTAGCGACTGGTCAGGAAATAATTAAAGAGCCTGAATTTAATTTTGGTCAGACTAGAGATTTAAGAACTTTTTTACAAAAAAAGGTTAGAGAAGGATTACAGGGAACAAATGCAATTATTGGTGATCAAGAAAATAGGTTGTTTCAAAAGCTTAGCTCTGCAACTGACGAGGATTTAAATGCGTACGCTCAAGCTCAAGGCGGCAAACTTAAAAATAAGATGGATGCATTTAATAACTATTACCGCGTCAATCTCGGCCCGTATAAAAATCGTGAACTAGCAGCTGCGTTAAATAAAACAAATCCCGATGATATCTATAAAAACTTCATACAAACAGGAACATTCGAAGGGGATCCAAAACAACTCTACAACCTCCTCGACAATAAGGGGCGTAAAGCCGTGCAATTTGGAATGGTAGATGACGCCTATAAACGTGCTTTTGATGAAAACTCAGGAACCTTTAGTGCCCCTAAATTCCTTAACATCCTTAAAACGCGCCAAGGGGCAAAAAACGTATTCTTTCAAGGCGAAGACGCAAAGAAATTAGAGGGTTATACAAAACTCCTGAGTGCCGTTAAAACAAGCTCTAGCGCAGGTGGAACTCCTGTGACGGGAGCAATGAACCTTCCTGTAGGGGCAGCAGCGGCATTAGGCACAACAGGAGCAGCTTTTGGCGGCCCCGTGGGAGCTGCTGGACTCCTGGGAACGGCATGGCTAGGTGGAAATGGTTTGAGATGGTTAATGACAAACCCAACAGGGGTTAAGATATTACTGTCAGCATCTAAATTAAAGCCAAACACAAAAGCGTTTGATGCATTATTAGTGCGCGCTGGGAATTTAGCGCAGACAGCAGCGACACAACAAGGAGCTAGCAATGCTACTAGGTAATATTTTAAATGGAGCTGTATTTGCTAAAAGCCTGTATGACATGTATCAAGGTCGTAAAAATGATGATGGGTGGGTGAATCCAGACGATGAAATGAAGTCAAATCGTAATTATACTCCCCCTCCTTCATTCACCCCTGTTGGTATTGAGGCAGGCAATAGTTATGTTCAACCTATCATTGGTGGTGGTGGCCCTGACATTAATCAATTGAAAGCGTTAGCAGTTCAAACTTACCCGGATAACCCTATTATGCAGCAAGTGGCTTTATCACAAGCTATTTTAGAAAGTGGGTCGCCTGGGAAGATGAGCGGCTTAGCGACTAAACAGAACAACTTATTTGGCATTAAAGGATCTAATACCGCCCCTGGGACAGCCAGTAATGTACCCATGAACACCACAGAGTATGGTGGAGGTGGGGAAGGACCTAATATTACACGGGCAGATTTTAGTGCTAACAATAATTTATCTGATAGCTTTAATCAGCATAGACAGTTATTGAGTAATCTTCCAAGATATCAATCTGTATTAAACGCCGCTAATCCAACTGACGCATTTAATGCTTTGCAAAAGAGTGGCTACGCAACAGATCCAAATTATTCATCAAAATTAAATAACGTTTTTAGTAAATACGTACAACCCCTTTATTATTAAGGAATAAACAAATGTCAGAGATCGCGAGATGGTCAACAACAGCCGCAAATAATACATTCGCATCCCCATTTGGTGCGCAAGGAAGCTATGCGGTTTCGACGGTAGATAACTGGGAAAGACAGCTACAAGCATCCGTTAAAGAATCTTATATCGACTCGGAATGGCTTGATTATGATTCAACTTATATCCCAGCTTTTGTAAGCACAACATCATTTACAATCCCCGCTGATGTCACCACTTTGTTTACGCCGTTCCGGAAATTTAAACTTTATGGATCAACATTTGGCACTCACTGCGGTGTAGTTTTGACCTCTACTTTTTCTAGCCCAAACACCACCATTGTTTGTAAGATGGATGAGGGAACCGCCCTGACGTCAAACATATCTACTGGTTATTTATTGCTGTCGATTCATTCAACACAAATACCTAGCGTGACACACGATCCAAGCGGAGCCACTTATCCATATCTTTTTGGGGGACCAGCTTTATCTTCGTGGGTAACAGCACCAAAAAACATCATACAAGGCGGTAACTTTACCTCTAATCCATGGCAACGGGGGATTAGCTTTTTAAGCATCCCCAGCGGCTCTGACAGATATACGGCGGATAGATGGGTATATCATTCGGAAGGAACGGCAGTAGTTAGAATAGATCGCTCAGGCATTGACGGCCCATCAACAGCACAATCAGGGATTGTCCCCCAATTTGTAGCAACCACAACCGTCACCACAGCAGATACTTCTATCGGCGCATCAGAATACGCTTACATAGGCACAAGAATTGAAGGGTATGACTACCAACAAATAGCCCAAATGCCATTTACGCTAGGTTTCTGGGCGAACGCTTTCAAAACCGGCACCTATTGTGTCGCTTTCCAAAACTCAGGCCTAGATAGAAGCTATATAGCTGAATACACCATCAATTCCGCCGCTACATGGGAATATAAACAAATAACAGTCACCGCCCCCCCAAGCGCAGGTACCTGGAATTATTCAAATGGAGTTGGATTACGTGTGTATTTTGTTTTAGCCGCCGGATCCACCTATCAAGGCACAGCAAATACATGGAATAGCGCAAATCAACTTAGTACTAGCTCTCAAGTAAACGCCCTCGACTCCACAAACAATTATCTTCGCTTAAGTCTCGTATCTATTATTCGAGGGAGAGGAACATTTGACTGGTCGCAACCCCTAAATTCAGAAAACTTGAACGCCTATAAACGCTATTATATGAAATCATTCTCCAATGGAGTTTATGCCGGCGATATTAGCCAGCTTGGAGAATACTTAGGCATCGGAACAGGATCCTCTCCAGTGGGTATTAGCGTAAGAACCGGTATAGATATGGTTAGCATTCCAACCGTTACCCTCTACAGCCCAGGAACCGGAACCGCAGGATTCGCCAGGAACCTTAGTGTCCCTGGAGATTTAGCTGCGACAGCCTCCCAAATAGGGACCTCCGGCTTTCTTTTATCAACCACATTAAGCCCAGCCGTCGGGACCAACGTAGCGTTTCACTTTGTAGCGGACTCTCCTTTATGAGTCTCGATAAATGTCATCTTAAAAACGACATTATCATCCCGGCTTTAAAAGAAATAGGGTTACACAGTGAGTCCGCAGTCAACTTACTAATGGGGACATGTGCACAAGAATCGCACATGGGGAAGTATACCCGGCAGATATTAGGGCCAGCGGTCGGGATATATCAAATGGAACCATTTACGTTTAATGATCTATTTGAGAGGCGAAAGAAGTATTTGGTGAAGGCTAACTTAGATCTAAGTAAAAGGCTTACTGCGGAGCGGCTAGTGACCGATAACAAGCTCGCCACTATAATGTGTAGGCTTAAGTATTTAGACGCCCCGGAACCCCTCCCTGATGCCTTAGATATAGAGGCGTTGGGGCAGTATTGGAAGAAGTATTACAATAGCTATCTTGGTAAAGGGAAAGTTAGCGAGTTCGTTAAGAACTATGAAACCTTTGTCCAGATGGATTAAATGGATAAATTAGATCACCAAAATCATCCAGTTCCCTAGCAAGATGTTTCCTGTTCAGTTGCCACGCGTAATCGTTAATTATTTCAACTAAAAGTTTTAGTTGATCAACGGATATAGCATGCGTTTCATTTTGAGGGTCCTGTGTGGATATTATTGCAAACTCTTTAGAGTCATAATCAATATTTATGAGCATTACTTTCCTCCTTAAATAACATTATCGGCTTTTAACTTGTTTCTTTGCGCTTTCTGAAATAAGAAAATCTACAACATACACAGCATCCGCGCATACGCTATATTTCATTTGCCTCAATTTATTTTTCTTTTCTAGAACGCACCTTCCGCCGCAGAACCCTTCGTCGTTAGGAAATCTTAATTGCATTCCGTGTTTGGCGCATATATTTTGGAAATCCTCTAGAAAAGATTTTGCCTCATTTAAGCTCGGCTTACTTTTAGCGAGTATCTCCAAGAACTCAGCATCCGTCATCTTCGCTCCTTGCTCCTTACGAAACTCTCGCGTAATATTAATTGAGCTTGGGCTCTCCAATAATCTTTATGGATATACCAAACAGAACCTTTTTCATACCGTGGCTCTTCGTATTCTATTATTTTGTAATCATAGGAAAGGCGTTTTGTTTTTATTAAATATAAATCTCCTGATTCGCAGGTATCAATAAAAATATTATGCTTATTGCAAATAGTTTTTAAATCCACTAAAAACGCGTTAGTCTCTTCAGTCGTTGGCTTTTTCATCTAAGAACTCGTAAGCAATAAGGCTCTATTAATCATCCGGTAAACACCCAAACTCAACAATATGCTCCATTTCCCTGATCAATTTCTTTACCACTTGTATTTCACGAAGGCAGCAATCTAACTTAATCAAATCGGAGTGGGTGTCACCCAACGTAGTTATTAACCTCTCTAACTCGCTCAATAAATGCTTGGCGTTAATTAACTCAAGCTCTATCAATGCAATAGTTCCCTTTTTGTTAATCGATTCAATTTTTTCATCCAAGTTAGACATCCATAACCCTCTCTAATAGGTAGCACAGTGAGGGATTTGAACCCACGAACCCGAAACCTAGATAAAGCCCTATACCAATATCAACGTAAATATTCTACGCGACATGAGCTATAACTAAGTTGTTAGGCACCGAGCATGACTCGATTGCGATTAACCTGACTCCGCCAACTGTGCATAATCAATAAAAAACTGAACTATCTGACCCTGGTTGGGTCGTTACGACGATCGCTTTAACAATCGCCGCAACTTCGTTATATGGGGATCGAACTCCATGCCTTTGCCCGGTTCACTATCTAAATTTAAAGTACTGTTAAAGCAGTATTCAAAGTCAGAACCGTCAGCAACGCTCTACCAATTAAGCTAATAACGCATAAAAAGTACCGACAGGATTTACAATGCTTAAAAACTGGGGGGTAAAAAAAGCATAAACCTGGCGGTAAAAACTACAACTATAAATCATGTTATAGTGCAAACAAGACTAAGCGAGAAGGAGAAAGGGAAAACCGGGAAGTCCTCCCTTTTTTTGATTGCTTAGTCTTACCTACAACTTAACTATAAATCACATACTGCATAGTGTCAAGTAAAGATGGAGAATGATGTTGCTTTTATATCAAGTGTTTAAAGATTGCTTCACGGGAAGGGATAACAAGACCTATGATTTTATGCATTTTATTGTAGTATTTGGGTTTATCGCTTTTGTGGGTTTCGAGTTGTGGGAGGTATGGCACTCTAAGAGTTTTAACGAGGAAGAATACGCCCGGGCCTTGATGTGGATTTATTCGGGTGGTGGCGGTGGTTTATTAATGAAGAACTGGACTGAAAAAACACCCACCAATAACGATGGGTGAAGGCCTTAGACGACTTGATAAGTAATTATACGACATTGGAGACGAGATATGAATAGCGGAATTTTACTTAGGTGGTTATGTATTGTGTTGGGTGTTTGTGCTTTATGGTTGGGAGTGTTGTACTTCTATGATATAAAAGTCATCAATAAGATGAAACTGGAAAGGGAAGAACAGGCTGAGGCTATAAGGGACTGGAAGGCTCAAGGTGATATTTTAACGAAGAAGGTTAGAGATGCTGAGGTTAGGGTTAAATCTATTGGTAGAGGGGCTGTAATGCGCCACAAGGAGTATTCACAGGTTACAAATAGATCTTGTGCTGACGGGGCTGAATGGGCTCGTGTTGAGGCACAGCGTTTAAATAAGGTATGGACTGAGAATTAAGTTCACTCCTAACCCCCATTGATAGAGTATAATTGGATTTTAAGCTTTGAAAAAACAGTGATGTAACCGCCCTAGCGCAGTTGATAGGGTGAAGGTTTAATATTGTGGTGATGAGGATGATAGCGATGAAGGTTATGAATCCTCTAGCATATTTTGTGTGCACGTTTATACGGGCGTTTAGATCAGCCCGTTTCATAAGTTCCTGGCAAACTAGATTAAGCTCTTTAATCTCTTGTTTCTGCTCCCTGATTTTCTTAAGTCTTTGTTCGGCTAAATCCTTATATGGAGATGGTAGCGTTTTATCTAGATGAAGCAGTGATCTAAGTCTCACTAACATATTCACCTCGTATTGATTATTAGTTAATTAAGTATAGCTCATATATTTTGCAGTGAATAAAAATAAACCAAATTAAGGAGGGGGTAATTGATGAGGTTATTAAAATGGGGGTGGTTTGTGTGGGGTGTTGGATTAGGGTGTTTTCTGTTAGGGAGTTTATCGTTTTTTGGTATTGAATGTGGGTTAGTAGGGAGTGCTTTAGCTTGTAGTGCTTCTCTCTTCGCCGCTTCCGTTTTTCTTTTATTGTTTATTGTGAGCAGTGTATTAATGTTAATGGCCGTCAGGGATTATTACACAAGGGGTGAGGAGATTATTGAGGGGGCGGTCGTGGTTGTAGATATCACTGAAATCCCTGATGGTTTTTCGCATACAACCCCGTTATTGAAAGTGACGAAGGTTAATGCGGATGAAACGGTACAGGCAAAAGGGCGCGACTCATTGTGCGAGGGGAGGTATGCTCAGGTAGAAAGTATTACCCCTTCCCCTCGTGCTTAGATCTAGTTTAGAGATTTTAGTTGACGCTCAATAGAGTCACGTTGTCCGATGGTTATTTGCTTCACATCGTCATTTAATTGGCCTTCGGCGAGCTTGTGATTAATTTGTGCTAGAGCAGCTTCAAGGCCTAGACGTTTTTGAGCGCGAGCTTGTATTTCCTCATGAGAGAATGTTTCAGTCGAGGGAGGTTGAATAACTTTTGTGGGGGAAGGCTCTTTAGAGGATAATTGTGGGGTATTTGTTGGGAGTTGAGTCTCATTAGTCATTAATACATCTAATAACTGCCTGATAATATTTGTTAATAGTTGCTCACGATTCATTAGCTAATATTTCCTAAAATTATGTTGTAAGTTGCTTCGATACGTTGTTTTTCGTAGCCATCAAGCTTGTTGATGCATTGTTCAACGAGTAGTTGAAGGTTTATCGCCTCAGCTGGCTTAAGTCCGCTTTTTATTTTAGAGTTAATCTTAAGCAAGTCATTTCTGATAGCCAAGAATACGTTTGGGTAATCTATAACAGTCATTTCTTTTTCTTCCCTAGAACTTTGTTTGCTTTTTTATCGATAGTGGCTTTAGCTGACGCGGATAGCTTTCCTGAATTTTCCATTTGAGTTGCGCGAGCTTTTGCATTTGCAGCGTGAGATTTATCAGGAATTGGGAATTTACGCTCACCTGGTAGGGCGAAAGTGCTTTTAGGTAATTTCTTTCGGTCTTTAGCGGTAAGTTTAGCCATCGAGATCTCCTTTATTGGTTATTCATTCCAGAATATAATTTCCCG